>Ga0310695_10000697_pt1 | contig 83666 bp, 70 predicted proteins | sample RumenRJG_04DNA_FD_203882 | JGI IMG/M metagenome (GOLD analysis project Ga0310695, IMG submission 203882) | Bovine rumen microbial communities from Lethbridge, Alberta, Canada - RJG_04 (v2) (version 2) | ecosystem: Host-associated > Mammals > Digestive system > Stomach > Rumen | place: Canada...
TATATAGACTACTATAACAATAAAAGAATTAAATCCAGGTTAAAAGGAAAGAGCCCGGTGCAATACCGAACTCTTTCTCTTAGACAATAATATTTAACCCGTCCAACTTTTTGGGGTCACTTCAGATTGCCAGTGCGGGTTTTCTATATTTTAGATAATTAGCTTAGTGCTTGATGGCGGCCACGCCGGGGAGGATCTTGCCCTCGATGGCCTCAAGCATGGCGCCGCCGCCGGTCGAGACGTACGACACTTGGTCGGCCAGACCGAACTTATTGACGGCTGCCACCGAGTCGCCACCGCCTACCAGCGAGTAGGCTCCGTTCTTGGTTGCCTCTGCAACAAATTTAGCAATCTCGCCAGTGCCATGAGCGAAGTTCTCAAACTCAAACACACCCACGGGGCCGTTCCACAAGATGGTCTTGCTCGACAGGATGATTTCCTTCCAGATGTCGAGCGAACGCTGACCGGCATCCATGCCCTCCCATCCATCGGGGATGTTGAAGATGTCGACCGTCTGGCGCTCGGCGTCGTTGCTGAACTCGTTGGCGCACACAGTCTCGACCGACAGGCTCAGTTTCACGCCTTTCTCCTTGGCTGCCTCCATCACGGCAAGTGCCTCGGGCATGAGTTCATCCTCGTGCAGCGAATTGCCGATGTGGCCACCCTGTGCCTTGATGAACGTGAAGCCCATACCACCGCCGATGATGAGGTTGTCCACCTTGTCAAGCAGGTTCTTGATTACGGCAAGTTTAGATGATACCTTGCTGCCACCGATGATGGCGGTGAAGGGATGCTGGGCATTCTTGAGCACGTTGTCAATGGCCTCGACCTCTTTTTCCATGAGATAGCCAAGCATCTTGTGGTCGTCATCGAAGTAGTCGGCCACGACTGCCGTCGATGCATGGCGGCGGTGTGCGGTGCCAAATGCATCGTTGACATACACGTCGGCATAGTCGGCGAGCGTCTTGGCAAACTCAGCCTGGCTCTCTTTCATGCGCTTCTTGGCCTCGTCATAGATTGGGTCTGTCTTGTCGATGCCCACAGGTTTTCCTTCCTCCTCAGGATAGAAACGCAGGTTCTCAAGCAGCAACACCTCGCCGGGCTGCAGGTCGGCAGCAGCCTTCTGTGCCTTGGCGCAGTCAGGAGCAAACTTGACAGGACGTGCCAGTGCCGAAGCCACTGCGTTGGCTATTTGACCCAGCGACAACTTGGGGTTTATCTTTCCCTTGGGTTTGCCCATGTGCGACATGAGGATGAGGCTACCCCCGTCCTTGATAATTTTCTTCAGTGTGGGAACGGCGCCACGTATACGGGTATCATCGGTGATATTACCTTTCTCGTCCAGAGGAACATTGAAGTCCACTCGTACCAGGGCTTTCAACCCTGCAAAGTTAAAGTCATTAATGTTTGCCATTGTTTTGTCTAAAAAAATTTAAGCGTTTGAACAATTCAGAAACGCAAAAGTAGTGAATTGCAATCAAACAGCAAGCGTTTGTTGCAAAAATTAACAAAATTCTATCGATAAGTGCGCAATTCGGGTAGAAATGCGCGAGGGATGTATTGTATTTGGAACGCCCCAGGCTGGCCAATTACTATCATCACATCGTAGACGATACCGCACTTGAGTTGGTAGTATTTTAGATAACCATTGGCTGATGCCACCATGTGGCGTCTTTTGGCTCTCGTGATGGCCTTCATGGGGTCGTAGTGCTCGTTGCTTGAGCGTGTTTTGACCTCGACAATATGTAGCACATTGCTCTTGGGATCATGTGCAATGATGTCAATCTCCAGTCTATTCATCCGCCAGTTCTGTTCACGAATAGTCAACCCGCGAGCAATGAGGTAGTCGCGGGCTGCCTGTTCGCCTAGTTTTCCCAGCAGATTGTGTTGTGCCATGCCAGAGATTTAGAATTTATAGTTTACACCCAGTGCAAACACGCCCTGGTCAACCTTGCGGATAATGGTATGGCGATACTCAAGCGATGCTGCAAAATGGTCGTTGATTTCATACTCCATGCCAGCACCCAGGTTCAGACCCACATGGTTGCTCTCGGTCTTGCCGCCAAATTCATCCTTGTGCGACGACATGGTGTAGTTGAAACCGGCTATCGGATAGAGGTATAGCACGTCGTGCTTGACAGGTAACAAGTACTCGGCATTGACATTAATGTCGCACAGGTTTCTGCCCTTGTGGCCCGAGAAGTAGTCAAACTCGGCCACGCCACGAATCTGGTCGAACGGCACATACTGGAATCGTACACCGAATCCTAAACTTTCGGTATAACTACCATAGACCAGGTTGGCTCCAATGGCTGTTTGGCCTTGATAAGCCTGTGCACTTGCATTAATGGCAAGCAGAGCGACACATAATGCTAGAAATATTTTCTTCATGATTCCTTAATTTTAGTGAATACTAAATGCAAAGGTAGCAACTTTTTCTGAAACTTCAGCAAAAGTTGCCACCTTTTTTCGTGAGAATCAAGCAATTTTACTCCTCCACGGGGCTAAAATCGTCTTTTCCAACGCCGCACATGGGGCACATCCAGTCATCGGGAATGTCCTCGAAAGCGGTACCTGCGGCGATGCCGCTGTCGGGATCGCCCACTGCGGGATCATAGATGTAACCGCAGATGTCGCATACATACTTCTTCATGAGAATATAGTTTTAATTAATAATAAAGAATTAATAATTGCGCATTAAGCATTTTGCATTAATTCGGCTCCCCACTGCTGGCAAGCGGCGAGGGCATCGGTGTCGGGGACCCAAGGCTGACGCATGCCTTCGTTCAGTATCTCAAAGCCTGCTTGCTGCAGGTGTTCGGTGATCATCTTGGCAGCCTCGCCACTCCAGCCATAGGAGCCAAAAGCTGCGGCTTTCTTCTTCTTGAACTTTAGGCCACGAGCCATCTCAAGCAGTCCTGCGATGGCGTATGAGTAGCCGTTGTTGATGGTGGGCGAACCCATCAGCACAACCTTGGAGCGGAACATCTCGGTGAGGATGTCGTTCTTGTCATCAACCGATGCGTTCATCAGTTTGACCGTTGTTTCGGGTGATGCTTTCTGGATGCCTGCTGCAATAGCTTGGGCCATCTGTCGGGTTGACTGCCACATGGTGTCATAGACGATGGTCACTTGGTCCTCTTGATATGCATCGGCCCATTGCAGGTATTTCTCGACAATCTGGGTGGGGTTCTCGCGCCAAATCACGCCGTGGCTAGGGCAGATGAGGTTGATGGGCAAGTTCATGCCCACAATTTCCTTGACTTTGCGCATGACCATGGGGCTGAACGGATTCAGGATATTGACATAGTATTTAAGTGCCTCTTGCATCACCTCGGCCATGCACACACGGTCGTTGTAGAGTGACTCGGTGGCATAGTGCTGACCGAAGCCATCGTTGCTGAACAGGATGTTTTCGCCACTCATGTAGGTGAACATCGTGTCTGGCCAATGCAGCATGGCTGCCTCGATAAATGTGAGTGTTGTCTGTCCCAAAGATAGTGTGTCGCCAGTCTTGACACGGACAAAGTTCCAGTCTTGGTGGTAGTGTCCGCGGATGATGGCCTCGCCTTTGGCTGTGCAATAGATGGGTGTGTCAGGAATCTCACGCATCAATTCAACCAGAGCGCCACTGTGGTCTACCTCGTTGTGCTGCATGATGATGTAGTCGATGTCTTTGAGGTCAATCTCTTGCTTGAGTCGCTCGACAAACTCACGGTCGTAGGGGCGCCACACGGTGTCGATGAGAGCGACCTTCTCGTCGCGGATGAGGTAACTGTTGTAACTGGAGCCACGATCGGTCGAGAGTTCATCACCGTGAAACGAGGTGAGTTCCCAATCGATTTTGCCGACCCATGTAACTCGGTCTGTGATCTTTTTTCCCATTTTATACTTGTGAAATTCTAGGTTTATATTATAGGTAATATTTCTAAAAACTAAAAATTGTAGTCAACGCAGGCACGGTTGGCCTTGTGTCCGGCGAGCAGGGCTGCTGCCGCAACATGGGCAGGATGTTTAGCGTAGACCTCAACATCGGCCATGGTGGGCACGATGGCTGTGAGCACGACATCCCATTGTTCGGCGGGGTTCTCGTTGATACCGACCTCAATGCTTTGAAGCACGTCAATCTGTCGCGGCAGAGCCTCAAGTGCAGACTTAAAATCGCGAGCCACTCTGAGGCGTTCTTCGGCGGTGCCTGTTAGTTGAAACGATACGATATGTTTGACCATTTCTCTAGTTCGTAGTTTGCAGTTATTGTTAATCCTGCTGTGTGTAGGAATTTTGTGCAAAGATAATCAAAATTTCCAATACTGCAAAAAAAGAAGCACCAAGACAATACAATGTCTTGATGCTTCAAAATCTCTTATGAAAAGTTTATGCTTTTGCTTACTCAGCAGCAGGGGCCTCAGTTGCCTCGGCAGGAGCAGCCTCCTCTTGAACGGGAGCATTCTCGGCAACTACCTCGACAGGAATCTCAACTGCAACCTCCTTGTGCAGACGCACAGTTGCAACGTAAGAACCAACCTGCTTGATGGGAGCAACATTGATGATCTTGCGATCGATGTTGTGACCCAGTTGCTCAAGAGCCTCTGCAATCTGGATGTTGCTCACCGAACCAAAGATAGTACCAGTCTCGCTAACCTTTGCAGGGATCGTCAGTTTCACATTTGCCAGAGTGGCAGCAACGCCTTCAGCATCAGCCTTGATCTTGGCAATCTTGTGAGCACGCTGACGCAGGTTCTCGGCCAGCACCTTCAGAGCCGAAGGAGTAGCCAATGTAGCCTTGCCAGTGGGAATGAGGTAGTTACGGCCATAACCATTTTTCACCTCAACAACGTCGTCCTTGTATCCAAGGTTGGCAACGTCTTCTTTCAATATAATCTTCATATCTTACTATATCTCCTGTTAAAAATGGTTATTACTTCATCAAGTCAGTCACATAGGGAAGCAAGGCCAGGTGACGCGCACGCTTGACGGCCTTGGCAACACGGCGCTGGAACTTCAGCGAGGTACCAGTGATGCGACGGGGCAGAATCTTGCCCTGCTCATTGAGGAAACGCTTCAAGAACTCGGGGTCCTTGTAGTCGATATACTTGATGCCCATTCTCTTGAAACGGCAATATTTCTTCTTTTTCGTGTCGACTGACAGCGGAGTCAGATAACGGATTTCACTTTGAGTCTGTGCCATAGTCTTTGTCCTCCATTTAATTATTCGTTAGTAACTTCTGCGGGAGCCTCAGTTGCGGGTTCCTCGGCGGCTTTCTCGGCAGCAGCCTTGCGCACGTTGCGGCGCTTCTCGGCATACTCTGCAGCAAACTTGTCAAGGCGGAAGGTGAGGAAACGAATCACCTTCTCGTCACGGCGGAAAGCAGTCTCAAGTTTTGCAACCACGCTGGGGACTGCATCAAACTCGAGCAGGTTGTAAAATCCGGTAGTCTTTTTCTGGATGGGATAAGCCAACTTGCGCAGACCCCATTCCTCTTCGTTCACGATGGTGGCCTCGTTGTCGGTCAGCACCTTCTTGAACTTGTCTACCGCTTCCTTCATCTGAGCATCAGACAAAACGGGAGTTAAAATGAAAACGGTTTCGTACTTGTTCATAATACGTTTTAAATTAGTTTGTTAAATGTAGTTTTGCTAAAAAGCGGTGCAAAATTACTAAATATTTCACAATCAGCAATCACAAAATCTCGTTTTTAGACTGATTTACAACTTTTTTAACAGTTGAGTATGGCTAGATACGTTTCTGCGTCATGCAAAATGAGGAAAGCAGGTGAATAGGTGAATAATCCCAATCATTAATTGTCGTGAGTCGAATGAAAGTAAAGTGCTTTGAACCTGTTACTCCCCTAAGTTAGGGGAGGTGGATTCCTCCTCTGCCCGAGAGGAGGTGGCGCGTAGCGCCGGAGGAGTGTGTGGTTGCAGCCAGGGTGCTTGGTACACGCCCCCGCCCTTCGGTCACCACCTCTAACTTAGAGGGGGTCTTGCTAACGCATTGATTTCCTGGTTCAAATCTTGTCGAACTCACGTTATATTGTGATGAAAAAAATGGCTCCGCCTCGTGGGTAGAGCCATTGGTTTGACTAGATTCTGTCAGATTACTTCAGTGTGCCGTTGTTGGCATCCTGAATCATCTGCTCGTTAGCGCTGATGTAGACCTCGACGCGACGATTCTGTGCGCGACCGGCCTCAGTGTCGTTGCTGGCGACGGGGAACTGATAATCAAAGCCGTCGCTGACCATGCGGTTGGTAGGAACGCCTGCGCCACTCAGATAGTTGAGCACCGACAGGGCGCGCTCCTTCGACAGGCGCTGGTTAGTTGCAAGCGAACCAGTGTTGTCAGTGTGGCCGTAGATTTGAACGTTGGTCTGAGGGTTGTTCAGCAGCGAGGTGGCGAACTCGTTGAGTGATTTCTTGGCACTTGCGCTGAGGTTGCTCTTACCGGTGGCAAAGAGGATACCTTGATCAAAGGTGACCTTGATGGCGGTCAGACCATTCTGGTCGGTCAGTGTGTCGACCTGGGCACCGTTGATTTGTGCCAACTCCTTGGCCTGCTTGTCCATCTTCTTGCCGATGAGCGTGCCAGCGACACCGCCAGCAACTGCACCAACAGCAGCACCGATTGCGGCACCCTTGCCCTTGCCAAACAATGCGCCAATACCAGCGCCAACTGCAGCACCACCACCAGTGCCAATCATGGCACCCTTACCTGTGTTACTCATATTGCAGCCCGATACTCCCCAAAGGAGTGCTGCACTCAGAAAAATGCACAAAAGTTTCTTCATCTTTCTTTAATTTTTTATAGGTTTATAATTGCTTTCTACATAATTTTGGTGCAAATATAGTGCAAAAAATTCAGTTGCACACAAATATTTGGCAAAAAAATAGACAAATGCTAATATTTGCACGACCAATCGGTTGTTTAAACTCCGCTTTTGGTTTAATTTCGTTACTTTGATTGGATGTTGCTTTGCTCAAGGCCAATCTTGTGACGACGGTCATAACGAAGCAACATGACCGAGATAGCCACTGCCGCGATGCCGATGCATGTGAATATCCACATGGCAGGAGAATAATCGATGTGTCCGGCATGGGTGTTGCGTTCCAACACGTTGCCGATGAGTACAGGAACAATCATCAGACCGATGTTCTGGATGTAGTAGATCACCGAGTAGGCTGTACCCAATTGTGAAGTGGGCACCAACTTTGGTACGGCAGGCCACAACACACTGGGCAGCAGCGAGAAGGCTATGCCCAGAATGAACATCATCGCGATGGCTAGTGCACTGGTGTGTAGTGGCAACGCAAATACCATGAGCACCAATGTGAGCATAATCGTGCCAATGATCATAATGGTTGCTCCGCGCCCGATGCGGTCGTACATGCCACCGAATAGTGGTGTAAGGACGATGCTGGTAAATGGCAGAATGGCAGGAATCGTTCCAGCAAGTTCTGGCGCGACACCATACTTCACAATCATGAGATGTGTGGCAAAGTCAAGGAAGGGATATAGTGCCGAGTAATAGAGCATGCACAGCAGGGTAATGAGCCAAAAGCCGCCATTGCTCAGGGTCGTCTTCAGGTCACGCAGATGAAACTGCTCCTCCTCACTGTCGGCTGCGTCGGCAACACCTTCGCGCTCGATGCGGCGGTCCATTTGACAATAGAATAGGTAGGCGATGAGACCTATTCCTACCGACAGAACTCCTACTAGAATGGGCATGGGCAATGAAAAGCGCTGTGCAATGGCAGGACTTCCAGCCAGCGCCAGTGCGGTGCCCAGTCGTGCCAAGGCCACTTGTATGCCCATGGCCAGTGCCATCTCTTTGCCCGTGAACCACTTGACGATGACCTTTGACACTGTGATACCGCACAATTCATAGCCGATACCAAAGAATGCAAAGCCTAGCGCAGCAAGCACAACCTGGCGCTTGACCACACCCACGACTGGCACACTCATGGTGGGCTCGGGTGAGGTGAATGCAACAGCATAGTAGATAGCACCTGAACCCAACAGCATCAGGACACACGACAGCACCCCGGCAAATCGCACTCCCATCTTGTCAAGGATAATGCCACCCACAAATAGCATGAGCAGAAATACATTAAAAAAACCGCGGGCACCAGCAAACATTCCGAATTCGCTGCTGGTCCATCCCATGCCACCCTGGGCTACAGATGTTTCTAGCAGATATTGCAGTGGCGACATTTCCTTGGCCACAACATAGCCTGTCATCATCGTGAAGGCGACTATCATCAGCACCGTCCAGCGGGCTGCGGCCGAGTCACGCAGAGTGCGTTGCACTAGTTCAGTCATATTCTTCAAATTGAGAATTGAAAATTGAGAATGGAGAATTATGTGTTCTCAACAGTAGTGTCACTCAATTCTCCATTCTCCATTCTCAATTAGTTTAGGGTTTGATGTTCGGCTCCTCAAGACCGATACCTTTCTTCTTGTCGATCACCTTGAGCAACAGACCCAGCAGCAGGGCAGCGATGCCCAGGCAAGCCAGCATGACCAGTGGCCAGGTGTAGTCAAACTGAGTGGGATCGGTCACACCAGGATTGGTCTTGTCGAGCACCTTGCCAATGAGCAGCGGGAACAACCACAAACCGATGTTCTGAATCCAGAAGATCAGCGCGTATGCCGAACCAATAACCTTGGCATCAACCAACTTGGGCACGCTGGGCCACAGGGCGGCAGGAACCAGCGAGAACGATGCACCCAGCACCAGAATGGTGATGTAGGCAATGATGATGCCACCGTTTCCACCCTTAAACATCGGCAGGATGAATGCGAATGTCAAGTGGCAGGCGATGAGCAGCAGCGAACCCAGTACGAGCATCGAGGCTGCCTTGCCCTTATAGTCAACATAGTTGCCCAGAATGGGGGTGATGAGCACAGCCAACAGTGGGAACACAGCGAAAATCGACTCGGCAGACTGACGCATGAAGCCCATGTAGCAGTAAACAACCAGTGCGATAATCGAAATAGCGAGCAGACCATATTTCGAGCCTTTGGCCTTCATGAAGTTGCTGGCAAAACCGGCGGCTGCAACAACGAGCATGATCACATACTGCACGATGGTCACGCTGGGGCTTGCCCAGAACGAGTCGGTAGCGGGCTCAGTCAAGGTCAGGTTGCATTGCAGCATATTGACGGCATACTTCTGGAAGGGGAAGATGGCCGAGTAGTAGAGCACGCACAGCAGGGCAACAATCCAGAAACCGCTGTCCGACAATATTTTGCCAATGTCGCTGATTTTGAATGGGTCATCTTTTTCTTCGGCCTCGCCAGTCTGTGCGTCAAGTTTCTTGTCCATAAAGAAGTAGACCACAAACATCATCAGAGCAATGCACAACAGCACTACACCGAAGGCAACCGAGCGGCTCACGCTGACCTCACCGCCCAACTTGGCAAAGAACGGCGAGAAAATCATACAGGTGGCAACGCCCAGACGGGCAAGTGCCATCTCGCTACCCATGGCAAGAGCCATCTCACGGCCTTTGAACCACTTGACAATACCGCGCGACACAGTAATACCGGCCATCTCGCAGCCGCAGCCGAAGATCATGAAACCGCATGCCGCCAGTTTGGCTGATGCGGGCATGCCCTCATAGAAGGGCGACACACCCAGTTCGTCGAAGATGGGGATATAGTTCAGATGGTTGGTGAACCAAGCCTCAAGTCCGCTGCCAATGAAACTCTCGGTCACGGCATACCACTTGATGATGGCACCAATGAGCATCACAGCACCCGACAGGACTGCAGTGAAGCGAACACCCATCTTGTCCAGGATGATACCGGCAAAGATAAGGAAGAATACAAACACGTTGAGGAACACCTCACTACCCTGCATCGTACCGAATGCTGTCGAGTCCCAGCCGCGGGTCTCTTGCATCAGGTCTTTAATAGGCGAGAGGATGTCCATGAAAATGTAACTGCAGAACATGGCAAGAGCCAGCAGCAGTAGGGCTGTCCATCTCATGGCAGCCGAGTCACGCAATGTTTTGATTTGTTCAGTCATGATTTATTTTTAAAGTTATTGTATAATAATTTCTTGATTACTGAGAGCCTAAGATAATATGGAGTCAGATACCCAGATCACGGCAGATTTGGTCAATCTTCCTGTCGGCCCACTCGTTCTTGGCATCGTAGTTCTCGGCTTTGTCGAGCTTGTCATGAACCTCAATGTAGAACTTGATCTTGGGCTCAGTACCACTAGGACGTATTGATACCTTAGTGTTGTCCTCGGTGTAATATTGCAGCACGTTGCTCGTGGTGGGCATGTCGAGTTTGGTCACCTCACCAGTGCGCACATCGCGCTGTTCAAGCAACTGGAAGTCCTTGATGAGCACCACAGGGCTGCCGGCAATCTCCTTCTGCGGGTTCTCGCGGAAGTTGACCATCATGGCGGCAATCTCATCGGCACCGCTCTTGCCGGGACGCACCACACTGATGCCGCGCTCCTTCGAGTAGCCGTAGGTCATATACAACTCGATGAGCATGTCGTTCATCGACTGTCCGCGCTCCTTGGCCCAAGCAGCAATCTCACACATCAGGGGGATTGATGACACCGAGTCTTTGTCGCGTACAAAGTCCTCAGGCAGGAAACCATAGCTCTCTTCACCGCCACCCAGATAGCGGGCAGAGGTGCCTTCGAGTTCGCGCATCACCGTGGCAATCCACTTGAACCCTGTGTAGCAGTCATACATCTTGATGCCTTGAGCCTTGGCGATGCGGGCGATAGTCTCGCTGGTGACGATGGTCTTCACGATATAGTCGTTGTTGCGGTCCAACTTGCCCAGCTCGGCATTGCGGGTGATGAGGTAGTAGTGGAAGATGAGCTGAATCTGGTTGCCGTTCACCAGGTCATACTCGCCCTTGTTGTTCTTGAACACCACGCTGATGCGGTCGGCGTCAGGGTCGCTGGCCAGAGCAATATCGGCTTCGACTTCAGCGGCCTTGGCAATAGCCATCTCCATGGCGCTGCGCATCTCAGGGTTGGGTTGAGGCACGGTGGGGAAGTCGCCACTCATCACATCCTGCTCGGGGATGTGAATGATGTTGTCGAAGCCCCAACGCTTAATTGAGCGCGGAACGATGTCGCGGCCCACACCGTGGATGGGGGTGTACACAATCTTCAAGTCATGGTGCTTCTTGTCCACCTCGGGGCTGAGCGACAGGGTGTGAATCTGCTCAATATACTGCGAGTCGATGTTTTCGCCAATGATTTCAATCAGGTCGGGGTTACCCTCAAACTTGATTTCGTTCACATCGGCGATAGCGTTGACGTGCTTGATGATGTTCACATCGTGCGGCGACACCACTTGTGCACCGTCATCCCAGTAGGCCTTGTAACCATTATACTCCTTGGGGTTGTGTGAGGCTGTGATGTTCACACCACTCTGACAGCCTAGCAAGCGTATGGCGTAGGAAACCTCAGGGGTGGGGCGGGGACCTTCAAACAGATACACCTTGATGCCGTTGGCCGAGAAGATGTTGGCCACGGTCTCGGCAAACAGGCGGCTGTTGTTGCGCACATCGTGCCCGACAACTACCTTAATCTGTTCCAAGTCCTTAAATGCCTCTTTCATGTAGTTGGCCAGGCCTTGAGTGGCGCTACCCACGGTGTAGATGTTCATGCGGTTGCTGCCGGCACCCATGATGCCACGCAGACCACCGGTTCCAAACTCCAGGTCTTTGTAGAACGACTCGACAAGGTCTGTCTTGTCCTCGTTCTCGAGCATGGCGCGAACTTGCGCTTGCGTCTCGGCATCATAGCCCTCGCGCAGCCACAACTGGGCCTTGTCGGTCACTTGTTTCAATAATTCGTTGTCAAACATAATATTTGGGTTTTTAGTGGATAATATTCAAGAGAAGAACTGCTTCATCACCTCGATCATGGCGACGTGGTCGGCGCACGAGGCAGTCTCGCGCACCGAGTGCATGGCCAGCAGCGGATTGCCCACGTCCACGCCCTCGATGTCAATCTGGCCAGTGAGGATGTTGCCCAGCGTCGAACCTCCAGCCACATCGCTGTGGTTGACAAAGTACTGATAGGGTTGTCCAGCCTCGATGCACAGGGCCTTGAAGATGGCAGCCGAGTGAGCGTCGCTCATATACTTGCAGTTGGCATTGATCTTGATGCAAGGCCCACCACCCAGGGCAGGGTGGTTGGTAGGATCATACTTGCTGGCGTAGTTAGGATGGAAGGCATGGGCATTGTCGGCACTGACCATAAAAGAACGAGCAATAGCGCGGCCAAAGTCATCAAATCGGCCACCAGCTGCCACGGTGAGACGCAGCAACACGTTGGCCAGCACTGGCGAACCCGCACCCTGCTTGGTGCCGCTACCTGTTTCCTCATTGTCGAAGATGGCTGCCACGCACGTTGCATCGTCATCCTTGGCTTCAAGCAGAGCGGTGATGGCAGCGTGGGCCATGCTCAAGTCGTCCAGACGACCGCACGAGATGAACTCGTTGTTCAGACCGAAGGTGCAAGCCTTCTCGGTGTCATAGAGCATCAGGTCGAAGTCCAAGATTTCGGCTATGTCAACATTCAGTTCGGCAGCGACCAATTTGAGCAACATGTTGTCGGCCTCAAGGCTGTCATTAACCTTGGCGATGATAGGCAGCATGTCAACCTGCTTGGACAGTTTGTTGCCTTCGTTGACCGCGCGGTTGAAGTGGATGGCAAGATGCGAAATACACATCAGTGGACGAGCTATGCACACCAGCCGAGTCACAGGGTGCAAGGCATCCTCACCCTTACAAATCACACGCCCGGCAATCGACAGGGGACGATCAAACCAGGTGTAAAGAATGGGGCCACCATAGACCTCGGTATTCAGGCGCACGATGCCTCCCTCGCCAGGAATCTCAGAGTTGGGCTTGATGCGGAAGCAAGGAGAGTCGCTATGTGCAGCTACGATCTTGAAGCCAGTCTCGGCAGGATTTTTGTGACCAACTTTGATGGCAAAGATGGCCGAATCGTTCTTAGTGACATAGAATTTGTCGCCTGCTTTCCATTCCATTTTGTCGTCAAGATGACGTTCGACATAGCCGGCATTGTTGAGCAATCCTTTTATTGTGTTGACTGCAAGAAAGTTGCATGGACTGTTGTCCATGAATCGCAATAGCGATTCGACATACGGATGATTGTTCATGTTGAATATCAGTTTAAAGTGTTAATAGTCATTGTGGTCGACAGCAGTGTAACGGATGTTGTGCAGTGCGCGTAGCACATTGCACAATGTCTGTCCCCAATAGTCAGTGAAGTTCTCGTAACAGAGTCCGAGCAAATCGCTCTGGTCATCACTTGTGGCATATTCCACAGCATGGATCAGGTTGTAGAACTCTTGGTAGAGGTCGGATAGATTCTCCGATACTGTCGATGAAATGGGCGTGTCACTATATTTCATGTCGTCAAGGAACACCTCGAGGTACACGTCTTCGTCGGCCATTACCTGGGCGATGGCCGAACGTGCTTGTTCGTACTGGGTCTCTTTGAGTGCTGGCTCAATATACGCATTGGTCATCGCATTCATGTCGAGGTCATTTGCAGTGATATAAATGCGTGGCAACAATTTCACCATTGTTGTAACAAAGGTGCTGCGGTCATGGTCCATGACAGCCTCGACAGTTTGACAAAATTCGTTGGTCAGTGCGATGAAAGCCAGCTCATTGGGCGACAGTTTGTTGTTCTCGCTATCAGTCATTGTTTTGATACAAGTGTTTGCGGGTTATATATTGTTCCACCTCATCGGGCACATAGAATCGTGCACTCACGCCGTCATTAATGAGTTGGCGCACAAGTGTTGATGACACTTCGATGATGGGCGCATCAATCAGCGATACATGGTCAGTTAGTGCAGGGGGAATCACTACTTCATAGCCCAGACGCGGATAAATCAGCACATGGAAGCGCTTGACAATCTCATCATGCGCACGCCACTTTTCCCAGTCGGCCCAGTTATCTGCTCCGATGACCAGATGAAACTCGTGGTCGGGAAACTTCTGCTGCAAGGCGTTGAGTGTGTCGATGGTATAACTAGGTCGTGGCAATTGGAACTCGAAAGCCGAAGTTACAACCCCGTCGATGTGATGCGAGACCATTTCGGTCATGCGCAACCGATCGACCTCACTAGCCATCTCATGCCCCTGCTTGAGCGGATTCTGCGGCGACACCATCAGCCACAACTGGTCCAGGCCACCATGTTGCATGATATGTTTTGCAATGATGGCATGCCCTGTGTGTATAGGGTTGAACGAGCCGCCGAAGATGCCCACCTTCATCATTCTTCCTCACAGTTGGGGTTGACAAAGGAGTCAACCAAGTGATGAACCTCACGCACGGCAGTCTCCAGGTCTTCATTGATGACAATGTGGTCGCACTGGTCTTTGTAGCCCAGTTCAAATTCAGCCTTGCCTATGCGGCGCTCAATGTCCTCGGCACTGTCAGTTCCGCGCTTCTCCAGGCGCTCACGCAGCACTTCGATGCTGGGCGGTGCAATAAAGATGGCCAGGGCATGGTCGCCGTAGATCTTCTTCACATTCATGCCTCCCAACACGTCAATGTCTAGCACTACGTTTTTACCATCAGCGTTAATGCGGGCAATCTCGCTCTTGAGCGTGCCATAGTAACGGCCGGGATACACCTCTTGATACTCGGCAAACTCATCTGCCTCGATGCGGCGTTTGAATTCTTCCTCGCTCAGGTAGTAATAGTCCACACCTTCCACTTCCGAGCCACGGCGTGGACGAGTGGTGGCCGATATCGAGAATGCCAAACGCAACTTCTCGTCACCGATGATGCGACCGATGATGGTCGACTTGCCTGACCCCGAAGGGGCGCAGATAATGATAAGTTTTCCTTCCACGTTTCAGAGTTATATGATAAGCAAAAGTATGCCTATGTACTTAAACTTTTGTTACTTATGTACTTCTGTCTATAACACATTAAGTACCTGTTCCTTGATTTGCTCAAGTTGGTCTTTCATGCGCACCACCACTTGCTGCAACTCGGCTTGGTTGGCCTTGCTGCCCATGGTGTTAATTTCGCGACCCATTTCCTGAGCGATAAATCCCAGTTTCTTGCCTTGTCCGGGTTCTGACGCATGCAGTGTATTCAGGAAATAGTTGATGTGGTTCTGCAGTCTGATTTTCTCCTCGGTGATGTCAAGTTTCTCTATATAGAATATGAGTTCTTGCTCCAGACGGTTACTGTCATAGTCAACTCCCTCCAGTTTTGACAGACTGTCAATGATGCGTGTCTTGATGCGCTCAACACGGCTAGTCTCATATTGCTCAACTTCACCGAAAATCTGCTGGATGGCAGCAATTTTTTCTTCGAAGAACTGTTCCAGACGGTGCCCTTCCTGCGCGCGGAACTCGTCAAGTGCCGTCAGCGCAGTGTCGCACACCTCGACAACGGCTTTCAGTTCATCCTCAGCAACATCATCGTTGGTCTCGGTCTTGAATACATCGGGCAATCGCAATAGGGTCTGGTACCAGTCATTGGGTTCTGGTAGGCTCAGTTCACTAGCCATGCGCTCGACCTGTTGCTTGTAGCATTTGAGTTGGTCGAAGTTGAAATTGACAGTTGACGCTCCGTCGACATTCTCGCTAGTGACAAAGATGTCTACCTTGCCACGCAGCAATCGTTGAGCGACATGTGAGCGCAAGTCCAACTCCAACGACCGATAAGGTTGCGGCAGACGCACTGCCGCATCGAGTTGTTTGCTGTTCAGCGACTTGACCTCGACCGTAATCTTCTTGTGGTTGATCACTTTGACGGCCTTGCCAAATCCAGTCATTGATAGTATCATATCTTGAAAATATATTTTAGTCGTTTTAAAACCTACAAATTTACGACTTTTTCTTGGCATAGAGCGACTACTTGCGCTAAAAAATGAAAAATTACACAGAATAATCCTTTCTAAATCATAAAACGAGGCAGAAATGACGTGAGAACCACAACTTTTTTGTAACTTTGCACGTTTTAATGCTAATCAGATGGCTAACATCCTCAACATAGAGACTTCTACTCAAGTGTGCTCCGTGGCTTTGGGCTCTGACGGGCAGGTATTGGAGCATCATGAGAACTATGACGGTCAGACTCACGCCACGTTGCTCAGTGCCTACGTGCAGGATGTCCTCAAGTATGTCCGCTCACGCGAGATGTCACTTGATGCAGTGGCTGTGAGTATCGGCCCTGGCTCTTATACTGGATTGCGCATCGGGCTGAGCGAGGCCAAGGGATTGGCTTTCGGGCTCAATATCCCGTTGATTGCTGTCAATACCTTGCAGTTGCTCACTGTCAGCACGATGTTTAACCACTATATTGAGGATGATGTGCTCTATGCACCCATGATTGATGCCCGGCGCATGGAGGTGTACACTGCTGTCTACAACCCGGCGCTTGAGCCTGTGGTTGAGCCAAGGCCGCTAATTCTCGACAATGACTCGTTTGCCGATGTGCTTGATGGGCATCAAGTGGTATTCATGGGTGATGGTAGTGACAAAGCGCGTGATGTCATTAAGCATCGCAATGCACGTTTCATTGGCGGTGTCAAACCGGTTGCTCTTGATATGATTGCGCTCTCCGAACGGGCCTTCCGCCTGAAAGATTTTGCTGATGTGGCCTATTCAACGCCACTCTATCTCAAAGATTTTCAGGCAACTGTGCCACGCAACAAGGTGCTGGGACAATAATCTTGAAATATATCAATATGTTACTATACAATACACAACTAAAGAAACTCATTTTGCCCGAATATGGGCGCAACATCCAGCAGATGGTGGACTACTGCATGACCATTGAGGATCGCGATGAGCGCACTCATTGTGCCTACACCATCATCGACACAATGATCACAATGTTCCCCGAGGTGCGCAATGAGGCTGACTATGAGCGCAAACTATGGGATCAATTGGCCATCATGAGCGATTTTAAACTTGACATTGACTATCCCTTTGATGTCGTCAAGGAGGAGAACCTCGAGACCAAGCCCGAGCCAATACACTACGAACTGGAGAAAATCAAGTTCCGTCACTATGGCAAAATTATCGAACGGATGATTGCACGTGCGGCCGAGTATCCCGAGGGGGAGGAGCGTGATGCACTGGTGATGTTGCTGGCCAATCACATGAAGAAGTTGATCTACCAGATTAACAATGAAGATGTGGACGATCGTAAAATCTTCAACGACTTGTATCACTACTCTCGTGGAGCCATCAGGTTGGATCCTGAGACACACAAGCTCCATGAGTATCAGGTTGTGGTGCAGCCGCAGGCTACAGGCAAAAAGAAAAAGAAAAAATGATCACGCGCGACCAACTCATCGAGATAGGGCACTTTAACAAGGCGCATGGGGTGAATGGCGAGGTCAATGCATCGTTGCAAATCGATGTTGATCTTGTGACTCAACTCTCATGCCTGGTGTGTGACATGGATGGCATCTTTGTTCCATTCTTTGTCGAGTCCTACAGGCCTAAAGGGGCAACTACTGTGTTGCTCACTATCGATGGCTTCAACAACGAGCAAGAGATTTCGGCTCTCGTTGGCAAGGACTTTTATGCTTTGAAGCGCGACTATGATGAGATAGCGCAGACGATAGTTAATGACGATGATGACGAGTTGCCTCTCGATTACTTCATCGGATTCGACATGACCGATTGTGGTGTGCGAGTTGGGCAAATCGTCGATATCGATGATGCGACCGACAATGTTTTGTTCATTGTGCACCGCGATGACGACACGCTGGTGAGTGTGCCTGCTGTTGACGACCTGATTGACTCAATGGATATGGACAACCGTGTCATTGACATGATCCTTCCCGAAGGGCTCTTGACAATAAATAATTAAGAATTAGGAAAACAAAAAGATTTTCAATTCTCAATTTTCCATTTTCAATTTATAGAATGAAGAAGATTCACATACTCATCCTTGTCTTGGTAGCGTGTATGATTATGCCCATGGACAGCGAGGCCAAGAAAAAGAAGGTCGACATCTACGACCTCTCGCTCGATGATAATCTTGAGACACCCGAGATCGATAACGATAAACATGCGGCGAGGGTGCAGGACTACCAGTATGAGGTAGCCGTTAAACTCAAGAAACAAAATTATGATGTCGAGCTGATGCGTGACAACGAAGTCATTGTCATCACGCTGCCGGCGGGTCAACTGTTTGCGCCCAACGATACGGTGTTGTCTGATCTGGGTATTGTGTCGTTGAAGCCCTTGATGAACTATCTGTCCAACCCTGGCTTCTACAAGATGTTGCTGGTAATGCACAGTGATGACACGGGCAGCAGACAGTATGTTGACAACCTGACTCGTTCTCGCGTCAATGCTGTGTTTGACTGGATTGATGAGAATGCCAGTGTCGACTTTGTTGTGCCTTATGCACTGGGAGCTAGCGACCCGCTTGTTGACAACAACTCGATGGACAACCGCAAGCGCAACCGTCGTCTAGAGATTTATCTTGTCCCCGAGGATGTCATGTTGGCGCAGGCCAAGAAAGGGCGCATCAACATGAACATGAAGACTAAGTGAGGCTTTAGACACACTGTTATTCATTTAGAAAGTAAATTTAAAATATAATGGCTAAAGAGTTAAAAGACTTAACAAAGAGATCTGAGAACTATTCTCAATGGTACAATGAACTTGTTGTCAAGGCCGACCTGGCTGAACAGTCGGCTGTGCGTGGTTGCATGGTCATCAAACCTTATGGCTATGCCATCTGGGAGAAGATGCAACGTTGCCTTGACGATATGTTCAAGGCAACAGGTGTGCAGAATGCTTATTTCCCCCTGTTGATTCCCAAATCATTCCTCAGCCGTGAGGCAGAGCACGTCGAGGGATTCGCCAAGGAGTGTGCTGTGGTGACACACCACCGCCTGATGAATGACCCCAATGGCAAGGGGGTGGTCGTTGACCCCTCGGCACGACTCGAGGAGGAACTCATCATCCGTCCCACTAGCGAGACCATCATCTGGAACACCTATCGCAACTGGATCAGTTCATACCGCGACCTGCCGCTGTTGTGCAACCAGTGGTGCAACGTCATGCGTTGGGAGATGCGCACACGATTGTTCTTGCGCACCGCCGAGTTCTTGTGGCAAGAGGGTCACACCGCACATGCCACAAGCGAGGAGGCACAAGCCGAGGCCATTCAGATGCTCAATGTCTACGCCGACTTTGCCGAGCGCTACATGGCTCTGCCGGTGGTCAAGGGTGTCAAGACAGCCAACGAGCGTTTTGCTGGTGCCATCGAGACTTACACTATCGAGGCTATGATGCAGGATGGTAAGGCACTGCAGAGCGGCACCTCGCACTTCTTGGGACAGAACTTTGCCAAGGCATTTGATGTCAAGTTTATCAATAAGGAGAACCAACTCGAGTATGTTTGGGCTACGTCATGGGGTGTATCGACACGACTCATGGGCGCCCTCATCATGACGCATAGCGATGACAACGGACTGGTGCTGCCACCGCATCTGGCTCCCATCCAGGTGGTGATTGTGCCCATTTACAAGAATGCCGAGCAGTTGGCTGGCATCGACCAGGTGGTTGCGCCGATCGTCGACCGTCTGCGCGCTTTGGGCGTTTCGGTCAAGTATGACAATGCCGACAACAAGCGTCCTGGCTTTAAGTTTGCCGACTACGAACTCAAGGGTATACCTGTGCGACTGGTGCTCGGTCCTCGCGACATCGAGAATGGCACTGTCGAGGTCATGCGCCGTGACACGCTTGAGAAACACAGCGCACCGCTCGAGGGCATCGAACAGTATGTCAAGGATCTGCTCGAACAAATCCAGCAGAATATCTATGATAAGGCTCTCAACCAGCGTCTGAACATGACCTACAAGGTTGACACTTGGGAGGAGTTCAAAGAGCAGATTGAGAAAGGTGGCTTCTTGCTGGCACACTGGGACGGCACCACCGAGACCGAGGAGAAGATCAAGGAGGAGACCAAGGCAACCATTCGCTGCATTCCCATGGACAGCGAGCCCGAGGAAGGCAAGTGCATCTACACAGGCAAGCCCAGTCACCGCCGCGTCATCTTCGCCCGCAACTATTGATCATAACCACTCCAGCCAGAGAGTGGCTTAGTTCCGTTATGAGTAGCCACAACTACAAACTGTGGCTACTTTTCTTTTGATAATATAAATTTTTTGTTCTTATACCTTGGCGCACCAGAACATTCACTGAATAGGCCCTTTAATTCTGTCGTTTTATGAAGAATCCGTTAGTCATAACATTGTTATTTATTATGACATGTTATTCGTGTAACAATACTGTGAAAGATCAGAAAGTTATGCAAGAATTAGATGTTGCTGTTATAAATCAGGTAACTGTAACTGATTATTTGTCATCTGGCTATGTCAAGTCCTTGACTTTCGATGAATTTACAATGAAGGGTGTTGGTGAGCCTCAAGATTCTAGATTTGTATTAATCAAAGATTGTGGTGATAGCATTTTGGTGATTCGCAATAGCAATCTGGGTGAGAAGGTTGTCTATAAGAAGAAATCTTGGGGATGGTTCAATCGTGCTGTTATTGATGATGGATTATTTTGTTACTACTACGATCGGTATTTACTTAGAGATCGGATTTTGGAGTTCTTGGCTGATTCTTCTAATACTGGAAGAGAATATATCAAGCAATTATATATTAAAACACCAAAACAATGCACCTTATTTTCATTAAGTGATTCTTGCGTATGGAATGAAGATGAATTGCCAGACCTGAAGAAAATGAATCTGCATTCTGGACAAGTTTATAAAATGGTGGTGGGTAAAAAACATTCTTATTATTTGTGTGAAGAGAGTGATGGAATTACACTCTACAAATATTCTAAGATGGATTCTACGACTTTCTCTAGACTTCCAGGAATAAAAGAAGATGAAAAAAGTCTTCTCAAAGACTATAAATATCACAAAACAAATGGTGTGTTCAGCCATGCGGAGGTAATGCCACAGTATCTCGCGGGAGAGGAATCATTAAGGGCATGTATACTTGAAAATTCAGACCCCGCTATTAGTCAATATGTGGAGAATAAAAAGATAGTTGTTCAGTTACTGGTCAACACTCAAGGGCATGTGACAAAATGCAAACTGGTGCGTCCTAAAGATTCTGAACTAGAAAAGCAGTTGTGTCAGCATCTGCCAGTAAAGTTTATCCCTGCAACGATAGCAGATCAACCAGTAAGCGTGTGGTATACGCTTGTTATTGGCAATAACTCAATGCAGCAAGATAACTAAAAGTTGTTATTATCCTGCCACAATTTCTTCGTATCGTGGAATGTCGGTCAGGAATGCATAGGTGTTGTTGTCGTAGTCGATGTGGCAGCAGTAGTGTGTCATGCCGTTGCTCACCATCAAGTATCGGGCACGCAACACCATATTATAGCGGACAATCTGGTCAAACACTTGTTGCGTGATCTCAATCTCGGGTGCCTTGTACTCAACAATGACCAGCGGTTTGCCCTGGCGGTCGGCCACCAGGGTGTCGCATCGACGCTTGATGCCGTTCTGGGTGAGAGATACCTCATTGCCCATCAATGCTGATGGAAATTGCTTTTCTTGAATCAGATATTCCACAAAGTGCTGTCTTACCCACTCCTCAGGCGTGAGCGCAACAAAGCGCTTGCGCAAGCGGTCAAAGACTAATAGGCGGTTGCCATTTTTTTTGACATTTAGTGGATAATCAGGAAGGTTGAGTGCCATAAAATTTGTAACTTTGCATTCGAGATTGCAAAGATAATAAAAATGGCCGAAAAAAAAGCATCACCCACATATTTTGGTCTGCGCAGCGAGATTCAGAAAGGCAACTTCCGACCCATCTATGTCTTGCATGGCGAGGAACCTTACTATATCGATCAGTTGAGCGAACTCATCGTCAGCACTGCGCTGTCCGAAGATGAGCGAGACTTCAATTTGGAGGTATACTATGGCAATGACGCTCTGGTGACAGATGTCATCAATTCCTGCAAGCAATATCCTGTGTTTGCCGAGCGCCGCGTCGTTGTTCTGCGTGAGGCGCAACTCATCTCCAAGCAGCAAGGACACAAAGATGACTTGCAACTGTTCAAGCATTATGCCGAGAAACCACTTGCATCGACAGTTTTAGTCATCTGTCACAAAGGGGGTAAAATGAACGCCAAGCAGTTCACCGACGTTATGTCCAAGGCAAACTCCGGAATAATCTTTGAGTCGGCCAAGGTCAAGGATAATGGATTGCCGGCTCTCATCAACACCTACTGCACCAACATGAATGTAGCCATCGATAACAAGTCGACAATGATGCTGGCCGAGTTCGTGGGAAGCGACTTGAGCCGGCTTTTTGGCGAACTCGACAAGTTGCGCATCCTGGTGGGTGACAGTGGGCAGGGTATAACGCCCGAACTTATCGAGCGTAACATTGGCATCAGCAAGGACTACAACAACTTTGAACTCGAAGATGCCCTGCGCCGCCGAGATGCCGTCAAGGCTTATCGAATCATCGACTATTTTGAGAAGAATCCTAAAAACAACCCGATTCAAGTCACCGTGGGCGTCTTGTTCTCATTCTTCTCTAATGTGCTGATTGTGCGGGCCACCAAAGACAAAACGCCCGCTGCGCTCATGGCGGCAACGGGCACTAAATCTACATGGCGACTCGATAAGTTCTCAGAGGCGGCGCGTAACTACAGCACACAGGCTTGTGTCAACATCGTTTCTTATCTGCGTGAGTGTGATGTCAAGAGCAAAGGGATCGGCTCACGACAGGCACCTTACGACCTCTTGCGCGAACTCATCTACAAAATCCTTCACTCCTAGATTAACAGGAATTGTACAGGAGTTGCCGTAGGGTACGTTTTTCACCTTGTGTAACGTTCGACCAGTTCGTTGAGATAGTCTGTAGTGATGTTCTCTTGATCCAAACGATAATACTCGACCTCTACATCCACTTCTCCACGGGCATAACTGGCAATCTCGTATGGCGCATACACAAAGTGGATATTGAAACCGTCAACATAGAATTGGCGTGCAAGTGGTGCGGTGGGTGTGTCAATAAAGAAACCTTTATCTTCGGTGAGTTGCTTCATATTATTTACACCTTCCATTTCATACAAGGCTTTGCTTATGACCTGACGTAACTTCAATGTGTCGGTCACCAAATCGGTCAGTTGGATAACCTTATCTTTTATAACATCATAGGTCACATATTCATTCCAGAAAAGTCCATGTGCACCTCCCATGTAGTCATCCTTGGAGAATTGAAACACGCACAGGTTCTTGCCCATCTTCATCGGGGTTAGTTGCACATGATAATATGCTTGGTTCATGCCAGTCTCTTCTGGAATTCTCTTGATATGCTTCACATTCTTGATGTCGTTTTTCTCGAAGAGAATGTAGTTCTCGGCATTGAACTCATGATTCAAGGCATCATCCAGTGACTTGAATTTATCAGGCTCGCCAATAATTTGGTCTAGCAATGCTTTCTGCAGTTTGTCAGAGGATTGACCCATGATTGTTTTGGGCCAAATCAATTCACAGGACACGTGGGCATAGAATTTATCAATCCCCTCAATCCTCATCTCGGGATTGGCTACCTCATATTGCACCATGTCCTCACGGTTGATGTGACGAAGCACAGTTAGGCACTCATCATTCTTGTTCTGATGATCAGATGCTATTGAGGCAGGTGCAACCTCGTTGTCAGTGGCTGACTTTTCCCCTCCATTACAGGCAAATGCAAACATAGGCAATGCCATGAACATAATCATTTTGAAAGTTCTTTTCATAGGGGTATTATTTGATTTGGTAATTATAGCCTAAAGTAATCATCAGTGACATGCCAGACGAACCCGAGAAAGGGTCCTTCTTATGATTGCTGAACACATCTCGCAGACCATAGTAGAATCGACCCTCAAGTGTTATCGAGTGGCGAGGTTTTACACCCACCTCAAGTCCCAATCCTGCCGAGATGCCGTAGTCAAACTTGCTGTTGATGTCCAGATTCAATTGCTCATTGTGGCGGTTGGCAGTGGGAAAGCCTTCCAAGTCGGCATAGTTGACATAGTCAAAGTTTGCTGTGGTCGAGTGACCGATCATATAGCCAATCTCAGGACCAGCGTTGAAGAAGCCTTTCACCCGTTCATTACCGAAGTAGATGTGTGTTAACAAGGGCAATTGAATGTAGGTGAACTTGCGCTGGTAGTGGAAGTCGGTGTCTTCGTACAATTCCTTCCAGCCGCGTTGCTCAACATTCAGTTCTAGTATGAGTCCGAAGTGGCGTTCCTCGATGTAGCGGAAACTACCACCAAACATCATTCCGGGCAAGAAACTCTGGGGCACCGATGGGTTGAACTGTGTGCGCGACAATGTGGCACCAGCCTTGCCTCCAATGCTGATCATGCCCTCATAGTGTGTTTGTGACATGGCGCACATGCACCATGTCACAATGGTCAGTATGCAGGCCAGTCGTCTCATTGCTGCACTAGGGTAGTGATCTTGTGGTCGGTGCTGAAGTGTACCACGTCAATGGCGCGGTTGATAAGTCCGCTACGGCTATTGGGACGATCAAACTTGAAGCTGGTCTGAACGCCGCGGTACAGGGGGGCATCATTGTCAATGGATATTCCCTGGCCAAGCGTGTTGATGACATACATGCCTAGGTCAAAACCAATTAGCACCATATTGGGAACAGAACTGAACATGTCGCCGTTAAACGAATTTTTGTACATCGTCTCAACATCGCGCGTGCGGAATCCCTTGCTATTAAAGAAGCGTGAGAATACATAGGTGTCAATGTCCTGCAAATCGGTCTGGTAATCCTTGAGATAGGTCACATATTCCGGGTAGCCCACGAGGCAGAATTCGCAGTCGAAGCGTTCTTGCTTGGCCTGCTTCATGGCCTTGACTATCTTGCGCAACAGGTCTTTGCTGCTCGATGACGGCAAGAACACATACCGTGAGCCAGGATTCATGTGCCGTGATAGGTTGTCATACGACAAATCGCCACTCACTGTCAATGATGACGTGGGCATGCCCATCTGGTCGATGTGGCTGCGCAGGTTGTCAAAGATTTCTTTGCCCTCGCTCGACGCATCCATCAAGTAGATGACATGATAGCCTTCAAATTGTTTGCCGAACCAGTCAAGCACACGCTCGGTGAACTGTGGAGTGGGGGAGTTGACTTGAATTACATTGGTGTTTTCCTGATAGTCGTTATTCTTGGTGGTGAAGCAATTGACCACATCGATGTTGTTTTCACCACCAAATTTGTTGAGACGCTCCAGTTGCTTGGGCTCACTGGGAGCAATGAGCAAATTCATGTCGAGCATTTCGGGCAGTGCCAGCAGACTGTCGGTCACATTTAGGTTGTGCTCGGTGTCCCACACATGTACGTTGATGTGCTTGGTGGCCGATGCCCCAGCGCTGTCCAGTGCCAGCAAAAAGCCCTTGTAGAAATCGGTATACAGGTAGCCCTGGCGAGGTGCGGGATTTTTGTGTAATTGGAAGGGGAGTACAATACCAATATTTACTTGACTGTTGCGCTTGGCTGCCACCAACTGATCGTATAGATTATCGATGCGAGAGGCGTAGTTTGCTTCCAAGTCCTCAATTGAGATTGATTTCATGTCACCCAATACGCGCTCGGTGTAGGCCTTGGGCACAACAATGGTCTTGCCTTTCTTGGCTTTTTTCATGTCGGGATTGGCGGTCTGAATGTCCTCGGTTGCTACTCCATAGCGGTGTGCAATTGACGAGAATGTCTCGCCATCCTGGATTCTGTAGTTATAGAATCTGATGCCCCGTTTCTCGTAATGGAATGGTAGGGCCGAGTCTTTGACCACTTTTATAACCTGACCAGCCACATATTGCGACGGCGCTAAACTCGGATTGTTGGTAAGCAATCCCTCGATGGTCGTGTTAAAACGTTTGGCGATCGTATAGATTGTTTCTCCAGACTCGATGGTGTGCTTCACCTTCTCGCCGCTAGCAACAATGACTACCTCTTCCTGTTGGTTGCCGAAGGCTGAACGCACTTGATTGGACGGTGACATTTGTCCTCGACTGAATGTCACGGGCAGGAAAAGCAACTGTTTCTTTTCCAGTTTGCCCGAAGCATCAGGATTATAGCGCAGGATCTCGTCAGTGGTTACACCCAGTTTCTGGGCGATGCCGTAGAGCGACTCTTTGTTGGCTACCTGATAGTAATAATAGGTATTGCCCGCTATCTGCTTGGTGGGCAGGTTGAGTTGAGCATGAATCGGTTGCGACAAAAAACAGGCAACAATGATGCACAACAATATACGCATTTTATTCATAATCAATACAATGGTTTGCGATAGTTAAAGCATTGGTTTAATAGTAAGCAAGCCTTATTACTTGCCTACAAACTGCAAATATACAACAATTTCTTGAATTACCAAAAAGAAACTGAAAAGCCTTTTTGTCACGGAGTCAACACGCGTTCGCCTACCAGTTTGGCAAGTCTGATTTTCTCGGTCTGTAACCTCTGCTGCTCTTGCATCAAATCTTTGACCTCCTGGTAACTTGCTGCATGTTTCATCTGCGATTTGATGGTGTCAATCTTGTTTTGAATGGTATTTAGGCGCCACGTGTTCAGCGCTTCAGGCACTAGTGTGGTCAGGCGGTCAAAGTCCGAGAGCACATGCGTATACTGGGTGTGAATCTTGCTCAGTTGGTGGCGCTCGGTCACTAGTCGGCTCGACATCTCACGCACACGGTCGTCAGGATGAGAGCACAGGCGGCGCTCAAGGTACAGTTGCCTGAAGTCATTGATTTGTTCCGTGATCTTTAGGCTATACTTGCTGCGGATGCGCTTTTCCTCACTCTCGATGATGTCGATTGACTTGCCCACCGGATCAATGGTGCGCAACTCTTTTTCACACTCCTCATTGGTGCGGATGGCAACTTCCTGCTCGACGCGGGCCAGGTCTTTGTAGAACGGCTCCAGTTCTTGGAGTGCGATGTCAAAGATTTGAGCGAAGGTCGGGTCGGTGAAGTGAATCGTGTCATCCATGCTCATCTCGTTGTAGATGTGCTCGACAACGGTGGTGGGGCTCACACCATCTTCATACTCGGTGTCGCACAGGTAGCACATGCCGAATTTGGCAATCAGCCGGGCCACAATGCGTTCCTCGCGATAGGTGGGCGATTGCAACGGCACAATCACAGCAGGTTGCTGTGTGGGTTGAGACGTAGCATCGATGTTGGGCTCTGGTTCGGGATGGTCGTGAGGTTCACTGGTAGCCTCCTGTGCCTCACGGCGCCGCTGGTCGCGCTCACGTTGCTTGAATGCCTCCTCGCGGTTGGCATTAATTTGCTTCTTGATTTCGCGCAGCAGCATCTGCTCGCTCACACCAAACTGGCGGCTGCATTCCTTGGCATAAACCGAGCGGGTGATTTCACTCGGGATGACCGCAATCGATCGTACCACTTCGCCGATGGCTTGTGATTGCTTGATGGGGTCGTTGGCAACACCTTCTAGCAGGATGCGCGTCTTGAATTGAATGAAATCACTCTCATTCTGGTCAATGTATTGCTGAATTTCGCTGCTACTATGTTTACGGCTATAACTGTCAGGATCATCGCCATCGGGTAGCAACAACACCTTGATGTTCAGCCCATGAGACAATAGTTTGTCGATGCCCTTCATGGCAGCGCGTATGCCGGCAGCATCGCCATCAAACATCTCGGTGACGTTCTCGGTGAAGCGGTGCAACAGATGGATGTGACCATCGGTCAGTGCCGTGCCGCTTGATGCGATGACGTTTTCAAAACCTGCCTGATGCATCGAGATGACGTCGGCATATCCCTCGACAATGAAACACTTGCCCTGCTTGGCAATTTCGCGTTTGGCCTGAAATAGACCATACATCGTGCTGCTGCTCTTGTCATAGATGATAGAGTCGGGCGAATTGAAGTACTTGGCGTGGTCATCCTTCTTGAGTGTGCGCCCCCCGAAGGCAATCACCTTGCCTGCCACGTTGAAGATGGGGAACATCACACGTCCGCGATAGAAGTCATAGCCACCGCCATGCTGGTCGTCCTTGCACAAGCCCAGTTTGAATAGCAATTCTCGGTTGTAGCCTTGCGCGGTCGCTGCCTTGTAGAGTGCAGAACGGTCTTCAGGGCAGTAGCCTAATCTGAACTTGCGTATGGTGGCATTGGTGAAACCGCGCTCACGGAAGTAACTCAGCCCTATCTCTTGACCGGCCTGGGTCTCCCACAGTTGCTCCTCCATCCAGCGGCATGCCCACTCGTTGACGATGAGCATCGACTCACGTTCGGTCTGCTCGGTGCGCTCCTCATCGGTGAGTTCGCGCTCCTTCACCTCGATGTGATATTTGGCTGCTAGATACTTGAGTGCATCGGGAAAACTCATCTGCTCGTGCTTCATCACAAAGCCTACAGCACTGCCGGCCTCACCACAACTGAAGCACTTGTAGATTTGCTTGTTGCGCGACACATAGAACGAAGGTGTGCGATCGTTGTGAAACGGGCATAGACCCACCCAGTTGGCACCGCGTCGCCGCAGCGTCACAAAGTCGCTCACCACATCCACCACATCGGCCGTGTCGATGATCTGCTGTACTGTATTCTGGTCTATCATATCATTCAATGTACAATGCTTATCGCACAGTGCATGCTTTCAAGAACGTGCAAAGTTAATACTATTTCTTGAAATAAAAAAATCACATCTCATTTCTTCTTGGTGTGCAAAAAAGCCGTGGCGGTTGAGCCACGGCTTTTGTTGATAGCAGGGTGGGGAATTACTCCTCGTCGAGGAGGATGTTCATCACCTCGATGGCACTCTTCATGACGTTGGTGCCGGGGCCGAAGATGGCGGCAACACCTGCCTTGTAGAGGTAGTCGTAGTCCTGCACAGGAATCACACCACCAGCGGTGACGATGATGTCCTCGCGGCCCAGCTTCTTGAGTTCGGCAATGACGGCGGGGATGAGGGTCTTGTGGCCAGCGGCCAACGAAGACACACCCAGCACATTCACGTCGTTCTCGACAGCCTCGCGAGCACTCTCCTCCGGAGTCTGGAAGAGCGGGCCCATGTCGACGTCGAAGCCGCAGTCGGCATAACCGGTGGCAACCACCTTGGCACCACGGTCGTGACCGTCCTGACCCATCTTGGCAATCATGATGCGCGGCTGGCGACCATTCTTGGCTGCAAACTTAGCGGTAAGTTCGCGAGCCTTCTGCAGGTCGGGATCTGATTTGGTTTCTGCTGAATACACGCCTGAAATGGTTTTAACAACTGCTTTGTAACGGCCCACGACCTTCTCGCAGGCATCAGAAATCTCTCCCAGCGAAGCGCGGTCCTTGGCAGCCTCGACAGCCAGTGCCAGCAGGTTGCCCTCACCGGTCTCCACGCAATGGGTGAGTGCGTCAAGGTCGGCCTTGACCTTGGCCTCGTCGCGGTTGGCGCGCAGACGCTTCAGGCCCTCGACCTGCTCCTTGCGAACCTCGGTGTTGTCAATCTCGAGGATGTCGATGGGATCTTCCTTCTCCAGAGCATACTTGTTGATACCGACGATGGTCTGACGGCCACTGTCAATGCGAGCTTGGGTACGTGCGGCTGCCTCCTCGATGCGCATCTTGGGCACGCCGGTCTCGATGGCCTTGGCCATACCGCCCAACTTCTCAATCTCCTCGATGTGAGCCCATGCCTTCTGCACAAGTTCGTCGGTCAGTTTCTCCACGTAGTAACTACCTGCCCAGGGATCAATAGCCTTGGTGATGTAAGTCTCCTGCTGGATATAGATCTGGGTGTTACGGGCGATACGAGCCGAGAAGTCGGTGGGCAGTGCGATTGCCTCGTCGAGTGCGTTGGTGTGCAGCGACTGGGTGTGACCCAGAGCAGCAGCCATAGCCTCGATGCAAGTGCGGCCCACATTGTTGAATGGATCCTGTGCAGTGAGCGACCAGCCCGAAGTCTGGCTGTGTGTACGCAGCGACATTGACTTGGGGTTTTTGGCACCGAAACTCTTGACAATCTTGGCCCAGAGCAAACGGCCAGCGCGCATCTTAGCAATCTCGGTGAAGAAGTTCATCGAGATACCCCAGAAGAACGACAGACGCGGAGCAAACGCATCCACATCAAGGCCAGCGTTAACACCTGTGCGGATGTAGTCCATACCATCAGCCAGCGTGTAAGCCAACTCGATATCGGCGGTTGCACCTGCCTCCTGCATGTGGTAGCCCGAGATCGAGATCGAGTTGAACTTGGGCATGTTCTGAGAGGTGTACTCAAAGATGCTAGCGATGATCTGCATCGAGAACTTGGGAGGATAGATATAGGTGTTGCGCACCATAAACTCCTTGAGGATGTCGTTCTGGATGGTACCAGCCATCTCCTCAAGTTTAGCTCCCTGCTCCAGACCCGACACGATGTAGAATGCCATGATGGGCAGCACAGCACCGTTCATGGTCATCGATACCGACATCTTGTTCAGGGGGATGCCGTCGAACAGCACCTTCATGTCCTCGACCGAGCAGATCGACACACCTGCCTTACCCACATCACCGACCACGCGCTCGTTGTCGGCGTTGTAGCCACGGTGTGTCGGCAGGTCAAATGCCACCGACAGACCCTTCTGGCCCGAAGCCAGGTTACGGCGATAGAATGCGTTACTCTCGGCAGCAGTCGAGAAACCGGCATACTGACGCACAGTCCACGGACGGAACGGGTACATCAGGCTGTAGGGACCACCCAGGAAGGGAGGAATACCTGCCACAAAATCAAGGTGTTCAAGGCCCTCAAGGTCTTGCTTGGTATAGACGGGCTTGATGTCGAGCAACTCGGCATTCTTCCACGACTCACCCATCACGAGAGGCTTATGCTCAACATTGAAAGCCTCATTTGCGATATCTATATTTTTAAAATTTGGTCTCATTGTTCAGCCTCCTTATTTTAACAGTTTAGCGTTAAAGGCCTTCAGCGTACCCAGCACATTGGTGCGGACATTGATGAAGTGGGTGATGCCCAGTGCCTTGAATTCGTCAGTCTCGGGACCTGCAAGCACCAATTCGGCGCGGCCGTCCAGCAACTTGACTGCATCGGGGATGAGAGCAGCATACTCGTCGTCGCTCGAGCAGAGCACCACGACATCGGCCTTCTGCTCCATGGCGGCGTTGATGCCTTCCTCAACAGTCTTGAAGCCATTGTTGTCAATCAGTTTGTAACCAGCGCAAGCGAAGAAGTTGTCGCTGAACTGGGCGCGTGCCAGACGCATAGCCAGGTTACCAATCGTGAGCATGAACACGACGGGTGTGTTGGCAGCGTGCTCAGTGGCCAGGCGAATCTCCTCGAACTGGCTAGCCAGGCGCTTGGTGTTCAGGCTGACCTCGCCCTCCTCGTGATTGCAACCGCAGGCGCACTTGTGAGCAGCCTCGCAAGCATCGGCCTTGTCGGCAGCCTTCTCGGTGAAGTTGGGGAACTGGTTGGTACCCAGCAGTTGCTCTTTGCGCTTGGCAACCTTGTCAAAGCGTGCGGTAGCACTGGCGTTGACGGCGTTGATGATGTCGCAGTTGTCCAATTCGGCTTTGAAGCCACCCTTGTCCTCAACCTCGAGGAAGAGTTTCCATGCCTCCTGAGCCAGTGATGCGGTGAGCATCTCCACATAGTAGGAACCGCCTGCAGGATCTGTCACCTTGTCCAGGTGGCTCTCCTCTTGCAGCATGATCTGCTGGTTGCGGGCGATGCGCTCGCTGAAGTCGTCGCTGGGCTTGTAGCAAGCGTCAAACGGAGTGACAACAATCGAGTCGACACCAGCCAGAGCAGCACTCATGGCCTCAGTCTGAGTGCGCAGCAGGTTGACATAACTATCATAGACTGTGTGGTTGAACAGAGTGGTCTCGGCATTAACCACCATCTTGCAAGCGCAGTCGCACTCGGGACCATATTGTTTGACAATCTGAGCCCACAATTGACGTGCGGCACGGAACTTAGCAATCTCCATGAAGTAGATGGTCGAGATGCCCATGTTGAACTTGATGCGGGTAGCCACTTCCTGAGCGCTGAAACCAGCATCGGTCAGTTGAGCCATCCACTCGTTGCCCCATGCCAAGGCGTAACCCAACTCTTGATAGATATAAGCACCAGCGTTGTTCAGAATGATTGAGTCAACACTGAGCACGCGCAGGCCCTTGACAGGAGCGGCTGCCTTGAGCAGGTCACTGGCCATAGCCACGATGTCGCCAGGGAAGGCGGTGCCATGCTTAAAGTTGCGCTTGAAGGGGTTGAACGTTACCGAACCACGGAAATTCTCCTCGGCTCCGGCTGCCTGAATCATCGCCACCAGTTTCTGAGTAAGTGCCAATGCGCACTTGGGGCAATTGATCAAGTTGATTTCAACCTTGTTCAGGTCAATGCCTGCCAGCAGCACCTCTAGATTGGTGTCGGCGTTAGCCTTGAGTCCGAGTGAGGTTACGCCCTTGCCCAGGATCTCGCGTGCCTTGGCATTGGCTTGAGCCTCGTCCTCGATGTTGATGTTCTGACGCACTGCCCAATTGTTGTTGGTGCGTGTGCCACGTACAAATGGATACTCACCGGGCAGTGACTCGGTGGCCTTCAGGTCCTTGATGTCGACACCACGATACAGGGGTTGGACATTGAAACCTTCGTTTGTTCGCCATACCATTTTCTTGTCGAAGTCTGCACCTTTCAGGTCAACCTCGGCCTTTGCGCGCCACTCCTCAGGAGTCACGGGCGCAAACATGTCGAACAGTCGTTTTCTGTTTTCTGCCATAAATGAAAAATTATATAGTAACTTTTTTGATTTAGTCCTTCGTGTTACCGATTAAAACGCAAAATTACAACAAATTCTTTATACAACTTCAATTTTAGCAGAATTTCGTCCTCAACTGGGTGTTTTTTTACCCATTTTTAACCCTTCGTGGTGCGTTGTGCAAAAATAAAAATAAAAATAACTTAAATTATTTGTGTGAATCCAAGATTCTTTGTAATTTCGTTGCGTTTAACAAAAAGATAATTTAGAAACATAAACCATAGACAATGAAAAAAAATCTTCTGCTGGGAGATGAGGCTCTGGCGCTGGGTGCATTGCATGCTGGACTGTCGGGCGTTTATGCCTACCCCGGAACCCCGTCGACCGAAATCACTGAGTTTATTCAAATGAACGCGCTGGCACGTGAACGCGGTGTGCACAGCGACTGGAGTGCAAACGAGAAGACTGCCATGGAGGCTGCACTGGGTGCATCCTACAGTGGCAAGCGAGCATTGGTGTGTATGAAGCATGTGGGCATGAATGTCTGCGCCGATGCCTTTGTTAACTCGGCTATGACTGGTGCTAATGGTGGCTTGGTTGTCACCGCTTGCGACGACCCGTCGATGCATTCCTCACAGAACGAGCAGGACTCGCGTTTCTATGCCGAGTTTGCCATGATGCCGTGCTTCGAGCCAGCATCGCAACAAGAAACTTACACCATGATTCAGGCTGCCTATGACTTCAGCGAGAAACACCGCATTCCCGTACTGATGCGTCTCACCACTCGCATGGCTCACAGCCGTGCCGTTGTCGAGGTGGGCGAGCCGCGCGAGCAGAACGAACTTCACTTCCCCGAGAATCCTCGCCAGTGGGTGCTTCTTCCTGCCAATGCACGTGTGCGCAACGAGCAACTGATCAAGGACTATGCCACCTTTGAACAGGAAGCCGAGACAATGGGCTTCAATCAGTACTTTGACGGCAGTGACCACTCGGTGGGCGTTATCGCCTGTGGTATTGCCTATAACTATCTGATGGAGCAATATCCTGACGGATGTCCGTTCCCTGTCCTCAAGGTGCAGCAGTATCCGCTGCCCATCGCGATGATTCAGCGCATGGCACGCGAGTGTGAGCGCATCATCGTCATGGAGGAGGGTCAGCCTCTGGTCGAGAAACGTCTGGTGGGTGTGCTGCCTACTCCTATTAAGATTAGCGGTCGTCTAGACGGAACACTGCCTCGCACCGGCGAACTCACGCCCGATTGTGTGCGTGCTGCTATGGGTCTGCCCGAGTTGCCCACCAAGGCTGCATCGCAGGTCACTGTCCCGCGTCCACCGGCATTGTGCCAAGGCTGCGGCCACCGCGACTTCTACACCGCTTTAAATAATGTTATACACACTTATCCCACAGCACGCGTGTTCAGCGACATCGGTTGCTATACCCTGGGCTGGCTGGCACCGTTCCATGCTTTCCACACCTGTGTCGAGATGGGTTCGTCGTTCACCATGGCTCTGGGAGCATCCATCTCGGGTGTGCATCCCGCTGTTGCTGTGATTGGTGACTCGACCTTCACCCACAGTGGCATGACTGGCTTGCTTGACGCTGTCAACGCCAAGGCTCAGGTTACCCTGTGCATCAGCGACAACCTCACCACGGGTATGACCGGTGGTCAGGACAGTGCCGGAACTGGCCGTCTGGAGTCGATCTGCAAGGGCATCGGTGTTGAGCCCGAGCATGTGCGTGTTATCGTGCCATTGCCCAAGAACTATGAGGAGATGGAGCGCGTCATTCGTGAGGAGATTGAGTACAAGGGTGTGTCGGTCATCATTTCTCGCCGCGAGTGCATCCAGACGCTCAAGCGTCATGCTGCAGCCGCTGCCAAGGCCCAAAAATAATCCCCTGTACACTCGTTTGCTCGGCAACTCGAACATTCGTTAACTCGTTTACTTTTTAAAATTCAATTCATGAAACAAGATATCATTCTGTGCGGTGTGGGTGGACAAGGAATCCTCTCCATCGCGACTATTATCGGTTGGGCAGCCTTGGACCAGAATCTGCAACTCAAGCAGGCCGAGGTGCACGGCATGAGCCAGCGCGGCGGTGATGTGCAGTCTAACCTGCGCGTGAGCGACACCACCATCAACAGCGACCTTATCCCCAAGGGTGCCTGCGACCTCATTATCTCACTTGAGCCAATGGAGGCATTGCGCTATGTGCCTTATCTGGCACCGGGTGGATGGATTATCACCAACACTCAGCCCTTTGTCAACATCCCCAACTATCCCGAGATGGATGCCGTCAATGCCGACCTTGACCGTGTGGGCAATGTCATTCGTCTGGATGTTGACGCTCTGGCCAAGGAAGTCAACTCGCCGCGCAGTGCCAACATGGTGCTGCTGGGTGCTGCCGCATCGGTGCTTCAGATGCTCACACCCGAACTTCTTGAGGACGGCATCAGCCATGTCTTCGGCCGCAAGGGTCAAGCGATTGTCGATACCAACATCGCTGCATTCCGTGCTGGTCTGGCTGCCGCACGCAAGTAGTTTTTTATCCTTCAACACTCAGAGTTCTTGGAGCATAATGATATCTCCCAGAACTCTGAGATATAGTAAATATTAACCATAAAGACATGAACCTACCTGTAAAACAACAAGTATTAAGTGAAATCTTGCGTGAGATGGACATCGCCGACATCTCTCGCACTACCATACGTCAAGGCGTGGCGGTTGCCAATGCGCTAGAGAAGGCTTCGGGCGAGAAATTTGTTCATCTCGAGATTGGCGTTCCGGGTCTGCCCGCTTGCCAGATTGGCATTGATGCCCAGAAGGCTGCCCTCGACCGAGGTGTTGCAGCCATCTATCCTGCCATTGGTGGCATCCCCGAATTGAAGGAGAACGCTTCACGATTCATCAAGGCTTTTGTCAATCAGGATATTCCTGGCGAGTGCATTGTTCCCACTGTGGGCTCGATGCAGGGTTGCAACAACCTCATTCTTGAGTGCTCGCAGATGCAAGATGGCAAGGATACTATCCTCTACATCAACCCAGGCTTTGCTCCTCACATGTTGCAAGCCAAGATTGCAGGAGCCAAGATTGAGGCTTTTGACATCTACAACTTCCGTGCTGACAAACTCCATGATAAACTTGAGAGTTACATGAGCAAGGGCAACATTGCCGCCATGGTCTACAGCAATCCCAACAATCCGGCTTGGGTCTGCCTGACCGACGACGAGCTCAAGACTATCGGTGAACTGGCAACCAAGTATGATGTCGTTGTGCTTGAGGACATGGCATACATGTGCATGGACTTCCGCAGCGACAAGTCGCACCCCTATGAGGCACCTTTCCAGCCCACTGTGTCGCGTTATACCGACAACTACGTGATGATGATGTCGGGCTCCAAGATTTTCAGTTATGCAGGCGAGCGCATCGCGCTGGTGGCATTCTCGCCCAAACTCTATCATCGCGACTATCCGCGTTTGCGCGAACTCTACGGCATGGGGCGCATGGGCGACAACTTCGTGCTGACCTACCTCTATGCTGCCTCGTCGGGCACTTCACACTCGGCTCAGTGCGCACTGGCTGCCATGATGGGTGCCGCAGCCGATGGCTATGACTTCGTCCACGACCTTCACGAGTATGAGAAGCGTGCACACCAGTCAAAGGAAATCTTCTTGCGTCATGGCTTTGAAATCGTCTACGACAAAGACCTTGATCAGGCAGTTGGCGATGGATTCTTCTACACTGTGGGTTACCACGGCATGGATTGCGAGAAGTTGCTGTCGTTGCTCATGCGTTGTGGCATCGCCGCCATCACGCTCAACACGACGGGTAGCGAGCAGCCTGGAGCACGCATCAGTGTGTCGGCCTTGAAGACGCAAGAACTCATGCAACAGCTCGATGAGCGTCTAGCCATGTTTGAGCAACTTGCCAACGAAAACTGACAACCGTAAACAAAAAACTGAAAACATATGATGAATTACATGACCGCCGATGAGGCCATGCAACTTGTACACTCGGGCGACTCGATCTACATCCAGGGCAGTACGTCAATTCCTTTGGTTCTCGAGGAGGCACTTGCTCGCCGTGGCCACGAGTTGAAGGGTGTGACCATCTATTCGGCCTTCAATGTGGGCAGGGGTGAGGCTCCCTTCTGCAAACCAGAATATAAAGATGCCTTCTGGACCAACAGTCTGTTTCTGTGCGCCGATCAGCGCAAGTGGGTAGCGCAGGGCTATGGCACGATGACTCCCGCCTTCTTGGGCGAGATCCCGTTCCTGTTCCGCACCCGCCAGTTGCCGTTGGACATCGCCTTTATCAACTGCTCGCCCCCCGACGAGAACGGTTATTGCAGTTATGGCATGAGTGCCGACCTGGCAGTGTCGGCTGTCGAGTCGAGCAAGATTATCATTGCCGAGATCAACAAGAGCATGCCCTATCTGTGCGGTGGTGCGCTCATCCATGAGTCGCAGATCACCGCAGCCGTCGAGTGCGACGACCCGCCATTGGCATTGGAGTTTGGTCCCCCGACACCCATCGAGGCTGCCATCGGTGCGCACATCGCTGCCGAGATTCCCGACGGTGCCACGTTGCAGATTGGCGTGGGCGGCATCCCCAACGCTGTGCTCAACGGCATCAAGAACCATCAGCACCTGGGCTTGCACACCGAGGCCATGACCGATGGTGTAGTCCGGCTCATCGAGGAGGGCGTGATCGACAACTCGCAGAAGGTGGTCAAGCCAGGTGTGAGTGTCGCCAGCCTTGCGCTGGGCAGCCAGCACATGTATGACTTCCTCAACTACAACAAGGGGGTGGAGTTCTACGACGTGGCATGGACCAACGACCCGCAGATTATCCGTCAGAACCCCAAGGTGATTGCCATCAACAGTGCCATCGAGGTCGACATCACCGGCCAGGTGTGTGCCGACAGCATCGGCACCACCATCTTCTCGAGTGTGGGCGGCCAGCACGACTTCATGTATGGCGGCGCGCTGAGCGAGGGTGGCAAGACCTTCATCGCCTTGCCGTCACGCACCGGCAAGGGTAAGGCCAAGATTGTGCCGACCCTCACACCGGGTGCAGGCGTGGTGACCACCCGATTCCAGACGCAGTTTGTCGTCACCGAGCACGGCATCGTCTATCTGCGCAACAAGAGTCTGGCCGAGCGTGCCCGGGCGATGATCTCGATTGCTCATCCCGACGACCGCGAGGCACTCGAGCGTGCTGCCTGCGAGCGCTTCGGCTACAGCTTCTTGCGCCTGAAGTGACCACCGACAATCTGTAACTCGTAACTTGTAACACAGTCCACCGCGTTGTGAAGCGCAGTGGACTGTGTTACAAGTTACGAGTTACAAGTTACGAGTTACGGGTGACGAGTGATCAAATGTGGGTGTGTCAAAATGAATTTGCCCGACAATTTCACATTGTAGGGACGCGGCGTGCCGCGTGATCGGCCAGACAATGAATCATTCTGAGATTGATTTTTCTCATGCAGATCTAGCAGATCTAGCAGACAGGTTTTTTTAGCAGATAAATCAGCTCTATCAAGAATATCAGCTTGATCTGCTTCATCTGCATGAGGTTTTATAAGGCAATACATTGCAATCGGACAGTAGTGGCCAAATCTCGTGCAAACGAGCGCAGAGCCGAGCTTGCTCGAGCTATGCCGAGTGCAGTCGAGATTATCCAATCACGCGGCACGCCGCGTCCCTACCTGAGATATAGCCCTGTTGGCGTGTCATTCAAATCGCATGGTGGCGGTGGGCTTGATGGTGCTGACGATGTAACTGGGACCAAGCAGGGTGAGATAGGACACGACGATGATGCCCACATTGAGCAGCAGCCACGCCAGTGGTGACAGGGCAATGGGGACGTAGGGCATGTAGTAGGCACTGGGGTCGAGCCTGACGATGTGCAGGTGCTGCTGCAGCAGGGCCAGTGCCAGACCCGTGACATTGCCCCACACGAGGGCTCGCAAGATGAGTTTGCCTGTGAGGAAGATGAAGATGTTGCGAATGCCGGTGTTGCTTGCACCCAGTGCCTTGAGCATGCCGATCATGCGTATGCGCTCGAGCACAATCATGAGCATGGCGGCAATGAGCGTGAAGCCCGACACAATGGCCATGAGCGTGAGGATGATGGCCACGTTCATGTCGAGCATTTTGAGCCAGGCAAAGAACGACTGATTGTTGCGGTGCGTGTTGGTCACGACATGCAAGGTGTTGTTGCCGGTGGTGCAGGTGCTCAGTGCCAGCAACGAGTAGAGCGTGTAGGCATCGTCATCGACATGAGCCACGTCGCGCAGATTGACGCCCACATAGTGGCCAACATCCGCTGTCCAGTCGTTGATGTCTTGTATCTGGCGGATGTTGCCCACGATGATGGTCTTGTCAAAGTTCTCAAAGTCGTTGTTGACGATGCCCACGATGTGCGCATTGCGCACCTTGACTTTGTGTAAAATAAAATAGGTGTAAACGTGGTCACCCACCTTGAGGCGAAGTTTGTCGGCCAACTCGCGCGAGATGAGCACTTCGTTGACATCGGCAGTGTCGGCAATGACGGGCACGCGACCGTCAACCAGGTTGCCCTCGAGGTAGGACCAGTCGTAGCCATCGTCGACACCACGATAGACGATGCCTTCAAAGTCGGTGTCGGTCTTGAGAATGGCAGGCTGGTCGGCAATGAGACTCATGCTTTGCACCTCGCGTGCCATTGCGCTGTCGGCCACGATGCTCTTGTAGATGGGCTGGGCGTTGACTGTCGCATAGTTGTCGTCAAGCCCCAGGGCGGCATTCGACACCTTGAGGTGGGCATCGAGTTGGTAGATTTTGCCCGAAATCTCTTGCTTGAACCCAAGCACCACCGCCAGCGACAGAATCATCACCACGATGGCAAGGACAATGCCCGCCAGTGCCACATTGAGGCTGGGTGTGGCATGACGCGAGTCGGCTCCAAGACGCAGGCGCTGTGCTATGTAGAAACTATAGTTCAGAGGTCAAATATGAATTAAGAATTATGAATTAAGACGTCCTTCGGGCTCGCAACTTGCAACTCGTAGCTCGTAGCTTGTAACTTGTAACTCGTAGCTTGGGGGCTCGTCGCTCGCAGAACGGCGGTGCAAAAGTACAAAAAATCGACTAAATCACCCACAATCGCGCGAGAATTAAAAAGAATTTATTAATTTTGCACGCTCAAATTTTGAGAGAAGACTACAGACTGACGCAACGAATGGACATCCTCAAGAATATATTGCTTGTGATAGTCTCGCCCAGGGTGGGGTGGGAAGACATCAACGTTGGGGGCATCGCCACAAATAAGGTGATGCAGGCGGCTTTCTTGCCACTGCTTGCCGTGTTGGCGATCACATCGTTTGTGCCGATGTTCTATGACAAGACCGTCACGTTGTCGATGTCGTTGATGAGGGCTATCATCAATTTCTCGGGTTACTTCTTCAGTTACTACATCGTGTGTTATCTGCTGGGCGGTTTCTATCCCGATTTGGTGAAGACCAAGGGTGCTACCGCGCGGTTGCATGAGTTGGTGCTCTATAGCCTCATCTATCTGGTGTTGCTGGCCATTATTGCCAATGTCCTGCCCATCGATTTCACGCCCATCTTCTTCATGATGACCTACATGGTGTGGATTGTCTATCGGGGCACTCACTACATGGGACTGGAGAGGTCTCGTGAGCCCAGGTTCCTCATCGTCACGTCGGCACTGCTGCTACTGACGCCTGTCACCATTGTCAAACTATTGAGCATGCTCATCAATCATTAAATCTCGATGCTATGGCACAGAACAGTAACATCAACATCAAGAACCGCAAGGCGACCTTTGACTACGAGATTATCGAGACTTTCACGGCCGGCATTGTGCTCACGGGCACTGAAATCAAGTCGCTGCGGCAGGGCAAGGCTGGACTGACCGACACCTACTGCATGGTCGAGAATCATGAATTGTGGGTCAAGAACATGTACATCTCTGAGTACTCATACGGGTCGTACAACAACCACTCGACGCATCGCGATCGCAAACTCTTGCTCACTCGCAAGGAACTGAACAAGATTGCCAAGGCTGCCGAGCAACCCGGTTACTCGATTGTGCCGTTGCGCATCTTCATCAACGAGCGGGGACTGGCCAAGGTTGTGATTGCTGTTGCACGAGGCAAGAAACTCTACGACAAGCGTCAGACCATCAAGGAGCGCGAAGACAAGCGTAACTTGGACCGACTCTTCAAGAGATAAACTGAATCGCCCCCCTCCCTCATGCTTGCAAAAAAATGTAGAGAAATCTTAAATTAGGTTTCTCTTTGATATTTTTTGCCTTTTTCCGTTTGGTTAAACCGGCAATCATCCTTAATTTTGCGAAAAATTTGGATAGAAACCAAAATGGGAAATAGACTAAACTTCAGGTTTCCGATCGAAACCTTGCAGGCGCAACGCACGCCATTTTATTATTATGACATGGGTTTGTTGCGCGATACGTTGCGCAAGATCAATCGCATCATCGACGGCAAGCCATTCAAGGTGCACTATGCACTCAAGGCCAACGAGAATGCCCGTATCCTTGACGAGATGGTTAAGGCTGGTCTTGGTGCCGACCTGGTGAGCGGTGGCGAGATGAAGGCAGCACTTGCTGCAGGGTTCAAGCCTGTGGACATGGCCTATGCGGGAGTGGGAAAAACCGACTGGGAGATTTTGTTGGGACTGGAGAACGAAATCGGGTGCTTCAATGTCGAGTCGGTGCCCGAGATGGAGGTCATCAGTGCCCTGGCAGCCGAGACAGGACGCACGGCACGCATAGCCATCCGCGTTAATCCCGACATTGATGCACACACGCACAAATACATCACTACGGGCACAGCCGATAACAAGTTCGGCATCAGCCTGGAACAACTGCCCGAGGTGGTGTCTTTAGCCAGAAGTCTACCCAACATTCACCTGCGTGGGCTACACTTCCACATCGGCTCGCAGTTGACCGACATGAAGCCTTATTCCATGTTATGCGACACCATCAATCGGTTGCAGGACGAGTTTGAGGGGCAAGGCGTTCACTTCGAGATAATCAATGTTGGTGGAGGACTTGGCATAGACTATGAACAGCCCGACTCTCATCCCATTGCTGACTTTGAGCAATACTTTGGCATCTTCGATCAACATCTGCAGTTGCGACCAGGGCAAGAATTGCACTTTGAACTTGGACGCTCGATTGTGGCTCAGTGCGGCTCGCTCATCAGCCGTGTGCTCTATGTTAAGCATAGCAGGGACAAGCGTTTTGTCATTCTCGATGCTGGTATGAACGACCTCATTCGCCCTGCTCTGTATCAGGCCAGCCATCTCGTCCAGAACCTCACATCGCTGAGCGATGAGCACGATACCTACGATGTCGTTGGGCCCATCTGCGAGTCGAGCGATGTCTTCGTGCGCGACTACCGGTTGCCTCTGACACAACGCGGCGACCTGATTGCCATACGCTCGGCGGGAGCCTATGGCGAGTCGATGGCATCGTGCTATAATATGCACCCCTTGTCGGGCACATTCTTCGACTAAACTGAACACAAGACTCCCCTCTCAGGAAAAATGCCCTGAGAGGGGAGTCTTGTGTGGTAATAATAGAAAAGTAAATTTAAATAATTAGAACTGGTTCTCGACAATCTCGGTGAGCACATCCTTGATGTCAAGACCTGCGGCACGCACTTGTTGCGGAATGAAACTGGTTGCTGTCATGCCTGGCGTGGTGTTGATTTCGAGCAGATTGATGCGGTCAGTTCCATCCTCATTTTTGGTGATGATATAGTCGATGCGTATGATGCCGTTGCAGTGCATGATGCCATAGATGCGGGCTGTCAATTCTTGCAGATGGGTGGTGAGTTCATCACTGATGCGTGCGGGAGTGATTTCTTGCACCTGACCATTGTACTTAGCATCATAGTCAAAGAACTCATTGTCGGTAACCACCTCGGTGACCGGGAATACGACGGTCTTTTCACGCGTCTTGTAGCACCCGACGGTGACCTCTGTGCCGTTGAGATAAGACTCTATCATCACGTCATCACCCTGTTCAAAGGCTTTGGCCAATGCCTGTTCCAGTTGGTCGGCACTCTTGACCTTCGAGACACCAAAACTAGATCCATTGGCCACAGGTTTGACGAAACACGGCATGCCCAGTCGGCTCTCGATCTCGGCAGGAGAAAAGCGCTTGTCGTCGTCGCGGCGCACCAGTACACTCTCGGCCGTATGCACCCCGAAAGCACGGATGTAGCGTATGAGTGCAAACTTGTCGAACGTCAATGCCTCGACCAGCACGCTGCAAGTCGAGTAGGGGATGCGCAGCAAGTCGAAGTAGCCTTGCAAGATGCCGTTTTCGCCTGGGGTACCATGAATGGTGATATAGGCGTAGTCAAAGTTTACTTTTTTGCCATCGAGCATGAACGAGAAGTCGTTGCGGTCGATGGGAGCAGTTGTGCCGTCGGCCAGCTTGGCATGCCAGTCAAGACCGCGCATCCACACGATGTAGATGTTGTAACGGTCGTGATCGAAAAATGAATAAAGTCCTTGGGCAGAGCGTAGCGAAACTTCGTGCTCCGATGAGTCGCCACCACACACGATGGCTATGGTACGTTTGGTTGACATCTTATTACTTGTTGAGAATTAAGATTGAGGGATGAGATTCACTGTCGATGACAATGTTCTTGCATCCTATTGCATTTTTGAGGGTGCAAAGTTACGAATAAGTTTTTGGTTTTCGATAATCACTCATCAGTTTTTTTGACAATATCATGTGTGCTAGTAAAAAAATGTGTAACTTTGTGGGTCAAAAACTAAGAAACATGGATATCAAAGAACTATATCGCCTCTATCTGAAGCACCCGGTCATCACTACCGACAGTCGCGAATGCCCCGAGGGCAGTATCTTTATTGCCTTGCGTGGCGAGACTTTCGATGGCAACAAGTTTGCTGCGTCGGCTCTGGACAAGGGATGCGCCTACGCACTGGTCGATGATGCTAAAATGTGCGTCGAGGCTCATGATTCACGCATGATACTGGTCGATGACACACTACAGACCTTCAAGGACTTGGCGCATGAACATCGACGTCAGTTTAACATACCCGTGGTGGGTATCACCGGCACTAATGGCAAGACGACAACTAAGGAATTGGTGCGTACGGTGCTTGCTCAGAAGTATAAGGTCATGGCTACTGAGGGCAACTTTAACAACGACGTGGGTGTGCCCAAAACATTGTTCCGGCTCAATGCCGAGCATGAGATCGCTGTCGTTGAGATGGGGGCAAGCCATCCTGGCGACATCCGCACCTTGGCTGACACTGCCGAGCCTACCTGCGGACTCATCACCAATGTGGGCAAGGCGCATCTGCAAGGATTTGGCTCTCTTGAGGGTGTCATCAAGACCAAAGGTGAACTCTATGTAAATCTGAGTAGTCGTGCCGACAGTGTCATCTTTGTCAATCTGGACAATGCCTATCTGACAGGCATCTTACCTCAAGGTGTCAAGATCGAAGGTTACTCGCAAGACGGGTCGAAGACACAGGCCGTGGTCTGTGGCCAGGTGATAGCTTGTGACCCATTCTTGCGCTTGCGCTGGCGTTCGCAAGACGGACCGTGGCATGAGGTTACTACTCACCTCATCGGCAGTTATAACCTGGACAATGCGCTTGCTGCAGTGACCGTCGGTATGCACTTCGGTGTCAGTCCTGAACAGATTTGTCAAGCACTGGAAGACTATGTGCCTTCTAACAACCGCTCACAACTCACCGAGACTGAAAACAATCACCTCATTGTTGATGCCTATAATGCCAATCCCACCTCGATGGCAGCAGCACTTGACAACTTTGAGTTAATGCAAGTGTCGCCTAAGATGGCCATCCTGGGCGAGATGCGCGAGTTGGGCGTCAGCAGCAGTGAGGAGCACCGACGTGTCGTAGAGCACTTGCAACATTGTCACTTCGACGAGGTTTGGCTCGTGGGCGACGAATTCGCAGCCATCGACTGCCCCTATCGCAAATTCCACGATGTTGAGCAGGTCAAAGCCGCTATCGCTCAGTCGCAGCCGCAAGGCCGTTACATCCTCATCAAGGGATCCAATGGCACCAAACTTTTCCAACTTCCGCAGTTGCTCTAGTGCTGAAAGATAGCTGTTTGTAGTATCAGACCAAAATAAAGCGTGAAGCAAAGAGAACTTTCTATTCACTTTGCTTCACACTTTATTAGTAGGTTTTGCTCTATAGGATTTGGAATTTGGCGAACTTGAGCAACATGGTCTTGGTGCCCACATCGTTGAAGTTCACCACAATCTTGGGATCAGCACCGCTCTCATCAATCGTTGTGACAACACCCTGACCAAATCGTTCGTGCTGGATGAGACAACCCTCGCTCAGTTCACTCACCGTGTGTTGAGTGAATTTTCCGCTGCTACTCATTGGTGTTGCCGTTGCTCGGCTCACTGGCTTGAACCCTGGAGGTGGAGTTGTGGGGGTAGTAGGCGAGAGGGTAGGGCGATGCTGGATGCGCGGTTCACTGCGTCGCACTGTGGGAACTTCATCAGTCCAGTCCATGTCCCTCCAGTTGTCACTATCATCACTCCAGCGTCGACGTGCTGAGCTAAATGACTCGCCCTGAGACATTGAGGTGGCCGACATCTGCAAGTACTGCTGGTCAATGTCACGCAAGAAACGAGACATCTGGCAAGTGCGTGTCTCGCCGTTGCGATAGCGCGATGTGGCATAGGTGATGACGCATGTGCGCATTGCACGAGTGATGGCTACATACAACAAGCGACGTTCTTCTTCAAGGGCAGACAGTGAGTCCTTACTCATTGACGATGGGAAAAGATCTTCTTCCACTCCCACGATAATAATATTCTTGAACTCAAGACCCTTGGCTGCATGCACGGTCATCAGGGTCACACAATCACCATCGTTTTGCTCGGTGTCTTGGTCAGTGAGCAGTGACACCTCGGCAAGGTAGTTGCCCAGCATGTTTGCTGCATTGCCTTCTTCCAAGGCCGAGTCCACAAAGTTGTGGATGCCGTTCATCAATTCGTTGAGGTTCTCCTGTCGGCTGATGTTCTCAGGTGTCTTGTCGCCCATGAGAATAGCCATGAGTTTGGTGCGTTCGATGATGGTCTTGGCATGTGTATAAGCATCAGTGCCCTCCTCGGTCATACGGATAAAGCCCTGGATGAGTTCGGCAAAGTCGTTGAGCTTGTTCAGTGTGCCGCGATTTACACCTAGTTGCACCTCGCTCGGGTGTGTAATGGCGTACCACATGCTCACTCCGTGCTGCATGGCGCAGTGCTGAATCTTGCCAACAGTGGTGTCGCCTATGCCTCTCAGCGGGTAGTTGATGATACGGCGAATGGCCTCGTCGTCATTCGGGTTAATCGACAGGCGAAAATAGGCTAGGGCATCTTTTATTTCCTTGCGTTGGTAGAACGACAGACCGCCATACACACGATAGGGGATAGCGTTACGCACGTTGCCGTGCTTGTCACGACGGCCACCATTACTGAATGCCTCTTCCAGTGCTCGTGACTGGGCATTGGTGCGATAGAGCACCGCAAAGTCTTCATAGCGATCGCCTTGTCGTGCCTTGATGGCAGCTATCTGATTAGCGACAACGTAGGCTTCCTCATAGTCGCTGAAGCACTTGATCACCGGTATCTTGTCGCCTATTTCGTTCTTTGAGAAGATATGTTTGGCTATCTGGTTCTTGTTCTTCTCTATCAGTGTATTGGCTGCGTCGATGATGGTCTGAGTTGAGCGGTAGTTGCGCTCCAACTTGTGTGTCACCAAGTCGGGATAGAACTTTTTCAGCCCCAAGATATTACTGATGTTGGCACCGCGGAACGAGTAGATGCTTTGTGCATCATCACCCACCACACATAGTCGGTTCTGTAGTCTGGAGAGTTGCATCACGATCATGTGCTGGGCAAAGTTGGTGTCCTGATACTCATCGACCAGGATGTACTGGAACATTTGCTGATACTTCTCGAGTAAATCGGGGCAGTCACGTAGCAAGATGTTGGTATAGAACAATAAGTCGTCAAAGTCCATCGCTCCAGCAATACGGCAACGGTCCCAGTAGGTTTTGTATATCAAGTAGGTGGCGGGTCGGCCGGCGCGTTCATCATCATCGCGAAGACCCTTGTTCCGAGCGTATTCATCAGGGCCAAAGAGGGCATTTTTCAGGTTAGAAATCTGCGTCTGTATGGTAGCTGGTTTGTACACCTTGTCATCGAGTTGCATGTCACGGACAATCAGTTTGATGAGCGAACGTGAGTCGGCTTGGTCATAGATGGTGAAATCATGTCGAAATCCGATACGCTCGGCATTGATGCGCAGCAGTTTGGCGAAGATGGAGTGAAATGTGCCCATCCACAGTTGAGAAGCAACTTCCTTGCCCACCAACAACTCGATGCGCTCACGCATCTCGCGTGCAGCCTTATTGGTGAATGTCAGTGCCATGATGCGATAGGGTTGCATGCCCTGGTGCAGCAGGTGTACGATTTTATAGGTCAAGACGCGTGTTTTTCCCGAACCAGCACCAGCGATGACCAGTTGAGGGCCATCGCAGTAGAGCACTGCATCGCGCTGTTGTTCGTTGAGTTGTTCCAGATACTTTTCCACCGTATTACTGATTTTGGACTGCAAATTTAACATTTCTCACTCACTCCACCAAATTTTGATTTGCTCGCACAGCAAAATCTCACTAACTTTGCACCGAAAAATAAGAACAGATATGTCAAGAAAGAAGAAAGACTTACCCATCATAAACAATTTTGAGATTACTGGTGTTGCGGCCGAAGGAAAGAGCCTGGGGCGTTGGGACGACTTGGTGGTTTTTATACCGTACGGTGCACCGGGCGACGTCGTTGACCTCAAAATCACTCGAAAGAAGCACAGTTTTGCTGAGGGACAGATTGCTCGAATGGTTACGCCTAGTCCATTGCGCGTCGAGCCGTTCTGTCAGCACTTTGGAGTTTGTGGGGGATGCAAGTGGCAACATCTGCCCTATGAGAGCCAACTGCAGTACAAGCAACAGCAGGTGGTCGATGCCTTGGAGCGCATAGCCAAAGTCGAGATTCCAACTATCAACCCCATCTTGGGTTCGACCGAAACTAGGTATTATCGCAACAAGTTGGAGTTTACTTTTAGCAACAAATGTTGGCTCACCACCGAACAGATGCAGAGCGACGAGGTCTTTGATGACCGCAACGCTTTGGGATTTCACATTCCAGGTGGCTTCGACAAAGTGCTTGACATCAAACACTGCTGGCTACAGCCCGAGGTGAGTAACGAAATTAGACTGTTTATTCGTGATTATGCGATCAAGCGTGGCTACTCGTTCTATGACATCCGCAATAACCAGGGCTTGATGCGCATGATCATGGTGCGTACGGCCAGCACGGGTGAGATAATGCTTGTTGTGGTATTCAGTGAGCCCAACCAGACTGCTATCGACGATGTGATGGGAGCCATTCGAAACCAATTCCCACAGATCACTAGCCTGATGTATGTCATCAATCTCAAATGCAATGACTCGATTGCCGACCAGGACATCATCCTGCACAGTGGGCGTGATTACATCGAGGAGGAGATGGAAGGACTGCGCTTCCGAGTGGGGCCTAAATCGTTCTATCAAACCAATTCTCTTCAGGCATACGAATTGTATAAGGTGGCACGGCGCATGGCAGGACTGACAGGTAATGAGCTGGTCTATGACCTGTACACGGGCACGGGAACCATAGCCAACTTTGTGGCACGTCAGGCTCGCCAGGTCATTGGCATCGAGTATGTGGCCGATGCTATTGAGGATGCCAAACTGAATTCACGAGTCAACGGTATAGACAATACGCGCTTTTATGCAGGTGACATGAAGGATGTGCTCACCGATGGGTTTGTTGCCGAGCATGGCAGACCTGACGTGATGATTGTTGATCCACCGCGTGCAGGCATGCATCCCGATGTGGTTGGGGTTATCCTCAATGCCGAGCCCATACGCATTGTCTATGTTAGCTGCAATCCTGCCACACAAGCACGCGACCTGGCTATGCTCGATAGCAAGTATCGTGTTGCTGAAATTCAACCTGTGGACATGTTCCCGCACACACATCATGTCGAGAATGTTGTTCTGCTGACTCGACGGTTCTAATTGTCATTTTTTTCTCAATTCACAATTCTCAATTTAAATAAGTGAACTACTCTATATTAGTTGTCGGCGATGAGATTCTCATCGGACAAGTGCAAGATACCAATTCGGGCTTTATTGCTCGTCAATTGACTCCTTACGGCTGGCAGGCAGTAACCATACGTGCGGTGGCCGATGATGGACAGGCTATTTTTGATGCTATCGATGACGCTTTTGCCCATAGTGATGCCATCATCATGACAGGTGGCCTGGGACCAACCAAAGACGATATTACTAAGCCCACTTTGTGTCGATACTTTGGTGGTGAGTTGGTTTACGACGAGGCCACGGCCCGCAATGTTGAGCAGATTGTGGCAGGGCGGCATCTGACCATCAACGAATATACCCGTGCACAAGCCTTTGTGCCTTCATCATGTCGTGTCATTCAGAATCAGTGTGGCACTGCGCCACTCATGTGGTTTGAGCGTGATGGCAAGGTGCTGGTGAGTATGCCGGGTGTGCCCTATGAAGCCGAAACAATGCTGGTGCGTGAGGTGATGCCGCAGTTGCTAGCGCACTTCAGCGACCACACTGATATCGAGTTTCGTCACCTCATGGTGACAGGTATTATCGAAAGTGCGCTAGCCATGATGCTCGATGAGTGGGAACGAGCATTGCCCCAAGGTATTCACTTGGCCTACTTGCCGCAACCAGGTCTTATTCATCTGCGCCTGACAGGTCTCTCGACCGATGCCGAGTGGCTCAAGGCTGAGATGGATCGCCTTGATGCCGAGTTGCGTGACCGTCTAGGAAATCACATCGTTGCCGACGACGATGTGCCACTGGCAGCCATCGTGGGCAATTTGTTGAGGCAGCGTGGCATGACCATGTCGACCGCCGAGAGTTGCACAGGCGGAAACATTGCCCATGAGTTGACTGCGATTGCGGGCAGTAGCGACTACTTCATCGGGTCGGTCGTGTCCTATCATCGTGATGTCAAGCAGAATCAACTGGGTGTCTCGGCTAGCGATATTGACCAGTATGGTGTGGTCAGTGAAACTGTGGCGCGCCAGATGGTTGATGGCGTATGCCGATTGTTGAGCACCGATTGTGCGGTAGCCACTACGGGCGTTGCAGGCCCTGGTGGTGGCACTCCCGACACCCCTGTGGGTACGGTGTGGATGGCTGCACGTTGTGGCGACTGTGTGGTAACCCAATGCAAGCAAATCCCTGGGCATCGTCAACGTGTCATTGCACGTGCAACCAACGATGCTCTCTTGCTCCTATTGTCAATCCTGAGACCTAGTTCATAATTCTTATTCTATTCATCTCAATAAGTTACTATCATGTTGACTAAAACACTTAGACTCATATTTGGAGTCTTTATGATAATCATCTATCTGGGTATGTCTTATCTGCTTATCGTCAATTTCTTTGACTGGAGCGAAACTGCCACATGGAACATCGTACGCTATGGCATGGCTGTCATCTTTGGACTCTATGGCATTTATCGTGCCTATCGTCAGATAAAGGGCATTGACTATTACCGCAACAAGCGTCTTGAGCAATAAGTCGATTAATGAGGCTTTTTCTGCGATTTTAATCTTGCTTATTTATTGTCTTTTCGTACGGATGTAGTGACTGCATCGACTTGATGTCTGCCATGTGTGTTTGTCAGGTCACTACGCTATTTAATCTTGGGATAATCATGAAACGAACGATTGCTTTGTTTGTCTTGCTGACCTGCATCGTCATGGGTGTCTTGGCTCAGGGACGCATGTCGGCTGCCACACGATTGGCTCTGCAACACACTCAACTAAATGGACATCACACGAGGGCGTTTTCTGATCAGCAATTACGCGCGTTTATTCTTGTTGATTCAGAGCAGACGATTGACCATTTGCGCAAAAAGGGAGTCCGCATACAATCCACTTTCCGTTCAATGGTGACAGCCTCGATTCCCATTTCGGCCATTGGCCGCGTGTGTGGAATGACCGGTGTCAGACAAATATCAGTGGCTCAGATGACACAACTATGCAATGACTCGGCGATGGCTGATGCCGGAGTGGTCCCATTGTCACAAGGTTATAATTTCGCCAAACAATTTGAGGGCAAGGATGTCATTGTGGGGGTCATTGACACGGGAGTGGACTTTAACCACATCAACTTTTGTGATAATACTGGCAAGAGCCGGATTGTGGCTGCATATCTTCCTCAGGATTCAACAGGGGTTGCACCGATTATTAATGGCGACACGCTTCCTGGCAGTCACTATGATACACCCCAACAGATTGCTATGCTCACAACTGATGATGCCTCGCAGTCACATGGCTCACACACAGCGGGTACTGCGGCAGGTAGTTGCTTGAATGGTTTCCAGGGAGTTGCGCCACAAGCGCAGTTGGTCATCTGTGCCATGCCCATCCTGTACGATACAGACATTGCAAACTCTCTCAAATATATTTTTGACTATGCCGACCGTGCCGGTCTTCCGGCTGTGGTCAATATGAGTTTTGCTTCCTATGATGGTCCACATGATGGGACATCGCCGCTGTGCCGACTGTTTGATGAACTTTCTGGCCCAGGACGCATCATCTCGCTATCGGCCCACAATTCGGGCTACGCGGCTATGCACTTGACTCGCAATTTCAAGACTCAACCCGACACGCTCAGCACTACGCTCGAGTTATACACAGGATCGTTCAATAATGCAGTCTCGTTGTGGTCATCCAGTGGACATCGTCATGCCATGTCTTATATGCTAATCGACAAGACTGACAAGCAGATAGTGCTTGAAACGCCTTTTCTCACCGACTTGGCACCCGACTCGGTGCTGACTTTTAAAATGGACTCAGATTCAGCATGGAGCCAGTATCTGACGGGGGAATTCCAGTTTGCTACCGCTGTTGAGGATGGAGACCGGTCACATTCCATCCTAGTCTCCCACGCCAAACCTCATGATACAAGCCGATATCGCATAGGCATCAAGGTGGTTTCGGATGCTGATCCCAAGTTTAACGCATGGGCATCGGGTGGGGCGTTTTTTAAGGCTTTGCTTGATGGACAAGTAGGCGGAACAAAGGCAGGAACTATCAGTGACCTGGCCACAGGCGAGCAGCCCATATCGGTGGGAGCATATATCACAAAGCAAGAATATCCTCTCGCTTCGGGAGGTACTTATAGTGCAACACGCGCAACCCCAATTGGTGGCATTGCCTACTTCACTGCTTGGGGACCCGATGTTCGCGGTAAGGCTCGGCCCGATATCTGCGCACCAGGCATGGTGACAATATCATCGGCAAGCCGATACGATACCATTTCCGCAATTGTTGGACCTTACAATCTGTCGTTTTTCCACAATCAAGGTGGAATTGAATATCCTTACGGTGCTTGTTACGGGACATCGATGTCTGCACCGGTCATGACAGGAACCATCGCTCTGTGGATGCAAGCCAAGCCTGACCTGACTCCCGATGATGTGCGCGACATCTTGGACCACACCGCTCGACGTGACAACTACGTCACAACAGGCGACGCGCGACAGTGGGGACGCGGCAAACTTGATGCCGAGGCGGGAATGCGGTATCTGTTGCGCAAAATCAACCCGAAGGATATCAATGGCGACGGAAGGGTTGATATTGTTGACATTAACATTGTCATCAATGTGATGCTGGGCAAGGATGATTCTGTTACTTGGAAGACAGTGAGTGATGTCAACAACGATGGGATTGTAGACATTAGTGATATTAATCTGATTATCAATGATATGCTTGGCAAGCGTTGATGAGCTTCCTTGACCGTAAAAAACTTGTTATCTAGACGAAATGAAGAAATTGATATTTGTATTTTTGTCACTATTGCTTGGGCTTTCCTCTGCTTTTGCTAACAAAGAAGTGCATGTCATCTCGGCTAACGACATGCATGCCAATATCCAGCGCATGCCTCGCCTGGCGGCAATTGTCGATAGTTTGCGTGCGCTATACCCGTCATTGCTCGTACTCTCGGCAGGGGACAATCGTACTGGCGAACCGCTCAACGATATGTATCATATTCCTGCCTATCCAATGGTGGCACTCATGAATCAGATAGGGTTCACGGCCACAACGCTGGGAAATCATGAATTTGATGGTGGTGTGCAAAATCTGGGTCAACTCATCGGTTTGTCCAACTTCAGTTATTTGTGCTGTAATATTCGACCTGTTCCTGAATGGGGCATTTACACTAAACCTTATCAAATTTATGATGTGAATGGAGTGCGTGTAGGCATCATCGGTGTGGTGCAACTGGGCATGCGGGGCACACCCGATACGCATCCCAACAATGTCGTGGGTTTAAAGTTTGAACCTGTCAATGAGTCGATTGAACATTATTCTTGGCTACGAGACCAGTGCGATGTGATTATTCTGCTGTCACACATCGGCATTGACGATGATGAGGCATTATCGCTAGGCATGTCCTGGCTTGACTTGATAGTAGGAGGTCACACCCACACCCAACTCACCCCCTGTGCGGCTCCTCATGGTGTGATCATTACACAAAATATTAATCGCTTGGAGCGAGTAACACACACAACAATCACGCTTGACGACAATAATAAAGTAGACCACATCGGGTGCGAGAACATCGAAGTGGGTGATGGTGGTCGTGTCAATGAGATTGTGCAACTCATGGTAGACCACTTCGGCAACAATCCGGACTTCAAGCGAGTGCTGGGACAGAATTTAGAACCTATCTCGAAATATGAAGAGTTTGGATGCCTCATGGCCGATGCCTATCGTGCGCAGGGTGGGGCGGATGTTGGCTTTGTCAACTATGGCGGTGTACGCATTGAGACTTTTCCGGCTGGGCCGTTCACGGTCAATGACGCACTTAGTTTGGATCCTTTCCAGAACGATGCAGTGCTGCTTGAACTCACAGGCGAAGAACTGCGTCAGATGTTGATCTCATGCTATTATCATGATCGCAATCGGTTTCCTGTCACCAGCGGTGTGTTGTGCCGTATTACCTACGATAAACGCGACAGAACACGGATCAAAGATTTGAAACTGCTCACACCCGACGGCAAGAAGTTTAATATGAAAAAGACCTACAAGGTAGTCACCAACAACTTCGTTCCCTCCATTACCGACTCACCAGGACATGACCGTGGCAAGGCTCTCAACTACCAGACTGCGCAGATGATTATTGACTATGTGGATTCGGTGCGATCATTTAACTACAAGGGGTGCGTACGCGCCATTGTACGTTAAACTTAATTGTCGAACAACAAATCTTTCAAAATCATACTATAATATCTGCTTGATTGATACTGATTTTTCATTTTTTTGTCATCCCTTTGTAGGAGTAATTTAGAATTTGTATAAACTATTTCAAGTTTGTAATTATCTTGTTTGTCGGGTGTTAATGAATGTCTGATGCCTGCTTTTTGTGAACTTTTTGACTTTTGCAAAATCAAAAGTATCAGATTGTCAGTGTGTTGGCAAAATTATTTGAAAACTTTCGTTTTTGCTGAAAAAATTTTGTTGTCCGAAAACTTATATCTAAATTTGCACTCCCATACAATTTGTAGACTACAAGAGTACAAAACCATAACATACAATTATTTATAAACGTGGACAACAAGACTACTTACACTTATCAACAGGTGTATGACGCTACACTGAAGTATTTTGAGGGAGACGAACTCGCTGCTCGTGTTTGGGCAAGCAAGTACGCCCTGAAAGACTCTTTCGGCAACATCTACGAGTTGACTCCCGATGACATGCATCATCGCATCGCTCGCGAGATCGCCCGCATCGAGAAGAAGTATCCCAATCCCATGAGCGAAGAGAAAATCTTCAATCTCATGCGACACTTCCGTTACATTGTTCCGCAGGGCAGCCCTATGGCTGGCATAGGCAACGACTTCCAGGTGGGATCGTTGAGCAACTGCTTTGTCATTGGTCTTGAGGGAGAGCCTGATTCTTACGGAGGCATTATCAAGATTGATGAGGAACAGGTGCAACTCATGAAGCGTCGCGGTGGTGTGGGACATGACTTGTCACACATCAGGCCCAAGGGCTCGCCCGTTAAGAATTCGGCTTTGACATCGACTGGTCTGGTGCCCTTCATGGAGCGATACAGCAACTCGACACGCGAGGTTGCTCAGGATGGTCGTCGTGGTGCGCTGATGCTCACTGTGAGCATCAAGCATCCCGACAGTGAGTCGTTTATCGATGCCAAACTTGAGGAAGGCAAAGTCACTGGCGCTAATGTCAGTGTGCGCATCGACGATGCTTTCATGCAGGCTGCCGTCGATGGCACTGAATATAAGCAACAATATCCCATTGACAGTGACGAGCCTATCTATGAGAAGATGATTGACGCGCGAAAGTTGTGGAACAAGATTGTGCACAATGCATGGAAGAGTGCCGAACCCGGGGTTCTCTTCTGGGACACGATCACCCGCGAGGCTGTACCTGATTGCTATGCCGATCTGGGCTTCCGCACCATCTCGACTAACCCTTGTGGCGAGATTCCGTTGTGTCCCTATGACAGTTGCCGACTCATTGCCGTCAACCTCTACAGTTATGTCGTCAACCCGTTCACAAAGGATGCTTATTTTGACTTTGAACTGTTTCGCGAGCACATCGGCTATGCGCAGCGCATGATGGACGACATCATCGACCTCGAGATGGAGAAGATCGAGAAGATTATCGCCAAGATTGCTACCGACCCCGAGACCGATGAGGTCAAACAGACCGAACTCAACTTGTGGAAGAAGATTCGGAGCAAGACGCTCAAAGGACGCCGCACTGGTGTCGGAACTACGGCCGAGGGCGACATGGTTGCCGCTATGGGACTGCGCTATGGCACACCCGAGGCTACAGAGTTCTCGGTGAGTGTGCATCGTGCTCTTGCTTTGGCTGCCTATCGTTCGTCTGTCACGATGGCACAAGAGCGTGGGGCATTCGAGATCTATGATGCAAAACGTGAGGAGAATAACCCCTACATCGCTCGCATCCGTGAGGCCGATCCCGAGTTGTATGACCTGATGGTGAAATATGGTCGTCGCAACATCGCTTGTTTGACTATCGCTCCTACAGGAACTACAAGCATTCTCACGCAGACCACTAGTGGCATCGAACCGGTGTTCTTGCCCGTCTACAAGCGTCGTCGCAAGGTCAACCCCAGTGACAAGGACGTGCATGTCGACTTGATTGATGAGAATGGCGACTCGTTCGAGGAATTCATTGTTTATCATCCCAAGTTCATCACATGGATGAACACTGTGGGCATTGAGGTGCGTCGTGACTACACTCAGGAACAACTCAACGACATCGTTGCCCGGTCGCCCTATTACAAAGCAACAAGTAACGATGTTGACTGGGTCAACAAGGTCAAGATGCAGGGTGATGTGCAGAAGTGGGTTGACCACTCGATCAGTGTGACGATCAACCTTCCGAATGACATCAGCGAGGAAATGGTTGGGAAACTCTATGTCGAGGCTTGGCGCAGCGGGTGCAAGGGCTGTACAGTCTATCGCGACGGGTCACGCACGGGTGTGCTGGTCTCGCTCAGTGAGAATGACAAGAAGAAGGAGAAAGAGAAGCAGGCACACTACATGGCCGACTATGAGCAGATTCTCAAGCGTCCCAAGGAACTGGAAGCCGACGTGGTGCGTTTCCAGAACAATAAGGAGAAATGGATTGCCTTTATTGGATTGATTGACGGCCGACCCTATGAGATATTTACCGGTATTGCTGATGATGACGAGGGCATCTTCTGCCCCAAGTCGGTCAACAAGGGTAAGATTATCAAGGCAACTGATGAGAATGGCGTCAAGCGCTATGACTTCCAGTTTATCAACAAACGCGGTTTCAAGACCACCATCGAGGGACTGTCTGAGAAATTTAATCCCGAGTTCTGGAACTATGCTAAACTCATTTCGGGTGTGTTGCGCTATGGTATGCCCATCGAGCAAGTCTTGAAACTTGTTGCTAGTCTGGAGTTGGACAACCAGTCGATCAACACTTGGAAGATGGGTGTCGAGCGTGCGCTCAAGAAGTATCTGCCCGACGGCACCAAGGCCAATGGACAGACTTGCCCCAACTGTGGCCAGGAAACCCTCGTCTATCAGGAGGGATGCCTCATCTGCACCAACTGTGGCACATCGCGCTGCGGTTGACGTCACATCTACTCAAAGTGAGCGGCAGGAAGCCAATAAACACAGGCTTCCTGCCGCTCTCTCTTCATCTATGTTTGACGTCAGATTAGGGCCAAATCAAGAACTTCCTGAATGGTATGGACATAGTGGAAGGTTAGTCCCTCAATGTATATCGCATTGATCTGGTCAATGTCCTTCTTGTTCTCGTGACACAGGATGATGTCGGTGATTCCAGCGCGTTTGGCGGCTAGGATTTTCTCCTTGATGCCACCCACGGGCAGCACCTTGCCGCGCAGTGTGATCTCGCCAGTCATGGCCAGGTGGTCACGCACCTTGCGACCAGTGAACGACGAAGCCAGTGATGTAACCATGGTCACACCTGCCGACGGTCCATCTTTGGGAATGGCTCCTTCGGGCACATGGATGTGCACGTTGTATTTGTCCATTTCCTCACTGTCCAGCCCCAGCATGTCGCAATGAGCCTTGAGGTACTGCAGGGCTATGACGGCCGACTCCTTCATCACATCACCCAGGTTACCCGTCAGGGTGAGTTTGTCGCCCTTGCCACGAGCCAACGATGACTCGACATACAATATCTCGCCGCCAACGGCAGTCCAGGCAAGGCCTGTGACTACACCCACAAAGTCGTTGCCCTCATACCTGTCACGGCTATAGTCAGGTACACCCAGATAGTCCTTGAGATTGTCTGGCGTGATGCGCGTGGGGTAGGCATCTTCGCGTGCTTTGAGGCGGGCTATCTTGCGTAGCACCTTGCCAATCTTCTTCTCCAACTCGCGCACGCCGCTCTCTCGGGTATAGTTCTCGACGATAGTGGTGAGCACGCTGTCGCTCATCTTGATCTCACCTCGCTTGAAACCGTTCTCTTCAAGTTGTTTGGGCAGCAGGTGACGCTTGGCTATCTGCACTTTCTCCTCGGTGATGTAGCCATTGATTTCAATCAGTTCCATGCGGTCGAGCAGAGGCTGACTGATCGTGGCCAGGTTGTTGGCCGTAGCGATAAACAGCACCTTCGACAAGTTGTAGTCCACATCGAGATAGTTGTCATGAAATTTGCTGTTCTGTTCGGGATCAAGGACTTCGAGCAACGCCGATGACGGGTCACCTTTGTAGTCCTGGCCCACCTTGTCAATCTCATCAAGTACAATCACGGGGTTGCCTGTCTCGGTCTTGGCCAGTGCCTGGATGATGCGGCCAGGCATGGCTCCGATGTAGGTGCGGCGATGACCACGGATTTCGGCCTCGTCGTGCAAGCCACCCAGCGAGATGCGGGCATACTTGCGGTGCAAGGCCTCGGCAACCGAACGTCCAAGTGACGTCTTGCCCACGCCCGGAGGACCGTAGAGGCAGATGATGGGAGCCTTGAGGTCGCCACGCAGTTTGAGCACCGACAAGTGTTCGAGGATGCGGTCTTTGACTTTTTCCAGTCCGTAGTGGTCCTTGTTCAGTTTTTCCTCAACTTTCTTGAGGTTGAAGTAGTCCTTGCTGTAGTTTTCCCACGGCAAGCTGAGGAAGGTGTCAAGATAACTATATTGCACCGAGTAGTCAGGCGACTGAGGGTTCAGGCGCTCCAGCTTCTTCATCTCCTTCTGGAACTGCACCTCGATGGCATCGCTCCATTTCTTCTTGGCGGCACGTGCTTCCAGTTCGTTCAGGTCCTCATCGGTGGTGCCCAATTCTTCCTGTATGGTGCGTATCTGTTGCTGCAAGAAGTGCTCGCGCTGTTGTTGCGACAAGTCCTCGCGAGTGCGCGACTGGATGTCGGCACGCAGTTCCACGAACTGTTCCTCCTGGCGCAGCATCGAGTAGAGCATGAATGCCCTTTGGCGCAGATTTCGCTCCTCAAGCAGTTGTTGCTTCTGTTGCGAATCAAATGGGATGTTGTTGGCCAGGTAGTTCATCAAGAAGAAGGGTGAATCGATATTGCGCATGGCAAAGGCCATTTCTTGTCCGCCATCGCCCATATTGGCCAGCATCTTCAGGGTGATTTCCTTGATCGAGGCCATCACCACGGCAAACTCCTTGTCGCCTTTTCGGGGCAGTTCGACATCGGTCAGTGTGACTGTGCCGCGCAGATAGGGCTCTTCTTGCGTGATCTCATTCAGCACAAAGCTCGATCGGCCGTGCAAGATGACATTAGTGCCACCATCGGGCAGCTGCAACACCTTGATGATCGAAGCCAATGTGCCCATCTTGTATAGGTCATTTTGGCGGGGATTTTCGGCTTTGCTGTCAATTTGACACACTACACCGATGGGGAGACTTCGGCTTGAAGCCTCCTTGATGAGTCGCATGCTCTTGTCGCGGCCGATGCTCACAGGCATCGTCATCCCGGGGAACAGCACTACATTACGCAGTGGCAATATAGCCAGTTCCAGGGTCGAATTGGCTTGAAGATCAGCGTCATCTATATCTTGTGGAACTTCGGCAACGATGGGTACAACATGTGCTGTTGCGCCCTCATTTGCCATCTCAAATTCATCAAAATTGATCATATATCGATTTCAGTCTATTTTCTTAGATATTATATTTTAGCAACAACCTTGCCAACGCTTCTCTGTTCTCGACTGCGCAATCACTCGCCACTCGTCACTCGTAGCTCGTAACTCGTAGCTCGTAGCTCGTAACTCGTAACTTATTCATGATGATACGGCTCATGGTTCAGGATGGTGAATGCACGGTAGATTTGCTCGGCAAAGATGACACGCACCATCTCGTGCGAGAATGTCATCTTGCTCAGCGATATCTTCTCATTGGCGCGGTCATACACCTCCTGAGAGAATCCGTAAGGGCCGCCTATGACGAACACCACACGCCGTGCGCCGCTTGACATGCGCTTCTGGATATACTCGCTGAACTGCACCGATGTCATCTCGCGGCCATGCTCGTCAAGCAGTACCACATAGTCGCTCTTGTCGACACTGGCCAGGATACTACGACCCTCATTCTGCTTTTGTTGCAACTCGCTCAGGTTGCGGGTGTTCTTGGCATCTTGCACATACTGGATGTCAAATGGCACATAGTGCTTCAGCCGGCTGGTGTAGTCGTCAATACCGGGTTTTAGGTAGCCGGTTGTGGTCTTGCCAACCACCATTAGCGTAATTTTCATTGATTGTTGCAATTTTAGGGTGCAAATTTAATGCTTCTTTCGCAAATTCTCACTAACTTTGCTACCATAAATCAAAAATATTATCCTTATGAAGACAAGAGAAGAACTGATAGACCAATTGATTGACTTGGCTTTTGCCGAGGACATTGGCGACGGCGACGCCACCACACTGTGCTGTATTCCTGTCGATGAGATGGGACGGTCACGACTCATCATCAAGGAGGAGGGCATCTTGGCTGGCGTTGAGATGGCACGTCGTGTGTTTGAGAAGTTTGACCCCGATTTGCGCATGACCACCTACATCGAGGATGGGGCGCACGTCAAGCCCGGCGACATCGCCTTCATCGTCGAGGGCCGCGTGCAGTCGTTGCTGCAGACCGAGCGACTGATGCTCAACATCATGCAGCGCATGAGCGGAATCGCCACTACCACGGCACGCTACCAGGCTCGCCTCGAGGGGCTCAAGACTCGCGTGCTCGACACACGCAAGACCACGCCGGGCATGCGCATCATGGAGAAGGATGCTGTGCGCATCGGGGGTGGCTGCAACCACCGCATCGGCCTGTTCGACATGATTCTGCTCAAGGACAACCACGTCGACTTTGCCGGGGGCATCACGGCTGCCATCGACCGTGCCCATGAGTGGTGCCGTGCCAACGACAAAGACTTGAAGATTGAGATTGAGGTGCGCAACTTCGACGAGTTGCAGCAGGTGCTCGACCACGGAGGTGTCGACCGCATCATGCTCGACAACTTCACGCCCCAGAATACCCGCAAGGCTGTAGAGATGATTGCAGGCCGCGTCGAGACCGAGTCAAGTGGTGGCATCACCATCGACACCCTGCGCGACTATGGCGAGTGCGGCGTTGACTACATCTCGGTCGGAGCCTTAACCCACTCGGTCAAGTCACTCGACATGAGTTTCAAAGCCTTCTAGAATTCCCTTTCTTTTTCTTTCGAATGCTCGAACGCTCGAGTACTCGAGTGCTCGAGAAATCGTGGTCAAAGATTCAGATTAAAGCCGATGAAGTTGTCAATCACTTCGTCGGCTTTGTCTTGGATGACCGAGCGCGATAGGGTGGTGGCTAGCCCCACGACATGAGCGCCCGACGTACGCCCCGCCTCAAGTCCCTTGAGCGAGTCCTCAAACACCACACAGTCTTGAATGTCCACTCCGATGAGCGAAGCACCCAGCAAGAAGCACTCGGGGTCGGGCTTGGCATGACGCACCATGTCGCCCGTCACGATGGCTTGGAAGTGGCTGGTGAAGTTGGGATGCTGCCGATACAGCGCCTCCATCTTGCGGCGGTCACTGCTCGTCACCACGCAGGCAGGGATACCAGCTGCATTCAGCCGCTCAACAAACTCCATGGCGCCGTCAAAGAACACAAACGCCATGTCGCGCTGAAAGGCGTGCAGCATGTCGCTCACTTTCTGGCGAGTTTCATCGTCGGGATAGTTGTCGTGCAAGATTTCAAACAGGTTCGAGCCCTTGATCACGCTCGAGAAGTTAGGGATGTGCGTCGGATACACCTCCTCGACCGCGTCCCAGAATTGCGTATAGATACCCTCCGAGTCCAGCAAGACTCCGTCCAAATCAAACAATGCGCCAATCTTCTTTTCCATCATCTCATTGATTATATTATGCCTTAAGTTCGAGGTCTCCTAGTAGTACTAGTCCCCAGATCCTCAGAGTTTTTAGACACAATAGGTGGCAGTGCGATTAATACCTTCGAGATTCAGAGGTCTCATATTGCAGAGAAGTAATTGGCTTTCAAACCTGTTTGCTCCTCATAAACTTGCTTCAACTCTTTCTCGAGTTGCGCTATTCTTTTGCGCTTCTTATCTTTGGACGCAGCGAAGCGTTTTAATGCTTCCTCTTTGGTTAACACTTGCTTCATAGCATGAACGATTTTCTTTACGACTGCAAAGTTAATATTATTTTCTTCATTTGTGCAATTTCACCAAGAAAAATTGCAATTCTCAATAGAATTTACTATCTTTGCAGCAAAGTTGCCCATGATGGGCAGCAACAAGACATATCGACAGAAGCGTTATGCTTATTCTTGTGTTCTGAAAACGTGAGAAATTTTCATTTAAGTGCAAGAGAAAGGCAGAGCGGCTTCCGCGCCGTAGGCGTGGACTGCACTCATTTATCCCCTTTTTGTGTTTAAGGCTTTCCTAGGGCCGTCAATCTACAAAGCGTGGCATAAAGCAGCCCACGCTTTTTTGTTTTTCCTCACCCCTTAACTCCTCTGCCTGAGAGGAGGTGGCCGAAGGCCGGATGAGAGGGATTAGGGGCAGGGTTTGCGACCAAAAGAAGGGGGCTTCGCTCACAAAAATGGGGCAGAAAACCTATAAACTTTGTCAAATGCAATTAAATGCTATTAAATCATTTCATTATAAACACAGATAGGGATAAAATGAAACGAAATACGTCAAAATGATATTTTGCTCTCTCGATAATATTACCTAAATTTGCAGTGAGTAATTCTACCGTCAGTCAACTCTGCAGAGGCACAGCCTCGGCTAGTAAAACAACATAAGCATGGACCGGCAAGCATTTGAGAAACGGAAACGTTGGGCGGGACCAACTAAGCCCTCGATGAAGCGTCGTCGCATTGGCCACGACTATTACGACCGTGGCATTTACATGATTACACTGGTGGTCGAAGGCCGCGCACCCCTGCTGGGCCAAGTGACTGGCAATGGTGAAGATGTCCCTGCCGTTATGCTGCCCTCACCATTGGGGCAGGCAATTAACAACACCGTAGGCCAAATCACTCACCATCATCCTTCTGTCGAGGTCATGGCTAGCCAACTCATGCCCGACCATTTGCACTTCCTGCTCTATGTTCACGAGCGGATGAGTGTGCACTTGGGTATTGTTATCAACGGTTTCAAGACCGGGTGCAACAAGTGCCTGCGCGAGATTACGGGCCGTGAGAAGGCCACGCTGTGGGAGAGCGGCTACAACGACCGCATCATGGAGGGGCCCAATCACTTGCATCGCATGTTTGATTACATCCGCAAGAACCCTCAGCGGTTCGCTATCAAGCGCTCACACCCCGATTTATTCAGGATACAGCGAGACATACAAGTGGCTGGTCAAACTTTCGCCGCCATGGGCAATATATTTCTGCTTGATGAGCCGTGGCTCGAGCAAGTGCAGTGCAGTCGGTCGCTCACTGAGGCACAGATTGCCGAGGTTACCCAATCTTTTCTAGACAAAGCCCAGCGAGGTGCTATACTGGTATCGCCTTGCATCAGTCATGGCGAGAAAGAAGTGATGAGAGCCGCCTTTGAACATGGTTTTAGCCTCATCACGCTGCAAGAGAATGGCTTTGCGCCTCTTGCCAAACCAGGTGGGCGGCGATTTGAGGCCTGCGCACAAGGGAGGCTGCTCATGCTTGCACCTTGGGAGCACCACAATGACCGTCGAGTCATCCAGCGCACCCAGTGCCTGGAACTCAACGAGATGGCCCGCCTCATTTGCAACAGTGGCGCAGTTGGTCACAACCATGTTGTGACATAGCCAATCGCCATCCCTTCTGCCGAGGCCCCTTGCCAGTCGCTGCAGCCACAATGTCGCCTATGCCGAGGCCCCTTGTCTGTCACAAGAGCCACAATGTAGCCTATGCCGAGGCCCCTTGCCAGTCGCTGCAGCCACAATGTCGCCTATGCCGAGGCCCCTTGTCAGTCACTGCAGCCACAATGTCGCCTATGCCGAGGCCCCTTGTCAGTCACGAGAGCCACAATGTCGCCTATGCCGAGGCATCGCCTCGGCCCCCATAACTAAAACAAAAGAACAAACAATATTAACTCAAACAATAACCACAATGAAAACAAAATCAATCATCAAATCGTTGCTCCTCGCGGCGGTGGTGGCTGTCGCCATCCCAGGCACCGCCCAGATGGTGAGCAACAACAACGACGACGAGGTCAACCGCGTGGACTCACGGGCTGGACATGCCTACCGCGAGGGACAGGTCATCGTCAAGTTCAAGGCCGATGCACCGCTACAGGTCAAGCGCAGTGCCAAGGGTCGCTTCCAGAGCGCGGGCATCAACGAGGTCGACAAGGTGTTGAACAGCCTGGCCGTGAGCACTATCGATGAACTGATGCCGCTGACGGGTGCCATCAAGGGGCGCGCCCCGCGCCGTGCCAAGGCACTCTCGGGCCGCCAAGTCATTGAGCCGGACCTGTCTACGCTATTCTGCCTCAAGTTTGAGCAGGAAGGTGTCACGGTTGAGGAGGCCGTCGAGACACTGAAGGCGCTGCCCGAGGTGGAATATGCCGAGCCGAACTATCTGGTCTTTATCCAGAGCACGGGCACTGAGGACTTGCTGAGCTACATCAACGAACCGATGTACAACCAGCAGTGGGGACTCAATGCCATCAAGCTGCCGCAACTGTGGGCAATGGACAAGGTGGAGACCGAGCGTCCTGTCATCGCCATCCTCGACACGGGTGTGGATATCACCCACCCCGACCTGGCCGCCAACATCTGGACCAATGCCAGTGAGGCCAACGGTGCGGACTATGAGGATGACGACAACAACAGTTATGTTGACGACGTGCATGGCTGGGACTTCATCGCTGGAACGCCCATCATTGGCAATGGCATGGATCGCAATGGCCATGGCACGCACTGCGCAGGCATCGCTGCTGCCGTGGGCAACAATAGCCTGGGTATCGTGGGTGCTAACCCCGATGCCTACATCCTGCCCATCAAGGTCATGGGCGATGACGGCACGGGTGACATCGCCACCATCTGCCGTGGCATCGACTATGCCACCGCTTGCAAAGCCCATGTGTTGAGCATGAGCTTTGGTGGTGGAAGTTCTGCTGCTGAATATCAGGCTTTGTCAAAAGCACTGACCAACTATGCAGTGCTCTGTGGAGCGGCAGGGAATGATGGGGTTGATATTTACACACACGGTCTCAAAGAAGGTCTAATTTTCCCTGGTGCCTACGACATCGTGCTGGGTGTGATGGCTTCTGACTCAAATGGACAGTTGGCTGGCTTTAGCAACTATGACCCTGACGGGCCATTCTTTTCAAAATATAACATGGACAAGGCGTTCTCAACTGATGTGACGTGGAACGACGAGTTGATGTGGAACTATGATGTGATGGCACCGGGCACTGGCATCATGAGTACCTACCTGAATGGTTCCTACAAGTCGCTCAACGGCACTTCGATGGCTACACCGATGGTGGCGGGTGCAATCTCTCGCATCCTGCAAGTCAAGGGCTATGACTATGCACGCGACTATGGCTTGATGGGCGACATGGCGATTGCCAAGGATGGTGGCATTACTGACCTTGCTGTCTTTGATGCCCAAAAAGCCGCTAGTTTCGATGAAACTAACCGTCAGGTCGTACTGGCTTTGACTGCCCTTGAGATTGACGACAGTGAGGGTGATGGTGACGGTCGCTTTGATGCCGGCGAGGTGGTCAACATCTGGCCCACCATCCGCAGCCTTTGGGGCCATGCCGAGAACATCAAGGTTGGCATTGAGCCATACGACGAGAACACGCCTACCGATGCCATTGAAGTGCTGGACAACCATGTGGACTTCGGCTGGTCACTCAACTCCCGCGGCTCATTCAAATCTCAGAATCCCATCCGCGTCAAAGTCAACGAGAATGCCTATGTTGGCATGCACTTGCCCTACAAAATCGTCATCACCAGCGACAACCTCCTCGCCGGTGTCGAACAAGAGCACGTTTTTGAGGTCGAAAACGATTGCGTTTTAAAAGGTATTATTAATGAAGACTTAATTTTATATCCAGGTAAAAAATATATAGTCAATGAGGAAATGGTTGTGTCAAAAGGTGCCACATTAACAATAAAGCCTGGAGTAGAACTAAATTTAAAAAAGCAATTAGAGATTAGAGGAAATATTCGATGTGAAGGCAAACCCGATAGTGTTATTATAATTAAAAACATTAATACTGGCTCTTACTCATTTGGCAACCAATTGGGGAACTTGAAAGTTGAATATAGTGAAGCAGATTCAATAATATTTTCTTATACAATTTTTGATTGGACCGAAGTCTTTGGAAATACTAATACTATTTTTAGAAATTGTACTTTTACCAATAAAAGATCTGGTTTTTCTGGGAATTACAAATTTAAAGAGTTATGTAATATTTGTGGAAATCCAAGTTATGCAATGTATCTGGATGATTTAAAATCTTGTAATTTTATAAATAATCGTCAAATAAATCAATCTATATACGGCCTAACTGGTGCACAAAATTCAAATATCTTTAATATTGATAACAAGATTCGGACCCAAGCTTCTGCGCCTGGTGAAACGTATTATTTAAATATCTCCAACTACTTGGGTTCTAACAATGAGGCGATAATTAGAAATAATTTGATTGATGACATAAACACCAACTCATCTATCTTGTATGTATGTTCGTTTGAGAATTTTTTGCATCGTCCATCAAAAGAAGCGCATGGCATCGTGTGGAAGGTAGTGGTTGATGGATTTGATGCCCAGGATGAGTTTGACTTGTTGCCGCCGCTGGGGGTGGGTCGCCATAAGTTTGAGGTGTACTACAACCGCGACGATATGGACACGACCTTCACGCCGACGGTGTCGATGGGATTGCGTGAGCCTTATACACAGACTCCGATTGCCGAGGGTGGCTATTGGTCGGTCAAGGATAGTGCAAGCGTATACACCGTGTTCTTGACCATCACGGGCAAGACCAACTGTGACGGCCTGAACCGCATCAAGGTCACAGGTGGTAAGGACTACGACCACTTTGACATTCCTGATGAGTATACCCGTTTTAATGTGTTGGTTCAGGCGGCCGGTTCGATGGCGACGGGCTTTGCTGCCGAGCCGGGGCTGGGTTCGGTGAAGTTGACCTGGAACAACGAGAACAACGACTTTGACGATGCGATGGGATTCAATGTCTACCGCTTCCAGTTGGGCGAGAATAATGACACCATCAACCGTGTGCGCCTCAACGAGACCATTCTTGACATTGAGGCAACCGAGTTCACCGACTATGAGGTGACACCGGGCGAGACCTACTACTATTACTATAAGGTGCTGTCGACCGACCTGAAGGAGTATGACATCAGCAATGTGGTGGCTGCCACACCGCTGACCTCGACGCTGGGCGATGCCAACGCCAGCGGCAGTGTCGACGTGGCTGATGTCATCACCACGGTGAACTATGCCGCCGGCATGGATCCCAAGCCCTTCATCTTCGGTGCCGCCGATGTGAACGTGGACGAGGAGATTGACATCCTCGACGTGATAGGCATCATCAAGATCATCACCCACCCAAACTCCGCCGCCACCGCCAGCGTGGAGGCCGTCGCCGAGTACTCGGTGGAGGACGGCATCGTTTATGTCGACTGCCCGGTTGACCTGGCTGGTGTGCAACTCATGCTCACCGCCGACCGCGAGGCCACCATCACCGCCACCGAGGCCCTCAACGGCTTCGAGCAGGTGGGTGCCTGGATGGACGAGACCAGTTACCTGTTCATGGCCTACAACATGGCCGGCCGTGTCATCCCCGCCGGCCGCCACGCCATCCTGAACATCGCCGATGCCGACATCACCGACATCCGCCTGAGCGACAAGGACGGCCACAACGTCATGGCCGTGCCCGCCGTGCCCACGGTGATTGACCACATCGCCGCCGACCGGCAAGTGCGCCGCGGCGTGTACGACCTGATGGGCCGCAAGGTGGCCAACGACGCCTCGTCGCTGCCACGCCTGCAGCCCGGTATCTACATCGTGAACGGCAGCAAAGTCGTCGTCAAGTGATTTCTAGTTCTAGAGGCTCTAGACCATCTAGAAAATCTAGAGCCTCTAGTCTCAAAAAAGCAACAACAATGAGAGAGTTATTATCAATATTGCTCTGCGTGAGCGTGGCTGCGCTGGCGCGGGCGGGCAACGTGGTGACGCTGCCCACCGTGACCGGCGCGCCCGGCGATGAGGTCACCCTGACGGTGAGCCTGCAGAACACCGACACGGTGAGCGCCGTGCAGGTGCAGGTGCCTGTGGACGACGGTTTGGCCGTCGTCGCCGGCAGCGAGGTCCTCAGCGACCGCGCCGCAGCGCACAGCGCACGCGTGGGCATCCGCGACGGCGTGCTCAACATCATGGTGTGGAGCAACGCCCTCGCCCCGCTGCAGGGCAGCAGTGGCGAGGTGCTCTCGTTCCGCGTGGTGCTGGGCAATGAGCCTTCCACCATCGCACTGGTGGCAAGCCGTGTCACGCTCACCGACCCAGCCGGCAACCCTGTGGAGGGCACCGCCACCGACGGCTCGGTGACCATCGGTGCACCCAAGGTGCAGCTCGCCTCGCGTGAAATCGACTACGGCCACATCCCCATCCGCGACACCTACCACCAGAGCCTCGCAGTGACCAACGTGGGCAACGTGCCCCTGACGGTGACCGGCATCGACCCCAGCGCCCCTGAGTTCAGCAGCGAGACCGCGTTCCCGCTGGTCATCGCCGCCGGAGCCACCGACTACGTTGACATCACCTACAGCCCTGTGGAGCGCGGCGCCATCGAGGAGACCGTGCGCCTGCTGAGCGACAACATCGCCGGCACCAACACCATCCGCCTCACCGCCGCCCCCTTTGCCGTTAATGAGGTCCACGTATGCGATGCCAGTGGCATCGCCGATAGCACCGTCACCATCCACCTGCGCGTCAACAACATGGATGCCATCAGCGGCTTCCAACTGGAGTTTGACTTGCCCGAACAGCTGCGCTATGTCGACGGCTCGTTCGCGCTGAGCAGCCGCAAGGCCGACCACCAACTCACCGTCACCCACCACGGCCAGCACCTGACCGCCATCGCGTGGTCGCTGACCGACGGAGCCACCTTCAGCGGCGAGGACGGCGACATCGCCACCTTCGATGTGAGGCTCAGCGGCCGCTATGGCACCGTACTGCGTGCCAGCAAGGCCATGCTCATCGCCTCCTACCGTGGCAAGGACATGGACGTGCTCAGCGACCACTACGGCGGCAGGATCGACATCCAGAGCCCGCAACTCAATGCCACCGACCAGTTGGACCTGGGCGCTACCTCAATCACAGAGGAGGCGCAGGGCACCGTCAACGTCTACAACGGCGGCGGTGCGCCCCTGCGCATCGACCGTGTGGTGTTCGACACGCTGGGCTTCACCGTGGCCGAGACCTTCCCGCTCGTCATCGAGCCGTGGCAGAGTGTCGACCTCCATGTGACCTACGACGGCCAGGAGCAAGCCCCCTATGCCGCCTGGATGCAGCTCTACAGCAACGACCCCGACCACCGGCTGCACAACATCCGCGTGACCGGCTCGCGTTACGCGCCCAACTTCCTGTCGTTCACCGCCGACGAGGTGGTGAACGGTGCCGACCTGCTCGTTCATGTCGACCTGGGCAACTACGACCCCATCGAGGGGTTGCAGTTTGACCTGCACTATCCGCAGTGGTTCACCCCCACCGGCAAGTACACCGTGGTGGACCGTGCCCAGGGCTTCAGTGTGGCGCAGCGCACGGTGGGGCAGGGCGTGACTCGCTGCTTTGTCTACTCGCTGGCCGACGGCACGATGGCACCCGGCGAGGGCCGCATCCTCACCCTGCCGTTCACCACCGACCCCGACACCCCTGACGGCGAGTACACCCTGACCATCGACAACATCAAGGCCGGCACAGGTGCCCTGACCGACAAGTATGCCGGAGCCGAGGAGCAATGCACCGTCACCGTGTCGCACCGACTGCGTGGCGATGTGAACCTTGACGGCAAGGTGGATGTGACCGATGTCAACATCGTGGTCAACATCATCCTTGGCAAAGATCAAGCCGACAACTATGATGGCCGTGCCAATCTGAATGAAGATGCCAAGGTGGATGTCACGGATGTGAACATCCTGGTAAACATGATCCTGGGCAAGGAATAGCCCAAGAGTGTATGACACATGCGGCGGCTCCTCCTTCGTGGTGGAGCCGCCGCATGTTTTAGTACAGCGGTTCATCTCGTGAGTTTTTGGGGATTATTTTGGGTTTATGTCTTTTCAGTCTAAAAAGTTGTCGTAACTTTGCCGAAAATTTGAGAAACCATGGTCGAGGAACTGCAAATCAGGGTGTCGCCCCGTGTGGCGGCTAGTGAACAAGAAGTGGCACATTACATTGCCTGTGAGCATGGCATTGGCGAGTCGAGTATTACCGGTGTGCGCGTGATCAAACGCTCGATTGACGCCCGCCAGCGCAATGTGATGGTCAATCTCAAGGTGCGCGTCTACGTCGACGAGCCGATGACACGCGACTATCTGGTGCCACCCATCGACTACCGTCCTGTGTCGGGCGACCGGCAGGCTATTGTCGTTGGCGCCGGTCCTGGCGGCCTTTTCGCCGCCCTGCGCCTCATCGAGCTTGGCATCAAGCCCATCGTGCTGGAGCGGGGCAAGAATGTGATAGATCGCCGTGTGGACGTGGCCCGTATCTCGCGCGAAGGCGTGATTGACCCCGACAGCAACTACTGCTTCGGCGAGGGTGGGGCAGGAGCCTACAGCGACGGCAAACTCTACACCCGCAGCAAGAAGCGCGGCTCAGTCGACCGCATCCTGGGCATCTTTGTGCAACATGGCGCCAAAGAGGACATCCTCGTCGATGCCCATCCCCACATCGGCAGCGACAAGTTGCCGCATGTCATCGAGGCCATGCGCGAGACCATCTTGCGCTGCGGTGGTGAGGTTCACTTCGGCACGCGCGTCACGAGGCTGATTCTAGATGACGGCAAGGTGACTGGAGTGGAGTGTGCTAACGGCAAGCGATTCAGCGGTCCGGTGATCCTGGCTACTGGCCACTCGGCTCGCGATGTCTATGAGATGCTGTTCGACCAGCATGTTGAGCTGGAAGAGAAGGGCATTGCCATCGGTGTACGCCTCGAGCATCCGCAACACATCATCGACGAGATACAATATCACAATCCCGCTGGCCGCGGTGAGTATCTGCCCGCGGCAGAGTATAGTTTTGTCACACAAGTCGATGGCCGGGGTGTCTACTCGTTCTGCATGTGTCCCGGTGGAGTAGTGGTGCCCGCCGCCAGTGCCCCAGGTCAGCTGGTGGTCAATGGTATGTCACCCAGCCGCCGTGACACCTATTGGGCCAACTCGGGCATGGTGGTAGAGGTTCACCCCGAGGATTTGCCTGATAAGTACCAAGATATGGGAGTCTTGAAGGTGATGCGTTTTCAAGAAGATTTGGAGCATCGCTGCTTTGGGGAGGCAGGGCGTACACAACGTGCCGGTGCCCAACGCATGAAGGATTTTGTCGATGGTAAGCAGTCGCGGTTGATTCCACCCTCATCGTTCCCGGCAGGTTTGCAGCCCTCACGGCTCGACCAGTGGCTGCCGCCATTCATCGGCAATCGTCTGCGCAAGGCATTCAAATCATTCGGTCACTCGGCACGAGGCTTCCTCACCAACGAGGCCATTGTCATCGGTGTAGAGACGCGCACCTCATCGCCCGTGCGCATCCCTCGCGACCGCGAGTCATTGTGTCACATCACCATCCAGGGGCTATTTCCCTGTGGTGAAGGGGCTGGCTATGCAGGTGGCATCGTCTCGGCCGCCATCGACGGCGAACGCTGCGCCGAATCCCTCGCACAATGCACAAAGCAGCGAAGGTAGGGACGGCGCTCCTGCGCCGTCCGCCTCGACAAAATGTGATTTTTTGGCAACGCAGGAGGCGGACGGCACAGGGGTGCCGTCCCTACAGTCCCCCTAGCCACCCTAAAGGGGGGCTAGGGACTTTAATGGTTCTTCTTGTAACTGGCTACAGCCCAAGTAGCCATGATGGTGGCGATGATGGCCAATGCCAGCAGTTGGTGGGCGATGCTACTGAAACCACCGCCACGGATGAACACGGTGCGGATGCCGTCGATGAAGTAGTGCATGGGATTGACGTATGTTGTGGCATAAGCCCAGTCGGGCATAGACCGTGTAGGGGTAAATAGACCGCTGAGCAATAGCATCATCACCACGAAGAACCACATCACGAAGATGGCTTGTTGCATGGTGTCGCTATAGTTGGAGATAATCAGTCCAAACGAACTCCAGAACAGAGCCAACAGCATAGCCAGGGCAAACACGAGCGCCACAGGCCCCTGGCAAGTGATGCCATAGACCGCCCATGACAGAAGCAGACACACCACTATAACAAACAGCGCTATGATCCAGTAAGGAATGAGTTTTGCAAGGATAAACGACCACTTTGACACTGGGGTGACGTTGATTTGCTCGATGGTGCCAGCCTCTTTTTCACCCACGATGTTGAGCGTGGGCAAGAAACCGCACATGAGCATCATCACAATGGCAAGCAGGGCCGGAATCATAAAGAGTTTGTAGTTCTGATGCTTGTTATAGAGGTTAAGCGTCGACAATTTGGCTTGTATGGCTGTGATGCTGGGATTGGCATTGGCTGTGACAATCTGCGACAGATAGGACGACCCCATGGCTCCCTTGGTGCCGTTGACTGCATTGGCTGCAATGAGCACTTGTGGCAGTTGTCCTGCCGTCAAGTCTCGACTATAGTGGCGTGGAATAACTAGTATGATGTCGGCACGACTTTTATGTACATCGATCAAGGCATCGTCATAACTAGCCTTCTGACCATTGAAGATGAAGTAGTTGCTTGCCTCAATGTCATGCACCAGTCGCAGCGACTGGGTTGAGCGATCATTGTCGACCACCTCGACGATGACATTCTTGACCTCTTGGTTCATGATCCAGGGTAGCACACACATCACCACGATGGGGAACGCGACGATGAGACGTGGCAGAAATGCATTGCGCCTAATCTGCAGAAACTCTTTCTGTATGAGATATTTCAGTGTCATTCCAGTCGTTTGTTAAATTTGGCAAGGGCCAGAGCCAGCAGGGCTGCAGTCATGGCCAGCAAGATAATCACTTCACGCATCACATCGCCGATGCCAACGCCCATAATCATCAACTTGCGCATGGCAGAGATGTAATATCGCGGTGGGATGATGGTCGACACCCATTGCAGGACACGGGGCATCGACTCGATGGGGAAGAGCATGCCCGAGAGCATGACTATGGGCATGAGCAGTACCATGGCCGAGAGCAACAGGGCTACCAACTGCGTCTTGGCCACACTGGAGATGAGCAGACCTAGCGACAAGGCCAGCAAAATGTAGATGAGCGAGATGATGACAATCCAGAACAGTGAGCCTGCCAGTGGCACTTCCATCACAAAGCGTGCCATGAGCAGGATGATGATCAAGATGCCGAATGCCAGCACCAGATAGGGGATGGCCTTGGCAACGATTATCATCAAGGGTCGCACGGGTGAGACCAGTAGCACCTCCATTGTGCCCTTCTCCTTCTCGCGAACAATTGAGATTGAGGTCATCATGGCACAAATCAGCATCAGCAACATGCCCATAATAGCGGGAACAAAATTGTAGGCACTGCGCATCTGGGGATTATAGAGCATCTTCATGTTGACAAGCGACGACTGTGGGTTGAGGATGGTTTGTGTGGCATAGTTGGTCCACTGCTGTGCCATGTTGGGGTCGCTGCCGTCAACCATCATCTGCACGCCACTATGTTTTGAGGCAAAGTTATTGCCAAAGATGATTGCCAAGTCGGCCTTCTGGTTGCGGATGGTCTGCTCGGCCTCGGCTGGTGTCGCTACAAGCCCGACGATGACAAAATACTCTGATGCGGCCAGGCGGTCGATGGCTTGCCGGGTGAGATGATCACTGTGCGAGGTGACTACAAGTGTGCGTACATTGCGCACATCGTTGGTGATGGCAAAACCGAAGAGCAGCATCAGCACAACGGGCATGCCGAAGAGGATGAGCATCGTGCGCTTGTCGCGCAAGATGTGCTTGGCTTCCTTGATGACAAAACTATTGAACTGCTTCATAGTGGTATCAATCGCTTGAACGCTCGGCCTGGCGGGCTAGATGAGTAAACACATGATCCATATCGGGCTGGTTGAACTCGCGCTTAAGTTCATCGGGAGTGCCCATGGCCTTGATTTTACCATCCACCATGATGGAGATGCGGTCGCAATACTCGGCCTCATCCATGTAGTGGGTGGTGACAAACACAGTGATGCCACGCTGGGCTGCATCGTAGATAAGTTGCCAGAACTGCCGCCTCGTCGCGGGGTCAACGCCGCCGGTTGGCTCATCTAGGAACACCACACTGGGCTCATGGAATATGCTCACGGTGAATGCCAGTTTTTGTTTCCATCCCAGAGGCAAAGACGACACCAGGTCGTACTTATGGTCGCTGAACTGCAAGCGGTCGAGCACCTGGTCGGTCTTGCGGGCTATCTCGTCGTCGCTCATGCCGTAGATACCAGCAAACAGGCGTATGTTTTCGGCAACGGTCAGGTCTTCGTAGAGCGAGAACCGCTGGCTCATGTAACCAATGTGCCGCTTGATCTGCTCATGCTGCGTGCTGATGTCATAACCTGCTACAGTGCCTGTGCCACTCGTGGGCTGATTCAGACCCGTGAGCATGTGCATCGCCGTGGTCTTTCCGGCGCCATTTGCACCTAAAAAACCAAATATTTCACCTTTCTTGACCGTGAATGAAATGTCATCGACGGCATGGAATGTGCCGAATGCCTTGACCAGGTGGCTGACCTCGATGACATTGTCGCTGACAGTGGTCATGTCGTGCGTGCGGTTGATGCCCGGTGGATTGAACACATCGGCAAAGCGGTCGAGAATGTTATCGGGCGTGTCTATGCCTCGCATCACTCCTTGGTCTAGAAACGCCACTCGCTCGCAACGGCGCACCTCATCTAGATAGGGAGTAGATGCCACGATGGTGATGCCCCGCTCCTTGAGCATGGTGAGCATGTCCCAAAACTCCTTGCGGCTCACTGGGTCAACGCCGGTTGTCGGTTCGTCCAGGAACAATACGCTAGGACTGTGTACCAGTGCGCACGACAGGGCCAGTTTCTGTTTCATACCACCAGACAGGGCACCGGCTCGGCGATTGGCAAACCGCTCGATCTGCGAATAGATTGCACGAATGGAGTCGTAGCCCTCATCGACTGTTGTGCCAAACAGCGTGGCAAAAAACTCAAGGTTCTCTCGCACCGTGAGGTCTTGATAGAGCGAGAATTTGCCGGGCATATAGCCCACACGGCTGCGGATGGCAGTGAGTTGCGTGGCAGTATCAAAACCATCAACTGCAGCCTTCCCACCATCGGGCAGCAACAGGGTGCATAGGATGCGGAACATTGTCGTTTTGCCGGCACCATCGGGACCTATAAGCCCGAACACCTCTCCCGGTTCAACCGTAAAGCTCACATCATCCAATGCGGTGACTGTGCCATAAGTCTTCGTGATATGCTCAACTTCAATCGCTCTCATCGATTGCCAGAACTTAATTGTTAATTAGTTTAACCTTGCCATACATGCCAATCTTGATGCCACCATCACTGTTGTCGACTGCAATCTTGATAGCATAGACCAGATCGGCACGCTCGTCATCGGTGACAATCGTCTTGGGAGTAAATTCTGATTGGCTTGAGATCCAGGTGATGGTGCCATTGTAGGCCTTGATTTGTTTGTTCCCGTAGTCGGCCAGCACTTGAACTTTCTGGCCCACCTTGATCTTCTGCAACTGTGCTGAGGTCACATAGGCGCGCATGATGATATGGCTCACGTCTGCCATCTTGAATAACGGTTTTCCTGTGGTGACAAACTCGCCTTGCTCGACATATTTCTCAAGAACATTGCCCGAGATGGGGGCCTTGATGGTCGTATTGGCTATCTGGTCATCGAGTTGGCTTTGCTGCACATCGATACTGGCTTGCTGTGAGTTGATTCCCTCAATCTGCGCGTCAATGCTCTGTCCTTGCTCGGCCAGACTAGCATTATTGCTGCGAATCTGCTCCTGTGTAGCACTTAGTTGCTTTTCGAGGACGCTGATTTGATAACTGATTTCATCAACTTGCTTCTGAGGTACAGCACCATCACGTAGCAGTTCGGTGTAACGCTGCTTCTCGCGTCGCGCATTGGTTATTTGTTGGCGGATGCTGGCCACCTGTTTCTCCAGGTCGAGTCGCTTGCTGGTGGTGGCGTTGCGGGTGGCACCCAGTTGTCGCTTGTTGGCACCCAGTTGGCTACGGGTGGTCTCAAGTTGCTGCTTTTTAAGCACAAGTTGAGTGTCGTCGATCTTTCCCACCTGTACACCTGCAGTAACTTCCTGACCTTCGTTTACATCGAATGTGGTTAGTTCTCCCGTAGCCTTGGCCGAGACAGTGACCTCGGTAGCCTCGAAAGTGCCCGTTGCATCAAAATCTTTCTCCTTGTTGCCGCAAGCGGCAAGCAGCGTCACCACGGTTGCGCAAAGTATGATTTTTTTCATCGCTCTAGTTTTTTCTTAATTCCAAATTCTTAATTATTAACAGAGAGTTGCAGGTCGCTCATCGCCTTTAACAGTTCAATCTGGTGAATGGACTGTTGCACACGGGCTGCATTCTCGGCATTAATCTCCTTGATGAGGTCGTTGACATCTATGATGCCATGTGCCAACTTTGACTCGGCAGCCTTGCGCACCGACGCACGCAGGCTGACAATCTCTTCATCGGTTGACATCATTTGCTGATAGCGAGCAATGTCCTCACTGTGCTGTGCTCTTTCTATCCGATTGTTGAACAAGAACACCTCGCGGTTGTTCTCAGCCGAAGCGCGTTGCAAGTCAATCTTGGCCTTGTCGTTCTTGCGGGTATAAAGTGCGCCGATGTTCCATGTCAGTCGAGCACCTACCATGGCGTTCAGCGACCACTTGTGACGCATCATGTCCTCAAACATGTTGTAGCCCGGATAACCGTAGAAGCCCGAGGCAAACACACTGAGCTTGGGCCTCAGACTTGAATTGAGAGCGCGCTCTTGCGCATCGGCTAGTCGCAATTGTGCGTCGGCAAGACGCAGCTCGGGGCGACGATTGGTTGCGTCGTTACTCACCTCGGTGACAGTGGGCTTGATCACTTCGTTCACCTCGATGCCGCAGAATGTGCTCAACATTCTAGCCAGCGTCTGCCGTTGTGATTGTAGGTTGGACATCTGCTGAGTAGCATTGAGCCGTTCGGCCTTAACGGCGAGGTAGTCGCACTGCGCAGCGGCACCGCGCTTGTAGAGTGAGGCTAGTTGCTTTTCATTACTCGAAAGCAGAGTTTGCAGATCGGCATTGAGACGCAATTGGTTGTCGAGCAGCAACAGGCTGTAGTACATCTCGCTGACTCGCTGACGCACAGCGTATAGGGTGACCTCGGTCTGAGCGGCCTGTACTGCTCCTTGCTCGCGGGCGATTGCTTGCTGTGCGCCGATAGTGCCACCGTCGTAGACTGTCTGGTTCACGTCGATGCCCACGCGATATTGATCTTTCTTCAGTCCCTTGACGTCTGCGCCCATTTGTCCCAGCATGGTCTGCATTTGCTCGGGCCAGGCCGTGACAGCACTCTGCCAGGTGGCTTGCGCTGTAGCCGAGACCTGCGGCAGCCATGCCTTGCCGATGTTGGCCACGGTCAGGTCGGTCGTGCGGGCAATCAGGTCATGCTGACGGATGAGCGGATAGTTGCGCTCGGCTGCCTGTATGCATTGGTCCAGTGTAGTCTGCCCCGTAGCAATTACCGCAACTAGACACAAGGCTAAAGTGGTGATTTTACGATTCATCATGTTTTGGTTGTTAATTTCGATGGCAAAATTACTGCTTTTGACGCAGACAGTCGTTATCCATATCAATGAAATAATTTCCTTTTTGTACAAAAAAAATCAAATATGTCTATTTTTGACAAAAAATAATTATCTTTGTGGCAAAATTTGAGTTGAAAATGGAAAACATTGAGCATATAACTTTATCGCATTTCAAGCAGTTGCTAGAACAGGCCGATGTCGAATTTGTTCAGCACTACATAACTCAGAACATCGCTGTGGCTCGACATGCCAATGCTGCGGCATTCCAAGCACGGCTGGCAGGCGAGCCTGTGGTGATGGACGAGATGCGCATCATCATCATTATGCGCGGTGTCGCAAGCCCTATTGTCAACTTGGTAGAACGGAATTTTGAGGCTCCCGAATTAATCTATCTTGGACCGAATAGTTTGGTACAATTTCAGGATGTTTCTACTGATACAACGGGCATAGGACTATCGGTCAGCAATGAGTTTATGTCTTTGCTCATCGGCAGCAACATTCCCTGTGCCTTTGATGGACGGCTGCGTGACTTCCACTTCAGGCTGCAACCACAAGATCTAGCTTTTCTTGACCACCTGCACCAACTCATCTACGAGTCACTGCAACTGCCCAACACCAACTTGCAGTCGACCATGCAACTCATCAGTGCATTTTTGTGGTATGTAGATGGGCTATGGAGCAGCCATGAGGACGAGGCACGCATGGCCCAGAGTCGTGAGCAGCGGTTGTTTGCCGATTTCATGCAATTGGTGGCCCTGCATGCCCAGCACGAGCATCACATCGACTTCTACGCTTCTCGGTTGTGCATCTCGCCGCGATACATGAGTACGCTGATTAAAAAGGTGAGCGGCAAGCCCGCCAAGCAATGGATTGATGAGGCCATCATCGCCCGCATTAAGGTCGCATTGCGCCATAGCGACAAACAAATGACACAAATCAGCGATGAGATGAACTTTGCCAACACCAGTTTCTTCACCAAGTACTTCAAGCGTCTCACCGGCATGACACCGCTGCAATTCCGCAATTCATTCAGCGGATGATATAGTTGAACTCGTCGATGTGGGTGATGCCCATCTCGACGAGTTTCGTTTTGCTCCGAGCGATGTCGTTGGGGGTGTTGTGATTGGGGATGTGGGGCAGACGCACGGTGATGCGCTGGGCCATGCCATCGTGTCGCAGCAACCATTGCAGATTGGCCAGCAGCAGGGCACTGTCGCAGCCGGTGTAGTCATGATAGATGACGGGGTTCAAGTCCTTGATATCGATATAATATTGGTCAATGTCGCCTGCCACGCGCTCCAGGTGGTGCCGAGGCACGTTGAGCGAGGTCTCAAGGCTGATGCGCCACTCGGCAACTTTTATTGTGCAGAATTGATGGATAAACTCACTGTGCAGTAGCGGTTCGCCGCCACCAAAGCAGATGCCGCCGCCCGTGGCCAAAAAGTAGAGATTGTCAACCATTACCTGGTCGAGCAGCTGTTGCGGGCTCAGTGTCGCCACAATCCGTTCAGGGTCGTGGCACTGATCGTTCAGACAGTACTTGCATCGCAATGGGCAGCCACTGAAGGCCACAAGCGTTGTCACCCCCTTGCCATCAGTTGCAAGGCGGTGCCGATTGATGCCGATGAGGGGAGCTGTCAGTTCGCTCATGGCTGTGGCGGCCGGTTGTCGCTTGGGTCTTCGGGCTGGGGCACGCCATCGACCTCGGCCGGCTCGCGGGCCACCATGCCCTCGGTGGGTGGTGTCACATCGCCTTCGAGCAACTCGGGCTCACTATCGATGGCATCCATCTGGGTCGAGTCGCACACCAGCTCGGTGCCGTCTCTTGTGACCTCGCCCTGCAGCTGTCCGCCACCTCCAGTGCACGACGAGCACGATGCCAGCGAGGCCATGCCCAGGCTCAGACCGGCGATGGTCACGGCCTTGCCCAACGAGTGGCGCAGACGCAGCTGCCCCTCGAGCCAGCGCATTTCGCTCTCACAGGCCGGACAAGTGCCCGCACAGTCGCCCTCGTGGTGGCACTCGCGCGGCGTGTAGTCAATCTCGTTTGCCTGGGCAATCTCGCTACGGATTCCCCGCAGCGTCTCACAGATTTGTTTCCCTCGTTTCATATTATTCATTTTTTAAGAACTGAATGAATTCAATCAGCTCATAGATTGGAATGTCATAAGTTAAGTAGTCTTTCTTGTTACGTGTTATAATCACATCGGCACCCTTTCTTTTGGCTGAAAAGTTTGCATAACTGAATAACTAGAGCCGATGCCTCAAAAAAGTTCTCGCGCCTTGCTATATGGTCAATAAAAACATTGGTGTCAATGAATACTTGTCTCATTGCAATTTTGCAAAGATAATTACTTTTTGGCTTTCTGCAAAATGTATCTTTATTTTTGTGGCTGGAATTCAATAAACAGAGTGTACCACAATCTCACGATTTCGCCATCTTTGTTTTTTGCGGGGATGAAGCTTGGTAATTCTTTGACAATCTCGACTGCTGCCCTGTCTAATGTTTCAACCGCTGAACGAACGACTTTTACTTCACCTATGCTTCCATCCTTTTCTATTACACATTGGATGACAACTTTCCCATAAATATTATGCTCAGGATGGCTCTTTTGCCATGCTATGACCTTTTCTTGAATAAATCTTTTCAATGCTTGCTTCCCTTTTGGGTATTGTGCCATAACATCTGCTGCTTTATAGATGTAATTATTTGAATCAATCTGTTGGTCCTCTTTAAATATATCACTCTCTACCACAACCTCACCTGTTTCCAATCCATCGTTGTCGATACTGTTTGTGTCGCACACAATCTCTGTTCCGTCGCTTGTGACATCGTCCTGCAGCTGTCTGTCTCTACCTGTGCACGATGCCAGCGAGGCCATGCCCAGGCTCAGACCGGCGATTGTGACGGCCTTGCCCAACGACTGACGCAGACGCAGCTGCCCCTCGAGCCAGCGCATTTCGCTCTCACAAGCCGGGCAAGTGCCCGCACAGTCGCCATCGTGGTGGCACTCGCGCGGCGTGTAGTCAATCTCATTGGCCCGGGCAATCTCGCTGCGGATTCCCTTCAGCGTTTCACAGATTTGTTTCCCTCGTTTCATAATTCTGTAATTATCATCAATTAAAGTACTTGCGAATGTAAAAGTATAAAAAGAATCCTGCGAATTGCAAGCCAACAATAATTATAAACAAAACCTTGCTGTTCATTGGATTTCGGCCTTTCCCATAGTGCGAAACTATGGCGACACAACGCTTCTTATCAAAGTATTTATCTATTATGTAAATGATTAGTAAAAGTAATGCAAATCCTATATAAAAAGGCAGACCAAAACCGCAAAGTATACATAATACAACAAATCCTAGGCATACGAATGGCAAATCACCACCAACTATTGCGTATGGTCCAGATTTTTTAAGTTCCCTCTTGAATTTATAATTAAAAGCATGCTCATATTCATACCAAATCCTATCGAAGATGTTGGCATGGAACCCTTGATTGTGAAATATCGTATTTCTTGAGCATTGATTCATATGAGATGTTTTTTCAATAACGCAAAAAATAAATAAATATTGCACGAACCATTATTATCCGATAAACAGAAGAATAATTGCAATCGCCACAACCATCATCGCAAAAATGGTAAGAGATTTATACCATTTATTGGGAAGGAGCTTGTGCAAATAATAGATGATAATAACAAATGAGTGTATGATTGCTCCGATACACATGAATGCCCACCAAACCAATGAAGTTCCCCCGTCGCTATGATTCACCAGCATAAATGCAAGGAAACTCTCATAGATTAAGAAAGCCACAAAATTGACTACAAAGATTCTTTTACTACGCCTCAATAACGATAGAATGAGCAGTAGGCAGATTATCAGTGACGAACCTAATATGAAGGAGTCTTCAGACATAATAAAAAGCAGTTAACGAGATTTCGACGAAAAAAAACAGAAAACCAACTCACTACGGCATCATCGCCTGTAGTCATTTGGTTATGAGATAGGCCGTCAGCATTACACTCGTCAGGATAAGCATTGCCGGTATCATAACAAGTGTAACTGTACTCATGGGTTGACGGTCGTAACCATAGTGAGCCATAATGGCTGCACAACGGCGGTCATCAAAGTGATAGCCTAAAAACAAAAGCATGGCTATCAATAGAATAATCTCAACATAAACAGGAACACCAAGCCCATACAATACGAAAAGTATTGAGATGGTTAGATAATAATACAAGTCGACACCTCCCATTCGAGGGTTGTGATTATACCGAGCACACAACTCATACTCATACCAAATCCTGTCGAAGACGTTGAACCGAAAGCCTTGAGTCAATCCTTGACGATGCTTCTGTTCACGTTTGAGCAGTCGCTCGTAAGCGTGCTTTGAGTCGGCACCCGACTCTGACTTAACCCATAGCAGAAACTGCTTGTTCTTGGCATTGAGCCGTTGCATCACCGCTTGCAGCACTTTCCAGTCATAGCACTTGATGCGATAGTCTGGACGATTGGTAAGCACCTCAGACCGGAATTCATGAATATGATCATCTGGTGTCTTCAATGTCGAGAGGACTTGCTCAAAGGCTTCTTCAAACTCATCTTCTTCAACTTGTAGACGGTCGAATATCTCGTTGGCAGTGAGCCACACTTTGCCAGCGTGATAGCGATAGGCAAAACTGCGTGAAACTTCGTTGTCATACCCTCGTGGATACTCAGTATACTTCCTTATTTCATATTCCTTGTCCATAGCGACGGGGGATTAGTGCTCAATCATCATGAGCGAGTCGGACTGGGTGCGCACTCGCAGCCATTGTTGCAACTTGTAGCGGTCGTTGGCGTTCAAACGACCGGCATTGCCGGTCTGCACCAATGCCACGACGACCGACTGTGGAGCAAGGGTGTCGGTGCTGGCTATGGTCATGGGTGACAGGCCGATGGAAAGGACAGCAGGGTAGAGGGCCTTGACTTCTTGGCTTACCTCAGTCGACATGGTCTCGTAGTGGGTGTAACGACCCAGTTGCTGCTGTAAGGCTGCAATCTGTGCCATTTGTGCTTGTAGTTGATGGTTCTTGTCACGGATGGTGCTATTCAATCGGCCCAGCTTGAGCAGGCTGTCGGTCTGCGTGCCCTGGATGATGTTGAGGCGATAGTGCTCCAAGTCGTAGAACTTCATGCGTGATTGGGCTGTGTCACTCTTGGCAGGCGAGATTTCCCGACCCACGGCCACGATGTTGAGCGTATGACTCGCACGATCTGGCGTACTTGAGAGTATCTGTGTGCCGTCTTGTGTCAGCTCGTTGTCAACAAAATGCTTGATGTCACGACCAAATATGCTTTTCTCCACGATGTTGATCGTCATGATTGCTGCTGGAATCATGGTAGCCAACACAATGGCCGTGATAATGTTGCGTGCTTTGTGGGCACGGGCCGGCGAGACGAATTCCAGTTGGTGGAACTTGAGCAAACGCACTCCCAAAAAGGTAGCGAGGCAGATGAAGACGGTGTTGATAAAGAACAAATAGAATGCCCCCAAGAAGTAGAGCCAATGCCCTGTTGCTAAGCCATAGCCTGCTGTGCACAGCGGGGGCATCAAGGCGGTGGCGATGGCAACACCCGGAATCACATTTCCCTTGCCACGAGTGGTCAGAGCAATGATACCTGCCGCACCACCGCAGAAGGCGATGAGCACATCGTAGAGCGTGGGCGACGTGCGAGCCAGCAATTCGCTCTGAGCATCGCCAAGTGGCGAAATCA
>Ga0310695_10000699_pt1 | contig 83604 bp, 61 predicted proteins | sample RumenRJG_04DNA_FD_203882 | JGI IMG/M metagenome (GOLD analysis project Ga0310695, IMG submission 203882) | Bovine rumen microbial communities from Lethbridge, Alberta, Canada - RJG_04 (v2) (version 2) | ecosystem: Host-associated > Mammals > Digestive system > Stomach > Rumen | place: Canada...
CAGAGCCGCAGAGGCGCGGAGGATGCGGAGGTATGTTTGAAGAAGCGCACGGGGAAAGTCCCTGCTGGGTTAATTTCCATCGAGAACGTCCTGTCTGCGCCTATGCCGTCGCCGGACGGCTCGCCGGTCCCGATTCCGGTAGGCCGCAGCGGCGAAGACTTTTCCTTCGGCTTCTCGACTAAGTACCACGACCGCGAGGTGGGCCTCGTCGCCTACCAGCTGCGCAGCTACAGCCCACGCCTCGGCCGCTGGCTCAACCGGGATACGATCGAGGAAGATGGCGGGGTTAGTTTATACGGCTATTTGAAGAACACACCGAATTGTTCGACTGAATTATTGGGGTTAAAGCCTCAAACTTATATCGGGAATATGGCATTCGCTTCATATGCAGGTTTGTCTTTATCATTTGATTTTGGATATTATTTTCTTTTGAATTTAACCTCTCCCGGAGTCTCTGCGCTATTACTTTCAGTGGGGGTAGATCCGATATTCGACCTAGACATAAAGACACCTGTTCAAGTTAAAGGTACAGGTAAGTGGCATTTTATGACAATGGGTGTTCCTAGTCTTCTCGATTCTTCAAAAAGGGACACTTTGAATACTTTCGTTAGTTATACGATGAGTGCAAATGAAAAAAAGTGTTGCGATGCAATCACTGTTTTTCGTTATGTTAGAATGAAGCCGAAATTCAACTCTGTTCCAATATTAAAATTCATTCCTCTTCTTGAGGGAGGATTGACAGGCGAATACATTTTAGATGGCACATTGGACAACTATAGAGCCACGGCTATGAGTCCAAGGGCTTTTGCTCCAAATGACACTCCTGAGGGACGAGGGATAATGGGATATAGACTTCCATATGAATGGGATTTTTATTTTGAAGCTAAGTGCATGAAAGGAAAACATAAGGGACGCGGTCTGTCTTCATGTCAGAAATTTTATCATGCTGATGGCCATTGGCCTTGGGACGAAGAATGGGGAGGATTCTTTTATGACAAATAGAAGTATATGGCGTCAGATTATTTCGGGGTTTCGTGATGTAATGTGGGGATTAGTGGTTCTCGCGGCTATATTGCTTGTTCTTGAAATTGGTGGATTCTTTTTCGATTTCATTTCATCTTCTTTCTTGGGACCAAGTAGATTGCAGAAAGGCGCTCGCGCGTTATCAGAACAGGCAATGATGCATTATGCCAACTGCATAAAGAGCGGAGAGGATATTAGCGGAATCGTTCAAGACTTCAGCACAAGATACGATCTGTATGCTCTTGGGAAAGTGCGAGTTTCAGTCTCAAGCGAGTGGACAACAAATGCTTTTGGCCGTATAAATATGATTCGGCACATTCAAAAATTTGGAGGCACGAGTGGTACTGGAGAGGTGATTGTTATTTCTGAGAAAGTTAATTATCGGAAAGAACGGTTCTTCCCTGACAGAACGGTTGCATTTTGTTTCGAATCCGGCACTGTGATGCGTGTCTCGGAGCGCACATGGGGCAAGTTGCTGTTGTGTGATGAGATGAAGTTGCATTATGACAGCCGCAAAAAATGCTGGGAAGGAGTAGAAGATGAATGATGCAGAAAGTCTTAAAAACCTTTTACACGAGGTGTTGCCATGGTATCGAGGGATAGGTGTTTCATCGCCAAGATTCTCTGCTTTTCTCATGGGCAGAAAAGCATGTGCGAATACACAGCACATTTTTTCAGCATGTTCGCTGACAGGTCAGATTGAATTGAACAACGGGATATTGTTCTCCGAACGTGAAGTTTTGGTGAGGAACGAGTTTACAGAAGGTCGTTATTTAGTGCTGGGCAGTTCATTGGACTATTCGCCCATAGTACTGAACGTCAAGAATGGTACAATTGGGATGATGCCGTATTGTGATGTTACCGACGATGAATTGGACGAGGAGTTCTTGGTTCCAGTGGCTGGATCATTTGTGGATTTTCTGCACGACAATGTCAGAAGGAAGAATCTGTCACGAAAAGAATACCTGGTTCCGCGAAGTTTTAATACTGATGTCCATTGGGTTATTGATGCTCTTGGCGTGTGCGAGATGGTAGCAACTTCTCGGATTTTTCATGATTTTTTGGAGAAGACTGGAGTGGATGAGTCTTTCGTGTATAATGATCTGATGCCAGAGAAGGATATTTGGGCGGGAATTTGCAATTTGTTCAATTATCAGGACTTGATGAAGTTCAATCCTGAAAATCGTCGACGGGCGAACCCTGATTTCCTTGTCATAGGAGGGTGTCCTGACGGTGGTTTTGTCGTATTGCACCTTACTGATAATGCCAGCACTCCAGAAGTCGGATATGTTGCGTTTGCAGAAGTTGGAGACGAAGGGCCGTGGTTGCCGCATTATGTCAAGGTGTCATCTTCTTTGGGATGTTTTTTGCACGATTCAAATTTTTTTGACAACTTGCCGGATGATTATTACCAAGCCGTGGAACTCGGCTACAAGCGGCCAGAGGCCATATGTTGATTGTTTGTGAATGGAGGCTAACGATGTTTTCAAATTGTTCGTATATCTCTGCTGAATCAGAATACACATTCCCGAACGGGAGCACGCTCAGCCTCGCCATTGCGCGAGAGCCGGGGCGCATCGGTTGGGTGACCGGGCGGACGTACACGATGGGCGAGACGACCGTGTACGGCTGGCAGGCGTCGCATGACGCGCTTGGACGGCCAATCAGTACGGCTGATTCCGAGTCCGACGCTCGCAGCTGGACGTACAATACACGCTCCGAGATGACGGGATGCACGGGCGAAGACCTCTCCGGCACCGAGCAGGGCGCGGGAAATGCGCCTGTCGCGAAGCGATCAGGTCGCCTGAGCGAAGCGAACCCGAAGGGCCGCAAGGGGCCGCGCGTGGGCGGGCTTCTCGCCGTCTCGTACGACGGCGAGTTCTACGTGCCGATCTACGGCGGCAACGGCAACATCATGGGCTACGTGGACGAGAGCGGAACTCTCGTCGCGAAGTTCGTGTATGATCCGTACGGCAATGTCGTTTTGTTGGAAGGTGATTTGCCGCTGCCCTTGAAGGACGGTCCGCCCGTTGACATCTCTGGTCTCCACGGAAGTGACTTCTCCTTTGGCTTCTCCACGAAGTACCACGACCGCGAGGTGGGCCTCGTCGCCTACCAGCTGCGCAGCTACAGCCCCCGCCTCGGCCGCTGGCTCAACCGGGATCCGATTGAGGAAGATGGCGGGGTGAATTTGTATGGGTTCTGTTTGAACAATGTATTCTTATATTACTATTACGACTCTAAAGGAGAGTCGTTTGAAGATTTCTCCAACTTTTGTGCCCGGGAAGGGGACTTATATGCTTATTGGCCTCATCCAGAGAATGGTACTTCCAAAGAGAGCAGAACCTCCCTTGAGGAGAAGAGCCATAGAAGACCGCCGAAGGGGAGTGTACTAGCACATGAGCGAGGCCATGCAGAGGTGTTTGTGACTTTGACAAAACCTCGTTTAGAAAATTACATTTCCTCATATCTGTCCAAAAAGGCTTTGACGTCTGAAGAGAAAGACGAGGTCAAGGCGTTGTTTGCCAAAGCTCAGCACGATACAATCGGAGAAAGTGGCAAACGGGCGAATGTCAATACCGTTCTTTGGTTTCAGGCAAACGGTTTTTCGGTGACTAGGAGAAAAAGTGGCGGGAGTCTTAGACCAAATGCGGAGGATCCGTATGAATTTATCAAAAGGTAAGATGCTCGTGTCAATGCTGATTCTGCTGGCATCTTTGGCGATACTCATAACCCTTGTGTACATGGACTGCCGCAAGGTGAAGCGGGTGCCGGAGCGGGAGATCATGCGGCTGCAGAAGATGGGCGATGAAATCAAAGAGGGGTTTGGCGCCAGCGAAGAGTCGTGGGATCCGTCCGCGCTGAGCAATAAGCTCGTCCAGCTGAACGTCAGATTCGCAAGCGACCTTGAGCGGTGGCGGTTTGAGGCCGGCGACGTCCGCAGGATAATGGGCGCGCAGTCCTTCGGCAAGGATGAGTCGCCTGAGTACATCTACTGGTATTCGAGAGATGACGCTTTTGCCCTCGGTATGAATTTCTGGTTTGCGGAAGATGGCCGATGCCTTTTCTGCTTTCTGTCTCCGTTAAAGCCAAGACTTTCGGACGAAAAGTTTCGAGAGCACATAAGGCAACATTATGTGCCTCGTCTGAAACAGAAGGACGAGGAGTTCAGGAAATGGCTGAAGTTGCAGTATATACGAATGCTTTGTGACTTAAAGCGCACGTCGGATCCAAGGTTGCGAGAGGCGGAAAGCCTTGACTGGGAGACTAGAGGTTATCGTGAACTAGAGGACATTCTGTTAAAGCTTAAAGGTGAATTGCAGGCAGTCGCCAGCAAGACCGGTCTGCGGTATGGCGATGTGGAGGACATTCTGGGACGGCCATCCTGCTTCACAGCACGTGAAGAATCGTGTCCAAACAAGTGTTCGCCTCCAAAGAGAATGCTTGAAGTCCAGTACCATTACTGGATCACTGGAACGCACTACTTTCTCATAACATTTCGATTCGAGGCGGAAGATGGCGGCCGAACCACCCATGTTTCAAAAAGTTCTTTTTTAGGTGATATAATGCTGGGCGTTTCTGTAGAGTCGTTGGAAAAAGCCATCGAATCTTTGGAGGCAATGGAGAAGACGAAATGAGCCAGAATGTCAATCGTTCGAAGAACGAGAATTCCAACGAGCAAAATGAAGGTTTGTTCCCGCACAGAGGTAAAATGCGCCTTGTGGAACATGGTTCACCGACTTCGGAATCGTTGTCCCAAGGGTGCCCAAGCTGCGAGAATGCGGAGGACACGTATTCGTATGACGGCATAGGCAACCTGCTGTTGTCCTCGTTCAACGCCGTGACGAACGCCTACACGGCCAACTGCCTTAACCAGTACACCTCCATTCTCTGTGACTCTGTGTGAGCCGACATACGATACAGATGGCAACATGCTTTCAGACGGCGTCCTGTCGTTCACCTACGATGCCGCCAGTCGTCTGAAGACGGTCTCCTCGAAGGGCGTTACGCTCGTCACGAACTTCACGACGCGAAGTCGCGCCGTGTGAAGAAGGTGACGCCAAATGCCACGACCACGTTCTTATACGACGACTGGAACCTTGTGGAGGAGCGAATCGCATACGCAGACAATACGTCTTCAACGATTCGTTACTACTGGGGCAAGGACCTCTCCTGCACGTTGCAGAAAGCTGGTGGTGTTGGAGGAAGCGCGAGGGGACAGCCCCCGGCGAGTCATTTCCGCACAACTTTGACGTTGCGGAACATATGTTTGTTGGGGCTGAGAGTTAGCGGCTTGCCGCTTGCGGTCTTTACATTGCGCAGGACGACCTCCTCCGTGACGTGGTAGGGGAACTGCTCGACGTAGTCGGGAGAGGTGTTCTTCTTGCTGAACTGGGCGAAGATGCGGGGCCCGTTGTATTTCTCGGGATGGTGCGAGTCGTCGATCTTCAGGCCGTCGAAGACGATCCTGCGCGGCATGTGGCAGGGATAGCCGAAGTCGTGCCAGTCCGTGCTCGAGCCGTTGACGAGCGTACCCACGACTGGCTGTCCGTTGCCAGGAACGAACGTGCAGTTGCGCACGATGAAGTCTCCGTTCCATGTGCTACCGTAGTCGCTGCGCAGATTGAAGAAGCTGTTGCAGTAGACGGTGGTGTTCTCCACGAGGAAGGTTCCGAAGCCGATCGCGTTGATGCCCATGTGTCCGAGCTTTGAGTTACGCAGCGTGGCGTTCGCCACGCCCATGTGGGCATCGAAGCGCGAGAACACGCACTTGTCGTAGAGGAGGTTCTTGCAGTAGTTTGAGGCGAATAGTCCCCAGTAGCGCTTGTCGTTTATGTCGGTTGTCTGGCGGCAGTCGATGTAGGAGATATTGACCGAGTTGTTGGCGCAGATGTCGTACGAGCCCATGCTCACGGGCTTGCCGGCGGCGCCGATGGTGCGGTAAGTCTTGTGGGCGGTGAACGTGCAGCCCGTCACCGTCACGTTGGCGCTGTATGATACGGCGACGAAGCCGCCGTAGGGGGCGCCGTGTTCGCCTTCGCCGGTGATGTCGTGGCGGATGCCCTCGATGCGCACGTTGGAGCGGTTTACGGATATGCCGCGGGCGTGGTAGCGGTAGTTGGAGCTCGCCTGGTTGGCGATCGTGGTGAAGTGTCCACCCTTGACCACAAGCGTCTTCACATCGACGGGATGCGCGGTGATGCGCGTGATGGCGGGATAGTCCCATATTATCGGAGTCTTGGGGTCGATTGCGCCAGATGCGTCGGCTAGGAACACCTCCTTCTGCGGCGAGCCTTTGTTCTGGTTGAGTCCGTAGCGGATGTACTGCTTAACGTTGCTGTTCTGCACCTCGACGAGGCATGTCGAAGGAAGGGCGGCGCCGAGGCGGGTGGCGCCCTTGGCGAGCTTCGCGACGCCCTTGACGGGGAAGGGGCGTCGTGAGGGGTCGATGCGGAAGATCGGGGCGCGCAGGTTGTCGAGCACACGGTCGTCGATCACGAACTTCGCGGTGCCGAAATCGACGTCCGTCTTGATCACTGCGACTGCCGCGCCCTTGCCGATGTAGTACGTCTTGCCGGCGCCAGCCTTAACGGGCAGGCCTTTTTCGTTGGCTGCCTCATGCGCTGCCACAATCGCCTGCTGGTCGTCCGTCTTGCCGTCGCCAACAGCGCCGAACTCTTCGTATGTGATGAAGCTCTTTGCCTGCGCGAGCGCGGCAAGCGTGCAGAAAACAATCGTGGTGCGGATTCTCATTCTAGTTCCTTTCTCAGCGCATGAAGATGACGGTGCTGTTGGAGCGAACTGCGCAGAGCACTCCATTCACGATGCGCAGCTCCGCCTGCGATGCGTCGGTGACGAGCTCGAAGTCCTCAAGCGCAAGGCCCGTCGCGTCCTTCAGGTCGATGAGGCGCACGAGGCCGGCGAACTTCGGGATTTCGATCTTCACCTTCGCGCCGTCGATTCCGCTCACCGCGCCGGTGATCTTGAAGGGCTGCGGCTTGGCGCTGAAGGCAATTGTGCCCATCTCGAGCGTACCAGCGGCAGAACCGTTCTTCGCCAGTGCGATCGAGGGAGATGCCGCGTAAGCGCCTTCGAACTCGATGCGGTCCGCACGCAGCGTATACGGAGTGTCGGCGGCGCTCGTGGCGGTAACGCCAACGGACGCGCCGTCCGTGAACTTGACGGTGCTCACTTCGGAGAAGCCAGCAACGCTCAGCGCGTCTTCGCCCTTGAACTCGACGTCGCCGTATCCGGTTACACCGTAGCCGTCTTCGCCACCAGTCTCCATCGAGAGGTTGTAGACGTACTGGCGCGCGTTGTATCCGCCCGTGCCGCCGGAGATCGAGAAGTATCCGAACTTGTCGCCCAGGCACTGCGCAAGATCCACCTCCTGCGAGACCGTGACGGTGTTCTGGCCCTGCGTAAGCGTGATGGACATCTGCCCTGGCTTATACGCGATCACGAAGTCCATCGGACTCTTGCTCTTGGGATTCACGCCGCCTAGATCGGTCACGGCGGTGCCGGCGGCGCAGTTCTTGAGCGGGGCGATGTTTGGCGTGTTGTAGATGTTGATGAGCCACCCGGTGGCGCTGGGGAGCATGGAATTGCCCATCACGCCGCGGCTTCCGCCCGTTGCGCCGATGGCGGTGGGCGACTGCGAGTGGAAGAATATGGCCGCGCCGTCGGCTATGTTGTCGTCGTTGGCGGAATTTCCGGTGAAGAGATAGGTGCCGCGGATCTTGAACGGCGCGCCCACATATACGCGCTCAAGGCGCGTCACAAGGCCGGACGTGTAGTTCGACATGTCGGTGATGCGGAAGGCCGGCACGCCATCATCGACCGGCTCGTAAACGGCGATGCCGTTGATGCGCCACTTCGAGGCGTCGTCCGAGACGGCGATGTCGGGCGCGCTTCCTGCGGCGTCCGCCTGCTGGAAGCGGAAGTTCACGATGCGCTGGTCGCAGATGGAGCCACCCGTCGCGCCGGAGAAGCCGACCCATGCGGTGGACGAGCCCAGCGCCTCAAGCAGGTTCACGTTACGGGTGAACGACACGTAGTTGCCGTTCGAGAAGAGGTGCTGCACGAGCTTCCCTTCGCCGTCGTACGTCACGCACACGTCCACGCCATCCTGGATGGAGATTCCGCCGACTGCAGTATTCATGTCGGTCTTGCCGCCGTTGACGATCCAGCCTGCGGAGTCGGTGTTGTAGATGTTGTACGCCACGCCGATGGACGGATTGATTCCGCTCGCGCAGATGCTGCCGCCAATGGCGCCTTTCGCCTCAAGTCCTCTTGGGTCGTTGTGCACGAAGAAGGCGAAGCCGTCCGCCGGATTGTTCGGATTCACGGTCTTGTACGTGAAGTACGCGCGCCAAGGACGCGTCACGCTAACGCGCTTCTTCCAGAACGCCGTGCCGCCCTTGCTGCCTACGGCGGGCGAGAGCTGGATCTCGTTCTCCGCGATCATCGTCACGTCGCCGTTCAGCTGGAAGTCGGAGAAGTTCTCGACTCCAGAGACTTGGGCCGTCTCGGCGAGCGCGAGCGTGGCGTTGTCCACCGTTACGGACACTGAACCGGGAATCTGGTAGTCGAGCGTGGCGCCGTTTTTGGCCGAGAGCTCCTTCACTCCCTGCAACACCCTGTCGATCGTGGTGTTGCTGCCGCCTGCGAACCTGATCGTGCCCGGGCCGTAGATCGAGGCGGAGCCGAAGGCGTCCTTGGCGCTGCCGGCAAAGTCCACGAAGATGTCGGAAGCATTGTAGATTGACGTCGAGGATGTGATCTGCCCTGGCGACGTGAGGTGCAGAGTGCCGGCCTCCAAGGATGTGGCGCCCGTGTAGGACTGCGCCTGCGAGAAGGCGAGCGAGCCGGACCCCTGCTTCTTCAATGTGCCAGTGCCGCTCACCACGTCGGAGAACGTGACGTCTTCGGGCGTGTTCAGGACGACCGTGCCGACGGTGGAGATGCCTCCAGCCGATGCCCAGGAGAACACGTCGGCGCCGCCGATCGTTAGGATGTCATTGGCGGAGCTCACCGTTATCGTGCCGTTGTACGTGTTGTATGGACCGGTGAGCGAGAGATGGCCGCCGTCTGTGATTCTGATCGCGCCGGTGCCGCCGAGGCCGCCCGGCACGGTGAGAGTGTAGCCGCCCCAGGGATGGAACTCCATGCCGCCTTCGCCCACCCAGATGCCGCGGTTTATGTTGAGAGTGGTGTTGGCGTTGCCCTGGCGGAACACGCCGTTGTCGATGAAGATGTTGCGCGCGTCGAATTCGGCAGGCGCCGCGCCAAGGCCATCGCCAGCGACGAAGATGCGGCCCGCGTTCGTCACCACTGTTCCGCCCGAATAAGTGTTGGCGGAGTTGGACAGGTTCACGAGGCCCACTCTGTCGACAACCGCCTTGGTGGGACCATTCATGTCGGCCAGTGTTCCCGGGCGCAGTCCGGTGTAGCTGGCAGAATAGTACGCCGTATTGCCGCCGCCGAGCGTGTACTCGCCGTTACGCGGCGCAACGGTGCCCGTCTGCGTGATGGATACGCTGCCCACCGTGCCGAGGCGGCATTCGGAGAAGCGCGAAAGGTCGACGTTGCATGCCTCGCCGCCCGCGCTGATGAATACAAACGCGGGGTTTGAATCTGCCGTGACGCGCGTCTGGAAGAAGTTGGCGCCAACTGCAGCGGCGAACTCTATCGAAGAGCCTTCGCAGAGCGTCACGTTGCCTGTGCCGGCGGACTGCGGATGGGCGAGGCGAAGGCGCGCGTCTCCAGATACAACGATCGGGCCGGACATTCCGGAGTTGTCGGCCGCGAGGCTGAACGAACCCCCGCCCACGGAATCCGTGATGGTGATGCGCGCGGGCGTGCCGCTCTTGTCCGACACTGACGCGTTGAGTCCGCCGGCCTTTCCGAACAAGTCGAATACATAGTGGTTGCCATAGGGGATGAGCGAGCCGTTGAATCCGTTGCCGTTCCACACGCACACCTTGAGATTCGGGTATTCGCTCAGGTCTATCGTCTCGTTCGTGTTGTTGCCGTGGAGTATGAGAGTGCCGGCGGAGTCCTTCGGGATGAACTTTAGGATGCTGGCCGCACCGCCCGCCATGTCGCAGCCAACGAACGCGCCTTCGGCGATGTTGATCGTCACGTCGGCGGCGTCGGCGAACATCTTGTTGAAGGTGAGGCGTCCGGCAAGAACGTCGATCACGCCGGTGATTCCGCCCACGTCGCCCGTCACCGTGAGGTCGCCGCCGCCCGTCTTCACGAAGTGCGCGGTGGCGCCTTCAGTGACGTTGGTGGGGGATGCCGCGAGATACGAGGCGCCGCCCGTGGGGATGTCGAAGGTGATGGCGTCCTCGTAGGTGACGAGAAGCGAAGTGTTTATGATTGGCGTGCCGGTGCCGTACGATGCGACGGGATAGAGCTCGATCGTGCCGTCCTTCACGTACAGGCGGCCCTGGCCGGTGTGTCCGCTCCAAGTGGTGTTGTTGTTCCACATCTGCATGCCGCGCGCCTTGATGCGTCCGCCGGGCAAGAGCGTGAGAGTGGTGTTGCTGCCCTCGCCCACGCCGAGCGGGTTGTCGCGCACGACGACGGTGCCCGCCACGGTGGCATTGCATGTTGAGCCCATCGTGCCGAACATGAGCAGGCCGCTCTCCATGGTACCGCCGCCTTCGACTACGACTTCGCAATGGCCGCCCACGTCGCCGCCCAGGCGCAGCCACTGTTCGCCCACGTCGACTTTTATCGTGCCGTTCGTCTTCACGATCACTTCGGCGCTGGCTCCGTTGCCGCGGCCGAACGACGTCTCCTTCTTTGCAATCAGGAACGCCTTGGCATCACCGCCGCCAACGGTGACCGTAGACGTTTCGGAGGAACTCGAGCTTCCGAGAATGATCGCCACGTCGTACAGCATCGTTCCCTCGAGCACTTTGAAGTTCAGCGGCTCCGCGAACACGGTACCAGGCTTCATCGTGCCCGTGCCCGTCTTCACCACTTCGCCTGCGAGGATTGAGCCCGCGCCCTCAAATGTGTAGTCCTTCGCGCCGCCAACGGTCATTGACGCGGTCTGCACCGCATTCGGCACCGTTATCGTTGCGATGTAGTTCTGCTCTGCGCCGTCGAACGTCACCGGCCAGCTCTGCACGAACGCCAACAAGGCGTCGCCCGCCTGCCACGAGACGGTGGCCCAAGTGTCTTCAGCTGTCTGAGGACGCCAGAGCGCTCCCGTTCCGGCGGAGACGAAGGTGGCAGCGGCCGTGGTCACGGGGGTGCCAATGTCCGGAGTGAGCACAAATGCAAAATGGTAGGTTGCGCCAGCCGTCGTTGCAGGGAACGTCGCCTCAAGCGCGCCAGGGGCGGTGAACTCGCCCACTTCCACCGTTCCGCCTTCAAGGGCGTCCGTCACGCCCCACTTCAGCGTCACCGTCACGCTAGAGGCGTTGGAAGCGAGGCGCGTGAGAGCGCCCTCCACCGTCACGCCGGCGGAAGTCTGGCGCGCGGACAATACGCCGCCCTCGCAGTTCCACGTGAGCGAGTTCTCCGTAGCCTCGCTCGCGGTCGCGAAGTCGACGTTCGCGATGGTGTCGTTCTCGGCTTTCATCCAGTCTGCGGAGGCGATGCCGTCGTAGAAGCGGATTTCGTCCATGTCGCCGACATAGCATCCGCCCTGCGTCTTCATCGCATACGATCCCACGGTCCAGTAGTTGTTGTCCTCGTGGCTCAACGTCTTGGCCGAAACGTTGGAGTATATCAGCGCGCCGTTGAAGTAGGTGTTCACCCTGCCCGCAGCGTCGTAGGAGAACCCGACGTGCGCCCATTGCCCGTTCACGAGCGCGCCCTTGCCGCCAGTGCCCTGATGCGTGCTCTGCACAGCGACCGACATGTATGTTCCCTGTTCGCAGAGGAGGAGAAATCCCGTGCCTCCCCACACGCCCTTGCTTGAGGCAAGAATGGACGTTCCAGAGCCGCTTCTTCTGTACCATGCGGAGAAGGACAGGAGATTGGGATTGGAAAGAGTGTTGTTCTTGACGGGATTGGGAATGTTCACGCCGATCGTCTGGACCTCGGGCTTGCTGAAGCCGCCGCCCACGATGCCGCTTTCGGCAGTGGCGCTCACGCCGCCGCCGTTTACAACCGCAAGCGCCTTAGGAGACGAGTCGGCGAAGCCGGAGCCGCCGTGGATCACGGTTATGTACTTCGTCCACACGTCGCTCGCCGTCACGGCGGGCAGAGTGGATGCGTCGGCCGCGCCGTAGTACATGCGCACCGTGGTGGCGCTGCCGGAGAGCACGGGCACTTTCACCCATACCGCCGACTCACCAGATGTGTTCCACGTCTCGATCTCGTGCGGAATCAGGTTGCCGTCGACGTCCGCGAAGCGCAGGTCGGCGCCGTCTGCCGCGCAGTGCGCGTACGAGAAGCCCGATATCGCCTCGGATATGCGTATCAGCACCGGGAATCCCTCAAGCGCGCTCGCGCCCGTGTATCCCGAAAGCGTGAACGAACACGTGCGCGCGAACGGCGCAACGTCCAGGGCCGCGCCCCAAACGCATGCGGCGGAGATGATCGCAATGAACAGACAAGCCAGTTTTTTCATATAGACCTCTCTTTGATAAACATGCTCTAAATCAAGCATGAGGTCATTATACCAAAAAACGTTCACTCTGTGCCACTAGATTTGATTGAGATTTCGCGAAATCCGCTTGCTGGCAGATTGACTAGCACGATGGCGTTTGCTAAAATCGTCGCCGGAATTTCACGATGAGCACGCATCTTACATTCCTGCTTCTCTGCATTTCGCTGGTCGCGCTTGGCGCGAATGGCGCGGACTCTCTTGTGATCATATCTCCGCCGGACCAGTGCGCCGCATGGGCGGACTACGCCGCGCAGCGTCGTTCCGCGGGAGTAGAAGTCGAAGTTGCCAACGCCGCCGCGATATACGCTGCGCATCCGTTCGGGGCCTCGTTCGAATGCCGCAACGCAGCCGAATCCATCCACGCCTTCGTCCGCGAGAAGTCCGCATCGGGCGCGAACGCGTTCCTGCTGGGCGGGGCGTGGATCGATGTGGCGGCTACGAACGACGTGTTCCTTGCCACGGGCGAAAGGCTCTCCCTTTCGAACGCGATTCCAGGCGTGTGCGTGTGTCCGCACGGCGCATCGGGAATGGAGTGCGCGCCGAGCGATCTCTTCTACGCCTGCCTCGGCGCATGCAGCCTCGGCGCGCGATGGGATGAAAACGGCGACGGCGTGTACCTTGGCCCCGGCGAGTGGAGCATGTGCGACCTGCGCGCGGACGTGGCCGTTGGAAGGTTCCCCGCAATGCCGGCGTCATATGGCGGCGGGACGATGCCCGCATCCGCCATTGTCGCCGGATACGCGGCTAAGATCGCCCGAGCCTGCGGACCTGGCTTCTCAGGTTCAGGACGCATCTGCGCGGCGAGCTCGACGCTCGCGTTTGACTACGCGAAGGACGATCCGTCGTTTGGGGATTCTTTTGCCGAGATGCGCTTCTTCGACGACGTGCCGAACATTTGGAGCCAGTTCCACGCGCCGCGCGTGGCCGACACGGAGTTCGTCGTGCGCGAGACGCTTCGCACGTGCGTGATGCCGTTCTGGCCAGTGGACGAGGTGGTGAGCGTCCACGCATCTGGTCCTTCCATCGCATCGCGCCACGCGAATCTTGCCGCTGCGCGGGATGACTTCTTCGCGCAGGATTCCGTCTTCTCCATCTGCCGTTCCCACGGCGGAGCGAACGTCGCCGTAAACGCCTCGGGCCTTCTTTGGATCACGCGCGATAGATATGCTGCCGCTACGGGGCTTTCCCTCTTCGCCGAGTACAGCGGCCCATGCCGCACGGGCCAGATGGACTGCACTGTGCAAAGCGATGGGCGCCTCTATGCGGAGCCGAGCCTTGGAGTGGCCGCGGTATGCTCTCCGCATGGGGGCGTTGCCACAGGCATATTCAACAGCCGCGACGGAATCTCCACCTGGACGGCTCCGCTTGCCGTCTGCGACGGTCTCTCCTCCGCCGTGGGGTACTTCACCGCAAAGCACATTTTCGAAGGGAGGGCACGTTCCTTTGGAGAGGCGTTCCTGCACGCACGCCAGAACTATTCCGATGCATATGCCCGCTCCGCCGACGCGGTGTACGCACTTGCCGAACAACTGTTTCTTGGCGATCCCACGGTCGCGGTTCCAACGGTGAGGCACAATGCAGTGCTGAGCGGCGCCGAATGTGCGGACGGCGCGCGCGTCACATGCGAAAGGGCATTGCTTGCGCCGACGGCGCACGGCGTCATTTCAGGCGGAGGAACGCTGAGGGTGATGGAGAATCTTGAAGTCGAGGATGCGGATTGCCGCATCGAAGTGGCGGGCGGCGTTGGGAAGAGCGTTCTTTTCACCGGCAATGTGCCGGGCCGGCTGACGCTTGCCGCAGTAGACGAATTCTATCTGGGCGGGGCTTCCAACTGCGTAGAGATTCTTGTGACGGGGTCCGGCAAGATCGTAGATGCCACGTGGGGCTGCCAAGGGCTTGCGGCGCTGGCGTTCGAGACGGACGGCACGAACACGCTGCGCTGCGCAAAGCCGGGCATGCTTTCGGAGATTGAGGCGCTGACGTCGCGCAGAGGCGCGCTTGTGCTTGAGACGGCGGAGGCCTTCGGCGCGGGAGTGGTGCCGTTTGCGCGCGTGGAGGAAGGCGAACTCGTGGTTGCGCCGTCTCCAAGAGTGGGAAGGAACGACGGCGGCGAACGCCTCGCGAGGCCGATTGCGCTGTCTGGAGCTTCGATGGTGGTGCGGGAAGGTGCGCAGCTTTCGTTCGGGAGGCGCGATGGAGGCATTTTAAAACCGTTCACGCTGCAGGTTGAGGGCGAGGCGTGTCTGCGAGGGGAGGATGGCGAAGCGACGCCGTCTGTGCAGCTGGTGGGAATGGCGACCGTGACGCTAGAGGAGGATGCCGAACTTGCGATCGAGCTGGAGATGGTGGATGCGGATGAAGGCGCGCTTGTGTTTGCCGGCAGCGGCGCGGCAGTGGCGCGAACGGCGCGTTCGCTGGCGGGCAGCGTGGATGTGGCGTGCGGCGCGTCGCTGGCGTTGTGCGAGGTGCCGCTTGTTAATGCGACTAGTCTTGTGGTGCGTGCTGGCGCTACGCTGTGCATGCCCGCGGAGGCGTCCGGCAGGCACCATCTTCTCCCGAATGGCGGCAGACTGATCGTCGAGGATGGTGCGGAGGTCTTGGACCTTGCGGGGAAGAGAATCACGGGCAAGGCGTGCGGGGCGGTGTTTTTCGAGGAGTCGTCGGCTCTCAGGTGGAAGGGCGGAAATGGCGCGTGGTCGGATGCCGATGCGTGGTTCGACTACGTCACCGGAGAGTTCGGCGCGTGGAAGGAGGGATCGGCCGCGGTGTTTGACTGTCCGGATGGATCGGAGGTCACGAACGACCTTTCGGAAGTGCGCGTTGCCGCTCTGGTGTTTGCGGCAGATGCTTCGATCTGCGGAGGAAGGGTGGCGTGCGGCTCGGGGTGGCTGGATGTTCCGCAGGGCACGGTGGCGACGTTTGCGGCTGAGCTTGGAATTGCAGGAGACGTGACGAAGAGCGGATTGGGGCGTCTTGAGTTGAAAGGGCGTTTTGACGTGAGCGAGGGGGCCGTGCTTGTGAGGGAGGGCGTGCTTCGTCTGGACGAAGTGGATGCGCCGGGCGTCACGAATCTCGCGGTGCAAAGCGATGCGTTTCTCGAACTGTGCGGCAGATCGTCCTTCACGAACGCGGCGGCGCGTTCGACCATTGCCACGAACGCGCTGAGGCGGGTGGATGGGGTGGCGGAGGCGCGACTTTCGCTTGGGGTGTTTACGCCGAAGAAGTCGTTCTGCGTTCCCGAGGGGGTGGCGCTGGAAGTGTGCGCGCCGCCGTTGGACGATGGAGGGCGCGTGTGGACGGCCACGGTGGACGGGCTAATCGATTATAACGGCGTGATCAATGGAACGTACGGAAAACTCGTCGGAGGCGGAACGGTGAGGGCGGCCGGAGTGAGGTCCAGATCGTCCTCAGGCATGGGTTTCGGCAAATGCCGTCTGGAGATGCGCCCTGGGAAAGGAAGCGTCTTTCCCGTGCTTGGATTCGTCGACTGGGCATATGCGTTCGTCGTGTTTGACGGGACGGTGGTTGCGCCGTTCGGCGGGGATGTGACGATGGGGGGCGATCCTCTGGAGCGTTCACGCGTGGCGATGTACGTTGACAAGAACGGACTCGTCTTTGACACGCTTGACAGGTCCTGCGCGGCGCCGGTGGCCCGCACAGTTCTGATTGGTGGTATGGACGGCGAAGAGGGGCTTTTCTTCGGAGGTACGGGCGATGTGACGAAAGTGGGCGAAGGAATGGTGCGCTTCACCAGCGTGGAGGATCAGCATGTCGGGCGTACAGTGGTGCGCGGCGGGGCGATGTCGTTTGCGGTGGGCAGCGCGACTTCGGGATTCGAGGTGTGCGGAGGGGCGGCGCTTTTGCTGGAGGGACCATTCTACGAAGCGCCTGTTGAGCTTGGCGAAGGGGCGTTGCTTGATCTTTCGTGCGAAGCGCCAACGCTCGTTGCGTGCACCAACTTCGTGATGGCGTCCGGAAGCGAGGTGCGCATTGTTGCGGGGCGTGATGGATGCGATCTTGTTGACGTGCGCGGCGGAACGCTTTCGCTGCCGGATGGTGGAACGGTGCGCTTCGAGGTGCGAATGACGCGCGATTCGCAGTGCGGATTCCATCCGGTTTTGCTGGCGGATGCGTTGCCGGGCGATCTGCTACGCCGTGTGACGGTGAATGTTGACGCGCCGGAAGGGCGCGTGACGCGCGTGGAGACGGATGCCGGCATGCTGGGCGTGAGAACGTGGTCACTTGGCACACTTTTTCTCCTGCGCTGACTTCACTCGCTCCTTGGCAGTTACTTCTTCTGTGATTTGTGAACGGTACAACGCCGCGCTGCTTGAGAAGAAGGTCGAGGCGTTCTTCGAGAAGAATCCCCAAAAGCGCGAATTGGCGCATTCCATAGGTCGACTTTCCGGTATTTTTTCGCAACCCCCTTTACTTTTTAGATTGGCTTGTTGTATAATATGAGCGTCATGGGAAATGACAGTAAGTTAAGACAACAGGGAAGGAAATCAAATTGAAATTCAACAGGGATGACATGATGACATCTGTCTACGAGGCTTTGCGATATGTCCGGGAATCGTATCGGCACCGTAAATGTGTGGAGCGGTGATGAGCCAGAGAACAGCAAAGGTCTTATCGTATGAAAGCGGAAGAGAAAATTGAACGTTGTCAGGGCAAGCCGGAAGGATTGGACTGGGTGTTTTTATTGGCGGAGCAACCGCAATTAGCCGACAAGTGCCCGTGGAATCAGCTGCCTTACGAATGCTACAAGGAATTCTGCGGCTGGGAATATCTTCTCGAACGGCAACCGCAGTTTGCCGAGAAGTGCAACTGGAAAAGAATGCCCGGCCACTCGGTGTTGACGCTTCTCAGGGAACATCCATTCTTGGCGAAATATGTCGCATGGGACAGGCTCACTGGCATTAACTCGTGCTGCCTGCTCAAGGAAAGCCCGCAGTACGGACAGTATTGCTACTGGAAGAAGCTGGACGGCGTTTGGCTGTGGATGATATTTTCAAGTCAACCGGCCCTTGCCAAGTATGCCGACGGAGAATGTTGGCAGAAACTGGATGGGTTGGATTGGGCGAGGCTACTGTCCAAGCAGCCCCAGTTCGCCGAATTCTGCGATTGGACAAAGTTGTCAGGTGAGAATTGGGGACTTCTTCTTGGGCATCAACCGCAATTCGAAGAGTATCTTGACTGGGCGAGCCTGGATGACTGGGGCTGGGGTAAGCTGCTTGAGCTTCAGCCGCAGTATGTCTGCCACTGCGAATGGGACAAGCTCAGCGAAACCGTCCGACGCTTTCTGCTCCGTGTCCAGCCCGGCATCAAGGATTACTAGATATCAGGCAGAAGAATGTGGAGTAAAACGAGACGGGCCATTGGTTGCATCACCTTGCGGCGGAGGTGGTCGATAGTGGACGTGTGGGGGCTAGACATGAGAGGCGCGCTATTAGTCTTCGCCGCATTCGCCTGGGCGCTGTTCGCTCAGGGCGACGTGATGGTCACGACTTGGAATATGAAGTGGTTCCCGTCGGGACTCGTCGACCTGAGGAACAGCGAGGAGGCGGAGAAGGCAACAGTAGCGGAGGCGGGAAGGATGCTGTCTGTGGCGTTCAAGGAACATACGCGCAAATCCGGCGCCGAGCTGATCGTGCTTGCGCAGGAGGTGCGCGACGCGGCGACGATGTCCAACTACGTCGACGCTCGGACCACAATCTTGTGACTCTGCGGCTGAAGTGACCTGGAGACGGTGAGCGCATGCGCGATGTTCAGTGTACGGAAACAGTGTAAGAAAACCACTCTGACGCAGTTACATACTAGTGGGGACCATTGGGATGTCCCAGAAGAATTCACAAGGAGAATCAGAATGGACATGGAGAAATGCGTTGACGAGGTGCGTCGTGGAATTAGAACCTATCGCGAATACGAGTACAGCGACAGGTTCCTCGACGCAATGACGGAGAATGCGGAGGGAATTGTCGCCGGGCTTGCGCCGAGCATCAAGAACTACGAGAAGGTCAAGGAAATCATTCTTGAATACGTATACTGCGCCTGCACGGGGCTTGAGAATGCGGAGGGCTATCCGCAGTTCATTCTGTACCCCACCATCGCATACACCGTCGATGGCGTGCTGTCCGCGTTAGAAGTCAATCGGGAAAGAGAAGGGAGTCGGTGACATGATTGTGGCAGAAATAGGTGAATTTCGTGAGCCGGACGCCGCTCAGGCAGTTGCAGACGGCATCAGCCAGTTCACGATAGAGAACGGCATGGTTCTTCAGGGGTTCCCCAAGGAGAAGCCGGATGATGCGGCGTTTAAGTGGGCTGATGCCGAAACACGGCGTCTCGACATGGAACTCATCAAGGCGAATGCGCACTTCCTCTTTGAAAACCGAGAGAGGATATTCGCGGACAGCAGGATGTTCCTGGCGCCGGTCAATGTCATGAGCGGGGCGGCGTATATCGGCACGCTCGTGAAGCCGACCGTGGGGACGTATATCGAATGGTGGCTCAGGCGCGGCAAGGAAGAGCTCGCCTACTTCGTGAGCGGTAGTCCTCTAAGCGGGGCGAACGTGAGCAGTGCCATTGCGAAGGACGGTTCGCTCGTGCCGTTGCGGCCTGACGGAATATTCCTGAACCTTGTTAAGGAATTCACCGATTCGCACAAGCGCTACATCGACGAACGGAGAAAATTCGAGGCGTATTCGCTCCTCGAAGTCGTCATGCGCCTGAAGAACATCGACCCGAGCTATGAAGACGCATTCAGGGTCCAGGTGCTGGAGCGGCAAAAGTCCGCGTTGGAGAAGGTAGTCGATAAGTTGAAGAAGGAGCTCGCCGCGGTTAAGCGCAGGTGCCAGAGCTACAAAGACAAGTACAAGAACTGTCTGCGGCAGAACTAGGATAAGGCCTCTCGTCGCTCAGGCAGGCGGCCGGGGGCATTAAAGTTGCTGTTCTCGACGTTCGTTCAAATGCCCGTACATGCCTCCACACGCAACTTTCTCTTTCGGAAAGCGCATGGCTTTGATAAACTATTGGGCAAAGGCCCATTCGGGCCGTTTCCCGGAGAAGAGACAGATGAACGACGAAAAGAGAATTGTGTTTCTTGACTGGCTGAGAGTGGTCGCCTGCTTCATGGTTATGGTGATACACTCGTGCGAGCCTTTCTACCTGGGCGGCGCGGAGCCGAACGTGACGTTCATCGAGAGCGGCTGGGACATGCTGTGGGTGACTGTGACGGAATGCCTGTGCCGCTGCTGCGTGCCTCTCTTCGCGATGACGTCCGCATATCTGCTCTTCCCGGTGAAAAGGCCGACCGGCGAATTCTTCAGGCGGCGCATCATGCGCGTCTTCGTACCGTTCGCGATATGGGCAGTCCTGTACGTGGCCTGGTTCGGTAAGGGCGCGGGCGCATGGGGGAAGCTCTGCTTCAACTTCCCAGACGAAGGCGGCCATCTATGGTTCGTGCCGATGATATTCGGCCTCTACATCCTGATGCCGCTTCTCTCGCCGTGGGCCGAGAAGGTGGAGGCGCGCGAGCTAAAGGGCTGGCTCACGCTCTGGCTCGTGACGGCGGCGTTCCCGTTCGTCCGAAGCTACTGGGGACATCTCTTCGGCGATCCTTCCTTCGGCGCCGTGCCATATCTCTGGGGCGAATGCCCGTGGAACCATTTTGGCGCGTTCCACTACGTGAGCGGCTTCATCGGCTACATGCTTCTCGGACTCTGGCTGCGCAGGTTCGCCCCGGAGCTCGACTGGGGACGCACCCTGCGCATCGCCGTGCCCACCTGGATCGCTGGCGCGGCGCTCATGGGCATTCCGTTCTACCTCTTCGTCTCCAAGTTCCCGTTCGCCGCTCCGTACCAGACTGCTGTTGTGATGGAGACGAGCATCGAATACTGCACGACCGGCGTTGCGCTCACGACGTTCGCAATGTTCCTAGTCTTCCGCAAGATCAACTCCTGCGGATGGTTCTACGAGAAGGTGGTGCGTCCCGTCTCGGCGGCCTCGTACGGAATGTACCTGATGCACATGTTCATTCTGCCGGTTGCCTCCGCGCATCTGAAGGGGTCCGTATCCACTCCGCTCGCGATAGTGGGCACTGCGGCGATCACGTTCGTCGCCTCCGCCGTTCTCTCCGTATGCGTGCGGCTGATCCCCGTCGTCGGCAGGTGGCTCTGTGGCTAGGGCGAGAAGGCGCAAGGAGATCGCGATGACGCGCATATCGCTTGAGGCGGAGCAGATGGCCGCTGTCGGCGGGAGCTGGCTGCAGGAGCGCTACCATTCCGGCGAGGGGGAGACGGTGGCCGACTTTCTGTCGTTCGAGTCGGTGCACGACATAAATCCCTTCGAAGTGGGCGGCGATCACTCGCGCGAAAAGACCATGTTCCGCAGGCGCATGGCAGTCGTGGACCGCATGCTCGAACTGGAGCCGCTCTTCGACAGAGCGCTTATCGCTCTCTCGAACGGCGAGCTTCGCCGCGTGATACTCGCGAGGGCGCTTCTGAAGGAAAATGGCAAGTTGGCGCTTGTTGGAGAGGGAGGAGGATTCGACGCGTCGTGGAAGGGGCGCATTGAGGAGCTCGCGCGCGCGATGGAGCCGCTCGGAATTGAACTATGCGTGAAATGGGGCGCGGAACGCCAACGCATCTCCAAGCCGCGCCGCACCGCCGCCGCGAACCGGAACGCGCCAGACGAGCGACGAGCCGTGGTGGAGATGCAAGGCGTGAACCTGTCGTTCGAGGGGCGAGAGGTGCTGAAGGACTTCTCGTGGACGGTGCGCGAGGGCGAGCGGTGGGTGCTGTGCGGACCAAACGGAAGCGGCAAGACGACTCTTCTCGCGCTTGTGACGGGAGATTCGCCGTACTCGTATGCATGCGACGTGAAGGTGTTCGGAACGAGGCGCGGGGAGCCCGGCGCCGCGCTTTCGCGCACGCGCGCCAGGATCGGATGCGTCTCGTCAACGCAGCTGGCGTATGGCGGAGAGTCCGCCGAGGCGCAGCTTGCGTCAGCGCTGCGTCCCGCAACGCGCCTGCTTCTTCTCGACGAGCCGTGCTGCGACATGACGGACCGCGAGGCCGCGCGTTTCGCGCGCAAGGTCGTGCGCTGGCTCCATGCGCATCCTCGCGTCGCCGCCGTGTGGGTGGAACATCGTCCGTCGCGCATCCCGCGGGATTTCACCCTAGTGAAAAATTTGGTATAATGTCGCGCAGCCGGTGGAAGGCATCGGATCCAAGTCGATTTAAACGAAAGAGAACCGAAAGAAAGGAACGAAGAAAGATGATGACAGAAGAAGAGGTGCTGAAGATATTCACTGATACGGGCGCGCTTCTGGAGGGGCATTTCGAGCTGCGCTCGAAGCTCCACTCCAACCGCTACTTCCAGTGCGCGAACGTGCTGCGCTATCCGCGCATCGCGGCGAAGCTCTGCGACGAGCTCGTGGCGAAGATGAAGGCCGGATGCGACGTCGGCAGGGTGGACGGCGTGATATCGCCCGCAGTGGGCGGCATTCTCGTGGGGCACGAGGTGGCGCGCGCGCTCGACGTGAAGTGCGTCTTCGCAGAGAAGGTGCAGGGCGAGGGTGTGGACGCAACGGGCAAGCCAGTCACGAAGCTCGCGATGCGCCGCTTCGCCCTTAAGCCTGGCGAGCGCTATGTGGTTGCGGAGGACGTCGTGACGAAGGGTGGACGCGTTCAGGAGACTGTCGACCTAGTCCGCGCAGCTGGCGCAGAGGTGGCCGCGATCGTGCTCCTCGTGGACCGTTCGATGGGCGCGGTGAAGTTCGGCGACGTGCCGATGTTCTCGCTTGTACAGATCCAGCCCACAACATGGGAGCCGGCGGAATGCCCGCTCTGCGCGGCAGGCGACAAGCCCGTCCACCCCGGCTCGTGATCCGTTTCGCAGTCCTCTGCCCCTGACGCAGCATTGGAGAAGTGATGAAAGCAATGATGGATGTTGTCTCCGCAAGGAGGTTTCTCGGATTCGCATGTGCCGTGGCGATTGCGGCCTTCGCCATGGCCGCGACGGCCGGCGAGGATTGGTCGCGCATATACCTCGCAAACGAGCCGGCGGTGACGCCTGACGGCAAGGCGTTCTACTTCACGTGGAACGACCTCGTGTGGCGTGCCCCCGTCGATGGCGGCACGGCGCGCATCGTCTCGCCCGCCACCGGCAAGGCGTCAACGCCGTGCCTTTCGCCGGACGGACGGCGCATGGCGTTCCTCAGCGACGCCGACGGCGCCTTTTGCGTGTACGAGTGCGCGACGGAGGGCGGTCCTGTGCGGCAGGTGACCTTCCACACCGAACTCACTCGCCCCTGGTGCTACACGCCCGACGGCAAGTCGCTCATCTGCACCATCAGGCGCGACGACGCAGGCGAGAAGGACGCCATACGCATCGCGCTGCTGCCCGTGTCGCGGCGCGGCGCGGAGACGGTTCTCTTCAACGAGTACGGCAACTGCCCCAGCCTGTCGCCCGACGGACGCTCCCTCCTCTTCGTCCGCGGTGTCGGTTCGCGCGCCTCCTTCCGCAAGCGCCGCGGATCGAGGGCAAAGACGGCGCAGAAGGGCGAGATATGGCTCTTCGACATGAAGTCGAAGACGTTCAGGTGCATTGTGGAGAAGCCCGTTGAGGTGCGCGATCCTGTGTGGATGCCCGACGGCAAGTCGTTCCTCTACCTCTCGACGGAGCAGGGCGGCATCCGCAACCTCATGCGCCGCACGTTCGCTGACGGCAAGGAGACGGTGCTCACGCGCTTCTCCGACGAGCATGCGGAAAGACCGTCCGTTTCCGCAGACGGCAGAACCGTCGTGTTCCGTCAGGGGCTTGACTTCTGGCGGCTCGACTTGTCCTCCGCCAATGCCGCGCCGAAGAAGATCGTGCTCCACCCCGAGGCCGGCTATGTGGCGCGCCCCGCCGAGCGTCGCCGCACCTTCGACCGCATAACGAACCTCGACGAGTCGGGCGACGCCTCGTTCTGCTCGGAAGGCATGCAGACCGCTTTCACCGCTGGCGGCGTGTTGTGGGTGATGGACACGGAGATCCGCCAGCCGCGCCGTGTGGACGGCGGCGCGAAGGCGTTCGTGCGCGAATGCGAGTTCTCTCCCGACGGCGAGATCCTCTACTACGTCGTGGACCGCGGCGATGGATCCGACGTTCGCGCCGCGCGCCGAGCCGACCGCACGCGCGGATGGTGGGAGAACGAGTCGTTCAAGATCGCGACGATCGTCTCGGACGAGAAGATACGCCGCCGCTTCTCGCTCTCGCCCGACGGCACGCGCTTCGCGTGGCAGGATCCGAACGGACGCCTCTCGTTCGCGGGAACGAACGGCGTTGTGAAGACGCTTGGACCGATGTGCGCGGATGCAGGCGCGTACTCTTGGAGTCCTGACGGCAGATGGGTGGCTGCCGCATACGGCGACGTCAACGGCAACGACGACATCTGGATTGTCTCCACGGAGGGGGCGCGCGAGCCGTACAACGTCTCGCGCAACTTCCAGTGGGACGGCTCGCCGGTGTGGAGTCCCGACGGCAAGATGCTTGCCTTCAGCGGAGAGTGCGCGCAGGAGGGCGGCGGAGAACGGCTGTTCTACGTCTACCTCTCGAAGGCCGACGAGGAGCGCGAGATGTTCGACAAGCGCTACGAGGACGCGCGTAAGAAGGTTTCAGGCGCCGTGCCGCCGCTGACCAGGCCGTCTGCGACAAACGCCGTCGCCTCAGTGAAGACGAATGCGGTTGAGTCCGCAAAGACGAACGCCGTCGCCTCCGCCGTGCAGCAGAAGAAGCCCGATGCGAAGGCCGCGCAGCCTGCGAAGACGGCGGTGAAGCACTCTGCGAAGACCCTGCCTAAGACGTCGCCTCTGAAGATCGACTTCGACGGACTCTACGAGCGCGTGCACATGCTGCCGAAGGTGGCCGCGGCGTCGCCGTTCTTCTCGCACGACTCGCGCACGATAGCGTTTGCGAGCGGCGGCAAGACGATGAAGGTGCACGTGCCCGACAAGATGACGCCGCAGAAGCTCTTTGACAAGCAGGGCGCCTTCTGCGCCTGGCTCGCGAAGGGCGACCGCGCGCTGCGCGTGGTGAACGGGCATCCCGCGCATGGCGACGCGGAGTTCCTGTTCCGCGTGTACGACACGGTTGGCGTGGCAGACTGGCAGGAGCTTGGATTCAAGACGGCCTGGGCCCGCCTGCGCGACCGCTTCTACGATCCCGAATGCCATGGCGCGAACTGGAAGGCGATGAAGGGGCGCTATCTCGCGGCGGCGCGCAACGCCACGAGCTATGCCACTTTCCGCGGGGTGGTGGAGATGATGCTGGGCGAGCTAGACGCATCGCATCTGGGGCTGCGCCCCTCGCTCGACAGCATGCGCGAGTGGAGTCCATCTCCTGCGCGCGCTGGCGGCTGGCAGATGCGCACCGTCCATCTCGGCCTGCGGTTCGACCCGTCGTGGAAGGGGAAGGGATGGAAGGTGCGCGACGTCGTGAAGGGCGGGCCTGCGTATCTTTCTAGCTTCGACTTCCGCGCGGGCGACGTGGTGCTGGCGGTGGACGGAGTGAGGGTGAATCCAGGCGACGATCCAACGATCGCGCTGAACGGACCTGCCGGACGCGAGGTGACGCTCACGATGGCCCCTCGCCCCTCGAAGAAGAAGTCGGACGCCAAGGAAATTCAGGTGCGGCTGAAGACGACGTCGTATGACGACGCGCGCGCGAAGGTGGGCGCCCAGAAGTTGCAGGCCGTGCGCGCATACGTGCACAAGAAGACAGGCGGCAAGCTGGGGTATCTCAACATTGACGCGATGGACATGACGAGCTTCTGGCTGTTCCAGAAGGAGATGTTCAGCGAGGGCTACGGCAGGGACGGCCTCATCATCGACGTGCGCGACAACGGCGGCGGAAGCACGGCCGACAAGGTTCTTGCCATACTCGTGGGCGCGAACCATGCGCTTGTGCACACGAGGGGATACGAGGATTCCAAGACGGGGTATCCGCTCTACCGCTGGGAGCGTCCTCTTTGGTACCGTCCGATCGTCGTGATGTGCAACGAAGACTCGGCGTCGAACGCGGAGATCCTCACGCACGCGGTGAAATCCCTGAAGCGCGGACGCGTGGTCGGAATGCCCACAGGCGGCAATGTGATAAGCACGTGGTCGCGTTCGCTGCTCGACTTTGGCGTGTTGCGCGACCCGCACCGCGGGTGGTATACGCCCGACGGGAAGGACATGGAGTGGAACGGCGCGGTGCCGGACATCATCGTGAAGAACTCCCCGGCCGATCTCGTGCGCGGCGTAGACGCGCAGCTCGAAGCGGCGATAAAGGCGCTTTCCGAGGATGTGGAGAAGGCGAAGAAGTCCTCTCCGCCCGTGGCCTGCCGCCCCGTGCGCTGACGTCGGCACGGGAGGCGCCATCTGCCATGAGTAGCAGGATACGACTTGACTCGCTTCTCTTCGCGCGGGGGCTTGCGCCCTCGCGCACCGCCGCGCAGGCGCTCGTTCTAGCTGGCAAGGTGCGGGTGGATGGACGCGTTGAGACGAAGTGCGGGCGCGCCGTCGCAGAGGATGCGGCCGTCGAGGTGGAGGCGCCACAGCGGTTCGTCTCGCGCGGCGGCGAGAAGCTCGAGGGCGCGTTCGAGAAGTTTCCGGGCTGGACGGTGGAGGGGCTTGTGTGCCTCGACGTTGGCAGCTCCACAGGCGGCTTCACAGACTGCATGCTCCAGCACGGCGCCGCGCGCGTGATGGCGGTGGACGTGGGCACGAACCAGCTTGCGTACAAGCTAAGGTCCGATCCGCGCGTGTGGGTGCGCGAGAACTTCAACGCCCGCTACCTCACCGTTGCCGACATCCCGGAGCGTCCTGCGCGCGCCGTGACGGACGTGAGCTTCATCTCTCTGCGCCTCATCCTGCCCCCGATGGCGGAGGTGCTTCTGCCGGGCGGCGAGATCGTTTCGCTCGTAAAGCCGCAGTTCGAGGCTGGACGCGGCGAGGCGCCCGGCGGGGTGGTGACGGACCCCGCGGTGCGCGAAAGGGCTCTTGCCGGAATCCTCGACTTCGGTCGCGGCGAGCTTGGCCTCGAACTGCTCGGCGTCGAGGAGTCGCCCATACGCGGACGCGAGAAGGGCAACATCGAGTACCTCGCCTGGTGGCGCAAGCCCGAGGAGGCTCGGCCGTGAACGAAGGCTCGTTCTTCCAGGACCTCGCCGTGTTGATGGCGGCGGTCGGACTCGTCTCGGCGCTATTCGCCCGTCTCAAGTGGCCGAAGGTGATCGGCTACCTTCTCGCGGGCGTGCTGATGGGCGAGCACACGTGGGGCGGATCGTTCCTTGTTGACCCGAAGAGCATCAACGCCATCGGCCAGCTCGGAATAGTGTTTCTCATGTTCTCGCTCGGCCTTGAATTCAGCGCCGACGACATGAAGAAGACCCGACATGTGACGATGCCGACTGCTCTCTTCGACACCGTGATGATGATATGGCTGGGGTATACCGTGGGGCAGAGAGTGCTGGGATGGAACAGCGTGCAGTCGCTCTTCCTCGGCGCGGCAGTGTGCGACTCCGCGACGACTCTTCTTGCGAAGACGATCGAGGAGATGAAGTGGCGCGCGCGTCCGTTCGTGCGCTTCATCTTCGGCACCACGATATTCGAGGACATCCTCTGCGTGGGCGTGATCGCGCTCGTGACGGGCGTGGCGCGGGGGAAGGGGATGAGCGCGGGCGCGGTGGGGCTGTCGCTCGGAGGGCTGCTCGTCTTTTTCGTCGGCGTCGTCGTGTTTGGGCTTCTCTTGGTGCCGCGCATACTCGACCGCGTGGGGCGGATGAAGGACGACGAGGCGCTTCTCCTCGCGCTCCTCGGCTGCTGCTTCTTCGTGAGCTACGTCGCATACCGTCTCGACTACTCGCTTGCGATGGGCGCCTTCCTCATGGGCGTTCTCGGCGCCTCGAGCGACGTGCGCCAGCGCCTCAACGAACTCGCCGCTCCGCTCCGGAACATGTTCGCGGCCGTGTTCTTCGTGACGATCGGACTTCTCGTGGATCCAATGGCCTGCCTGCGCAATCTGCCGGCGATACTGGGCATCACGCTGCTTGTTCTGCTCGGCAAGGGGTTCAACTGCTTCTTCATGTCGCTCGCAACGGGGCAGAAGGTGAAGGACGCTGTGCAGACGGGGTTCGGTCTCGCGCAGATAGGCGAGTTCGCGTTCATGGTGGCGCTGATGTACATGACGCAGACTGGCGACTCCGCAAGCCCGATGTACCAGATCGTCGTCGGCGCGTCGCTCATCACAACGGTCCTCAATCCCGTGATGCTGCGCATCTCGGACCCCGTCGGCGACTGGTGCGAGGCGCACATGCCGGAGCGCATGCGCGGGTGGCTTGCGGCGTACGGCGACTGGCTGCAGCGCTTCCGTTCGGCGCGCGTTCCCACATCCCTCCAGAAGCATCTGCGAAGCCGCGTGGTGTGGCTTGCGGTGCTGGCGGCCCTGAACCTCTGCGTGGCAATAGCGGCTGCGATGCTCTCGCGGCTCGACTACACGCCGTTCTCGGTCTTCTTCGATGCGCACAAGACGTTCTTCTTCTGCCTCGCGGCGAACCTCTTCTGCGTGTCGCTCTTCGCGCCCGCGTTCGGCCTTGCGCGCGCTCTCGGGCGCGACATCTCGGCCGTGCTCACGGGCACTCGCCAGCCGCGCAAGTGGAAGGCCGCCGTGCACGTGGTCGTGGAGTGGTTCACGCTTGCTCTTGTGATGACGCTCGCATTCGCGGAGCTCGTGATGCTCAACGTGAACCTCCAGCCGCCTGAGATCCCCGCGCGCATCGCGATATGGGTGCTTCTCGTCGGCGCGGGCGTGTTCGGCTGGAAGCGCTTCCGCCAGGCGGGGCGTGCCGCCGGATACCGCTTCAACATGGCGCTGCGCGCGGAGAAGCGCAGGTCGCGCTTCGGGAAGGAGGCGTACCGCGACAAGGCGATCACGCTCACCGTGCCGAGCGACTACTTCGTGCACGTGATCGTGGGCGCGAACTCGCCCGCGGCGGGCGAGACGATCAAGTCGCTCGACATCCGAGCGAAGACGGGCGCGAGCGTGGTGGCGGTGGTGCGCGGCCAGGACCGCTTCCGCAATCCCGGCCCCACATGGCAGTTCGAGCCCGGTGACGAGGTGCACGTGATCGGCGACCCTCCGCAGATCGCCGCCTGCCGTGAGCTCTTCAAAAGCGACTCGTAGCTGTGGGGCACTGTCCCGGAAGTCTCGATTGTCCCGCTTGTCCCGTGCGTGAGTGCATGATCAAGTTCCTTTGGCAGTGTTTCCGCTTGCCTGGGATAGCGATTTCCGCGGCTGTCGGCAACCTGTAGACAAGCCTGTAGACAAGCCGTTCACAACAGTTGACAACCCGATCTCCGCCGCACTCGCCCAAGTGTGATATACTTTTCCCGTCAACAACGAATCAACGACAGCGACGAAAAATAAATGGCAACTGAACTAAGAACACTTCCCCACAGCGCGGAGGCGGAGCGCGGCATAATCGGCTCCATCCTGCTGGATACGCATTTCGGCGACGACGCGCGCGTCTTGGACCTATGCCAGACGCGCGGACTTGTGGCGGACTCCTTCTACGAGCCGCGCTACCGCATTCTCTACGACACTTTCCGCGAGATGAGCGCGGCTTCCGCCCCGATTGACGCAGTGACCCTCGTGGATCGCCTGCGCGCCACCGGCCGCCTCGACCAGGTGGGCGGCGTGGCCACGATCCAGGCGCTTGTGGACTCCACGCCCACCAGCGCGCACGCCGAATACTACATCGACATCGTCCGCCAGAAGCACCTTCTGCGCACGCTCATCCAGCGCGCCCGCGAAACCGAGGCCCGCTGCTTCGACGACGCGCAGAGCGCCAATGCCGACATCCTCCTCGGCGAGGTGGAGAAGAGCTTCCTCGAGATCGGCGGCGCCGCCTCGGAACGGCTCGACTGGCGCACCGCCGTGGAGAACACCCTGCGCGCGATGGACCGCCTTTTCGACGAGGGCGGCGGCCACTTCGACGGACTCTCCACCGGCTTCAAGTATCTCGACGAGAAGCTCATGGGCCTGAAGCCCGCGGACATGATAGTGATCGCGGCCCGCCCCTCCGTGGGCAAGACCTCGCTCGCCATGAACATAGCGGAATGCGTGGCCCTCGGCCAGGACATCAACGGCATGCCCACGAAGTGCGACGGCGGCAAGAAGCATCCCGTGCTGATGTTCTCGCTCGAAATGAGCACCGAGGCGCTCGCCAAGCGAATGCTCGCCGGGCGCGCGCAGGTGGATACGTGGCGCCTCCAGCGCGGATTGCTGCACAAGGACGAGCGCATCAACGCGAGCGCCCGGCTGATGTCCGCCGCAGGCGCCCTGCGCGAGGCCCCCATCTACATCGACGACACGAGCGCCATCGACGTGGCCGACATGCGCGCGCGCGCCCGTCGCATGAAGCGCATGCACAACATCGAGCTCATCGTGATAGACTACCTGCAGCTTGCCAACTGCCGCGAGTTCGCCAAGCAGGGCCGGCAGCTCGAGACGAGCCGCATCTCCGGCCAGATAAAGGCCATGGCAAAGGAGCTCAATGTGCCCGTGATCGTCCTCTCCCAGCTCTCGCGCGCGAACGAGAAGGACGGCGACAAGGACGAGGTTCCGAAGCTCTCGCACCTGCGTGACTCCGGCGCAATCGAACAGGATGCCGACGTCGTGCTGCTCCTTCGCCGCCCCTGCCGCACCAAGACTGCAAAGTGGCATGAGAACAAACTGCTCGCGATCGTCGACGTTGCCAAACACCGCAACGGTGAAACCGGCGAGGTGGACCTCAACTTCTACAGCGAAGGCACCCGCTTCGGCGACAGGCCGCAGAACCAGCGTGACGTCACTAACGACGACGAAGCTACTGCCGAGGCCGATGCCGCGACGGCAGAGGAAGTGCAGGAGCTTCCTCCCGAGGTCGCATCGCAGTCCGGCCTTGGCGCGCCTGTGCAGTTCGAACAGGAGGTCATGCTCTGAGCCGCTCCGCCGTAGCTCTGCTCACCGTCACCGCGGCCGTTCTCGCCTGTTCGCTTCAGGCGGGCGTGGCGAATCCTGCGTTGAATCCCGTGCGCGAGCTGCCTGCGCCGAGCCACGCTCCGGTGGCGCTTGTGGAAGGGGGAAGGCCGGTCTTCACGATAGTGTGGGATTCCCGCGCCGAGGCCGCGGCGCCGCTCGCCACGGAGCATCGCCCGGTGCGCGAGGCAGTTCGCACGCTAAGGCGCGAGTTCTACTTCTGCACAGGACAGTACGCAGCGGTGGCCGACGTGCGCGAGCGTGAGAAGTACGCATCGGGTCCTCTGCTGCTTGTAGGGCCGAGCGCGCTCACGGAGAAGCTTGGAATCAACCCGCGCAGCCTGCCGCCGGAGGGCTTTGTGGTGACCACGTTCTCAAACGGTGTGGCAATAGTTGGCAACGACTCTTCCACCGACCCCGCCTTTCCGCGCGCCACTCCTCTTCTGCGCCTCGGCCCAAGGCGCGCGACGCTATGGGGCGCGTATGATTTTCTCGAGCGCTTCCTTGGATGCAGGTACTACTACCCGGGGCCGGACGGCTGTGTGCATCCGCGCTGCGCCGCGCTCGCCATTGAGCCGTGCGCCTACACGGATTCCCCGCGTTTCAAGAACCGCCGCGGAGCGCCGCGCGAGCTGGAGGTCGTTTCGCGCACGGTGGAGCGCAGCCTCGTTGGGGCGCATGTGGCGAACTACCTCGCCGCGTCGCGCGCCGCGTTCACCGAGCCTTTCTCGTCGATGCACTCGCCAATGCCCGATCTGTGGTCCGCTGCCAACTCGAATCTGATCGAAAGGGCGTTCATGCGCAACTTGAGCGGCAGGCAGTACTTCAATCCAACGAACCACTACGAGAACTACTACGACGTGACGAATCTCGACTTCGCGGACGATCTGGTGCGTTCGCACGAGAGGCTGTATGCGTCTGGCGGCGCGCAGAGGCAGGGGCTTCTCTACAGCAACGAAAGGTACTGCGTGTTCGGACAGTGCGACGCGTTCTGTCCGCTCCAGGTCATGCAGTCCAAGGACGCGGTGAAGCGGGAGGGCCTGATCACCGACGAACATCTCGCGCTTGGCGCCACCGCGTGGTATGCGGACGTCTACGGAAGGTTCTACCGCCGTCTTGCGGAGGGCATCGCGAAGAGCCTGCCGGGGAAGAGGTTGATCGTTCTTCCGTACGCGGGGTGCGTGTATCCGCCTCTGCTGCCGCGCTACAGGCGCCTGCCAGACAACGTGGAGGCGGGAGTGTGCCTCGCGAAGATGCCGCGCTTCATTCGCAATCCCGAGGCGAGGAGGGTAAGCGTGGACATCATGCGCCGCTGGCAGACAGCCCTCGGGGGGCGCCCCGTGCGCCAGATATGGACGTACAACGCCGGCAACACCTGCTTCGAGCACGCCGTCGCGAACGAGTTTCTTCCAGAGATGATCGCGGCCTTCGGCGACAGTCTCGGCGACGTGGGAATCAACGTGGAGACGGGCATCTACCCGTCGCCAGCTCCGGATTTCGCCGTGTGCCTGCATTTCTACTACGAGACGTACTGCGCCTTCCGCGCGCAGTGGGGCGGAGCCGCCTTCAACCCCGCGGCCGCGCTCGACGAGCATTGGCGGCTCTTCTACGGCGAGCGTGGCGGCGAGCTGCTGCGGCAGCTTCACGCAACGCTCATGGACGCCTTTCTCGCCGTCTCCGTGAAGAACGCCCGTTCCGGCTCCACGTATCCGCCAGAGGTTCTTGACGCGATCGCAGCCCGCCTCGACGCAGCCCGCCGCTTCTTCAACGACTGCGGAGACGACCTTCTGCGCCGCCGGTTCAGGCTGATGTCGTATCCGCTCGTATTCGAACTCGACCGCCAGCGCGGCATCCACGCCGGCACGGTGCAGGAATCAACCGAGCGCCTGCGCTACATCGCAGGCGACGAATAGCTGAATGCACGAGAAGGGGTCTTGCCATTTCGAGGATGATTTGAGATAATATTCACACGTCTGCAGTGACGAAAAAAGGGAATGCGCAATGCCCAGCAACATCACAATGAAAGACCATCGTTCGCTTTTCCGCCAGCTTCTGGCGGGAATGTACGATGCCGTCCTGATCACGGACCCAAACGGCCACCTCCTCGAGCTCAATCCGCGCGCAAAGGAGTTTCTGCAGTATGAGACGGATGAGGTGATGGACAGCCCCGTAGGGCGATTCATTCCCGGCGTGACGCCCGAGATCGTGCAGCGCATACGCTCCGGACTCGCCCAGGCGCGCCACATGATGATCGACGCGAACTGCCTGCGCAAGGATGGCACCGCGTTCAGCGCCGAGGTTACGGTGAGCCTCATCGACCTGCTCGATCCAGGCGATCTCGTGTTCACCATTCGCAACACGGAGCGTCGCCGCCGCCAGATAGATGCGTTCCGCACGAAGGAGAACGCATATGCCGTGTCGCAGTCCGCGCTCTTTGCATGTTCGGCAGATGGTCGGTTCAAGGCCACCAACGCTGCGTTCCGCGACATGTTCGGCTTCGAGAACGAAGACGACGCGCTCAGGGCGGAGTTCTGCGAGGTCTTCGACGACGAGCCTATGACGGCGCTCTTTGACCGCGCGCTCAAGGGCGAGACGGTAGGCGTGCGTCTCACTGCGCAGGAGGACGACGTGGATTCCCAGGACGTGGAAGTGCAGCTCGCGCCGGACGTCCACGGCAAGAAGACAGTTGGCGTGGTGGGGTCGGTGGTTAGGGTATAGCACATGAAATCTCAGCGTCCAAGCTCATCTGGTCCCGGCCCGCGCGCGCCGAAGTTCTCCACGAACATCGAGCTGCTCAACGTGCAGCGCACGTCTTCGGGCAAGTCGCTGCAGGATTTCCTCTCCGAGCGGCTTGGCCTTTCGCGTCGCGCCGCGAAGGCCGTGATCGACGGGCGCAGCGTATGGGTGAACCGGCGCTGCGTGTGGATAGCCCATCACAAACTCGTCACAGGCGACGTGGTGGAGCTGCCGCGCAACGTTGTAGCCGCGGCGCGCCGCCAGGTGGGGAGCGCAAGGGCCGTTGTGGAGCCTGAGGCCCGCACGCATGTGCGCATCTTGGCCGAGACGCCGCACTACGTCGTGGCCGACAAGCCAGCCGGCGTTCTCGCGAACGCCGATCCGAAGTCCGTCGAGTCCATCCTTCGCGTGCAGCTCAACGAGCCAAACCTCCAGGCTGTGCATCGTCTCGACCGCGACACCACCGGCTGCCTTCTTCTCGCGCGCTCTTTTGCCGCATACCAGGCCGCGGTCGAGGTGTTCAAGACGCGGCGCGTTGAGAAGACGTACCGCGCCATAGTGGCCGGGGCGTTCCCGTATGCGCACCAGAAGATCGACGCGCCGATCGACGACCAGCCTGCCATTTCGTTCGTTACGCGCGAGGCGACGGGCGAGGACGCCTCGTTCCTGCGCGTGCGCATCGAGACGGGACGCACGAACCAGATTCGCCGCCATCTCGCGAGCGTGCGCTATCCCATAGTCGGCGACCGCACGTTCGGACTCAAGCGGGCGCGCGATCCGCGGCTCATGACGGTGCCGCGCCAGATGCTGCATGCGGCGTCCATAAGCATGCCGGATCCAATGCGCCCGGGCGAGACGATCAAGGCGCATTCCCCGCTGCCGGCTGATTTCCGCGCGGCTCTCAGGCTTTTCGGGATGGGGAAGAAGAGGTAGGCGCTTCGGCCAGATCAAGCGTCAGGCGCCAGCTGGGGGCGTCAGGCGATGCCACTGCTGCTGAGGCGGCGATTCTGTAGCCAGGAAGCCATATGACTTCGTTCGAACCTGAGTAGGCGAGAATGGGAAGTGCGGTGCGCAGAGAGGGCGGAACCTTTGCCGTCACGAAGACGTCCTGTAGCTTTCGCGTGTGTCCGTTCATGCCAGTGGGCGCTATGTGGTCGCCTGGAAGCCAGGTGCGCAGTTCGATGGAGCGTTTTGCAATGGCGCTGCGGGCGATTTCGCATGTTGCGGGGAAAATGCCGATGGACTGCGTGCGCCGTTCGAAGCCTGTGGATGGCGATATCGCGAGCGTGAACTTTGCGGGAGGCTCAACCTTCGGCGTGCGCGGGGATGGTTTTTTGGGGGAGGGGCGCGAGAGCTCTCCGCGGAGAATGGCGGCCGATTTGCAGAGGTGCTCGGTGATGCGCGGATCGAGGTTTTCGCGCAGCCATGGAAGCACCACGTGGCGTACCTTGTTGCGGAGGATCGATGTGTCGGAGTTTGTGGAGTCTTCGCGCCATGTCATGTTTCGCGAGCGGAGGAAGGCGCGGAGGTCGTCGCCGCGGAGGTCGAGAAGCGGGCGGATGAACGTGATGCCGTTGACGCGCGAAATGCGTTTGAGTCCGGCGAGGCCTTCGGGACCCGCCCCGCGGGCGAGGCGGAGGATGAAAGTCTCTGCAACGTCGTCCGCGTGGTGTCCCGTGGCGATGGCGTCCAGCTTCAGGCGGCGCGTCATCTCCGAGAAGAAGTCGAGCCGCACGCGGCGTGCGGCCATTTCGATCGACTCGCCTTTGCGGCGCCTCACCTTGACGCGTGTGGAATGGAAGGGGAGTTTGAAGGCTGCGGCGAGACGGCGGACGTATGCGGCGTCGTCGGCCGAATCGTCGCGGATGCCATGGTCCACATGCAGCACGACGGCCTCGAAGTTGTGTTCGGCCTGAAGTCCGGCCATCAGCACGAGCAGGGCGGAGGAATCGGCTCCGCCTGACACGGCGAGGCCGATGCGCCTGTGGGGTGGCGTGGAATGTGGCTTGGAGCGCGGCATCAGCGTGGATAGCGGCTGGAGGGGGCGCGGCGCTGAGAGGTTGTGCGGCGCGGAGCTGATGAGCCGCCGCGTCCTGATGCGACTCGTCCAACGAGGCGGCCGATGAGGGTGAAGAACTGCGTGATCACCGAGTACCAGGTGAGGCGCCTGGGGCGTCTCGGCGCGCGGTATGAATATGGATAGTAGCGTGGCATGTGGAAGATTGTAGCGAATTTTCCCCTTTGCGTCAATTGGAGAACTTCGCCGCAGGCTGTCTCAAAGTATGCATGGTTGAGTCCGTCGTGTACGACAAAAGCACGAAGAAGACCTGCCGCGCTTCGCGCGAAGTGTTTCAACAACCGGCAGCCAGTGTCCAGCGCACAGTGGGACAAGGCGGCACAACCTCTTCACTGGCTGCTGCGTTGCTGGCTGCTGCGCTGCTGAAACACTTCCAACGCATCAAGAAATCGTTCTATCCCGCGTCAGCGGGGAGAAGGATCGTTTGATGCGTTGGCCGTAAACTTTCGCACTTGCGGATTGCGCCGACATGCGTTTTTTTGGTAGAATACACGCAGTGCATAAAACAGAGAGACCTGCAAGTCAATGAAGCATTTGAATTCAAAAACCCGTATGGCGAGGTAGCAAGGCCATGCGCGGAAAGTTCATAACGTTCGAGGGACCCGAGGGCGGCGGAAAATCGACCCACGTGAAGGATCTCGCGGAACGCCTGCGCGCCGAGGGGCGCACGGTGCTGATGACGCGCGAGCCCGGCGGCACGCGCCTCGCGGAGCTGATACGCGGGCTTGTGCGCGACGAGGTGGACGACCCGCCAGTCACGCGCAGCGAGGTGCTGCTCTTCCTCGCGGCGCGCGCGCAGGTAGTCTCTCAGGTGATCAAGCCCGCCCTTGCACGCGGCGAGTGGGTGCTCTGCGACAGGTTCGCCGACTCCACCTTCGCCTACCAGGGCTACGGACGCGGCATCGACGTGAAGCTGCTGCGCCAGCTCAACGAGTTCGCCACGGAGGGCCTTACGCCCGACCTGACGATCCTGCTCGACGTGCCGCTTGAGGTTTCGCGCGAGCGTCTTGCGGCGCGCCAGGCCGCCACGGCAACCGTGGCGGACAGAATAGAGCAGGCCGGAGAAATGTTCCACAGACGGTTGAGAGAAGGTTTTCTTGAGCTTGCCAAGGCGGAGCCGGAGAGGTTCGTAGTGATAGACTCCTCGGGACCGCGCGAAGAGGTGTCCAAGAAAGTTCTCGCGGCGGTGCTTCCGCTGGAGGGGGGCTGAGGCATGGCGGGCGGGCATGAACTATGGCTTGCCCCGCTGCGCGGGGTCACGGTGCGCGCGTTTCGCGAGGCCTTCGCCGTGCCAATCGCCGAGGCGGCGTTTTCTGGTGCGTTCGCGCCGTTCTTGCCCGCCAATCCCGGGATTCGCGTGACGGACCGGATGCTCGCCGACCTCGTCGATGGCGCACGCGGCGGATGTCGACTGGTGCCGCAGGTGATCACAAAGCATCCAGACGCGATGCGCGAGCTGCTGAAGGGATTCAAGGGCGCTGGCTTCGCGCGAGCGGACCTCAACGCCGGATGCCCGTTCCCGATGATACGCAGGCGCGGACGCGGCTCAGGGCTCTTCCGAACGCCCGACGTTCTGGATAGACTTCTTGAGGCCGGTTGCGAGGAGATGGGTCCCGGCGCTTTCTCTCTCAAGATACGCCTCGGCCTGGAGCGTCCCGACGAGCTTGCCGCGCTGATGCCGGTCATAAACCGCTACCCGCTCGCTGTTCTCACCATCCACGCCCGCACGGCGAAGCAGATGTACGAGGGCGAATGCGACGTGAAGAGCTTCCGCGACGCGGCGGCGCTCTCGGCGAATCCCGTGATGTACAACGGCGACGTGACGATGCCGCCGCAGGAGGATGCGCCCGCGAAGATGCTGATGGTTGGGCGTTCCTTCGTGCGCAAGCTTGGTGGAAGGGACGACGCGGCGGAGCTGCTCGAAAGGTACATCGACATTTCATGCAAGGAGCTTTGCGGGGATCGTCCTGTGCTCGGGCGCATGAAGGAGCTCCTGGCCTACTGGCGCGAATGGCCACGCTGGCGCCGCCTGTGGCCGGTGCTCAAGCTTTGCCGCACCGTCGAAGAGATGCGTCTAGCGGTCCGCGGACGCTCGGATGCTGGCTCGGCAGGGGGCGCATGGCTCAGGGTGGGCGTTCTCGCGTGCGCTATCGCCGGGGCAGTATGCGGCTGCCGCAGCGCGCAGGACTACCGCAAGGAGGCGGACGAGACGGCCGCGGCGTATCTCGCCGAGGGCCAGCGCGCCGCCGTTGGCCGCATCGAGCCGATCGAGGTGGAGACGCCTGCAGAGACGCTGCGCAGGCGGCTGATGATCGACCAGAAGCTGCTTGTGAAGGACCCCGCCTCGTTCGGCATACGCGACATCCCCACGAACCTCTACTGGCGCGTCGACGAGCGGATGCTGCCAGGCGGCGAAGACGCGGCCGCATCCGTGTGGCACGGCGGCACGAACGCGCTCGAGATAGGGCTCGTCGACGCCGTCAGGATCGCGGCGTTCAACAGCCGTGAATACAAGTCGCGCAAGGAGGCGCTCTTCCGCTCGGCGCTTGGGATGGACCTTGAGGACGACATCTTCAGAAACATCTTCTCGGGAAGCCTGCGCTCTTCCATGAACGTAAGCCGCGACGAAAATGAGCGTGACGCGCTTGAGAACCATTCCGTTAGCCACAACGAGAGCGCAACCTTCGGCGTGAGCCGCAGGTTCAGAAACGGCGCGCGGCTAACGGGGTCCATAATGGCCAACATCGCGGGAATGCTCACGGGCGACACGAAGACGGCGTGGGGATCGTCGGCCGACCTTAGCGTGTCCATTCCGCTTCTGCGCGGCTCTGGGGAGCTCGTGAACAGCGAATCCCTCACGCAGGCGCAGCGCTCGTTCATCTACGAGGTGCGCGCGTTCGAGCAGTACAAGCGCACGTTCATCTGCCAGATAGAGTCCGCATACCTCGCGCTCGTTCTGGCGAAGCGCCGCCAGCAGAACCAGGACGAGGCGTTCCGCCGCGTGATACGCTCCACGCGCCGTTCGTACAGGATGGCCGAGGCGAGCCGCATGTCGCAGTCGCAGTTCGAGCAGGCGCACCAGAGCGAACTCGCCTCGAAGGCAAGCTGGATAGCGTCGTGCCAGAGCTACGAGACCACGAAGGACTCCTTCAAGATGACGCTCGGCCTGCCGCCCGACGCGAGGATCGAGCCGCGCGAGGACGACCTTGTGGAGCTCGAGCGCTACGTGGGCAGGGTCGCGAAGCTCGAGGCAGGCGAATACGACATGGGCGACGACGACGATGATGGCAAGATAGTGCTTGACGAGCCCGATTCTGTGGACGGCGGAGACCTCAAGGCGCGCACCGACAGGGCGATAGACATTGCCTTCTCGAACAGGCTCGACTTCGTCTCTTGCCGCGACAGGGTTGAGGACGCGCAGCGCAAGCTGCTGATCGCAGAGGACGCGCTGCGCGCCGAGGTCACGTTGGGCGCCTCCATCTCTAACGTGGCCGATCCCGCATCGCCCGGAATGCGCAGGTCCGGCACGTCGCACGGACGCATTCACCCGCGTGAATGGTCCACGAATCCGCTTCTCACCGTGGACCTTCCCGTCGAACGCCGCCGCGAGCGAAACGCCTACAGAAACGCCCTCATCGCGGTGGAGGCGGCCGTGCGGGAATACCAGCAGGAGGAGGACTCTCTCAAGAACACCATCCGCGCCGACATGCGCTCGATGAGCCAGACGAAGGACAATCTCCAGATCCAGTACATGGCCATGAACCTTGCCGAGCGCCGCGTACGGAACCAGGAGATACTTCTGCAGGCCGGCCGCGCCGACATGACGGTCATGCTCGAGGCGCAGGATTCGCTTGTGCAGGCGAAGAACTCGCTCTACTCCGCGATGATCAACTACAAGAACCAGGAGCTCGCCCTGCAGAGGGATCTTGGCCTCCTCGAGGTGAGCGTGAACGGCACTTGGAAAGAGGCCGACCTCGTGGCGCTCGGTGTGTTGCCCAAACCCGAACCGCCGCAGCGTAATTTGCCCAAGCCCAATTGACAGGCGGCGAAGGGGAGTGATATACTATTTGCCGTCAAGACATCAGGAGACGATTGGCCGCAAGGCCGGTCGCACCAACCGAGTTGGAACACCACGGTGGTAGCCGAAGAGGCGATGTGCCCGCAAGGGAAACATGTTCCAGAATGCCGCTCGTCTTGATCTCAGGATGGGCGGCTTCGTGTTTGCGAGGGAATAGTTCCTCTCTTGATGAAGATTGACAAGGAGAAAAGGTTATGTCTGAGTTGCGATTTTGCGTTGAAGATGCTGCAATATACGAGAACCATCAGGATTCCTGGATAGTCAAATACCTTGAAGAGCACGGGTTCTCCAATCTTTATCCGGATGACACATTGCATCGCGTTGGCCCTTGGCTCTGGGTGGACGTCGAGAATATGACTTACCGTTACCATCCCCACTATGGGGTCGGATGCGGGCAACCTTTGTTCGGAATCACCATAACCGGTAAGGATTTACGCACCATCATAGAAATACTGGATAGACGGAAGAAACTTCACGCAGAAACCGGAATAAAGTGGAGCGAAAGAATAAGCATCGACAACAAAAGAAAGAGTGACGGCAATGACCGAAGCACTAAAAACACTTGAAGACAAGGGAGAGGAAGTTTTCCTCAGGCGCCCTGAGTGGAAGTGCTGTTTTGACGACGCTCCGCCTCTGGCCAAGGACTACTATCGTCTCATGTGGGCTATGTCCGTTAAGGGTATTGCATCGGGAGACGGGGAATGCGACATGACCGCCCTTAATGCGGATGCGGAGCGGGACAGAATCTATACAACAATGGATGACGAAGCTTGGACGTATGTTCTCCGCAATGCATATCATGTAGAGGCGCTTGGCCTTGCGATTGTGCGCAAGCATATGCAGGGACAGATTGGCAAGAGGTTTGGGTGCTGGCGAACAAAGGAGTGAGGCGTGAAGGCACAAATCAAGAAGTACCAGCGCGGGCTGGATAAATTCATGAAGAACGACTACTGGCGGGAGAGAGAGTAAAGAGGGGCTAGGTTTACTAGGCTACCCTAGGGATGGCTAGGAGCGAGTAGGGGCCCCCTTGCAAGCCTATGCACTTATTTGATAAAATGAGGCGCAACAACGAAAGGAACTCTTTATCATGGGCAACACAGAAGCCCCTAAAACAGAATCTCAGATGATTCATATCCTAGACAGCACTTCCTATGCAGTTGACCTGCCGGACGATCTGCCACCCAACGAAAAGCGCAGGGTGGCAGCCTTCTTCCCCATTATGGTAGAGCCTGGCCCAGAGGCTATAGAAATGATGTCCCACGAACCGCCTGGTATGGCATACCACTTCATTCTTGGCAAGTACATGCCTATCGCCGACCTCAACAAGGAAATGTGGGTGCCCATCGAGGAAACCGTTCTCGCAGACGACTCTGACGACGAGGATTCCAAAGTCATCACCTCAACTCCTGACATCTAGAGGGGACAGTCCCGTCGTTTTTTTTTTAATGTTGCCAATGTGGAAGTGTTGCCATTACCAATTTCCAATTAAAGGGCGATTGAAGTGGATGGAATTGGAAATTGGCAACACTGGCAATTGGCAAGATTTTCACATTGGCAACAATAAACACGACTCTGCGGGGACAGTCCCCCTCATCGTAAATGTCACAAATATCAAGTGTCACAACTGTCATAAATGCAAATATAAATTTGTGTTTGTGGCAATGGTGACATGGAAGAAGGAGTTTCGGATGACGAGCGTGACTGGCGAGGCCGGCGAGACTGGCGCTGGTCTTGCCCGTCCCGTTTGTCCCGCATGTCATCATCTAACGGGATCAAGGCCGCGAATGCAGCAATGATCGAATGTGAAAAATGAGGAAAAATCGCATCGCCCCATTGACAGGCGGCGAAGGGGTGTGATACACTATCTGCCGTCAAGACATCAGGAGACGACAAGCCGGAAGGCGAGTCGCACCAACCGAGTTGGAACACCACGGTGGTAGCCGAGAGGCGATGTGCCCGCAAGGGAAACATGTTCCAGAAGGCCGCTCGTCTTGATTTCAGGATGGGCGGCTCGATTTTTGGCGGAGAATAGTCCCCAGCCTGGTGAAATTGGCGGAAAAGAAAGGAGAAAGACTATGGACGAGGAAGTGTTCAACAGGGAGTTCGAGAGGCTACGCCTCAAGTACGAGGCGTTGAAGGAGCAGGTGGCAAACGAGATTGAGATGTATACGCATCTCGTCGAGACGGAAGGGCCGAACATCGAGTCGCAGTACATGATGCTCGTGGGGCAACTTGAATGTCAGTCGCTGCAGCTGGGGATGGAGGTCAAGCGCTGGAGGCGGCGTTTCGCTCTGCGCCAGATGTACATCAATCGTGGCGAGAAGCCTGATATGGTGGCAATTGAGGAGCTTCTTGACAAGGAGTTCGCCGAATGGCGTGAGAAGATCTCCATATTCGTCGACAAGCTTGAAGGTTCCAAGCTCCAGTTCGACGCGGTCAAGATGTCAGACTCCGAAACCAACGACATCCGGTGCGAATATCTCAAGGCCGTGAAGCAGTTGCATCCAGACCTGAACCACAACCTGTCCGAAGTGGCTGGCAACCTGTGGAACCAGATTCAGAAGGCGTACGCCGCGAAGAGCTGGCGGCAGCTAAAGTTTCTCGTCTCGCTCGTGGACGGGGTGGTGCCCAAGACGGAAATTTTCGACGTCACTCCCGATGGTCTTGCGGAACTGCGTGCGGCATGTACGCAACTGGAGGCGAAGGGACGGGAAGTGGCGGAACAGATAGCGACCTTGAAGGCGACCGTTCCCTTCGCCTATCAAGTGCTGCTGGAAGACCCGATCTTGCTTGAACGGAAACAGAATTCGTTCAAGAAGAAGATTGCGGCCATGAAAGCCGCCATCAAGAATTTCGAAAGGATGTGGAACAATGGCTAACGAACTTGCGATAATAAAGAAGAACTGGCTGAGGCTCGCCGATCACATCAAGGAAGTGCCTGCACCTTTCGAACAGACCATCTTCCTTGCGGAATGTAGTCTTGCCGGTACGCTTGAGATAGATGACATGCTCGTCAAGACGCAGAATGTCGAAGCGGGCGCGGAACTTGTTCTGAAACGATCCGCCGCCGAAGTACAGGACGAACGTGCCGTGGCCGTGCACACGAAAGGCGGCGTCCTTCTCGGCTACATGCCGCGCCGCCATGCGGCCGTCATGGCGAGGCTGATGGACGCGGGCAAGAACCTTTCAGCCAAGGTCGTCGGCAAGGAGTTGGAAGGCCATTGGCTGGACATCCGTATTTCAATCGAAATGAAAGAGGTGTGAGATGAGCGAAGAAAAGATAGACGAAATGCGGTTCCCGAAATGTCCGTTCGCAGCAGAAACGCTCACAGCGGCTCGGAACGAGTTCCTCGCGAATCCGGGATGGAAGAGCGTTTACGACGACGCGCCAATGGGCGCAAAGCGTCGTCTTGAGGTTTCGTTCTGGTTCTCGAAAAACAAGCCGACGGAAAACGTGGACAGCGACAGCGGAGTCAGATTTCAGGCTTATCGCGACTGGCGCGAAGCCGTGGAGAAGGCTATGTCTGAAGAGGATATTCTCTACATGTTCCAGATTATGGACAAACCGGCGGCGAAGGAGCACTATGCGGCGCTTCTGAAGGGACGCAAGACGAATACGCACGTCAATACGTCCGGCATGGCGCTGATGTCGTACGACGACTTCTTCGCGATGTTGGACGAGCAAGGGGAATTCAATTCGTTCAACTACGACGACGCGACAAAGGAGGCTATCATCTCCGACTTCCTTCCCGTACTGCAAGGATCGGGCGACATGCTGGAGACGCACCTTGAGGACATCCTTGCGACGGCGGAGCTGAAGGAGGTGCGCGTCTATCCAAAGGACGAGCTGATGTACGTTCGCGTTATGGTGCGCTTCCTCACCGAAACCACAGAATGGAGCGACCCATATCAGATGCTTGCCGTGTGGGATTGCTTCAACAACCTGAAAGGCTATGCGTTCCCTGTTGGAAAGGGACATAGAAACGAATTCCCCATCGAACTGGAGAATCCTGAAAACAAGGCGCAGCACGAGAAGCGCATGCAGCTTATGGCCACACGGGTTGCCGCAACGACGAAATAGGGAAGGAACAAAATGAAGGCAGATACAGTATTCGACAAAGAAACAGCGTCTCGTCACAGACGTTGCATGCACTGCATGCCGAAAAAAGGGCAGAATACAGGGGATGCGGACGAGGTTCCGTTTGATCTCTACGGCGACCTTGAGGACGCCTATGATGGTGCCGAGCGCAACGGCGACGTGGAGATCGTGGAGACGCTGGACACGTTCGGACTTTGGGATGAAAAGCCTCGATGCAACCGTTCGTGGATGTACACGATGTGGCGCGCTCTCAAGGGTGACATCGAGGCCCAGGCGGATGTGGGAAACGCTTTCTACTGGAACGACTACGATCCGTATGATGTACGGGAAAAGTACAAGTGGCTGAACAAGCCGTTGCTTGCCATCTACTGGTACAATCTTGCGGCGGAGAAAGATTATGCTCCGGCCCAGAGCGACCTTGCCTGTTTGTATTGTCCCAACCTGCTTCCGCACAGCAAACTCAAAATTGGGCGTTTTGCGCGGTACTGGTGGGAAGAGGCTGCGTCCCATAAGCATCCTGATGGGTTGCGCGGCCTTGCGCGTTGCCTCAGGTGCGCCCAGTGCGGAAAGGAATGTTGCTGCGAACAGGATCTTCCACGTGCCGATGCGCTTGAAGCAGAAGCCGATGAAATCGAGCGGAGGAATAGGGAGCAAGGAGAATGAAGCCTCTGGGCGAAACTTTCTTCGCCAGCCCATTGCAAGACACGGCTTGAGTTTGGTATAATTTGAACTGCCATTTCCAAGAGGGAACGGACTGATCTTTGACATCGGCGGATGCACCATGGTCCGCCACCGGGCTGAAGTCTGGCAGGGTCACGCGTGACCGCCGCCACGACAACGGCCAGAACCTCGAAACACTGGGAGAACAGGCATCTTGCCTGTTCATAATCCAGAGCCGAGGAGCCGGGAACTCCTGAAAGGATCTCGGCAAGTCCCCGCAGCGCAGCAATGCGCGAACGGGGACATCGTTACGCAACAGCGTATGGTAGCTACAGGAGAAAACCGCTAATTTTCACTGAATGAGGCGAAATACGACTGTGCGTCGCGTGGTAACCACGCGGCGCACTTTCTTATGATGTTTCATTCAGGGCTCTTAGCGGTGCCTCTCCTGAGACAGAATTTGAGAGTGCGCCGCTCTTCTTTTCCGTGCCGGTGGTGTGCTCTCCTAAAGTAGGCGCGGAAAAGCAAGAGGATGGAAGTGGCGATATCAAATCATCAGGCGAAGTATTATGCGTATGCCCTGACGCGCGAGGGTGGACAGGGGGTGGCGAGACTGCAGCAGTCGCTCCTGAATGCCGCCGTGGACTTGAACCCTCATCAAGTGGAGGCGGCATTGTTCGCGCTTCACTCGCCTCTTTCAAAGGGCTGCATCCTCGCGGACGAAGTCGGCCTCGGCAAGACAATCGAGGCTGGTCTCATCCTTTGCCAGTTGTGGGCCGAGCGCAAGCGCAGGCTGCTTGTCGTGTGCCCGGCGGCGCTTCGCCGTCAGTGGCAGTCTGAATTGGCGGAAAAATTCAACCTCCCATCCGAAATCATTGACGCGAAGCGTGCGCGAGAGCTCCGACGAGAAGGGAAGGACAACCCATTTGAACGCCCCGCAGTCGCCATCGTCTCCTACAACTATGCCGCAAAAGAAAGCGACAAGGTGCGCATCGTTCAGTGGGATTTTGTCGTGATGGACGAAGCGCACAAGCTCCGCAATTCACATCAGGCGTCCAACCGTATCGGTTCCGCACTCCGTTTTGCGCTCAAAGACCGCCGCAAGGCGCTTCTCACGGCAACGCCGATCCAGAACTCGCTGACAGAGCTTTATGGCGTCTCCACCATGATTGACGAAGACCTGTTCGGGGATCTTCCGTCGTTTCGCGCGCGCTATGTGAATCAGGGTGGCGACCAGGAGGCGCTTCGAGCTCGGCTTCATGACTTTTGCTGGCGGACCCTTCGCCGTGACGTTCAGGAATACGTGAAATATACAGAACGCCATGCCCTGACTGAAAGATTTGAGGGCAGCAACACCGAGCAGAGACTTTACGACGATGTGTCCGCCTATCTTCAAGACGATACGACTTACGCATTCCCGTCCAAGCAGCGCGCCATGCTCGTCCAGCTTGTCCGCAAACTCCTTGCGTCGTCTCCTGCCGCCCTGGAGGGGACTCTCCAGAAGATAAAAGAACGTCTTGACCGGCTTCGCCCAGGATCGTTGTTGCTACAAGGCGAAGAAGCGGACACAATCATCGGCGAAGACGAAGAGGATCTTGTTGATACGGTTGCGGAAGACCAGGACGACGCCACGACGGACGAGTCCGCTGACACCGCAAGCGAGCAGACGCCTACGGAAGACGATGCCGGAGCGGACATTGTGGTGGATGCGGAAAAGCTTGAGGCGGAGAAGAATCTCGTTTCGGGCTTTATCGTGCGCGCACAGGCGATCGGAACGGACAGCAAGACGCGGAAACTTCTGGAGACGCTTGGCACGGCCTTCCCAAGACTTGAGGCGATGGGGGCAGCCCGCAAGGCTGTCGTGTTCACTGAATCCGTCCGCTCGATGATGTTCCTCAAACGCTTTCTGGAGGCGAACGGCTACGTGGGGAAGGTGCTCACCTTTTCCGGCGGCGGACGGCGCGATCCCGACACGGAGAACCTTTACCGGGCCTACAAGGAGTCGCATCCAGGAGATACATCTTCTAAAGACGTCATGATTCGCCAGGCGGTCGTGGAGAAGTTCCGCGATGACGCGGAGATTCTTCTCGCGACCGAGGCGGGCGCGGAAGGTATCAATCTCCAGTTCTGTTCGCTCGTGATCAATTTTGACCTGCCCTGGAACCCGCAGCGGGTCGAACAGCGCATAGGCCGTTGCCATCGCTACGGCCAGAAGTACGACGTCACCGTCGTCAACTTCCTCAACACCAGAAACGCCGCCGACGTACGCATCTTCGATCTCCTGAACGACAAGTTCCGCCTCTTTGACGGGCTTTTCGGGGCATCCGACGACGTGCTCGGCATTACCGATTCCCATGGCGTTTCGTTCGAGCGCCGCGTAAACGACATCCTTCAAAGGTGTCGGACGCCGGATGAAATCAACGCCGCCTTTGATGCGCTGCGCGACGAGCTTTCCGAGGAGATCGCGAGGCGCATGGATGCGACGCGCACGGCAGTCCTCGACAACCTCGACGCCTCCGTGGCCGGCCTTCTGCGCGATTCGCAGCAGAAGACGGCGCTCGTCCTTGATGAGGCATCGCGCCAGTTCTGGGCGCTCACGAAGCACATGCTCCAGAACCATGCCCGCGATTTCGACGACGAAACGCTGTCCTTCAACCTCGCGCTCTCTCCCGAACCGTCCATCCCGACGGGGATTCACACCTTCTCCAAGAAGCCGGACGCGAAGGGGATCCCATATCGTCCCAACTCTCCGCTGGGCGAATGGGTGATTACCGCCGCCAAAGCGCTTCCGACGCCCGTCGCGGAAGTGTCCTTTGATCTGACTGGCAATCGGATGCACTATTACAACCTTGAATTGCTTAAAGGCAAAACGGGGTTCATGGCCTTGGAGCTGATGCGGGCCGAAGCGATTGAGGCGTCCGATTTCCTTCTCTTCACCATCAAGTCCGAGGATGGGGGAAATCTCGAATCGAAAGACGCGGAGGACATGTTCAAGCTCGATAGCGAGACGACAGAAGAATTGGCCTTGTCCGCGTCCGATTTGAAAGCGCTTGAATCTGACATGGACATGCTGGCGCAGAAAACCCTTTTCGAGGCGCAAGAGCGCGACAATGCGCTTTTCAAGGAAGACCTCGCCCGTCTCAACAAGCGGGCAGACGACCTTGTGTGCGTGGCCGAGCGAAAGCTTGAACTGGCCAAAAACGCACTGCGCGAGGCGAGGCGAGCCGTGGATCTTGCGCCAAACCAGACGGAACTTCTCGCAAGGCAGGCTGAAGCCGAGCGACTTGAGTCTGTGAAAGACCGCGCCCGTCGCGCAATAGATGAAGTGGAGGACAAGGCCGAGGACGAGCGTCGGAAACTCGTCGCAGCACTCAAGCGGAAACTTGTTCAATCCGTAACCCGTACCGTTCTTTTTACAATCCGTTGGGAGGTCGCTTAAACCATGAACGCCGACAAATACGAGAAACTTGCAACCAAGCTCCGTGAACTTTTCCAGCTCGACCAGCCGGAACTTGATTTCGGCATCTATCGTGTCATGCACCTTAAGCGTGACGCTGTCGAACGCTATCTCGATCCCAAAGCACCGGACGGCCTGCGGGTTACCGTCGAAAGCGTGTTCGCATCTGCCACGTCAGAATTAGCGAAGGGTGCTTTGGAAAAAGCCCGTGCCAAGGTAGTCGAATCGTTTGGCCCGGACGCCATCGGTACAGACGGGGCTCTCTCTTCTCCTCTGTTTGCCAACACGCCCGTAGGCAAGGCCTATACTGATGCGCTTACAGCCGTCGCCTCTGCCAACGCGGCGAACGATGGCGAGAAGGAGGTTTACGATCTTCTGCTGGACTTCTTCTCTCGCTACTACAAGAACGGGGATTTCGTTTCACTACGTCGCGTTACGCGGGAAACGGGATCGCGCGCTCAGCCATACGCCATCCCGTACGGCGGAGAGGAGGTCAAGCTGCACTGGGCTAATGCTGATCAGTACTACATCAAGACCTCTTTGGACTTCTCCTCCTACACGGTTGATCTTTCAGAGGCGAGAGAAGTCAAATCGTTGGACGCAATGGAGCGCATGGCGAAGCGCATACCAGACCGTCCCATGCGTGTCCATTTCAAGATCGTCAAGGCGGACGAGGGTGAACACAACAACATCAAGCCGAACGAGGATCGGTATTTCTTTGTCGATTGGGTTCATCCCTTTGAAATCCCTGATGTTCCCGAAGGTGAACTTACTGTCTTCTTCCACCACGAAGCCGACCCGGAGAAGCCCGACAAGGCCAAGAATTGGCAGAAGCAGCTTCTTGCCAAGGCAAGGGACCATATCCTTGACTATCTTGAATCCTTCACCGGCAGCCTTGACTCGGACTACGACAGCCATCCTGTCCATGCCTACCTTGCGATGCTCAGCATGGCGTGTCCAACGGACGGGAATGAAAATAGGGTGCTTCTCGACCGTTATTTGGAACAATACGCCGCGCGCAATACGGAGGACTATTTCATCCACAAGGATCTTGGCGGATTCCTTCGGCGCGAGCTCGAGTTTTATGTCAAGAACGAAATACTCAATGTTTCCGATCTCGAACGCCAATCCGACGATTCCTTGCTGGCTGTTTCGGAAGCGCAGCTCCGTCGCGCACGCGCATTCTATCGTGTAGCACGGCGCATCGTAGATGACTTTCTCGCCCCTCTTGAAGACTTCCAGAAGAAGCTCTGGCTCAAAAAGAAGTTCGTTGTCCAGAGTGACTGGTGCATAACGCTCGACATCGTACGCGAACACGCTCATGGCCTACTTCCCGAAATCTTGGCAAACGCGGCACAGAAGGAGGAGTGGCGCAAACTCGGACTTCCCGATGGGGAGGAAGGGGACGCCCGCATGGTCGATACTAAGTTTTTTGATGAATCCTTCAAGGCGAAACTCCTCGCCGCCATCCCCGATCTCGACGCCCGTACCGACGGCGTCCTCGTCCATTCCGAGAACTTTCAGGCACTACGATTTATCGAAGAACAATATAGAGGGCGTGTCAAGTGTACTTATATAGATCCTCCGTATAATACGAATGCGAGTAAGATTTTATACAAAAATGGGTATGAACATTCATCGTGGATTTCTCTTTTGAATGATCGACTTATGAGCTCGAAGCCATTAATGTCATTTGATGGAATAATTGGTGCCGCAATTGACGACTATGAGTTACGTTATTTGCACACTTGTATGGACCTAGTATTTGGACGGGAGAATTGTTTATCGGTCATCGCTATTCATACAAATCCCAAAGGAAGAGATCAAGAATTTATAGCTCAATCTCACGATTACACAGTGCTATATGCTAGGGATAAATCTCTGGCTAAGACATATAACTTTATGTTGTCTGAAGAAGAAGTGGCAAAAAAGTTTTCTAAGACATCCAACGATGGTTCCTCATTAAGAGAACTCCCCTTAAAGCGCACAGGGTCCGATAAACTAAGGACTGATCGACCATATATGTATTTTCCGTTTTTGTATGATGTAAATGGTGGTGTCTTGTCTGTAATCCCTGAAGAAGAGTACGGGCAGATCTATTTGAACAATACTTTTAACGACACTTTTCTTGATGCTTTAAAAAACAAATATACACAGCAGGGGCTTCAGCTTATACTCCCGATCGCAGATAATGGGGAAAAATTGAGATGGAGATGGGGATATAAGGCTTGTCAATTGGGAGTAACTAATGGAACGTTGTTTTGTAAACGGTTGAGAGGTGGGAGGTATGCAATATATCAATATGATGTAGCTGATAATGAGGCGAAACCCAAATCACTTTGGATAGGAGAACGTTATGATGCTTCTAGTAAAGGTACAAATATACTGAATGCAATTCTACCAGGAAACCCGTTTGACTACCCAAAGAGCTTGTATACAGTTGAAGATACTCTTGTGATTGGCATGGGGAATGCAGATGTCGTTCTTGACTACTTTGGAGGTTCTGGTACTACTGCTCATGCAGTAATCGATCTGAACCGACAGGATGGTGGTAAGCGCAAATACATTCTTGTGGAAATGGGTGAGCACTTCAACACAGTGCTGAAGCTACGAACCGAGAAGGTTGTCTATTCGCCAGACTGGAAGAACGGCAAGCCGCAGAGTGCGGACAAGGGCATTTCACACTGCTTCAAGTATCTGACGCTCGAAAGCTACGAGGACACGCTGAATAACCTGTGTTTTGACAAGGAGCCGAAGGGTGCCTCGGATGTTTCCGACTATCTTCTCCGCTACATGCTGGAGGCGGGGACGAAGGGCAGTCCGAGTCTCCTCGATGTGGCGGCGTTCGCACATCCGTTCTCCTGTACGCTTGACGTGAAGAAAACCGGAAGCGAGGAACGCGAGACGCGCACGGTCGATTTGGTGGAGACCTTCAATTGGTTGATAGGGCTTCGCGTTCGGAAGATGTCAGACATGCTGCGCTTCTCCGCTGACTTCGAGCGGGTACATGATCCTGACTTCCCAACGGACGACGCGATGAAACTGCGGGTGCGGGGGCGTCTCCGCAAGGACGGCGACGGCCAGTTTGCCTTCCGCTTTGTCGAGGGTCTGATTCCGCGAAATCGCATGGAGCCGGACGGCGCAATGGACAAGGTTCTCGTCGTCTGGCGAGAGGGAACGGGCGATGCTGAGAAGGACAACGCCGTGCTCGACGCGTTCCTCCAACGCGAGAAGGTCAACGCACTCGACGGAGAGTACGACGTGATTTACGTGAACGGATCGAACAACGTGCCGAGCCTCCGCCGAATTGACCAAACGTGGAAGGTCCAGCTCATCGAGAAGACATTTCTTGAACGCATGTGGGAGGAGGCGTAGCCATGCCTCGAAAAGCCACGAGTCAGACTCGCGTCAATGGTCGGCGCACTGGAGGAAGAAGGAGTGGTGCGGCTCGTGCAACACCGCTTCCTTTCCAGGACAAGTTGATTCTGAACAGGTGGATCGTTTCGCTCTTTGGTGTCGAGGCTGTAGGGAAGCCAAGGCTCAACGGAAAGGAAGTCCGTCCATTTCAGGTGTTCACCGAACTCCTGAAGGACGAAACGGAAGGTCTCGGTCCAGATGGCAGGCACCGTTTCTACGAGCGTTTGCGGCTTGGAAACGACCTCTTCACGTGGGCTGAAGGGACATGTAGCATTTCACGCGACGACCTTCTCCGCTACGAGGACAGAATCTCGGCGCATACGCAGGCCATCAATGCACGTCGAGGTGACGAGCCGATCAAATGGAAGTACTTCCAATGGCTAGAACTTCTCTTTACGGAAATCTATCTTGACCGCTACTTCCATGACCGTGCTGGGTTGCTTGCTGACCTGAACGGTTTTGTAGAACGGTTCAACGAGTACTGGACGACGCAAGGATACGCATCGGTATCGCCATACGCGGAAGAAGACCTGAACAAGGTCTGTGTGCAAATTGCAACGGGAGGCGGCAAGACACTTCTCATGCACGTAAATCTGCTGCAATACCGCCAGTACGAGCAGGAGGCGGGTGGAGGCAAGCTTGACTATGCCTATCTCATCACACCCAACGAGCGGTTGAGCGCGCAACATCTCGGCGAGTTCGGGAATAGCGGAATATTCGCCTCGCGTTTCGCCTTGGATGGTCCCACTCTTGGCGCAGTTCAGGTGATGGAGATTTCAAAGCTTGCCGAAACATCGGGGCCGACAACCGTTGCGACGAGCGCCCTTGGAAACAGGAACCTGCTTCTTGTTGATGAGGCCCACGCTGGAATATCCGGCGGGAGATCCGAAAAGAAGGAGGATAGGGCCTGGCAGCGTCGCCGTTCGGCAATTTGTGAAAAGGGCTTTGCCTTCGAGTATTCGGCCACCTTCGCCCAGGCGGTAAAAGGCACAGATCACGAGGATGCCTACGCAAAGAGCGTCCTTTTCGACTATTCCTATCGCTGGTTTTATGCCGATGGTTATGGTAAGGACTATCGCATCTTCAACATCCCCGAAAAGGGAACGCTTCCCGACATCCGTTTCCGTTATCTGACCGGCATGTTACTTTCTCACTACCAGCAGCTCAAGCTCTGGGAAACGGGCATGTCGTTCCGCGAGGCGTTTCACCTTGAAAAACCGCTCTGGGTCTTCGTTGGTAGCACGGTATCGGCTGGGAAGAAGGGAACGCTCAGCGACGACAGCACCATAACGGCAACGGATGTTGCGGAAATCCTGCGCTTTGTGGCGAGGTTCCTCGATAAGCCGGGAGAAGCGACGGTCGCTATCGCTGATTTGCTCTGGCGGACAGGTGCTCAGAATGGATTGCTGGCGGCAGACGGAACCGATCTTTTCACCGGTGCGTTTTCCGCGCTGAAAACATCATCATTGCCGAGCGGCGTGGAAGAGGCGTCAAAGGCCGTTTACTCCGATATCCTCAGCAGGGTATTCCACGGACAGTCTGGGCGGTTGGTTCTGGAGCGAATTCCGGGCAAGGACGGCGAGATTGTACTTCGCGCGCAGGGTTCGTCTGCCGATGAACCTTTCGGTCTCGTCAATGTCGGTTCTCCCAAGGAGCTTTGCGATCACCTTGCCGCGCTATCCGATCTGGCGGAGTCGGTGGAGTTCGCGCCCGAAACCGAATTCACGCAACCTCTTTTTGGAACGCTCCGCGAATCCTCTTCGCCCGTGAACCTTCTTGTCGGGTCCAAGAAATTTGTCGAGGGCTGGGATTGCTGGCGGGTCGGGACACTAGGATTGATGCATGTCGGACAAAGCGAAGGGGCGCAGATCGTCCAGCTGTTCGGGCGCGGAGTACGTCTTAAAGGCTGGGAGCGGAGACTTAAGCGAAGTTCACGCAGCGGCGCACCGCAAGTGCCGCCCAACCTGCCCGTTCTGGAGACGTTGGGCGTGTTCGGGATCGAGGCAGACTTCATGCAGAAATTCCGCGACTATCTCAAGGACGAAGGACTGCCGGGAAACGAGCGGTCGAACATCGTGACGATGCCCCTTGCGGTTACCTACAATTTCGGCCGGAGGCTCAAGATACTGCGCCCGAAGAAAAACGGAGAGGGTGGCCGGGAATGCGACTTCAAGCGGGACGCGCGCGTTCCGCGCATAGACGGCGACATCCCAGAGGCGATTGTCCGCAATCCCGTTGTCGCAGATTGGTATCCGCGCATTGCGAGCATCGAATCCCGGTCGCGCAATCTTTCTGCCGCGGCAAAGAATATTGCCGTTCTGTCTGGAGAACTCCTGTCATTGCTGGACTGGGACGAGGCGTACTTTGCTTTGGAGGACTTCAAGCGGGAACGTTCGTGGCACAATTTCGACTTCTCCCCCGATGGCCTTAGGACTGCATTGGAACGTGCCGTGGCACCGATGGGAACGGCCAAATCCTGGTATACGCTGCTGCTCCCGGAAGAATGGCTTGCGGGGGAGCCTTCTTCCGTCACGTTACGAACCGCACAGACCATCGCAGTTGAACTTCTCAAGCGTTATGCCGAACGGCTTTACAACGATCGCAAGTCGGCGTTCTATGGGCCACGTCTTGAACTCCGGGACGTCACCGAGGAGGACCTCATGATTCCCCCACCGGACGATATGGGCAATCGTCTCTATTCGTTCTCGATCGAAGGGACTACGGAAGAAGAGGCTGCGGCAATTGCTGCGGACATCAAGCGGCTTGAAGAAGAATTGAAGGCGAAACGCGACGAACTTGTCGAGATCGGGAACATCCGCGCCATTCGGTATCAAAGGCATCTTTTCGAGCCTCTGTTCTCGCTTCGGCAGAAGGGAAAGATTTCCATACAGCCTGTCTGCCTGGAAGAAAGCGAATTCCAATTCGTCAATGATCTATGCAGGTGGGCGAAGGCCCATGTCGAGGATTTGGCTGGAAGAGAAATCTATCTCCTGAGAAATGTGAGTACAAGCCGGGGAATCGGCTTCTTTGAGGCAGCGAACTTCCACCCGGACTTTTTGTTGTGGATGGTCGAAGGCGAGAAGCAGCATGTGATATTCGTAGAGCCGCATGGGCTTGTCCATGAGCGGAAAGACAGCCCTAAAGTCAGGTTTTCGCAAACAATCAAGGAAATTGAGCGCAGGCTCGGAGACACGAACGTCATATTGGATAGCTACATCCTTTCCATGACACCGTTTTCGTCGCTGTTGTGGACGGATGTTACGGAACAGGACCTTGCGGATCGACACGTGCTCTTCCTTGACTCCGGCGCGGATGCGTACATTCCGAAGCTTCTTGCCGCCGCGAAACATGAAACGCCATTGTGAGTAGGAGAAAGGATGCCGAGATGACCATCACCGTAAACCAGCCGGAGAAGATCAACGCCGTGGAAGGGCAGAAGCTTGAGTTCAAGACCTCCGCGTTCTACGCGCCCGGGGAGCACAACCCGGGATTCAAGCAGATGCGCACCATCGCAGAGACGGTGGCGGCGTTCATCAACGCGGAAGGCGGCGATCTCATCATCGGCGTCGCGGACGACGGGACGGTGCGCGGGATCGACGGCGATCTCGACGTCCTGGCGACGATGGCGTCAAGCGTCGCATTGAAACAGCCGAAGATGAATGATGCGGATTTCGCGTACAAGGCCACCACGGATCACTACCAGTTGAAACTGCAGCACGTTCTGCAGGCGTTCTTGAGCCCGAACCACGCAAAGTACGTGAAAATCGGATTCGTCAAGGCGTCGAAGACTTCGCAGACATTGTGCTGCCGCATCTCCGCGAAGAAGTGCGAAGCGGACGAATTCGTGTACTGTCTTGAGAAATATGGGGCGACTAAACCTTTGGTAGAGGAGATATTCGTCAGGATCGGAAACGAAAAGAAGGTGCTTCAGGGTCGCGACCGCGATGAGTTTGTGGAAGCGCGCATAAAGGCGAAGTTCGATGCGCTGCTGGCAAAAGTGCGTGATTCAATGTCTGCTACGGATGCATGTGGCGTCGATGCGCTTCTGTCTTCGGTACGTGAGCTGCTTGCGAAATTTACGCCGCCAACAAAACCAGGTACGAAATTGCGGGAGAACGAGGGATATCCATTCACTGAGGAGGCGGTCATAGCCGCAGAAAATGGGCCGAAGAGACTTTTGTGGGATGGGCAGCATTACGCCGAGGTGAGCGGGTGGCAGGAGCTGGTGCTTAAGGTGCTGGAGAAGCTTCAGGAGATCAATGCCGCGAAATTCGACGAGCTGGCAGGGATGAGAGAATTCACGAGACAGCTCGTCATAATTCAGAGGCCGAGAGAGAGACATTCTGATTGCTACTCGACCAAGTTCGGTGCTGAAGGCAAGATTCGGATCAAGAAATCAATTGGCAACAAGGCGTATCTCTGGCGCGAAGACATGGCACTGCGCAAGATCATCGCCGCCTTCGGCGTGGACGTTTCCAAGTTCATGTTCGTTGCCGGATGATTTTGTAGGCAGCCTATTTACGGCAGTATCTTTCATATCAGTCAGGAGAACCAGACAATGAAATACCCAACAACAGAAGAAGCCTCTTTCGTGCGAGAGACCTTGGACAGGGTGATTGCAAAGAATGGCATAGACAGATTTCACTATGACTTGCTAAATCCATTTATGCATGAAGTACAATTGCTCGTCTCGGTTGGCAAGACCAAGGCGGTGAAGACGTTCAACGAACTATTCCATGAGTTAGGCGTGCTGCCGGAAGACAAGCGGCTTGGTATAGGCGACGGATGGGATTACTGCGCGATCTGGGCTAACGACGATGGTTCAACATACGGCGCAACGTTCAACGCGCCATCTGCAAAGGATTTCAAAGAGGGTGACGAGGAATACAAGTTCACGGTAAAGGCAATCTTCGCGGAGCAGGCGGCGGAAGCCGAGGCGGAAGAGGCCGAGATGCTGGCGTTAGTTGAAGGCGTCAAGACAGGAAAGCTAAAGTCGAAGAGTCACGACGGCTATCTAGTGCTGAAAGGCGAATTCTACGACGCGATAGAGTCGGGCAAGAAGAAGGTCGAATACCGCGACTTCACCGAGTACAATCTCAAGCGCACAATCGGCATCACGACCATTCGTTTCAATCGTGGCTACACGAAGAGCGCCAAGCAGATGCAGTGGGATGTGGAGAAGATTGTGCTTCTTGACGGCGAAGACAACGAGAGTGATCCGTTCAATGTGCCGGATGGTTTCTGGCCCATTGCCATTGCCATTCACCTCGGCAAGAGAATTGCATGATTGAATTTTCCGGCGTCGCTTAGGGCAGTGGGCCTTGGACATACGGTGCGCAATTGCGGCAATTGGGATTTGCGAACAATCAAGAGGAGGTTGTTATGACTACCAGCGGATTTTATGGAGCGGACGGCTCTCAAGGCTACATGAATGACGACGGCACCTTCTACGACGCGAACAACCAGCTGATTGGACGCGTGGCAGATGACGGCACCATATACAACAACAGCAACTTGCCCGTGGGAAGGATCACAGAAGACGGACATCTGTACGATGTCTATGATCACATGGTCGGCCAGGAGATCGGGGACAGCTTCTGCTCGACTGGCGTGGTACGGTCCCTGGGAAGGGCAAGCACTGCAAAGCCAGGCGCGGGCCGCGGCAGGGACTACGGAGCGTTCCACATGCTCAACCGCTCCAATAGAGACCGCAGTTTCCCGCATCCCTGGGGCGAGCCGTCCTACTACGACGGATCGGACGGCGATGATGGCACAGACGATTCCTACGTGCCCGAAGAGCCCGCATTTGACGACTGGGAAGAGCCGCCACCCGCACCTAGGGCTTCATGGAGCAACCGACGCGGAGGCGGGTACGGAGGGAGTGGCATCAGCAGTGATGCCGCAGAGCTGCTGAACGGCTGCCTGTCTGGAATCATTATCCTTTTTGTGCTAATAGGCATAATTGTGGGAAGCTGCTCCTCTTCATGACCGGATGTTAGGTTGGGCATTGGTCACTGGAGCTGGATATTGGCGGCATTGACGGACACGGTCTCTCTTCCTCGTTCTTTGCGCACGCATGGGCAAAATATGATATAATGTCTTTCGTCAATGAAAAGTCTGGCATGCATATCGAAAGACAATCTCGACCGTCTCGCCTCGGACGGCGGTGTCGCTCGCACTTGTGACGCGGTGGACTGTGTACGGATCAGCAAGGAGAAGGACAAATGACGACACGGAAGAAGGTCGCGATCGGCGCGGCGGTGGCGGTGGCCGCGGCGTGCGCGTTTCTAATGACCGGCGGCGGCAAGGACAAGGCTTCTGAAGGCGAGCTCTACGCCGAGGTGCAGGAGGGTCCGCTCGTCATAAGCGTGGAGGAGTACGGCGAGATCGTGCCGAGCCAGCAGATCGTGCTCAAGAACGAGGTGCAGGGGCGCTGTTCCATAATCTCGCTCATCCCGGAGGGAAGCATCGTGAACGAGGGTGACGTGCTGGTGCAGCTGGACGTCTCCGCGAAGATCGACGAGAAGGACAGCCAGGAGATAATCCTGCAGAACGCAGAGAGCTCGCTCGAGGTAGCGCGCGAGGCGCTGGAGATACAGAAGAACCAGTCCGCAAGCGACGTGGAGCTCGCGGAGGAGGCGTTCGTGTTCGCGAAGGAGGACCTCGAGAAGTACGAGAAGGGCGAATACCCGGCGAAGCTCATCAACCAGAAGGGACAGCTCGCGCTCAAGGAGCAGCAGGTGAAGCAGGCTAAGGACAAGTACGACTGGTCGAAGAAGCTCTTCGCCGAGAACTTCATCTCCGAGACTGAGCTCGAGAGCGACGAGCTCAGCTGGAAGTCGAGCCAGCTCACTCTTGAGACGGCCAAGCGCGAGCTGGAGGTGCTCGAAACCTACACCCACCGCCGCGACCTCGCCAAGTTCAAGAGCGACATGAAGCAGAAGGAGATGGCGCTTGAGAGGACGAAGAAGAAGGCCGCCTCTGCCATAGCCCAGGCCGAAAGCACGCTCAGGGCGAAGGAGAGCGAGTTCCGCAAGCAGCATCAGCGCCTCGAGAAGCTCACCAACGAGATCGCCAAGGCCACGATACGCGCCCCGAGAAGCGGACAGGTGGTGTACGCTAACGACGGATTCCGCAACCGCGAGCCGCTGCAGGAGGGCCAGGAGGTGTGGGAGCGCCAGGCGCTCATACGCCTTCCCACGGCCGACACCTTCGCCGCCAAGATCAACCTGCACGAGGCGAACCTCAAGAGCATTTCCACGGGAATGCCCGTGCGCATCAGGTGCGACGCGGTTCCCGGGCGCGTGTTCTCCGGCATCGTCTCAAAGATCGCACCGATGCCCGACAACGAGCGCCGTTGGATGAACCAGGACCTCAAGGAGTATCCCACAGAGGTGCTGATTGAGGGCGGCGCGGGCGAGATCAAGAACGGCATGGGCTGCAAGGCCGAGGTGATCGTGGAGCAGTACGAAAAGGCAGTCTACGTGCCGGTGCAGTGCGTGGTGCGCATTGCCGGCGAGGCGTTTGTGTGGGTGAAGGCGAAGGGGAACGCCGGCGGCGAGCAGCGCGCCGTGAAGACGGGCCTCGCGAACAACAAGTTCATACGCATCCTCTCCGGAGTGAAGCCGGGCGAGCAGGTGATGCTCGCGCCGCCGCTATCCGACTCGGTGGGAGGGTCCGAGACCGATCTCGCCAAGGGCGCCGCGGAGCCGCAGGAGCCGCCATCGGAAGAGCGCAGGCCCGATGCGAAGGGTGGAAGGCCAGATGCGAAGGGCGGCAGGCCCGATGCGAAGGGGCGTCCAGAGGGCAAGGGGCGCGGTCCCGGAATGAAGGGGCGCAGGCCCGAGGGCATGGGACGCAGACCACCCGATGCGAAGGGGAGGCAATGAACGGACCCTGCGAGTGCGCCATCGAAGTCGAAGGCCTCACGAAGGTTTACGACATGGGCGAGGAGAAGGTGCATGCGCTCAGGGGAGTGAGCGCGCGCATCAGAAGGGGCGAGTTCTGGGCCGTGATGGGCAGCTCGGGATCCGGCAAGTCGACGATGCTGCAGATTCTCGGCTGCCTTGACCGCCCAACCTCGGGAACGTACAAGCTCGACGGACGCGAGGTGTCGCGCCTCAGCGACGACGATCTCAGCGACGTGCGCCTTAAATACATCGGCTTCGTGTTCCAGAGCTTCAACCTCATACCGCAGCTCACCGTGGCCGAGAACATCGCCCTGCCGCTCTTCTACCAGGGCGTGCCTGACGACGAGAGCGACAGGCGCGTGAACAAGTACGCCGAATACGTTGGGCTCGCCAACCGCCTCTCGCACAGGCCAAACCAGCTCTCCGGCGGACAGCAGCAGCGCGTTGCCATCGCGCGCGCGCTCGCAACGGACCCCGTTGTTATCCTCGCCGACGAGCCCACAGGCAACCTCGACACCGCAATGAGCGTTGAGATCATGAACCTCTTCACCGAGCTCAACCGCCAGGGCAAGACGATCGTGATGGTGACTCACGAGGACGACATCGCCGCATACGCCGGCCACCGCATCGTGATGCGCGACGGCCTCATAAAGGAGGCCCGGTGACATTCGCCGTATCCAGACTGCGCCGCGACGTGGTGCTAGGCGTGAAGAACCTGCTGCTTCACAAGCTCAGAAGTTTCCTCACGATGCTGGGGCTTGTGTTCGGCGTGGGCAGCGTGATCGCGATGCTCGCGATAGGCGAGGGCGCGTCGCGCGAGGCGCTCGACAGGATACGCCGCCTCGGCAGCCACAACATAATGCTCGAGTCTAAGAAGCCGGCGGACGAAACAGGCATGCAGAACAAAGCCTCGTTCTTCTCGATCTACGGCCTTCTCTACTCGGATGCCGAAAGAATCGCCGCGACGGTTCCCTCAGTGGACGTGGTGGTGCCCGTGAAGGCACTCGTCAAGCAGGGCAAGCTCAACGAACGTTCGCTCGATCTGCGCGTTGTGTGCACCACTCACGACTGGTTCCGCCTCGTCGAGCGCGAGGTGATCGCGGGCCGCGTGATGAGCGAAGACGACACGAAGAAGTTCGCCACCGTCGCGGTGCTGACTGAATGGGGCGCGCGCAGGCTTCTCGCGAACGAGCACGCCGTGGGCGAGACGCTCACGATCGACCGCAGCACCTACCAGGTGATCGGAATCGTGAAGAGCGAGTCTGGCGGCGCGGAGGCATCGGACACGCCAGACGGCCAGACCGACGTGTACATTCCTCTCGCCTCTGCGCGCCAGCGCTATGGCGACATGTTCGCCCGCCGCACGCAGGGCTCGGTTGTGCGCGAGAAGGTGGAGCTGCACGAGATTCTCGTGCACGTAGAGCGCGAGGAGGACGTTGCCGCCACCGCCAAGGCGGTCTCGCGCATCCTCGAGACGTCGCACAAGCGGCGCGACTACGCGATAAACGTGCCGCTGCAGCTTCTCCGCCAGGCCGAGGCCACGAAGCGCACGTTCTCGATAGTGCTCGGCGCCATCGCCGGCATCTCGCTTCTCGTGGGCGGCATCGGAATCATGAACATCATGCTCGCATCCGTCACGGAGAGGACTCGCGAGATCGGCATACGCCGCGCGATCGGCGCGAAGCGCTTCCAGATCGTGCTGCAGTTCCTCATCGAGGCGATGGCGCTCTCGGTGATCGGCGGGATGATCGGAATGGCGCTTGGCCTTGCGATACCGTTCGCCGTCACGCTCATCGCGGGAATGCCAACGGTGGTGACGCCGATGAGCCTGGTGCTGTCGTTTGGAATATCCGTTGGCGTGGGAATCTGCTTCGGAATATATCCTGCCATGAGAGCGTCGAAGCTGGACCCGATAGTGGCCCTGCGCTACGAGTGATGTTAGGCACTAGGCACCAGGCACTCGATTTGCTATAATCGTGTCATGAACTTTTCAAGGACTTTTCTGTCTGCCGCGTGTGCGGCGGGCGCGATCGCGGCGCATGGCGCCGTGACGCTCTTCGACTTCGAGACGCCGCAGGAGATCGCCTGCGCGCCAAACGGCAAGAACTCAAGCCGTTCGTTTGCCGTGGAAAGCCGCTACTCGACGCACGGCACGAACGCGCTGCACTGGACGTGTACGCCGTGGCGGCAGGGCCTTGACGAATGGCCCAGCTTCACGTTGGAGACGTCCGTTGCAGACTGGACGCAATACGACCGCATGGCCGTGGACATCGTCAACCTCGCCGAAGGCGGCGCCTCCTTCTCCACGTTCATCGCCGGCGCGGAAGGCCGCATACAGAACGGCCTTCATGCGACCACGCGCCTGCCCTCGCATGGGTACATGCAGTGGATAGTGCCGCTCAAAAAATGGCCAAAGACGACGAATCCGAAGGAGATCGCGCGAGTGCACTTCTTCACCGACAAGCCGTTCGCGTTCGACGTGTACCTTGACCGCGTGACGCTGCTCAAGCCCGGCGAGTCCGCGCCAGAGCCGGAGGGAAGGGGCGTTTCGCGCGACATACTGCCGCTGATGTCGGCGCGCGTTGCCGAGGCGGAGCGCGAGTGCGCCGCGATGCGCGGCGAGAGGGAGCACGACGAAAGCTACTGGCGATTCCGCAACGCATGCACGCGGGCCGGACAGGATACCACGCGCATGTGCGTGGGCGTGGCCTCGTCGATGACGAAGGTGCGTCCGCGTGCCGCATTCTCTGCCGATCCCGCAGTGCGCGCCCACATCCGCCTCGCGCGCCGCGAGAAGGAGAGCCTGCAGATCATAGTGGCGCCGGGCGACGCGGACCTGAAGAACGTGCGCGTTGAGTGTTCGGCCATGAAGAACATGGAGAAGGGCGGCTGGATGCTGCCCACCGGCAGCGTCGCATGCGTGGTGACGGGCTATGTGGAGACCTCGAACCAGCCGCCGTACAAGGTGGGCCATGCGGTGAGCTGCAAAAACGCCGTAGGATACTGCCGCAAGCTGGAGAAGCCGTCCCTCGGATGGTGGCCGGATCCCATTCTCGAGTACCTGCACGCCACGGACGTCAAGGGACGCGACGCGCAGAGCTTTTGGGTGCGCGTGACGTGTCCGGCGGACCAGCCTGCGGGCCTCTACTCCGGCGAGCTCGTGGTCTCGGCCGACAACGCGCCCTCCGTGAAGGTGCCTTTCACCGTGCGCGTCAACGGCTTCTCTGTGCCCGCGAAGAGCCCTCTGCCGCTTGCGATAACGTTCGCGCCGGCTCCCAACACGCAGCTTGAGCAACAGGGCGGCCTTGAGGCGGCGCGCCGCGTGCGCGAAAGCCCCGACTCGCCCGTGAACGTCTGGAGCCGGCATAGGCTCGAATGGGGCGACTTCCTTGCCGACTACTACATCACGATGGACAATCTCTACCACAATGACGACGGCAGAGGCGGCCAGCCCCGCTTCGACGTGCTCTCCCGCCTCAATGAGCAGGGCCGCCCCGGATACTTCAACCTCGGCTACTGGGGCCCCATGGGCACAAGCGCCAACGCCGAGGCGGAGTGGCGCGCGAAGACGCTGCCGCGCCTGAAGGCCAACTGGCTCCGTGCGAAGGAGCTAGGCCTTGAAAAATACGCGTACATCTACGGATGCGACGAGGCGCCGAAGCACCTCTTCGCGCAGATACGCCGTTCCGTGGAGGTGCTTAAGGCCGAATTCCCCGGCGTGCCGATCTTCACCACCGCGTACGACCACGAGTACGGCGTGGGCACGGAGCTGGGGTGCATGGACTGGTTCACGCCGCTCACGCCGCGCTTCGTTCCGGAGAAGGCCGCAAAGGCGCGTGCCGAGGGGCGGCAGGTGTGGTGGTACATCTGCTGCGGGCCGCACGCGCCTCACGCGAATATGTTCGTGGAGCACGAGGCGATAGAAGGGCGGCTTCTGATGGGCGCGATGACCACTCGGATGCGTCCTGACGGCTTCCTCTACTACCAGATCACGATATGGAACGCGATGCGTCCGATCGAGGGGCCGAGCGCGTTCACCACGTGGTCCGCACGCAGCTGGACGACATACCACGGCGACGGCAGCTGGACGTGCTGCGGGCCGGACGGCATGCCGCTAGCCACCCAGCGCCTCGAGAACTTCCGCGACGGACTTGAGGACTACGCCTACGCCCTTGAGCTCGAGCGACGGCTCAAGGAGCGCGGCGCCGTCGATCCCGCATGGGCCGCCAAGGCACGTGCGCTTCTCGCCGTGCCGAAGGACGTGATGGACACCATGACCAACTACACGGGCGATCCCGCCGCAGTCCTCCGTTGGCGCGATGCGATGGCCGACCTCATAGAGTCCAGACCGTGAAAAAGCAGATGCGGCTTGCGCTGTGACCATTATATGGTATAATTGACGGCATGAATTTTTGCATAGCCATACCATATTCGCAGGACGAGATCTTTCAGCATTTCGGAAAGAGCTCGCAGTTCAAGATTTACACCGTGGCCGACGGAGCGGTGGCGTCCACAGAAGTGCTGGACACTGCCGGCGTGGGCCATGAGGATCTTGCGCTCTGGCTCGTCCAGCACTCGGTGCAGGCCGTGGTGTGCGGTGGCATAGGTCCGGGCGCGCAGGGCGCCCTTGCGGCCGCGGGCATAGCTGTGTTCGCAGGCGTTGAGGGCGCGGCGGACGAAGCGGCGCGCAGACTTCTCGCGGGCGAGCTGGCGCCTGCAGGCGGAGCTAACTGCCATGGCGGCGGTTCTTGCCCGCATTGTTCAAAAAGCGGCTCCTGCGGCTGTCACTGAGGTCGGGTGCCGTGCTTGAAGTCCGCAACATATCCTTTGCCTGGGGGCGCAAGCAGCTGCTGGAGGACGTGTCGTTCACCATCGCGCCTGGCGAGGTGGCCGTTCTGGCGGGTGCGAACGGAGCCGGGAAGACTTCGCTCATGAAGGTGCTGGCCGGTCTGTGCATGCCGTCGGGCGGAACGGTGGCGGCGGACGGTGTGGACATTTTCGCGAATCCGCTTCGCTACCGTCGGATGATGGGCTATCTTCCGGAAAGCGCCCCGGCCGATCCCGACATGACCGTGCGCAGCTACCTGCGCTACCGCGCGAACCTGCGCGGCGAGATGGCGAAGAAGATCCGCCACCGAGTGGCGGAGGCGATGGACCTGTGCGGACTCGAGGAGAGCGCTGGCGCGTTCATCGGGTCGCTGTCGTTCGGCCTGCGCAAGCGCGTGGCGCTTGCGGACGCTCTTCTTCTGCGGCCACGCTTTCTTTTTCTGGATGATCTTCTTGCGGGACTCGATCCCGTCACGCGCGAGATGTTCGGCCGCATACTTGCTGCGATATCGTCCATAGCCGCAGTCGTGGTGAGCGGGCACGAGATAGACGAACTCGCCCGCTGGGCCACCAAGTTCTACGTGATCAAGGAGGGCCACGCGCTCGGCGCCAAAACCGCATCCGGCGCCAAGATGCTGCTTGGCCTTACGCCGCGCGCGAAGGGTGGTGCCGCATGACGCGCGCGATACGAGTGGTCTTCGCCCGCACGTTCGGGCGCCTTGCGCCTTCACCGACGGCGGCGGTGGCGGTGGCTGGCTTTCTCGCTCTCGCAGGCGGTTTCTTCACGCGCGCGCTGATGCGCGGCGATGGTGGCGCAACGCCCGCCGCCGCGGTGTGGGCGCTCTCCGCGGTGCCGTTCCTGCCGATTCTCGCCGCGCTCCTCACGATGCGCCTGATAGCGGACGAACGGGCGAGCGGCAGGCTTGACCTCGTGCTGACGGCGCCTATCCAGGAGCGCGACTTCGTGCTGGGCAAGTTTCTTGCCGCATACGCAGAAACCGCGATGGCGCTAGGCTTCTATCTTCTTGTTCCGCTTATGGCGCTCAAGATGTGCGCGCCTGCCCTTGCCGACGACCTCACGTTCGCATCGTTCCTTCCGGCAGCGTTTGCGCTGCTGATGCAGGCGGCGCTGTGGTGCGCGACGGGTCTTCTTGCAAGCGCGTGCTTTCGCCATGCGGCGGCCGCGGCATTTGCGTCCCTCATCCTCATGCTCGCTTTGCCGCACGCGATCTTCTGGGCGGCAACGGCGTGGTCGCCGGTGCTTCGCGCGCGCGTTGCGTCCATTCCGTTCGAGGCGCACGTGGTGGACATCGCCACGGGGCTTGTCTCGTTCTCGGCTCTTGCGTTCTATGCGTCGCTCACGCTATTCGCGCTCTTCGCCGCCACGAGAGCGGTCGCCGCCGAACGCCTTCGCGGGCGAGCGGGACGCGGCCCCCGCGCGGCCACCGCGGGAGTGGCCATGCTCGCCTTCGTCTTCGCATGCATGGTGGTGGCGTTCGCGATGCGTCTCGACTTCTCCTTCGAGCTGCCCATGCACTCAGGCGGCGCTAAGGCGTCGGCCCGCACGTGCCAGCTGCTCGCGGAGGCCCATGGCGACATGCGCATCACGTGCTTCCTCGCGCGCCAGGCGCCCGAGTTCCGCGCCGTCTCGCGCCTTCTGCGCGGACTCCAGACCACGTCGCGGCGCGTGGGCGGCGCGCGACTTGCGGTGGACTATGTGGATCCGCGCTGGGAGCTCGGCCGCGCGCTCGACCTCGTTCGAGCCGGTGCGGAGGAGGGCTCGCTGGTCTTCCGCCGCGGCAACCGCCGCATCACGTTGCCGCTGAGGGATCTCTTCCCCGCATCCACCAACGTCGCTCGCGCTGTTGGCTCGGACGCGCTCGTCGCCGGCGAGTCGGTATGCGCGTCGGCCCTGCAGCGACTTTCCCTGCCGACATCGCGCGAAGTACTGTACTGGACGACCGGACACGGCGAGGCGACGTTCGATTCGTATGATCCCATCTACGGCCTGAGCGACATCGCCCGCGATCTGCGCCGCGAGGGATACGCCCTTGAGAAGCTGGACCTTTCGTCCGTGCCATCAGTGCCTGGCGACTGCGCGGTGCTCGTGGTGGCTGGCGCGCGCGAGCCATTCGCCCGCATGGAGATCGCACGCCTTGAAGGGTGGCTCCGCGGCGGCGGGCGACTGCTCGTGCTGGCCGCTCCGGGTCCAAACGCCGGCGCAGGCGCGCTCCTTGCCGACATGGGTGTGAAGATACTTCCGTACACTGTGATCTCGCAGAGCACCTTCTCGGGAACCGACGTGGTGGCCAGGGAATTCGCCGAACACCCCATCACGCGTCCACTTGCAGGCAGCACCGCCATCTTCGAGGCTCCGATTCCGATAGCCCCGTCCGCCGCCGCGCAGGCCGAAGGAACTACGTTCACCGAGCTTGTGCGCACCGATGACACGGCCTGGGGCGAAAGCGAACCAGCCACGCGTCCCTGGACGCGCGACGCCACCACCGAGCCAGGAGGCCCCCTTGCGCTCGCAGTTGCCCTTGAGCGCGGCGGCATGGCGCGCGACGTGGCGCTGCGCCCCACGCGCATTGTGGTGGTTGGCGACGCGTCGTTCGTTGCGAACGGCGCCCTCTCGCAGCGTGCGAACGCGAACCGCGACGTGTTCCTCAACTCTCTTGCTTGGCTCGCCGGCCTTGACGCGCTGACCGCGCCGCGCACGCCGGGAAGCACGGTGGCTACGGGCATGGACCGCACGCGCTGGATGCGCTTCGGCTTCGCGAGCGCGCTCGTTCTGCCGCTCGTGGTGCTGGCGCTGGGGCTCGTCGCCGCATTCAGAAGGGGACGCATCTCATGAACAACCGCCGCGCAACTGTGTTTCTGCTTGTGGGGATTGCCGCGATCGCGTTCGGGCTGTATCATCTTTCGAAGCGTACGAGGAACATCGCCACCACCGCCACGCGCAACTCGCTGTGCACACTCGATCTTGCCGACGTCAATTCGCTGGAAGTGGTTCGCGACGGCACGAACGTGATGGCGCTCTCCCGCAAGGAAGATGGCGCGTGGCGCATCGTAACTCCCTATGCGGCGCCTGCCGACGAGGCTGTGGTGCGCAGGCTTGTGGACGCAGTGACGCTGTTCCCGCTCGGCGACATGCGCACCGAGGAGGAGATTGCGGCGCTGCATGAGGATCTTGCAGATTTCGGCCTTACCGCCGATGCGCGGGCCAAGGTGATTCTTCGCTCGAAGGGCGACCCCACGTGCATTCTCTTCGGTGCTTCAACTGCGTCCGGCAAGGAAGTCTACGCCCATACGGTGGGTCTGAGCAACGTGTTCACCATCGCGACCGAGGCATTGGATGCAGTTCCTTTCAACGCCGACGGCTTCAGGAAGCGCACCCTCGTGGCGAGCGACGCGAAGGAGATGGTTGGAATCGACCTGCGCGTGCCCGGGACGCCATTTGTGAAGCTTGTTCGCGGGGCGGGCGGCTGGAAGCTGACTGCGCCAGTGGAGGCGCCTGCAGATGCGGCCGCGGTCGAAAAGCTGGTGGTGGGGCTTGCCGAGGCTAAGGTTTCGGAGTTCGTGCTGCCGAGTGCGGCGAATTCCCTGCCAGGCGGCGGAGAGTCCGCGATCAAGCCCTCGGCGCTCGCGCCGTACGGACTTGCTTCAAGCGCAGGTTTCGCGGTTACGGTGCGCGCCGCATCTGGTGCGGCCGAGCAGATCGTGTTCGGCGCAAACAAGGGCACGAACCTCGTGTATGCGCTGGTGCAGAACGGAACGGCGGTTGTCGCGGTGGATGCGGCGCTTGCCGAGCTGTGCCGCGCGGGGAGCGCATCGTTCCGCGATTCGCGCGTGTTCCCGATCGGCGCGGACGAGCGCCTTGCGTCGGTCTCTCTTACCGCGGGTTCGCTCGTCTACGTGCTGGCGCAGGGTACGAACGGCGTGTGGAGACTTGAGGCGCCAGTTGTGGCGCCGGCGGATTCTGCTGCCGCGGCGGCGATGGTGGACCGTGTGCTGCGCATGCGGCGCAGCGACGTGCCGGACTCTCCGCCCGAGAAGGACGGAGTGAGGGTCTCCGTGGCGACGTCTGCCGGCGTGCAGCCGGGCGTGGTTGTGCCGGCATCGTACTTTGAGGGCTGCGGCGCATTTGCGGATCTTCGGTCGAAGACGCTTCTCGCGCTTGATCCAGCGTCCGTAAGGCGTCTTTCCGTGACGCCGAAGGGCGCCTCGGGCATCACGGTGGCGCCTTCTGCCGACCGCTCGAAGTGGAACATAGAGGGCGGTCCGCCGGCGACAGTCTCGGTCGAGGCCGTCAAGAAGCTGCTCACGGCGCTCACGCGAGTCGATGCCTCCGCGGTTGAGACGGTTGCCGCCACTCCCGACGACCTGAGGCGCTGCGGCCTTGACATGCCGGAGCTGACGATTGCCATCGACTTCGAGCAGACTGACTCGCCGCGCCGCAATCTGCTTCTGGGCGGCGTTGCCGCGGGAGGCGGGCGCTATGCGACAGTTGGCGGTGCAGATGCCATTTTCATTCTCTCCCGCGCCGTGGTGCAGGAGCTCACGGTCAAGATCGCGGAATGATCCATAGGAGTTGCGGATACAGTGAAATCGAATAAAACGAATGCCATAAGATTTGCATGTGTCATGGTGGCGTGCCTGGGCATGGCGGCGGGCGCTGAAGCGTCAGAGGCGGCCAAGGCCGCGTCGCCGTTCACGCGTTCACTCGTCTCGAGGATGCTGGATGCGCGCGGCGGTTCGGTGGCGCCGAAGAAGCAGATGTGGTATGTGGACGCGGAGAAGGTCGAGCCAGGCGAGTGGCCGTTCGACGTTGCGCGCGTGGAGGAGCTCCTTGAAAAGGCAATGGTCAGAACGGAAGGCGGACCATTCCGCCTGCGCCGCCAGGCGGATGAGCCCGACGCGCGCAAGGCGGGCGCAGATGCGCTTGCCTACGTGAACAAGATCATCTGCGAGTGGGCGGTGATGTCGCTGGACGCGAAGTTTCCCCGCTGCGACGCCGATACGACCAAGGCGCTTGGCGCGTACCGCGTGGATCTCGACAGGGAGTTCTGGTCGAACTACGCGATCCTCACGAAGACCGGCGCGGTGAGAGGTGGATCGTCCAAGGCCGGCGGATGGATCACGTCGTGGAAGGTGGCGACGAATCTCTATCTTGTGGTCACGTCGGACCTCGCAAAGGAGTGCAATCCGCGCGACTACCAGTTTGTGATGTGGAACGGCGTGAAGGACTGGCCAGTGTGCGGCTTCGACGGCTTCCCCGACGCTGCGCGCTTCGCGATGGTGAAAAGCGTCCTGACAGAGCCCCGATCCGCCAACAATCTCGCCGCGCTGATCCACTCCCGCGAGGCCAACCGCTCCAACTACATGCGCGAGTACGTCGAGTCGCTGCTGCGCCGCTCCGCGGCGGGCGGCTGCGATGCCGCGTTCCACAACCTCGGCGTGCTGATGGAGGAAAGAGGCCTCGCCGCCGAGGCGGAGGCGTTCTACAGCCGCGAACGTGCCAAGAAGTCCGAAGGGCGGGACGACTAGCCATGTTCGCGGCGCGCGCATACATGCTCGACATCAGCCGCGACAAGGTGCCCACCATGGGCACGCTGCGGCTTCTCGTGGACCTTCTCGCCAAGTTCGACTACAACCAGCTTCAGCTCTACACGGAGCACACCTTCGCGTATTCGCGCCACCGCGGGGTATGGGAGCACGCATCGCCGCTCACGGCCGAGGAGGTGCGCGCGCTCGACGCATACTGCGCCATGCACGGCATCGAGCTCGTGCCAAACCAGAACTCGTTCGGACATCTCGAGCGCTGGCTCGTGAAGCCCGAGTACAACCATCTCGCCGAGCTTCCGAACGGCGGCGCGCCGCTTCCGTGGGGCGGATTCAAGAAGCATCCCACCACGCTGTGCCCCACGAACCCCGAGTCGCTTAAGTTTCTGGAGGGTCTTTTCGACGAGCTTCTGCCGAACTTCGAGTCGAGGCTTTTCAACATCGGCTGCGACGAGACCTTCGATCTTCTTGGCAACGGCCGTAGCGCCGATGACGTCAAGAGCGTTGGCGAAGGGCGCGTGTATCTTGAGTTCCTGCGCAAGGTCGCGGCGCTTGCGCGCGCGCGCGGCAGGCGGCCGATGTTCTGGGGCGACGTGATACTGCGCCATCCCGAGCTCGTTCCGGAGCTGCCGAAGGACCTCATCGCCCTCGACTGGGGCTACGAGGGCAACCATCCGTTCATGAGCGAGGCCGAGCAGTTCAGCCGCGCGGGGCTAGACTTCTACGTGTGCCCCGGCACCAGCTCGTGGAACTCGCTCGCCGGGCGCATCGAGAACATGCGCGAGAACATGCAGGCCGCCGAGGCCGCGGGACGCAGGTTCGGCGCGAAGGGATTCATGGTCACGGACTGGGGGGACGGCGGGCACTGGCAGCCTCTCGTCGTCTCGCTGCCCGGCCTCATCCTCGGCGGCAACCTCGCTTTCACGGGGCCTTCCGCCAACAAGATGAACCTCGAGGAGGCGCTGAACGGCGTGATGGGCGTGCCGCTCGGGGGCACGCTGCTGCGGCTTGGCACGCTGTACCTGCGCGGGGGCGCGCTCCGCGCAAACGCGAGCGAGCTCTTCCGGATACTCGCGAACGACCACGGGTATTCGAGACATCCGGGATTGACCGACTCGGTGCTAGCAGAGGTGTCGTCCATCGCCGAAGGCTGCCGCCATGCCGCGGCGGCGTATGCGGGCGGCGCATATCCGAACGCATGGGCGCAGGAGATAGTGCATGTGGCGAATCTCGTGGACGCGGCGTGCAACAGGCGCGACGCAGGGCGCCTGCGCTTCCTGCGCGAGGAGCACGACCAGGTGTGGAAGCTCCGCAATCGCCCCGGCGGCATGGAAGACTCCCGCTCCAAGCTCCCGAGGTTCTAGTCCAGTCCTGCGGCATGTTTGCCAAATGACGGCGGATTTGGTAGAATATCTTCAACCCTAAAAGGAGAAGAGAGAAGGCAAAATGATAAACGTCGGCATCATAGGCTGCGGCTTTGTGGGCGGCGCCCTGAAGACGTGGCTCGAGGAAAACAACAAGGATTGCGCTATATTCGTGAGCGACCCCCCGAAGGGCATGAACGACGACCTTTCGAAGATCGACATCGCGTTCCTTCAGATACACGTGCCAACCGAGGACGACGGCACCCAGAACCTCGAGCTGATGAAGGAGCTCATCCGCGGCCTGCCCAACGTGCCCGTGTTCGTTCGCACCACCATACTGCCCGGCACTTCCGACATGCTCTCGCGCGAGACCGGCCACCAGGTGTGCTACATGCCGGAGTTCCTCACGGAGCGCACGCACATCGAGGACTTCAAGAAGCAGACTATGGTGTTCACAGGCGCGGTGGAGCTCCTGATCAAGGTGTTCCCCGGCAAGAAGTTCACGGTGATGAGTCCGCTCGAGGCCGAACTCACGAAGTACATCCACAACGTGTTCGGCGCCTACAAGGTCACGTACTTCAATGCGGCAAAGGAATACGTGGAAAAGATGGGCGGCGACTGGGCGAAGGTGCACACGGGCGTGCTGCTTTCTGGCTACATCAACGACACCCACACCTACGTGCCAGGTCCGGACGGCAAATGCGGCTACGGCGGCAAGTGCTTTCCGAAGGACGTCAACGCCTTCGCGAAGATGACCAGTGGCACGGCCCTTGGTACGCTGCTCGCCCCGCTCCACGAGCTGAACGTGCACTTCCGCGGCTTCGAGGAGCACATCTAGCGTCCTTGAATCTGCCCCGCGATTTCCACACAACAACCCAAACAAGGAACAGACCATGAAGAGACTTATGTTTGCGCTCGCGGCGGTCGCCGCGCTGGCCTGCGGAGCCTACACGCAGGCGCCTGTGGGCCTGAAGACTCCGTGGGGCGAGAAGGTCACGCCCGCGAACGCCTGGCGCGAGTATCCGCGTCCGCAGATGGTGCGAAGCGCCTGGACGAACCTGAACGGTCTCTGGCAGTATGCCGTCACGAAGGAAGCGCCCGCATGCCCCAAGGCATGGGACGGCGAGATACTCGTGCCGTTTGTAATCGAAAGCTCGCTCTCCGGTGTCGGCAAGCTGCTGGAGCCTGGCGAGACGCTCTGGTACCGCCGCAGCTTCGACGCGTCCGTCAAGAAGGGCGAGAGGCTGCTTCTCCACTTCGAGCAGGCCGACTTCCGCGCGATGGTGTACATCAACGGACGCGAGATCGACGTGCCGCACGAGGGCGGGCAGATGCCGTTCTCGTATGACGTAACCGACTTCGTTAAGGCGGGTTCGAACGAGCTCGTGGTGAGCATCTGGGATCCCACCACCGACTTCATCGGCTCCACCGGCAAGCAGGTGTTCAGGCCGGGCGGGTGCATGTACACGCGCTCGAGCGGAATCGGCGGCACGGTGTGGCTCGAGACGGTGCCGGCAACGCACATCGCGGGATACAAGGTCACGCCCGACATCGACGCCGGAACCGTGCGCTTCGAGTTCGACGTCGCTGGCGGCGGGTTCAACTGCCCTGAAGTCACGGTGGCCATCGAGTCCGTCAAGGGCCTGACGGCGACGACGAAGGACGGCGTCGCGGTGGTGAAGCTGCCCGCGGGCTTCAAGCTGTGGAGCCCCGAATCTCCCGCGCTCTACGACTTCACGGCCGTATGCGGCGCGGACAAGGTGCGGGGCTACTTCGGCATGCGCAAGATCGAGGTCAAGAAGGATCCGAACGGCGTTCTCCGCGTCTACTTCAACAACAAGATGCGCTTCCTCATCGGAACTCTCGACCAGGGCTGGTGGCCCGACGGACTCCTCACGCCTCCCTCCGACGAAGCGATGGCCTTCGACATCCAGAAGCTCAAGGACATGGGCTACGACATGATGCGCAAGCACATCAAGGTTGAGCCCCGCCGCTACTACTACCTCTGCGACAAGATGGGCATCATCGTGATGCAGGACATGCCCTCGGGCGGCGGCGACAGGCAGAAGCGCTACGGCTTCTACCGCCGCGAGCTCAAGGAAATGATCGACCATCTCTACAACGTTCCCTCGATCGTCAGCTGGATTCCCTACAACGAAAGCTGGGGCCAGCCCGGCGAGTTCCTCACCCACGCGACGCTCGTGTGGACCCAGAAGTACGATCCCTCTCGCATCGTCGACGGTCCCTCCGGCTGGAACGACTACGAGGGCGGCCATGCGGGCGGCAGGCGCACGCGCCACAAGCCGCTCGGCGAGGAGGAGGCGGCCGACCTCGTTGACAGGCACGACTACGCGGTCACTCCGCACATGATGTCCGTCAACAACCGCCGCGCCAGCTTCCTCGGCGAGTTCGGCGGCATCGGCTGCCGCGTGGAGGGCCACCTCTGGACCTCCAAGGCATGGGGATACGGCAACACAGGCAAGGACGCCGACCGTTCGTTCGTGCAGGGCAAGTTCATCACGCTCATGGACCATGTGGGCGATCTCGCCCGCGCGGGGCTCTGCGGCAGCGTCTATACCCAGACCACCGACGTCGAGGCCGAGATCAACGGCCTCATCACCTACGACCGCAAGGTCGTGAAGTTCGACGAGAAGGCCCTCGCCGCCGTTCACGAGCGTGTGCGCCGCGCCGCCGAGGAGGGCATCATGCCGCGCGAGACGAAGACGGTTCTCCGCCGCCTCGACCCCAATCCCACCGCGTGGGCTTGGACGACCGTCGAGCCGACCGCGGGCTGGGAGAAGCCCGGCTTCAACGACTCCGCTTGGGCCCGCTCGGCCGGCGGTTTCGGCAACAAGCAGATCACCTACGACCACCCGGCCGCCAAGGTCTCCACCGAGTGGGACACTCCCTCCATCTGGCTGCGCCGCCACTTCACCTACTCGAAGCCCGCCGGAGAGATTCTGCGCGCGAACGTGGACATGTTCCACGACGAGGACGCCGAAGTGTACCTGAACGGCAAGCTCATCGTCAAGGCCGCCAACTACAACACCGAGTTCACGCCCTTCGGCGTGAAGCCGGACGTGTTCTCCGCCGCCGTGAAGGAGGGCGACAACGTGATCGCCGTCAAGGTGACGCAGAAGACCGGCGGTCAGTACATCGACCTTGGCATTTCCTTGGACGTGGCCAAATAGTAGGGGAGGCTCTGCCATGAAGAAGAAGCCCTCTCTCAAGTACAGGCGCATTCTCCTGAAGCTTTCGGGCGAGGCTCTCAAGAACCGCGAGGCGGGCGACTGCATCGACGCCTCCCGCCTCGCGTTCATGGCCGAGCGCGTGAAGAAGATCCACGCGCTCGGCGTGCAGGTGGGCATCGTGCTGGGCGGCGGAAACATCTTCCGCGGCCTCGCCGGCGCCGAGAACGGCGTGAACCGCGTTGTGGGCGACTCGATGGGAATGCTCGCCACGATCATCAACGGCCTCGCCATGATGAACGCGCTTGAGCAGATAGGCGTGCCCACGCGCGTGATGACCGCAATCGACATGCCGAAGCTAGCCGAGCCGTTCATCCAGCGCAGGGCCATACGCCACCTCGAGAAGGGGCGCGTGTGCATCTTCGCGGGCGGCACTGGGAACCCGTTCTTCTCCACCGACTCGGCCGCCGCCCTGCGCGCGAGCGAGATCGGCGCGGACGCCCTCCTCAAGGCCACGAAGGTGGACGGAATCTACACCGCCGACCCGATGAAGGATCCAAAGGCCAAGAAGTATGGCTCGCTCACCTACACCACGGCGCTCGAGAAGCGACTAAAGGTGATGGACTCCGCGGCATTCGCGCTCTGCATGGACAACAACATCCCCATCGTCGTATTCGATTTCTTCGACGGCGATGCCCTCGAGCGCCTCGTCAAGGGCGAGGCCGTGGGCACTATCGTGAGCTAGCCGCATGGCAGTTCCCCCGCGCCGCTACAAGATCGTGCTCGCGTACGACGGCACGGCATACTCCGGCTACCAGAGGCAGGACAACGGAGTGGCCGTGCAGCAGCGCGTGGAGGAGGTGCTTGAGATAATCAACCACGAGCCCGTGCGCGTGTACGGTTCGAGCCGCACCGACGCAGGCGTGCACGCAAAGGGCTTTGTGGCGCACTTCGATCTCGTGCAGCCCGTGCCACCCGCTAACCTCGTGAGGGCGATGAACACGCGCCTTCCGCCCGACGTGCGCGTGATGCGCGCCGCCTACGCGCGCCCCGACTTCGACGCCCGCAAGGACGCGAAGGGCAAGGAATACCGCTACTTCGTGTACAACGCCTCGATCCTTCCGCCGCATCTTGCGCCGTACTGGACGTTCTGCCACAGACCGCTCGACATTGCAGCGATGCAGGATGCCGCCTCGCGCTTCGTGGGCCGCCACGACTTCGTCTCATTCGCCGCCAATCCCCACCGCGACCTCGAGACGACAGTGCGGAACATATTCGCGTTCACGGTGAAGAAGAGCGGTCCGCGCGTGACGTTCAGCGTGAAGGGCGACGGTTTTCTCTACAAGCAGGTGCGCTCCATGGTGGGGTTCCTCCTGAGCGTCGGGAAAGGAAACGAGCGCCCCGAGGCGGTGACCGAGCTCCTCGAGGCGGCAACCCCGCGCACCGCGCGCGTGCAGACTGCACCCGGCAAGGGACTCTTCCTCTGGAAGGTTTGGTACTGAACTGCTGTCATGAGGGAATCGCTTGGCAAGGTGCAGGCCCTACGATTCGGTTTGCGCGGCGACGGTCAATTATGGTATACTAGCGGGGATGAAAACAAAAGGAAAAACCAGTCTCCGCGCGCAGGTGCGTGCATGGGGCGCCGTCGCTGCGCTGGCGTTGGCCTTCGCCGGCACGGCGCATGGCGCGTGGTACTGGCCGTTCGACCCTGACGACGAGAAGAAGCCGCCCCGTCTCCACAGGCTATTGGAGAAGGCCAACGACTACATCGACATTGCCGACGACCAGGCGCTCAACGGCAACGGCGACAAGGCGATTGAGAACTACCGCCTGGCCCTGGCCGAGCTCGACAGGGTGGAGCGCGAGAATCCCGACCGGGCCGAGACGCCCGAGTTCGCGCCGCTCCGCACGAAGCGCGCCACGTGCCAGTCGGCCATCGACACCATACGCTTCGCGCAGGTGAACGAGAACACGCGCGCTGTTTCCGTGACCAACACGAGCGAGCTCCAGAAGAAGTGGAACAAGAAACACGGCATCGTCACCCCCGAGGAGGCGGCCGAGGAGAAGCGCAAGAAGGCCGAGGCGGAGAAGACGGCCGCGAAGGCGAACGCGCCGGATCCAGAGTTCCAGTCCACATACGCCGCCGCGCTCGCGGACATGCGGAAGAAAGACTATCCAGCCGCATCGCAGAAGCTTGAGGTGCTCGAGAAGAAGAACGCCGACAACCTGAACCTGCTTCTCCTGCGTGCGGCCCTGCAGGTCTGCCAGGGCCAGGACTTCGCCGCGCGCCGCACGCTCGAGCGCGCCGCGCGCGTGCAACCCAAGTCGTATCTCCCGCTCTACAATCTCGCGAATCTTTCGCTGAAGATCGACGACGACATCGACGTGGCCCGCCGCCATTACGAAAAGGGACGCTCTCTTGGCGGACCAAGGAACGAGGCGCTGGAAAAGAGGCTTGGAAGGAAATGACGCGTAGCTTTACATCAGCCATCATAGGCGCAGCTGTTGCAGTGCAGTGTCTCGGCGAAGTGCCGGAACCGCCAAACGAGCCGGTGGAGCCGCCTGCCGTCGCGTTCGCCCGCGCCAAGCCCAAGATCATCGAGGAGGCAACGGCGCCCGAAGTGCTGATGGCGTGCCGTTCGATGCTGCCGGTGCGTCCTGTCGCCTTGAACGGCTCGATCATCCTTCGCAACAGGCGCGGAATAGTGCAGAGCGAACACGACTATCGCCTCGTGATGCGGCGCAGGCCGGACGTGTCGCTGATGACGATTCATCTGAGCCCCCGCGGAGAGACGAACGTGACGGCGAGCGTAACGATCTCAAGGCGCGCGGGGAAGCGCCCGACGATACGCCTCGCCAGGGCCGGCTCCGCGGATGCGGAAGTTGTCGACTCGCCGCTTGAGCGCGTGCTGGGAACGGACGTCACCTGGCTTGACCTCACATTTGACTTCCTCTGGTGGACAAATGCCTCGTACGAGGCGGAGCGCGAGGGCGAGAGCGTTCATGGGCAGAAGTGCCGCGTGATCCTAGTGAAGCCCGACGCGGAGATCAAGGGGCTTTCGGCCGTCAGGCTCTGGGTGGACAAGAAGACGGGCTGCCTGATGCAGGCCGAACAGGTGGACGCCGACGGAAAGCCGATTCGCCGCCTGTGGGGCACGCGCGTGAAGAAGTTCGACGGCAAGTGGATGGTGTCCGTATTGGAGGTGGAGACGCTCGGCGAGCGCCACCGCACGAAGATCACGGTTGACGGGCTCAATGAGCTGGACGAGTGACGGATTTCAAGTTGACAAAACGCAGAAAGGAAAAATGAAATGAAGAAACTGATCAAGATAGTCCTCTGGACAATCGCGATAATTCTCGTGCTGACGATCGTGGCGGTGCTTGCCATCCCGCTGTGGCTTGGCCCGACTGTTCGCGGAATCGCGAACGGCGTGGTGCCGGGCATGACAGGATGCGAGTTCAAGCTCGACCAGTGCGACATCAACCCGTATTCCGGCAAGATATTCCTTGGCGGACTTTCTCTCAAGAACCCCAAGGGATTTGACGAGCCTGAGGCGGTGAGCTTCGAGTCGCTCAAGATCGACTTGTCGTTCGCGTCGCTTCTCACGGACAAGATCCACGTGAACGACATAACGCTTGAGAAGCCTTTCGTGAGCTACGTCTTCGACGGCGAGGGCACGAACAACTTCGAGCGCATCGCGGCGTATGTGGCGTCCAAGAGTGGATCCTCCGAGAAAGAGGAGAAGGAGGATAAGGACGACGAGAAGGCCGGGCCCAAGGTGCTGATCGACAGGCTCTGCATCAACGGCACGAAGGTCAAGTACCGCAAGGTCTTGATTCCGATTCCCGTGCCCACTTTCACGAAGATCGGCTACGGCAAGGATGACGACAAGAAGAAGGACGACGACAAGAAGGACAAGAAGGAGCCCGCCGAAGAGGCGAAGGGCGCATCGTTCGAGGAGGCTGGCGAGCTGATCTGGGATTCCATCAAGGACAAGTTCTCGGTGAGCGGTGCTGTCGGCGCTGTTGGCGATGCGGCCGCTGGCGCCGCCACTGCGGTTGGCGGCGCTGCTGTTGATGCGGTGAAGGGCGTGGGCAATGTGGCAACTGACGCGGTCAAGGGTGCGGCCAATCTCGTTGGCGCGGGCGATGGAACAGCGGTGGGCAACGCCGCTTCCAAGGCCACCGAGGCCACCAAGAACGCTGCATCTGCTGCGGCCGACACCGCCACGAAGGCGGTTGGCGCCACTGCCGACGCCGTGAAGGACGGCGCAAAGGCCGTCGGGGAAGGTCTCAAAAAGCTTAATCCGTTCGGCAAGTGAGCTTGGCTGGAGCAGTGCATCTGATTGGCATCGGCGGCGTGGGCATGAGCGCCCTCGCACAGGCTTTCGTCGATGCCGGATTCGCCGTGACGGGCGCAGACCGTTCGCTAGGGGCAAATGGCGACGGCGAGCGCTCGCCTGTGCTCGCCGCCCTTGAGCGGCAGGGAGTGCGCCTCTTCCCGGATGACGGCTCGGGCGTCGACTCCTCGACGGCGCGCGTCGTGATCTCCACTGCCGTAGAGGATACAAACGCCGGACTCCGCAAGGCGCGCGAGCTGGGCATTCCCGTCACGCACCGCGCGGCGGCGCTTGCCGAAGTGCTTTCCTCGCGCCGTCTAGTGGCGGTGGCGGGAACGTGCGGCAAGTCGACGGTGACGGCCATTCTCGGCCATCTGCTCGTCGGGTGCGGGCTCGACCCCGTTGTGGTCAACGGTGCGCAGATCGCGGGCTGGGACGAAGGCGGCGAGCGCGTGGGCTCCACAAGGAAGGGCGCGGGCGGCTTTGCTGTGGCGGAGGTGGACGAGAGCGACAAGTCGCTTGTCGCGTTCCATCCGTATGCGGCAATCGTCACCAACGCCTCGGCTGACCACTACTCGAAGGAGGAGATGGACGCCGTGTTCGATGCGTTCGTGAAGGACGTGCCGGGTCCTGTTGTGGACGGTCGCCGCGAGCGCATCGTGCCTTCGCCGCTTGCACGGGAGATTCCCATGCCCGGCGAGCACAACGCAGTGAACGCGGAGTGCGCGATCCGCATGGCACGCCTCCTTGGGGCGGACGAGGACGCCATTGCGCGCGCGGTGCGCACGTTTCCGGGAGTGGAGCGGCGCCTGCAGAGAGTCGGCACGCTTGCGACGCGTGCGGGAGACGTGGCGGTTTTCGACGACTACGCCCACAATCCGGAGAAGCTGCACGCCATGCTCGTGACGTTGCAGGAGGCGTATCCGAAAGGCGTCGCCGCGGTGTGGCGTCCTCACGGTTTCGCGCCTCTCAGGAAGATGAAGGAAGCGCTTGCCGAGATGTTCCGCGCGACTCTGCGCGCACAGGACCTGCTTGTGCTGCTGCCGGTCTACGACGCTGGCGGCACGACCGACAGGTCGATGAACACGGACGCGCTCGCGGCGGATCTAGAAGGTGTTCCTGCTGCGCTCGCGGCGGATCTAGACGGGGCGGAGAAGATGCTTCGCGAGAGGGCGGAGGATTTCGGCGCATTCGCCGTATGCGGCGCGCGCGATCCAGGCTTGCCGGTTCTCGCGCGTCGGCTTGCGCATCCGGTGACATGAATCGAAGAACGAAAGGAATCGAAGATGAAGTTCAAGACGATGATTCTCGCGGCGGCCGCCTTTGCGGCGCCGATCGTGTGCATGGCCGACGCAAAGGCTAAGGACGCGGCGAAGGCGAAGGACGCCGCGCCCGCAAAGGCCGCAGCGCCTGCCAAGCCCGCCGCGCCGGTCAATGAGCCGCTGCCGCCAGTTCCGGACGAGGTTGCGGTGGCCAAGGCGATCAAGGCAAAGCGTCCGTTCTACGCGAAGTTCGCCGAGGCGAAGGATATGGCGTGGAAATGCCAGCAGCCGCTCGTTGTGGCTTTTCTGCCCGCCGGCGACCAGACAAGCCAGATGCTGGAGGCGAAGGCGCTCAAGCACAAGATGTTCGCGAAGGAGTTCGTGCCGGCCAACTGCGTGCTGCTGCTGTGGCGCCTGAAGCCCGGGAAGGTGGAGATGCCGCCGCCGCAGGGACGCGGAAGGCGTGCTGCGCCTCCGCCGAAGCCCACCACCATCGATGCGCGTCCTCTGAAGCCGCAGGAGGTGCAGTTCCTCACGGCGTTCGCGATTTCCCCTGAAGCGAGGGCGTGGGCGAAGCGCAACAACAAGGACGTGAAGTTCTCGGACATGATCAACTATCCCAGCGTCATCTGCGTGGATCCCGCGTGCAGAAAGCTTCTTTTCCGCGGTCCCAAGTTCGACACGTCCGTGGGGCAGGTTGGCTTCGGCGCCTGGATGTCGCAGATCGTCGACCTATTCCGCAACGCCAAGAGGGAGCCCGTGATCTCGCCTGCGCTGCAGAAGATCGTGGACAATCCCTCCGAGCCCAAGAAGTGGAAATGATCACATGAGCGACGTCGCGTCTTCGTTTTCATATCCAGCATGCAGGCTCGTGACCGGCTCGCAGACCGCATTTGACGCGGCGAGAGCGCGATTCGACGCCACGCGGCCGGACGATGTGCGTCTCGCCGAGAAGAGCGGCTGGGCTATGCGGCGCACCACTCTCGCCGGCGAGGAGTCCGTGGCGGGCGTTGGCACGTTCCGCGGGCGCGAGCGGCGCACCATCACCTTCGCGCCCTCGGAGCGTCCGGGCTGGTGGATCCGCCGTACCGACCAGCCGGAGCAGCTCGACACCGCGGTGGACATCGCGAACCTCTGGACCTCCGCGCGCAATCTCGTGCTGCGCAGCGGCTCGCCCCACAACTACCTGCGCATGGTCGAGCACATCATAGCCCTCAAGGGCGGTCTAGGCCTCGACGACGTGGTGATCAAAACGAACTCAGGCGACCCGCCGCTTTTCGACGAGTCATCGACGCCGCTCGTCGAGGCGGTACGCCGCGCCGGGATTGTAGAGACTGCTAGCGAGGCCACGTACGTCACCGTGAAGGAGCCCCTTGCCTTCTCCGGGCGGCGCGGCAGCTTCCTCCTGTTCCTGCCCGATGACGGCAGCCGACGTCTTCGCCTTGACGTGGCGATCAGCTGGAACACGATAATCGGCGACCAGCGCGTGGTGTTCGACGTCACGCCGGAGACGTTCGCCTACGGCGCATTCGCGCGCACGAACGCAACGCACCGCCAGTATCTGCTCGCGAAGACGGTGGGGCTTCTATTCGCCGACACGCGCAACCTCGGCTACGACAAGAACAACATCCTCATCCACGGACGGCGCTGGTACTGCAAGCCCCGCTTTCACATGGAGGGCACGGAGAAGTTCCTTGAGCCAGTGTGGCACCGCGCCACGCTCGATTTGCTGGCGGCGCTTTCGCTCACTGGTCCCGACCGCTTAGTGGGCACCGTGGTGAGCTACCGCGCAGGCCACACGGACGACTGCGACGCCGTGCGCGCTCTCTACCGCAACGGACTCCTCTCTAAAGCATGACACCGGAGAATCTCTGCATGGACAGGAAGAAGGCAAAAGGTCCGCACGAAATTCTTTTCGCGCGCGCGAAAAAGGTGATTCCCGGCGGCGTCAACTCGCCGGTGCGCGCGTTCAACGGCGTGGGCGGCACTCCCGTTTTCGTGGAGTCGGGCAGACGCCAGAAGATCCGCACCGCTGACGGACGCGTTCTCACCGACTACTGCTGCAGCTGGGGCGCGATGATCCTCGGCCACGCGCGGCGCGAGGTCGTCGCCAGTGTGGGAAGGGCTGCGGCGCGCGGAAGCACGTTCGGGATCGCGACGCCGACGGAGGTGGATTTCGCGGAGCGGCTCGTGTCGCTTGTGCCGGGCATGGAGATGGTGCGTGCGGTGAGCTCGGGCACCGAGGCCGTGATGACGGCCGTGAGGCTCGCGCGCGGCGTCACGGGAAGGCGCATCGTTCTCAAGTTCGACGGTTGCTACCATGGCCATAGCGACGCGATGCTTGTGAAGAGCGGCTCGGGCGTGCTCACGATGGGCGCGGCGTCCTCGGCCGGTGTCACGGAAGGCGCGGCTGCCGATACTCTCGTTGCGCCGTACAACGACCTCGCGGCGGTGAAGAACGCGTTTGCGGAACATGGGAATGACATTGCCGCGGTGATCGTGGAGCCGGTTGCCGGCAATATGGGAATCGTGCCGCCTGCGGATGGTTTCCTCAAGGAACTGCGCGCACTTACCCGCGCCGCCGGCGCGCTGCTTGTGTGCGATGAGGTGATATGCGGTTTCAGGTTCGGCTTCTCGACATACAGCGCTCTCTATGCCGGCGTAACTCCGGATCTCGTGACGCTCGGCAAGGTTGTGGGCGGCGGTCTGCCGCTTGCGGCGGTTGGTGGGCGCGCGAAGTGGATGCGCCAGCTTGCGCCCACGGGGCCTGTCTATCAGGCGGGCACGCTCAGCGGCAATCCGCTCGCGGTGGCGGCAGGGCTCAAGACGTTTGAGATTCTTGAGCGCGAACAGCCGTACGCGCGCATGGCCAAGCTTGGAAGCGCGCTTGCGGTGGGCGTGGGCACGATAGCGGCGGAACACGGGCTTCCGATCACGTGCCAGAGCTTCAACGGAGTGTTCACGCCATTCTGCGTGGAGGGCCCTGTCATGTGCCTTGCGGACGCGAAGGCGTGCGACCTGAAGCTGTACGCGAAGGTGTTCCACGGAATGCTCGGGCGGGGTATATACATCGCGCCGTCGCAGTTCGAGTGCAACTTCATATCGGCCGCGCACACGGCGAGGGACGTCGACGAGTTCCTCGACAGATTCGACGACGTGTGCGCATGCATCTGATGGCGCGAAGGGGGAGAATCAAGATGCAGCGCGGAGCTCAGAGGAAGAAGAACGATTCGACAAAGATGTCCGACAAGGGCCGCCGCATCACGTATGCGGAGGCGCTGCTGCTGGAGACCGTCGAGGGTGCATCACCGCGCGAAGGGCGCGTGCTGATTGCGGGCAACCGCAGCGGGGTGGTTGTGGGCGAGGCCATGCGCCGCTGGCCGGCGGCGGAAGTGACCGCGCACGCGTTCGACGCGCACCACGCGCGCGCAATACGCAAGAGCCTGCTCGCAGAGGGTCTGCCCGCGCGCGGGGTGGTGTGCGCGCCGAACGTTGGAGAAGGGTACTCTGCGGCGCTTTTCATGACGACGCCGCAGTCGATGACGGCCGAGCTGGTGCTTGACCAGCTGCAGGACATCTTTCTTTCGATGGAAGAAGGAGGCGAGCTGTGGGCCGCGTTCGAGGGCGACCAAGATGCTGCGCTCAAAACGATGAAGCAGGTGTGGCCCGCAGTGCACGTGGAGAGGCGCGCAAAGCATGCGATTCTCCTCAGAGCCGAAAAGAGGGGGCAGATCGTCAAGACGCGCGACTTCTCCGCCGAATGGCAGGCGAGCGTGCCCGGCGGTGAGCCGGTAACGTTCACTTCGCTGCCGGGATGCTTCTGTCACAGGCGTCCCGACACAGGCGGCCTCGCGCTTGCAGAGGTGGCTGCGCGCGAGAAGGGATGTGCGCGGATCATCGACATGGGCTGCGGCTGCGGGCTCGTGG
>Ga0310695_10000700_pt1 | contig 83581 bp, 49 predicted proteins | sample RumenRJG_04DNA_FD_203882 | JGI IMG/M metagenome (GOLD analysis project Ga0310695, IMG submission 203882) | Bovine rumen microbial communities from Lethbridge, Alberta, Canada - RJG_04 (v2) (version 2) | ecosystem: Host-associated > Mammals > Digestive system > Stomach > Rumen | place: Canada...
CGTCGCCGCCCATGATGAACTTGCCCCGCTGCTTGGGGACGCCTTTCTCCCATTGCTCGTAGTACATCACGGCGTCGTCGAGCAGCGCGGCGGACAGGTCGTCAAGTCCCGCGACTTCGGCGAGCTGGCACGTCCCCGTGAAGAGCCAGCTTGAATAGCCCCACCTGTGCGACGCATCCTTGTCCGCCAGCCAGAAGCGGGCGTTGTCCGCAAGGTACTGCGGATCGCGCAGCCAGCGCCCTTCGCGGAAGTGGTGTCCCGCGGCGCACACGATCGTGTTGTCCGTGCCGCTCCAGCCGACCTTCGGCAGGAACTCCGTCACGCGCCAGCCGCCCTTCTTGCCCCTGCGCAGGTGCTTGCGGTAGGTCCACCAGCGGAAGTAGTAGGTGCGCTCGATCTCGCGGTCGGGACACGCAAAGAGCGGCACGTTCTCCGCGAGGAACTTTTCCGACACCGCGTTGGGAAAGGCGTTCGTCACGGTCTCCTCGTCCTTGGCGTTGAAACGGCGCACGTATGTGGAAAGGAGCGCCTTCGGATCGGGGAGCTTCTCCGGCGGCGCCTCGAGGTCGAGGTCTTCGTGGACCGCGCAGCCCACGTACTCCGGACCGCCGCTGCGTCCGTTGTACCAGAGGAGCCAGCGGTTGTGCTTCTCGTCGCGCACGACGGACGGCTTGTAGCACGCGCTGGAATCCCACGTGCCGGGATCGGGGATGACGAGCGGAGACTGGGCGATCACCTTCCAGTCGCGGATGCCGTCTGGCGAGATCGCGCACCCGATGTGGGCGGTGTCCACGTCGGGATAGCCGATGAAGAACATCGCAAAGCGTCCGTCGGGCAGCGGATGTACCTCGCAGCCGGCCACGCGGTCGCGATACCACGATTCGCGTGGGCCGCGCGTGAGCACCACGCCCTTCTTTTCCCAGTGTATGCCGTCCTTTGACTCGGCGTAGCAGTTTCGGTCCGGCTCGTACGTCCCGCCGGCCGAGTACCACATGCGCCACAGTTGGCGTTTCTCGTCCCAGAGGACGCTCGGACACATCACCGTGGGCTGTTCGTAGTCTTCGGTGGCCACGAGCACGGGGTCTTTCTGCACGCGCTCGAAGTGAACGCCGTCCGTCGAGCGGGCGTAGCCGATGCGGCCCTTGTGATGCTCCTTCGCGCACTGCCCCGTGTACCACATGTGCCACACGCCGTCCTTCTTGACGGTGCTAGAGCGGTTGACGATGTCCTCCCAGCCGCTTGCGGGGTTCTCGCGGAGGCAGATCTCCGGATTCTGCGTCCACGTCATTGCGTCGTCGCTCCGCACGAGCGCGATGGACTTTTTCGGACGCCACGAGAAGTACATCGTGTACGGCGCGGGGCCGTTCGTGACCACGTTGACGTCGAAGCAGGTGCCGAGTCTCGGGCTTCCCAGCACCGGCTTCTCGCCACACTTCACCCACGTCCCCGCAAACACCATCCCCGTCGCGGCAAGCGTAACGCACGCGATCTTGAGTTTCATTGTTTTCTCCGTTTCACTACTTGGACGTACTACGCAGCACCACCGGACCGAGAAGGCCGGACGGCGCGAGCTTGGAGTCCTTCGTGAAGTAGTTCCAGTCCGTGAAGCACTTGCGTCCCTTCGACGGACGCGCCGCGATTCCCTTCTTGAACCAGTCGGGGAAGGATTCAAGATACCATCCACCAGGATAGACCGCCTTCACGAATTTGCAGTCCGGCGGCTCCTGCTCGTCGCCGATGAGCCGGTTTGCCCACACGTTGGTGAACTCGACCTCGAGCGTGTTCTCCCCTTCCTTCAGGTCGCCCGGCGCGAGACGCACCTCGTACGGCGCACACCACACCGGCGCGTACGCCTTGCCGTTGACGATCACCTTCGCCACCTGGTTGTTGCAGTTGCCAAGGGAGAGAATCGCACCCTTCCCAACTTTACACTTTACATTTTCCACTTTACACTTGTACGTTGCGGTTCCGCTGAAGTACTTGACATCGGGATCGGCGTTGGCCGTCCAGTCGGAAAGCGTTGCCATATCGACGGTCTTTCCGCCGAAGGTCACGCGCCACGGTCCTGCGACGGGCTGGGCGTCGCCACCCGTGAACGGCTTGTCGAGCTTCTGGTAGTAGTCGCTGTCCGCGTTGGGCGCGAGCGAACCGGCCGGCTTGCGCAGCACGAGGAAACCCGTGCCGCAGGGCGGAAGCTGGATGGGCGCCTTGCCGTTGACGAGGGCGAGCGGCGCGACCGTGCCCGTGACGGGATCGAACCACTCCGGCGCCTTGCCGATGTTCGGAAGGCCCATGTTCATGGACGCGGGATGGTCCGAATGGTTCATCACGAAGAAGACGACCGTGCCGTCCGCCTCGCGGGCGTGGGCGGTGAGCGGCGTGCCCTTGGGCGTGATGTCGTGTCCGATGATGCGGATCTTGCTCGGCTCGCCCCACTGGAGAAGCGCCTGGCAGCGGTTGAGATACGTGTAGAAGCCCTTGCCGCTCTTCGCCCACGTCTGCGTGCGGCCGAAGTGCGTGCCCCAGCGTCCCATCACCTTGCCGGGCAGGAACTCGTCCGGCCACGGCTGGAGCGGACACGTATGCAGCGTCATGCGGTTGATGCCGCGGTAGAACTGCGTATCGCCCGCCGCCTTCAGGAGATACGGCGTCTCGATCCAGTTGCAGGCGCCGGGGCTGCCCGTGAACGCCTCCGCCTCGACGACGTTGTGGCGCTTCCCGCCGGGACCGGTCCACTGGTCCCAGCCGAGACGTTCGGGAACCTTGCGGTTGAGGTTCGGCCTGTACCAGAACTCGGTCATCAGGCGGTCCACGTACCCCGCGCACATGCGCGTGTCGATCGGCCCGCCGTACGGCTCGCAGGCCATCTCCAGGCCGACTGCGGAAAGCTTTTCGTGGATGATCTTGAAGAACACGTCGCGGTAGAGCTCCCTGATGGTGAGCTTGAAATCGTCGCGGAACTTCTTTTCCGCCGCCTTGTCCTTCGCGACGGACACCTTGAACCCGCCGAGGATCGGCAGGTACGGGAGCGGATCGTATCCGCGCCGCGCCTTGAACTCCGCGCGCATGTTCGGGGTCCACGACGGCCATCCGGCCTCGTAGCTGTCAAGCAGGACGAACTTGAGTCCGCGCCCGATCTGGTCGCCGACGTACTTCTTCATGTCGCCGATCACCTTGTCCATGTGGAACGCGACGGCCTCCGGGTTCATCTTGTCGCACTCGACACCAAACGTCTCCCACTGGTTGGGCTGCGTGAAGGAGCCCATCGGGATGTGCTGCACGCGCACGCCCTCCACGACCGCGATCTCCTGAAGGTCCGTCCGGCGGCTTGGGATGTCCGGTTTCTTGAACGGCCCGCCTTCGCCCACCTGCACGGGGAATGCGGCGTGCGCGGTGAGCGATATCTGCGCCTCGGCGTTCGTGACGTTGAACACGAGCTCGCGCATCGAAAGACGAGGGGGAATCCACGGGCCGCCCGTCGAGGTGTAGCCGGGACAGTTGTGCACGCCGATCTCGATGCCGCGCTTCTCCGCCTCCTCGCACGCGAAGCGCACGAGCTTCCACCAGTCGGGCGTGAACGCAATCAGACCCTCGTTGGGGCTGTTCTTGATCTTCGTCGCCCACGGCGAGCAGACGTCCGCCATGCCGAAGATCGTCGCCGCGCCGATGCCGGTCTCCTTGAACCAGTCGAGGTCCTTGACGATTCCTTCTTTCGAGACGTTGCACCCCATCCAGTGCCACCACACGCCCGTCTTCGCGCTCTGCGGCGGGTTGCGGAACACCGATTCCGGATCCGGAGCGGCGCACGCCGCGATGGCGGCGGAAATTGCTGTCGCCACAAGCCAGCTTGACCTTTTTGCATTCATGGTACTTGTCCTCATCAGAACATCGACACTTCATAGCCGAGCACCGGCGTCTGGCCGGGCACAAGCCGCGTGAGCGGCTTGCCGCCATCCACGCGGTCCGGCAATTCGCCCATCGCCCATTTCGTGGCCATGAGGAGATGGTAGAGGAACTCGCGCTTGGACCAGTCCTTCGGGTTGTGTCCAAGCGCCGTGTAGAACACGCGGCCCTTGCCGTAGGTCTTGCACCAGGCGAGGACGTGTCCGCCGGCCTTCGGACAACCTTCCTTGTCCTTCGCGCGCGACTCGGACAGCACGTCCTCCCACTTGAGCGTGAGAAGCGGACGCAGCCCTTCCACCTTGGGGTGGTTGAGGTAGATTTCCTCGCGCTCCCACACGTAGTCCTCCGGGAAAAACGCGAACGCGGGGTGCGTATGGTCAACGCAGTTGAACGGAATTGGCTGCTGTTTCCTGTAGTGGGTCGCGAAGAACCCGCCCAGGAAATCGCGCCAGAGCTGGGGGTGGCTGTGCTCGTTCCAGCTGGAGGAGTGCGTCACGACCACGCCCAGGCCGTTCGAGACGGCGGAGTAGAAGGCGTTGCGCTGCGCGTCGTTCGCGAACTGCTCATGCTGGGTGTTGAGGAAGAACACGCACTTCGCCTTGCGGAACGCGTCGGAGTCCCACACGGCGGGATCGTCCGTGACGAGGCACGAATACCCCTTCTCGCCGAAGTAGCGGCGCACCTGTTCGGCACCGATCTCGGTGGACAGATGGTGGTACGCGCCCTTGGGCACGGCGACGCGGGCCTTGGCGTTCCACACGTACTTCCAGCGCGTGTAGACGAGCACGTCGGCCGGCTGGAACGAATCGGCGAAGGCTGCGGGCGCAAGCGCCAACGCGGCCACGGCGGCAAGTACGGAGCGACGCATGATCAGGCCCCCACTTTCTTCCGGATTTCGCGGATGATCGGCGCGACGGCGAACTGCGGACGCTCGAAGCACGAGTAGAGACGCTTCTGGTCGTCGGGATTCGTGAAGACGCGCTTTTCGGGATCCCAGCCGATCGTGCGTCCGGCCTCGTTCATCGCGTGGTAGCCGAGGATGCAGGAGATCGTCGAGACGTTCGCCTCCTCCACGGTGACGTTCGTGTCCTGGCGCGAGCGCATGCCGAGGAACCACGGGCGGTGGTGGTTGAACGGGTTGTGGATGACCTTCTTCTTCGGCTCGCCGGTGATCAGCTCCTTGCGGTTCGCCTCGCAGTTGCGCCAGAAGTCGGCCTTGGCCTTGTAGGCCGTGTCGACGCGCTGTCCCTCGGGGATGGCGGTGGTGCCGCGGCAGGTGGAGATCCAGTCGCCGTTCTCGCCGAAGAAACGCACGCCGCAACGGTAGCCCGTGAGGCGCGGCGTGCCGAGTTTCATCTCCACGCCGTTCGCGTACTTGTAGGTGATGAGGCAGTCGTCGTGCACGTTGAAGAGGCGTCCCTGGAGGAACTTCACCTTCTCGCACTTCACCGAGACCGGCCCCGCGTTCTCCATCGCCCACTGGGCGATGTCGACATGGTGGGAACCCCAGCCGGAGATGTTGCCCGTGCAGTAGTCCTTGATCTGGAGCCAACCGACGTTCTGACCGGGGATCTTCGCGTAGGGCTTGCCCTTCTCATCCACCGGACGCCAGTGCGTGCGCAGCTGCGAGTAGCGCACGGCGTCGCTCGCCGGGCCGAGCCAGAGGTCGAAGTCGAAGTCTTTGGGGTCGGGCGTGCGCTCGAGGGACGGCACCTGCCACTCGCTCTTCGGCGAGTTGTCGATGATGCCGAGGTCGATGCGCGCGAGCTTGCCGAGGCGGCCGTCGCGCACGTACTCCACGCCCTTCACGAAGCCGGCACCGCACCCCCTGTCGCAGCGCTGCTGCGTACCGATGTGGAACACGCGCTTCATCTTGCGCACGGCCTCCACGATCGCCTCGCTCTCCTCCACGGAGAGGGCCATCGGCTTCTGCACGTAGACGTCCTTGCCCTTGTAGCAGGCCTCCACGACCATGCGCGCGTGCCAGTGGTCCTGCGTGCAGATCATCACGCCGTCGATGCCGGGGTCGTCCAGCACCTTGCGGTAGTCCATCTCGAGCTTGAGGTGGTCCATCTTACGCTGGTAGCGGCGCTCGGCCACGGTCTTCATGTTCGCGAGGCGCACGGAGTCGCAGTCGCACACCGTGGTGAGCATCGCAAGGTCCTGGTTGGCCACGAGGCCCCCGATGTCCATCGAGGTGCCGATGCGTCCGCAGCCGATCAGGGCGATCTGGAGCAGGTTGCTCGGGGCGGTCGCGCCCAGCACGCGGGCGGGGACGATCGTCGGGAAAACGCCCGCCGCGAGGGCGGTCTTCATGAAATTTCTGCGTGTTGCGTTCATTTTCTCATTTCCTTTCGCGTCGTTTGTCAGGCATCCACCTTCTTGCGGATTTCCTTGATGATCGGCGCGACCGCGAACTGCGGACGCTCGAAACACGAGTAGAGCTTCTTCTGGTCGTCGGAATTCGTGAAGACATGCTTCACGGGATCCCAGCCAATCGTGCGGCCGATGTTGTTCATCGCGTGATAGCCGAGGATGCAGGAGATGGTGGAGACGTTCGCCTCCTCCACCGTGATGTGCGTGTCCTTGCGCGCGCGCATGCCCTCGAACCACACGCGGTGATGGTTCTTGTGGGGATTGCGCACGGCGTGCTTCTCGGGGTCGCCGGCGATGAGTTCCTTCCTGTTCGCCTCGAGCGCGCGCCAGAAGTCGGCCTTCGCCTTGTAGGCGGTGTCGACACGGTCCGCCTCCGCGACCGCCGCCGAGCCACGGCTCGTCCAGATCCAGTCGCCGTTTGCGCCCATGAAGCGCACGCCCCAGCCGCCGCCGGAGCGGAGCCCCTTCGGAAGGCCGGAGTGCATCCGCGACGCGCAGTGCAAGTCCACGCCGTTCGCGTACTTGTAGAGGATGTGGTATTCGTGGTGGACGTTGAACATGCGGCCCGTGAGGAAGTTGGCCTTGTCGCAGCAGACCGAGATCGGCCCCGCGTTGCCCATCGCCCACTGCGCGATGTCCATGTGGTGCGAGCCCCAGCCGCCGATGTTGCCGGTGCAGTAGTCCTGGATCTGGAGCCAGCCGACGTTCTGCCCGGGAATCCGCGCGTAGGGCTTGCCGTTGCCGTCCACGGGACGCCAGTGCGTGCGGAGCTGCGAGTACGGCACGCCGTCGCGCGCCGGGCCGAGCCAGAGGTCGAAGTCGAAGTCCCTGGGATCGGGCGTACGCTCGATCGACGGCACGTTCCACTCCCGGTCGGGATTGTTGAGCGGCAGCTCCACGTCGATGCGCTTCAGCGTGCCAAGGCGTCCGCTCATCACGCACTCCACACCCTGGCGGAAGCTGTACTGTCCGCGCTGCTGCGTGCCGATGTGGAACACGCGCTTCATCTTGCGGACCGCCTCCGCGATCGCCTCGCTCTCCTCCACGGAGAGGGCCATCGGCTTCTGCACGTAGACGTCCTTGCCCTTGTAGCAGGCCTCCACGACCATGCGGGCGTGCCAGTGGTCCTGCGTGCAGATCATCACGCCGTCGATGCCGGGGTCGTCCAGCACCTTGCGGTAGTCCATCTCCAGCTTGAGGTGGTCCATCTTGCGCCCGTAGCGCTTCTCGGCGAGCTGCTTCATGTTCGCGAGGCGCACGGAGTCGACATCGCAGATCGTGGTGAGCATCGCGAGGTCCTTGTTGGCCACGAGCCCGCCGATGTCCATCGTGGTGCCGATGCGGCCGAGGCCGATCAGCGCGATCTGGAGCTTGTTGCTGGGGGCGTCCGCGCCCAGCACGGACGACGGGACGATCGCCGGGAACGCGCCCGCCGCAAGGGCGCACTTGAGAAAGTCTTTGCGTGTCGTTTTCATTTATCTGTCACCTTTCTCTCAGCAGGACGTGCACGCCTTTCCGCCGACGGACGGCAGAAGCGTGATCAGGTTCAGGAGCAGGCGCTTGTACGCGGGGTGGTTCATCTCATTCGGATTGGGATTGACGAACGGGCCCACGAACGTGAAGGCGCCCTTGCCGTACCGATACTGCGCGATCGCCGAGGCGATCCGCTTCTGCTGCATGTCGGCGAGGCCCAGCAGGCAGCGCTCGCCCGTCATGTACATCGCGCACGTGTGCGTGGAGAGGAACGGAAACGCGGTAGCGTCGAGGCGGCCTTCCGGGAAGCCCGCGAAAACCTTGGGGCAGCGCCCGAAGAACACGCCCGTCTTCGCATTGGAATTGAGCACGCCCGTGTAGGTGTGGCCGAGGCGTTTGGCCATCACGTCGCACCAGCGGTCGGTGTTCTGGAGCGTGATGAAGTGCGTGCCGCGGCGAACGGCCTCGCGGATCTGGTCCACGTCGCCCTGCGAGTAGTTGGGCTGGAGGTGGCAGAAGATCACGTCGGGATTGCACCCGCGAGCGGAAGCGTCAGGGTCGAACTCGTCCACGTCAAGTCCCCATCCGCGCATCACCGGCAAGTGCTCCAGGGCACCCCAGAAGCGGACGCGCCGCGCCTTATGGCAGGGTTGAACCGTTGCGTCCACCGTTCCCTTGACTGCCGGCGCCGCCACATATTTCTGGAAGTCGTCCCAGTCGGTCAGGCCCATTACGCAATGCGTGGCGAGGTACTCGTTCACGGCTTTCGCGAAGCCACACTGATTTTCGTTTGCCATTTTATCGTTCCTTTTGGGTTGTTAGTTGGAAGATTTTTACGCGTTCCAGCGGTCCTCGATGTACTTCGCGCTGGCGCGGAGGAGCTCCGCCGAGCCGCCGACCTCGAGGGTGGAGTACTTGATGTTCGTGTTGTCCTTCAGGACCTCGATCACGCCCGCCACGTCGATGCAGCCCGTGCCCACCTCGATGGTGGAGAAGCCGCAGCCGAAGATCGTGCCGCGCTTCGGGAGCCACTCCGGGCCGAGGTCCTTCCAGTGGATGTGGTAGATCTTGTCGTGGTACTTCTTCGCGAGGTCCACGGGGTTGGTGCCGCCGAGCCAGCTGTTGCCGGTGTCGAGGTTCACGCCGAGGGAGTCGGGGTTGCCGAGGCGGTCCATGATGTCCGCGATGCCGTCGATCGTGTCCGTGAGCGGGCCGTGCTGCTCGAGGCAGAGCTTGATGCCGTAGTCCGCCGCCATCTTGCAGGGGTTGTACAGCTTCTCGGCGGCGATGAACACCTTCTCCTTGTAGGTGAGCGACTTCGCCCATTCGCTCTTCGCGAAGGTCTCGGTGGTGATGACGTACTCGATGCCCGCGCCGGCGGCGAACTTGATGGCCTTCATGATCTCGGCCGTCGCGAAGTTGGCGGGGGAGGACGGCTCCAGGAGGAGCGCGTGCGCGCTGAGCGTCATGATCTTCATGCCGTGGCGCTCGAACGTGCGCCGGATCTCGAACGGGTTGTCGTCGAGGCTCACCGACGCGGAGAGGCCGGCGCTCGCGAACATGCTGCCGCCGGAATGCGTGTCCGTGATGTCCGCATGGGTGAAGCCGTACTCGTGCGCGAGACGGAGGTTGTTCTCGAGCGACGTGTAGGGCTCGAGGCAGAGAAATACGCCGACATTCATGTTCCTGTTTCCTTTCTTTTTTCCAGACAGCCCCGCCTGAAGCCGCGCACGCCGCGCAACTCCCGACAGGCGTTTCGTAGTTTACCAAAATCCCCTCATCCGCACAAGCGAACCCGAAGGCCTATTTCACGGTGATGACCAGGCCGGCGCGGTAGAGGTAGAGGCCGTCGTCGCGCGCGTCGAGCTTCATGTTGCGGGGCAGCCCGCCCACGGCGGCGAACGTCACGCCCTCCGCCGGCGGCGCGTCCCACGAGATGAGCTTCAGCTTGCCGCGCGCGGCGGCACCGGACGGCAGCGCGATGTTCACCGCGCCCGCGAACGTCATCGTCGCTGGCTGCACGAAAGGCGCCGTGTTCGCCGACAGGTCGAGCGTCGCGCCCGACGCGAGAACCGTGTTGGTCGTGCCGCCGACCGTCACGCGGCCGGAGAGGATGCTTCCAACCGTCAGCGTGCCGACGGTGGAATCGACCGCGCCGTCGCCCCGGATCGTTCCAACCTCGCCGGAGACGCCCGACGTGAACGTCGCGCCGTTCTTGACCTCAATTTCCGTTTTTCCGAGCGTCAGCGCGGTCGCATACCCGTTGGCCGTGAACGTTTCGACCGAACCCTCGCGCATCTCCAGCGTTCCGCCGCCGCCGAAGACGATGTTCGCCATGTAGCACGTGCCGGAACCCGTCTTCACGAGCGTGCCGCCGTTGAGGTCGGTAAAAGTCTTCGCCCAGTAGTCCCCGATCAACCCCATCTGCCCGGACGTGTGCAGGTAGGCCGTCGCGCCCGGCGCGAGCTCCACGCCACGCGGAAACTGCGCGTTGTTGTTGTTCAAGTGCGCGCCGTCGTTTCTCAGATACGCCCCTTCGTCCAGCACGATCCGCGGATACGCCGCGAGGGCCTGCGCGTATCCGTTCTCGTCAAGGGACGCGCCGTCCGCGAGCCGGAGCCACTTCGGGCCCGTGGAGTCCTTGCCGCCCATCTTGAGCGTCCCGCCGCGCACGACCAGGCCCGCGACGGACGGCATGACGTTCGTGGGCATCGCGAGCGTGCATCCGGACGCCACCGTCACGTCGAGGACGTCGTCCGCCCCGAACCCGCCCTCCGGCGGCATCGGCGACCACGCGAGGTCGCTGAACGGACAGTCCGCCGCAGCCGTCGCGGAATAGACCGTGCGCACCGGCGCGCTGAACGAGAGCCAGTCGTGGAGCGTCGCGATCTCCCCTGCGGTGAGCGCGCGCCGATAGAAGCGGATGTCCTCGATTCGCGCGTCCTTCGTGTACGTGAAATTGACGTTCGCGTTCCACAAGCCGAAGAACTTCCATCTGTCGTCCGACGCCGTGAAGTTCGCGTACGAGACAGAGTCCTTGAACACGCCGTCAACGTAGAAATCGACCGTCTTGCCTGATACGTGAAATACCGCCGCGTAGTCATGGTAGGAGACAGACGCATGCAGAACCGGCACGTCAAGCCGTGCAAGCGGCGTCGCCACATTGTTTTGCAATATGACAAGCGACACGCCGTCTGGACCGTTCGCTGCCAACGCCATTGCATACCCTCCGCCGCCGAGACACCACACCACGCCATTCGTCACGTCGCCCGTGCGGGCTCGGACGTGATACGTCCAGTCGCCCGACCCGAAATTGAAGCCCTGCCCCGCGATGTTGACGCTTGTGGCATCCCGCGCCGTCGTCATGGCCGTCCCGCCAAGACTCGGAATCGTGTCAAAGCCGACAACGGCCAGCATGGGCAGAACCTGTTCGCCGAACCCCGTCAGAAAACCCGTTCCCAATGAAGTCTTCGGCGTTCCCGAGGCAACGACGAAATGAAAGTCTGTACGCAAGTGGCGGACAAAGTCCATCCCGTAATACGGACGCTCCTGGACGATGCCGCCGGCCGACCTCGGCTTCGCGCGCAGAAAAGCCGCCGGGTAACTCTCCGCGAGATAGAGCGCCCGCACGCGCGCCGCGCTCATCGCCCCGTCATAAAGGCGCACTTCGTCGTAGCAGCCGCGCCAGCTGGAGTCGTTCAGGCGCGGCATTCCGCCGATCATGAAACTGTAGCCGCCCGCATCGCCCGACGCGGAGTCGGCCGCGCGGGCGGAGATCGCGCCCACCGTACTGTCGATGTACTTCTCGCCGTTCACGTACAGCTTGACGTTCGGTCCGTCGTAAACCGCCATGAAATGAACCCAGCGGTTCTTGCAGTCATGCGTATCGACCGCTGGAAAGACGTTGCTTCCCGAACCGCCGGTCACGCCGTATCTTTTATGACCGTTGTTCGCCCATACCTCCCATCCGCCATCCTGGCCGTTTTGGGCCTTCGCGGAGAAGAGGCGCATGTAGCCGTTCGCGTTGTCGGCAAAGAACCATCCGCCAATCGACATCTTCGCCGTGTCCGTCATGTAGGTCTCCGGAGAAGGAACGAACAGTCCGTTATTGCCCGTATCCGTCTGGTTCTGGCAGCAGTTGCCGATGAGGCACGTGTCGCCCGAATTGCGCGGCTTGAGCTGCGAGACATGAGACGGTACGGCTGACGTCGGCATTGCGGAAAGCCCGTGGCCGGTCGCGTCGGGCTCCGGCGTTCCCGCCTCGCCGTTTGCCGTTCCCATGTGCCAGACGCCCGCATAGCCCGTCCACACCTCCGTCGCGGCGGGACGACCGGCGGGCGGCGTTCCGCCCCAGTGCATCGTAATGCGCGTCTCGCCCGTCATCGACGGCACCTTCACCCAGAACGACGACCGCGTGACGCCGTCGTAGTTGCTGCGCTTCCACACGTCCTTCTCGGAAGCAAGGACGTTGCCGCTCGCGTCGGAAAACCAGATGTCGCTGCCGTCCGCCGCCGCGTCCTCGTACCGGAAGTTCGGCACGCAATCGGGAATATGCACGCAAATCGGGAAATCCGCAAGCGTCTCGCCGCCGTCGTAGCCGGCGCAGTAGAAGTCCGCCGTATGCCCCTTCACAAACGCGACGGGGTTGTTCGCCGTGTCGTATTCAGCCTGGATGCGGTCCGCCGACATCACGCCATTGTACATCCGCACCTCGTCGTAGCAGCCGCGCCATGCGGCCTCGTTTGGTTCCTTGTTGTTGCCGATGGCGAGATACAAGGTGCTGCTGCTTGCCGTGATCGCCGTCACGGAAAACGACTTTACGATCGTCCCGTTCGCGTAGTACTTCGCCGTCGTGCCGTCATAGACGAGCTGGACGTGAATCCAGTCCTGCTGTACGCTGGGCAGCGTCGTGTCGCTTGTTGTCGCATATCCGCTCGACCCGGATGCACCAAACGAGGTGAAGCTGTTATTCAACGTGAACGCCTCGAAACCGTATTTGTTGTTGTTATCGCTCTTTGCGGAGAACAGGCGCATCCACCCGTTCGGCTGGGTGGCGCGGAACCATCCGCTGACGGTCATCTTCGAGCAGTCCGTGATCTTGCTGGCGTAGTTTGGGGTCCTGAGTCCGTTGCATTTTCCGCCCGAGGACTGGTTGCGGCGGGCCGCGCCGACCTTGCCGTTGGGGATGCCCTGCAACTCGGAGAGGATGTTTCCCAGCTTCGCGTTGTACACGGGCATCGCGTTGAGGCCGTGGCCGGTCGCGTCCGGCTCGGGAGTCGCCGTCGCGCCGTCCGCCGCGTTCATGTGCCACACGCCCACGTAGCCGGTCCAGGTGTCGGACGCGGCGGGGACGTTCGCCGGCAGCGTCTCGCCCCAGTGCATCGTGACCGTGGCGGCGGCGGTGAGCGCCGGCACCTTCACCCAGACGTAGGACACGCCGGAGGCGTTCCACGTATCGACGTCGTGGGGGATCACGTTGCCGTCCGAATCCGTGAAGTAGATGTCCGCGCCGTCAGCCGCCGCGTCGGCGTAGGAAAAGCCTGCCGCACAGTCGGGCAGTTTGATGAGCGCGGGGAAATCGGTGAGGGTTTCGGCGCCCTTGTATCCGGCGAAGCCGATCGTCGCAGTGCCGGCCGAGGCGGGAAATACCAGTGCGACGGAAAGCGCCAGCGCTGCCATGCGTTTTGTTGTACGGACCATTGGACAAAACCTCCTCTAAGTTTCATTTTGCTTTTATTATATCACCCCCTCCCCTGTTAGACAAGGTTAATTTCGTGCTTTCAATTTCACGGGCTGGACCCTGTCGAAGGTCTCCACGACGACTGCGGGCGGCGTTCCCCTGTAGTTTTCAAGGTCTTCCGGCGTTGTCTCGCCCGAAAGGACGCACACGAAGTCAACGCCCGCGTTGTCCGCGATCGCCTTGTCCGTGTAGAGCCTGTCCCCGACGACGGCGATTTCCTCCGGCTTGAACTTCGCGAGCACCGGCGCGAGGAGCGTGGGCGAGGGCTTGCCGAACACGTGGCTCGGCTTCATGCCGTTCGTGATCTCGAGGAACTTCATCATGCCGCCGATGTCGGGGATCGGGCCGCGCTCGCTCGGACAGCAGTTGTCGGGATGTGTGGCCACGAAATCCACGGGCGCCTGGTTCTTGGTGCGAACCGGGCACATCGGGCTTGGCGGACAGTTCCGCATGTTCCAGAGGCCCGTCGCCTTGGCAAGCTTGTCGTACGTCAGCTCCTTGTCGTACGTGAGCGCTATCAGCTCGTTCGCCTCGGGATCGTATTCAAACGAAACGCCCGTGTCCGCAAGGCGTCCGGCCATGTGGGCCTTGACCTTCTCGCTTGAGATGAGATAGACCGACCTGTAGCCCTTCTCGCGGATATACGCCTCCAGCGTGATGAGGGGCGTCAGGATCTGATCTTCCGTCACGGGAATCGCCGCGCCGGAAATCTTCTTCATGTACTCGTCGGGGCACTTCGAGGTGTTGTTGGTGAGGTAGAAGAACCTGAATCGTCCGCTGTTCGTGCCTTCGATGACGAAGTCAACGGCCGACTTGATGGGGTTCGCCCCCATGAACAGCGTTCCGTCGAGGTCGCAGACGAACGCCCTCTTTTTTGTTATGTCAAACATCATTCCTTCTCCAGATTTCTCATCCAATACCTGACCTTGAAACGACAATTATACCATATTCCGCCCTATTCGGCGTTGAGGTGGTAGTTTTTTGTGAGGAACGGAAAGTCCTGCGTATCGCCGCCAAGATGGCGGCTTTCCCAGTTAGCGGGCGCAACAAATTGCGCCCCTTCCACGCGGCTCGCCGTATGGGGAGCGAAGCGCGTAGGTGCGGACGTTCGGTAGGGCGCGGACTCCGGCCGCGCCGCCACGGGAGCGGCCGCGCTTGTCGCGGCCTTTCGGGGAAGCGGCGCTCTCGCCGCTTCACCCGGTGGGGCGAGCCCTCCGGGCGAGCCGCACCCCTACTGCACCTCCACCACCACCTTGAAGAACCGCATCGCCGCCTTCTCTGCCGCTGTCGCCTCTTCAACCGCTTTCCACTCACCATCCAACGTCGCCGCACCCTTCACGACCGCCCGTGCGCCCGGCACGTTCCATTGCGACTGCGGCGGATCGACCGCGATGTTCGCCAAATCCGGCGTGCCATCCGCCTTCATCGGGAACGCGCTGATCTTGAATTCGTCCATCTCCTGCGGATCAAGTCCCACCACATAGCATTCCCAGACCTTCCTCCCGTTCGCAGCCGTTTTCTTGGCGGACGCCTCATACGCCTCGTATTCGTCCATCACGTCGGGGTCATGTGCCGTGAGCCACGCATACGGCACGGGCACCTCCGTCGTCCGCGTAGCCGTCCAGGCGCTCGCCCAGCTGTAGTTCGCCACCCATGCGGCGTCCTCCCCTTCGCTCTCCACGTCGTCCTTAATGTACCGCCATTCGACCGTATGTTCGCCGTCGCCCGTGATTTCCGTTGACGCTGCCGTCCAAGCCGTAACGCCGTTCAAACGCAGCTTCACAACTCCGTCCACGGCCAGCTCGGCATGGTCCCACTCGTATTCGTCGTCCTGCTCACACGACGTGCGCCACGAGAACGAGAGCGTCCCCGGCCCCATCACCTTCGTGGAAAGGACGGAACTCTGACTATGCGTGATCGCCCCCGACTTCATCGCCTCGCCGTTCGGCGCCGTCGCATCCGTCACGCGCGTCCAGCCCGCGTCGCCGTCGCCACTCGTCGTGAACCCGTGATCCGGCTTGCCCATCGTATCCCCGATGGTCCACACCTTCTTGATCGCGAACGTCGCCACCTCGGAATTGAGGTAGTCCGGCATCACCGCATACGCCTTCACCGTGCAGCTGTCCGTCACGTAGAACGGCCCCGTGTACTTCGTCGAATGGGAATTCGGATCGTTACCGTTCAGAGTGTAACGCACCACCGCGCCCTCCGTCGCGCAGGAGATCGACACCTTCGTATTCGACCCCGTGAACGATGCCGCCGCGTCCACCACTGGCGTCGCCACGTTCACCCACACGCGCGTCAGGCTCGCCGTCACGACGGACGAGTCGAAGAAATCGTCGCTGAACACCTTGGCCTTCACCACGACGGACTCGCTGAACGAGAATGGCCCTTCGTAGATCGGACTCTCCGCAGTCGGATCGCTCCCGTCCAGCGTGTAGCGCAGCACGCCGTCGTTGTTCCACGCGATCGACACCTCCTGGTTCGAATGTTCAAACTCCGATCCGTCCGCAAGCGAGAACACGGGATCGGCGCATTGCCCAAGCGCGTACTCCGCCGTCACGACCTCGCTCAACATTCCGTCCTTCTCGGCAACTGCCTTGACCGTCGTCTTTCCGGATATCTTGAACCGCTTGTACACCGGACTCTCCGCGGTCGGTTCCGTCCCATTCGTCGTGAAATGAATCGTCGCCCCTTCCGTCGGACACGACATGGTAATTGTCAGATTAGAACCAATAATCGTTCCACTATTTGGTGAGATTATCGGCTCATACATATCCAAGTATTTAATCCGCACTCCATTCCAAACGCCAGGTATCGGGACATTCCACCCTGTCGAATCTTTCATTACATAAGCCACACAATTTTCAGGTAAGCCCTGAAATGAATCCTCAGTAACAATAGGAGCATTTCCAAGGAATGTCAATGAATTCAGTGAACTTCCTGCAAATGCGCTATTCCCTATACTCTGTAAACTTGCAGGGAAGACTATATTAGAAAGTTTGTTGCAATTCTGAAAAGCCATACTTCCAACGCTCACAAGATTGTCGCCAATCATTACAGAGGACAGATTCGTACACCCATAAAATGCATAATCGTCAATTGCCATCAAAGCAGTTGGAGCTGTAAAGCTATGTAAACTGCAGCAATCAAAAAACGCTTTCTTAGGTATAACTTTCGTTTCTTGAGGAAAGTTAACAACTGATATTGAGGTACAACCACTAAACACCTCTTCGGGGTATGTGGTCAATGTGGCTGGAAGCGAAACTGACTCCAATTTACAGCAGCCTTTAAATCCTGGTGCTTCAAATATCGTAAATCCTGAAGGTATATTCACAGAAATCAACTTCTCATGTTGTGCAAATGCATTTGCGCGAATTTTCGTCGTCCACATTTCACTTTTCCCATTTCCCGATGTACGGTCATGGTGACATAACGACGTTGACGTAGCATTAATAGAACATCTTACAACAACGCCAGAAGCTGAATACCCTGAATACACATACCAGTTATAAAGACAATTGTCGCGAACATCGTAGTGAAGGGCACTATATTGTTGGCCATCAAATGTAATTGTCGGTTCATATGCCACCGCACTAGATGTCAGAACAAAAGACGAGACTAAACATAGAATCGTCATAAATTCTCTTCTATTAATACGTTTCATTGAGGTCTATCCTTTCTGTTTGTTATTACCGATATTCCGATTTGATCTGCCCTTCAGATGAAAGAAACGTATTCCTCCCCCTATCTGTAAAACCAATAAGCTTTCGCCAATGTAGGCGTTCGCTTACATCTTCAGCTAAAATCAATCCTTCGTCGACCAGTTTGTCAATCATCTTTCGGTCGGTCTCTCCAAAATAGTTCCCCTCGTTAGGTGACTTACTTTGTTCCACATCAAAGCATCTTCGCACTATTCTCCTAAGAATCGGCGTGCCACGTTTCGTCATTTTTGTCCTCCTTTTTTTAATTGTTTACACAAATCGACTCGTATATCGCATATTCTTTGCGAGACCAATCAAGTCGGGATAGATCGTGAACGAATTGATGTTGGCCTGATCCAGTACATTCTTCGCATCCTTCTCCATCGACTTGTCGAAAACCATCTTTATCAGCGCAATGTGCTTTGGCACATTTTCTAATTGCCGATGGCTAATGTCCTTGACAACGTAAGAGGGCGAGTCGATTTCTTTTGTGTCGTCTATCCTTAGGGCGGCCGCAAGGTTCAGGACAAAATGGTTATACGTGAGAGGCATGAGTTGGACGCCCGCCTGCGCCAGTTGCCGTTTATTCATAGGCGCAGTGTAGAGCGGAAGAATTCCATCCTCGCCGCTACCATTCTTAATAACATCATTTGCGGCATGTGAAACGAACGTGCGGAACTCAACGTCTTCAACGAGAGTATATCGTACGCGCCCCATTTTTATAACATCGTCAAAAAGCCGCCTCATCGCGCGTTGCTTCGCATACATCTGGTACCGCATGCGTAATGTGTCATTCTCACACAATGCCTTGAAATTGACGGCGTAGATCGCGCGATTCTTCGCTTCTTTGTAGGTTTTCTCAAACGCAAAGAAAAGAGCGACCATCAGCGAGGTGGAAAAATCAAGAAGCCTAGTCTTTGCTTCATGGTGCTGCATCGCCACCAACGCCTCGATGTCGGAATCGAAATTGAACCCGAGTAATTTTGAGTTTGCCCGAAACAGTTCAATGTTGTCACGTTCCCTTTCTTGTGGATCGTCTATGGAACACTTATCCATCTCGCGCTCTAAACTGCTCTGTAACCGCCACTCTGAATTCTCCTGGCCGCGATACAACCAGGTGTCCTTGCTCAATATGAACAAGGCCTTTGTGAAGTCCCTCCAGTTGTTCAGCGTTAGTGCAACTGTTCTCAGTGCGTCACGCATGTTGTTTTTTCAGTTCCCCGCGCCTTCCTTCAACAAGACACACCCACCCAAGGCACAGAATAGAAGTGTGGCGTGCCTCGTTTCCCTATTCTCAGACATCGGGGCGGTGGTGGAAACATAAGCACCTCCCTCGATGCATCGAGAGTAGGTGCCTCGGATGGACCTGTAGCAATACACCGAAGGAGGCAGAACTGCACGAAGGCAGTGCTTCTTCTGTGCGTTGCTACGAGTTTCAAGTTTCCGAGGCTTTTACTCTCAACGCGACCCAAACGCGGCGACGATTACGGTTGCTCACCGTCTGACCCGCGCGGGTAATCTGTTATCTCGCCTTTGAGAGGCAAGACGGAAATATTATGCCACATTCCCCCGCCCAACGCAAGCGAGATTTTGGGAAATTGAAGTTTTGCGCACGGGGCGCAGAGGTTGACGAGAGACGTGAGACGCGAGACGCGAATGGAGACAAGAAGACGTGAGACGATAAGGCTATGCGGCCTCGCCAATGTCTCATCGTCTCATGTCTCGGCTCGTCTATCGTCTCACGTCCGCGCGCGCACGCACGCCCACCTCGTTAGCGGCGAATATGTGCGCGGTACGTCACATATCGCAATATGTGAAAAAGCGGGCATGAGGCATAAGATTACGGTGCGGACTGCCTACTATGGAAGCACCCAAGGGAAATCTTATTGGTCAAACGGGTTTAGCAGAGGCACGTCCATCCCGACCATGTCATTGATGTTGCGCGTTACCAGCGTCATCCCATGAACACGTGCAGTCGCCGCAATCAATGCGTCTATCGCAGCGCGAGAATGTCCAATGCGCTCCCCTTCTCCGCAAATGCGTCCCCATTCAAGGGCCACAGACTTGTCGACAGGTAGGATTCCGTCAGAAAATCGCAAAAGGATGTCATCGCTCAGCCAACGCTCAAGGTCCTGTGCTCTTTTATCTCCGCCACGTTTAACAATCCCCTTATTCAACTCGCCAACTGTAATGTATGACAAGTACAACGTCTCGGAATCCTGACGGCACAGCCAGTCAATCACCGCTGCATTTGGACGATTGCGCGTAAGCTCGCTTATGACGCAGGTATCAAGAAGATACTTCATAAATCCACTGTGCGACCGACATCGCAACCATCCCTGGCAATGTCAAGTTCGTCCCCATCGTCAAGTCGCGGACAGGACAACAGAACATCTACAAAAGATTGTTTCTTGCATTTCCGAGACGATCTGCCAAAGTGGTTTTGCTCCGTCGATTCAAACAACGGCACAAGAAGCACCTGAAAGGAGTATGAAGCATACTCCCTCGGCACTTTGACGCTGATCCGATTCCGGATCGGTCGCGCTATTGTCTCTATCGGCGGCACTTTCAATTCCTCTCATCGTACTCCCAAACGCGACTGCGACTACTTTTCTTAGCCGACATCCACGCGGATAATCTGTTATCTCGCCTTTGAGAGGCAAGACGGAAATAGTATGCCACATTCCCCTGCCCAACGCAAGCGGGATTTTGGGAAATTGAAGTTTTGCGCACGGGGCGCAGAGGTTGACGAGAGACGTGAGACGCGAGACGCGAATGGCGACTATCAGACGTGAGACGATTAGACAACGCGGCTTCGCCAATGTCTCATCGTCTCACGTCACCACCGGCTCGTCTCTCGTCTATCGTCTCACGTCCGCGCGCACACGCCTATTCCGTAGTCGGCGGCGGGTACGTGCGCGGCACGTCACATATCGCAATAGGTGAAATGGCGAGAATTTGGCATGAGATTATGGTGCGGAACGTGGTCTTGGGGAATTGCGGCTCACACGGAGGGCTCGCCCCACCTCGGCTCGGCGGGACGCCTCGCCCCACCGTTCATACCTCACTTCACAACCTCCCAATGGCCGGTCTGCTTGTTGCCCTCGCGACGAATGATCTTCAATCTAATCAAAGTGGCAATCGCTCGTCCGATTGTATCTTTTGCAAAATCAAGTTGTACCGCTAGACCACGATATGTTGCTTTGGGATTCGCTACGATTGCTTTATAGACTTGACGCACCGAAGCAAGCTCATTTCTGAGTTCGCTTGGGACGATTATTGCACTATCTGGAAGTACGCCATCTTTTCTTGGGCCGATTTCAGATTGATCTTGGGCCGATTTCGGGTCAAGCTTGGGCCGATCCTGGGCCAATCTTGGGCCGGTTTGGGGCACTTCTTGGGCTCTTTTGAGGCACTTTTGGGGTACTCTTGGGTCACCTTGGGCCGATTGGGCAGGGCTTGGGCGGGGCTTGGACGGATCTTGGTCGGGTTCTGTACGGGTTGTGTCCGGGGCTTGGTCGGGTTTTGTACGGGTTGTGTCCGAGTCGGATTGGTTTGGTTCTGTGGCAATGTTCACGATCGTCTTTTCAGGGTCAAACTCCTCGCGGATGATCGGGGTGGAAAATCCATGTTGCTCCCAAAGTGCATAGAGATTGCTCAAGCCCGTGCCGGAGCGTTCGCCGATTCCGATCAGTGAGAAGATGTTGAACACCTGCGCATTTCTCGGGTCGCTTCTGCCGCCCTCGATGGCGACCTCCTTGCTGATGCGCATCGTTCCCGGATTCGACACCAGTATCTCGTTGAACCGCTTCTCGACCACAATGCCCTGCCGCCCGTGGTAGTCGGCGTGTATGAGCGCGTTCGCGACGACCTCGCGCACGGCCTCGTGGACATCCGTCTCGTCGATTCGCCTGTCGTTCTCGTCAAGCGCAAACGGAGTCTTTACGCCGCTTGTCACCTTGTCGTATATCCGGTAGAAGAAATCGACGATGTTCCCGCTCCAGGTCGGATCGCTGGCGCAAACCCTGTCACCCCAGCGTGCCGAGTCTGACGACCGCTCGCGATAGTCGAGAAAATAGTTCGGCAACTCGTGCATGATCGTCACGAAATCGCCAAAGCAGACCAGCCCGGCGATGTTCGGGTGAAGGTTGCCGTCGTCTCCCCTGCCTACCGCGCCGATCTTTTTCAGGAACTCCTCATCCGACAATTTGTTCCAGGCAAGACGAGGACGGAAACGAGAGAATTCCTCACGGTAATGCCGTATCGAGTCTGCGTTCAGATCGGCAACGGTAAGCGATTCCAAAACGGTCGCATCGGCCGTAACGTCGCTCGCGTCGCGCAACATCGCAAGCACGGCTTCGCGCGAACACTTGTAATCGCCTTCCCCGTTACGGCGATATGCTCCGTCGAACACATCCCGTCCAACATATACGGGACGCTCCCTGCGATCCGCCCTCGGCACTTCTATCACGACGACATCGCGGCCACGGCATTTTACGGAATAGACATGGCGATCGAAAAGAATGTTGACGCTGACCTTCTCGCGGTTGTTGACGCCGTCCCAGAACCGCTTGATCAACGTCGCCGCCTTCGGCACGCCTGCAATCGAGAACTTGCGGTCCACCTCCTTCACGCCAAGGAGGATCACGCCGCCGTCCGTATTGGCGAACGAACTGTACGACTCCCACAGGGAATCAGGCAACCCGCTGAATGCGTCTTTGCATTCGGTATGGACAACCTCTCCCTGCTTTACAAGCCTTTCAATTTGTTTTGCCGTCAACTTCATTAACTACCGCTTTTTCCAATACCTTCTTGAAGCAATGATCGCGACACATGCGACCCACCCGCGCGGGAAATCTGTTATCTCGCCTTTGAGGGGCAAGACGGAAATAGTATGCCACATTCCCCCGCCCAACGCAAGCGGGGATTTTGGAAATTTGAAGTTTTGCGCACGGGGCGCAGAGGTTGACGAGAGACGTGAGACGATAGACGCGAGTGGAGACTAGCAGACGTGAGACCATGAGGCAATGCGGCTTCGCCAATGTCTCATCGTCTCACGTCTCGGCTCGTCTCTCGTCTCGCGTCTCACGTCACCACCGGCTCGTCTCTCGTCTATCGTCTCACGTCCGCGCGCACACGCCCATTCCGCCAGCGGCGGTCACGTGCGCAGGGCGCACTTGCACGGCGGGGTGGGTTCTGGTAGAATTTCCCCGGAAGTCATCAAAGAAGCACGAACTTGTCATCAAAGGAGCACAGATAAAATGAACAGGCCAACGGCAAACATGAATATCTCAAGAAGGCAGTTCTTCATCGGCGGCGCGGCGTTCGGCGCGCTCGGCGCGTTCAGCGGCTGCCGGTTCTTCACTTCCGGCGGCACGTCCGCCGCAGGCGCGCCGAAGCTGAAGTTCGGCGTCGTCTCCGACATCCACATCCTCCGCGTCGGAGCGAACGAGGAGATGAGCGCCTTCGGCAACAACCTCACCTTCAAGCACACGCTCGAGTGGTTTCGCAGCCAGAACGTCGATGCCGTCGTCATCGCGGGCGACATGGCCGACAAGGGCCTGGACACCCACCTCCTGGCCGTCGCCGAGGCCTGGTACTCCGTGTTCCCCGACGACAAATACCCCGACGGACGCCCCGTCGCCAAGTTCTTCGTCACCGGCAACCACGACTGGGAGGGCTTCAACTACGGCAAAATCGCCGAGAAGCTCTACCCCGACGCCGCCGAGCGCGCGAAGCACGTTCTCCAGAAGGACATGGCCGGCTGGTGGGAGAAGGCGTTCCACGAGCCGTATGCGCCCATCTACTCGAAGGAGATCAAGGGCTACACCTTCATCGGCGCGCACTGGGACATGGGCGGCTACGGCCCCGAAACGGGCAAGAAGGTGTATGCGTTCGGACGCATCGCGGACTTCATGTCCGCCAACGGCAAGAAGATCGACCCCGCCCTGCCGTTCTTCTACGTGCAACATCCGCACCCCAAGGACACCTGCTACGGCTCCTGGGCGTGGGGACACGACAAGGGCATCGTCACCAAGACGCTTTCGGCCTATTCAAACGCAGTCGCGTTTTCCGGACACTCCCACTACTCGCTCACCGACGAGCGCTCCATCTGGCAGGGTACGTTCACGTCCGTCGGCACAAGCTCCCTCCGCTACACGGGCATACCGACGCGCGAGTTCGTGCCGCAGGGATTCGAGAACGGCAATGCGTTCGCGCCCGATGCCTGGAAACGCGACGCAATGAAAGGCCTCGCCACGCTGAAGTCCGGCGACTGCCGACAGGGCATGCTCTGGAGCGTGTATGACGACCACATCGCGGTGAAGCGCCGCGAATTCCTCTCCAACCTCGACATCGGCGAAGAGTGGGTCATGCCGCTTCCGTCGGCGGAACCGCGTCCGTTCGCCTTCGCGGAACACGCGAAGAAGATGAACGCCCCGCAGTTCCCGGCGGACGCCGAACTGGAGATCACGATCGTCAAGGCGAAGAACCGCGGCGGCAAGTCGCCGGACGGCACGGAGACGATTCCGTCCCTGAAGAAGCCCTCGTACAAGGTCGTTGTCCCGCCGGTCATCAAGGACGCCAAGGCCCGCCTCTTCACCCTTGAATTCACGGCGGAGGCCAAGAACGGCGAGAAGAAGACGAAGCTGCTGCTGCCGGAAGGCTTCAACCACGCCCTCGGACACGCGAAGAACGCGAAGCCGCACGTCTGCTATTTCCGGGTTGACGAACTGGGCAAGGGCGAGGTGCGCTTCACGGTGACGCCCGTCAACTGCTTCGGCGCACGGGGACGTCCCCTCACGGCAACGTTCACCCCCGGCAAAAAGGCCTGACGGGAATCAAGTCGATCGGATAAAGACGTGCGAGGCGCCGCCGGCGGGGTTGAGCAAACCGCGCGCGGCGAGCAGCCGCTCGGCCTGGCGCGCGACGGCGTCGGACGGCTCCACGACCTTTGCGCGGCCAGCCGCGACCTGCTCGATGAGGGGTTTCAAATGCGGGAAGTGCGTGCAGCCGAGCACGAGGTGGTCCGCCCCCGCCGCAAGAAGCGGTTCCACGCGCGCGCGTACCGCGGCCTCGGCGCGCGGGCCTGTCGTCTCGCCACGCTCGACGAGCGTCACGAACTCGTCCGCCACACACGTCAGCACGGTCGTCTTGCGCGCGAAGCGCGCGCACGTCTCGCGGTAGAGGCGTCCGTTGAACGTCCCCTGCGTGGCGAGCACGCCCACCACGCCGCTCTTCGAACGCAGCACGGCCGGCTTCACGGCCGGCTCCATGCCCACGAACGGCACGTCCGGCCACGTGGCGCGCAGGTCGTCGATCGCCGCCGCCGTGGCCGTGTTGCAGGCCACCACCACCATCTTGCAGCCGCGCGTGAGCAACGTGCGCACGTGCCGGCGCGCGAGACGCACGATTTCCGACGCCGGACGGTTCCCGTAGGGACAGTGCGCCGTATCGGCGATATAGATCGTATCCTCGTGCGGCAGACGCCGCCTGAACGCCTCGCGCACGCACAACCCGCCCACGCCGCTGTCGAAGAACCCGACCGGCGCGGTCACCCCAGTTTGTTTTTCTTGAATTTTCGGGTTGAGTTGCATGCAGGAATGCGGTATACTATACGCAACTTTTTCTGCTTGGAAGGGTGTCCGAGTGGTCGATGGTGCAACCTTGGAAAGGTTGTGTGGGCGCAAGTCCACCGGGGGTTCGAATCCCCCCCCTTCCGCCATGCAGAAAAGGCTTTTTTATTTGCGGTAGGTCACGTTGCCGCCGCACACGGAGCCGGTAAAGTCGGCGCTGGGGGCGAATACGAGAGAGGCATTGTCCAGTTCGATCAATCCGTTCCCGTCCACGCGCTCCAGCATTTCGTTCACGTTCGACAGCGCGAGGCGCCCCTTGCCGCACACCGTCACGGGATAGTCGACGGGCACGACATCGCACAGCGACAGGGAGAAGAGCCGTCCCGCCTCGGCAAAACGCTCCTTTGGAGCCGTGAAGTCCGCAACGGCCCCGACCGTCCGCCAGTTGACGCGGCTACCGTCCGCCGTGCCGGCGGACACCGCCCACCCGGCGGGATCGCGCCCGATCGCGTCGTTCGCCGTGGCAAACGAATAGGCGTCGAAGGACACCTCGCGACCGAGGTCGAGCACGAGCGGTCCTCCATTGTAGAACTTCGTCCGCACGTTGCCGTCGATGGCCTTGTCCGGGCCCTCGGCCGAGCCGACAGGCCCCTCAATCGCCTTCGTCCCCTCGGGGAACGGCACGGGCTTGCCGCCGTTGTAGAGACGAAACTCGCTGAACTGCGCGCCGGAATCCGCGAACTCGGGCGGTCCCTTCTTTCCAGGACGCGTCCTGTGTACGTCGAACCGCACGAAACGCGTGGTCACCGCGAAGGTGCCGCCGCCCCGCAGGCGTACGGTCCCCTCGCGGATCTCAAGCCCCGCGTTTGCCAGCTCCGCGCCCGTCAGGTCGAGTTCGCCCGCGCCCGTCTTCACGAGCACGCCGCCCGTGAACCGGCGTCCCGGATCGACTGTCCGCGTCTGCCCGGCCGGCACGTCAATCGTCTCCGCGTGCGCCAGGCACGCCGCCGCCACCAAAACCGCTGTCAATGCTTTCATTCTTGTTTTCCTTTCATTTTCCAAAACGGAGAATCCATTCGTCCACGCTGCCGAACATCGGGTGGCAGTTGGAGAAGACGTTGTCGCTTTCCTTCCACGTCTCCCACAGCGTGGTCGCCCCGCGGTCGAGCATGTGCAGCCAGCCGGGGAAGCCCTTGTGGAGGACAATCTTCCGCGCGACGTCCACGCGCCCGTGTTCCGAGAGGTACATGAGCATGTAGCGCGTGGAGAAGATGCCCGTGGTGGGACCGTACCCCTTCTCCTCAATGGCCTTCAGAAGCTGTCGTTCGGCTGCGGCCACCTGCTCTGCCGGCACAAGCCCCAGATAAAGGCCGGTCGCCTGCGCCGACTGCGTGCCGTTCGCCACGATGCCGTCCTTCACGTACTTCGCCGCAAAGGCGGCCTTGATCTTCTCCGCGAGCGCCATGAACTCCTTTTCGTCGTCCGTGCGCCCGAGCATCTTCGCGAACTTCGCGGTCAACTCAACAAAGCGATGCCAGTGCGCGGTCGCGGTGCATCCGTTCGGCGCGCGCTCCAGTGCCTCGTGGTCGCCGATGCAGTTGGGGACGAGTCCGTCGGGGCATTTCGCCGCCACCAGTCGGACGTAGCGCGCGCAGACCGGATAGTAGTCGAGCGCCTTCGTCTCATTGTAGTGGCGCAGCAGCCCGTCGATCAGCTCAGGCACGGCGAGCGCCCACGAGATAGGCCCGGCGCGCCCGCCGAAGCCCCTGTCGGCGATGCCCACGTAGGGAGCGGTCTCGGTGATCCATCCGTCGTCCGCCGCCTCGTCAGCGAAGTCCTGCAGTATCTTGAGATATAGCGCGCGAACGTCCCAGTTGAGCATCATCGCCTCGTAAGTGGAGACAATGTCGCCGCCATAGCCGAGCCGTTCGCGTCCGGGGCAGTCGCTCTGCACGCCGCCGATTAGGTTCGCCTGGAACGTGCGGCGGCACATCTCGTGGATGGCCGCTAGGTCCTTGTTCTCCGTCTTGAACGCCTTGGCCGCAGGCGCGGCCTCGACGAGCGAGACCATCGAGCGGACGTTCCTCTGCGCCGTTTGCACGAGGTGCTTCGCCCCGCGTATCTCGGCGTAACGAAAGATGTGCCACGTAAACGGCGGAGAGAATCTTTCGACGTTTGACGGTAGGGCGGTCGCACCGCGACCGCCGCAGATATAGACGTCGCGCTGGCAGGCGACACGCGGCGCGCCCGGTCCGCCGTTGCCGCGCTTGATCTGTCCCGCCGTCTGCGTCAATACGTTGACCGAACCGTCCGCGTTGAGGCGTTCGCCGTACACAATCTCTATCCCGGTACCACGCTCCTCGCCGCAGAACGTGAATTCTGGCACCCCTGAAGCGTTCACGCCGAAGTCAACGATCTGCACGGAACCTTCGCGCAGCCATTTTGCCTCACCATCGTGGCTTTCGCGCCATGCGTCCCCCCCGAGCGGCCACGGACGGATCGTACCCTTCGGGCTCGACACCTTCGCCGCCGGCTTCCACTCCACGTCCTCCGGACGCGTCGCGTCGATCTCCGTGCCGAGATAGACCGAGTTGCGCACCACGTTCGTCCTGCGCCATTTCCACTCAAGCGGCTTCTCCACGCCGTCAATCGCCATCGCCATCTTGAAGCAGGGGCGCCCGTGCGCAAGCTTCGCGCGAAACTGGTGATGTCCCCAGAAGCGGAGCGGTGGCAGGTTGTAGAATCCGTTACCGAGGCGCACCACGATTTCGTGTGAACCGGAACCCGTTTTCACCACGGTGAACGACTTTGAATACACGGTCTTGTTGTAGGGCGTCCAAAGTGTGTCCAGTCCGTCCGTGCACATCATCGCCTCGCCGTCCACGCTGAACCACCCGAATCCGGCACAGGCGAAATGGAGCTTTACATCGTGCGTTCCTTCGGCCAGCGTGAACGTGGCACGGAACTCCGGCGCGGGGTCTTCCGCGTACCAGTCCGCGCCGTTGCGGTCGGGCAGCCCGTCGCCGATCCACGGCTGTGTCGAAAGAACGGAAACGCCAGCAAGGGACGAATTGTCCGTACACGGGTCACGTGCCACCGTGGCGGCTGACGCAAGGACTGCGAGCGCACAAGCGCCAACGCCGGATAGAATCTTCAGGTTGTTGTTCATAGGCGTCAATTATACCATAAATCCGAACGGACAGCGAGACATTCCGCAAATCATCTAAAAAACCGTGATGCGGAGGAGGTACGAACGGCTTTTGCCGGGGGCGAGCGGAAGCGACTTCTTCATCACGGGCTCGAGACAGTAGAACCGGTGCCACTCGTGCGGACGAAGCGACACGCAGAGCGCACATCCATGCGCCCTTCCTCGCCGTCGCACGTGACGCCGTCGCGCGTGGCGTCATGCACGTACCGCGTCAAGCCGTAGAACGGCTCGCCGAGCGGATCCTTGCGGCCGTCCTTCCACACCTTGCGGATGCGGTACTCGTGGCGCGAGTGCGTGGGGAGCCCCAGGTCTTCATAACGGGCGACGCGATAGGGAATCCCGTGATGGACCTCGTTCGTGACGTTCGCGAGGAACTTGCCGTCGCGCCAGAGTTCGTAGTGGTCGAAGGCGGGCGACATCTCCGCGCCCCAGAGGATGTACATCTGTCCGTCCTTCTCGCCGTGTCCGGCGCGGGGCCTTTCGATGAGCCCCGTCCAGCCGGGCGGCGGTTCCTCGACCGATTCGCGCGAGAAGCGCGGGATGTTCTGTTCGCGCATCCATTTCGCATACGGATCAAGCCAGTCCTCGCACATCCGCGCAACATTCGCCCACCGGCCGCCGCATGGTAGGGCCCGATCACCGAGCGGGCCGGAATCCCGACCGCCGCATGGTAGGGCCCGATCACCGAGCGGGCCGGAATCCCGACCGCCGCATGGTAGGGCCCGATCACCGAGCGGGCCGCAACGATACGACGTGATCGCGAAACGGAACGTGAAATTCATCGAATCGCCGTCGGGCTGGTGCATCTGGAGCCAATCCGTGAAGAGGTACGGATAGATCGCCGTCTTCCCCTTCGGCGGCTTGCCGGTGTAGCACGTCTTGTCGGGATGGATTTCGCCGAACTCCGTCAGCGTCGAATCGCGCATCATCAGCGCCACGCCGAAGTCGGCGTTCTCCACCAGACACCAATCGCGCACGGCGCAGTAGGCGTCCGTCGTCATCGGATGGCAGTCCTCGTACGGACGGATCACCGTACCGTTGAGGTGCGCGCGGAACTCACCTCCCGGCACGGCGAACGGAAACGCGAGGTAGCCGAAGCGGTAGTAGCGGCACGTGTTGAAGAGGTCGCGCGCATGCTCGAAGCGGTCCTCGATGTCGATGCGCTTCTCGTTCTCGGCCAGGTACACGCGTCGCGTCACCTTCGCGCCGAGCGCCTTTTCGGGCTCAGCCTCCCACGTCTTGTGGTTGTTGCGTGTGTACATGAAGCGGTTGGCGGGGCCGTCGATCAGCTCGCGCGCAAGCTCCTTGTCGTAGATGGAGTAGATCACGCCGTTCGTCACGGCCACGCGGTACCAGCGGTTCTCGGTGACGCCGTCCTTGACAGGATTGTTTTTAACACAGAGACTCAGAGGCACAGAGTCACGGAGGGCTGAAGATGTAAAACTTCCATCTTTCTCTGTGCCTCCATGTCTCTGTGCCTCTGTGTTAAGATATTCAGTTGCATCATGCTTGTCATCTGTGAACGATTCCGACTTCAGTCCAAGTTTTGCTACCGCTTTCGCAAGTTCATTCGAGGCGGTCGCGGCGGCTCGGTCGAGCCAGTCACGGCGCTGCATCCACGTCTCGAACACGCGCCGCCCCTTGTAGCCGCTTGTGCCGTAGCAATGCTCGTCGTAGAGAAGGAGGTACCACCACGCGCGGTCGACGGCCCCGCGGTCGATCGTGCCGGCGAACGTGCCGAGGCGCTCCGCCGTCTCGAGCTTCCGGTCGATGTTGAGCTTGTCGGCGAGAAGTTCCGGCGCGCAGACGGCGTGCTGCAGCCAGCCGCTCGTCATCTCGCCCGTGAGCGTGGGAATCTTGTCGCCGAACTTCTCCTCAAGGTACTCGAACGGCTCGTCGAGACGTCCCACCGTGCGGAACTGCGGCCACAGCCACTTCTTGTTCCATTCCGCCGCGAAGTCCGCAAAGCCGGTGTTCGGCCATTCGTCGTCGCAATAGACGCCTGCGAGCCACACGTCGTAGGGATACTTGCTCTCCAGTATTCTCAGGAACTCCGGCATGCGCGCCTCGGCCCCTGCAATGAACGACGGCCTGACACCGCTCGTCAGCCCCAGCCGCTCGTACCCGCGTCCGTAGTGCGTGGAGCACCAGACGAGCAGCGACTCCTTCCCGCCCGGCGCCTTCCAGCGGAAGACCATCGGGAGGTCGAGGTCGTATGAGACGGCGATCCGGTTGCCGCCGCCCTGAAGGTCGGGGTTGTTGTAGTCGGGGTGGGACGTGAGCATTTTCTTCCGCATCTTCCAGATGGTCGAGCGGATGGGGTTCCACTGGTTGGGCGCGAAGAAGCAGTAGCGCACGCCCGCGCGGACATATGGATCGATCAGCGAGCAGCTGAGGCCGGGGTTGTCGGACATGAAGAACGTGCGCGTGTGGATGCCCCACTTCTGCTCAAGAAGGCGCTTCGTGAGCGTGGAGCGGTCGATCTCGGTCTCGGAATAGAGGTGCGTGTGGTTGCCCGCGCACATCACGCCCACGTCCATGCGCCCGCGTGCCATGTAGTTTGTGACGATACGCCACGCGGCGTCCATGCCCTTGTCCTGGTGGTAGTTGTTCCAGAACCACATGTGCTCCATCGTGAAGCGGTATGCGGCCGGATCGTCGTCGGAACGCGTGTCGGCGTCGATGAGCCGCGCCGCCTCGTCGATGCGCCTCACGCTTCCGTGGCGCTGGATGTACTGCGAGTTGTGGAGGCCGACGTCGGTGTGCGACGACTTGAGTCCGTAGAGCTTCCACTCGCGCACCGGCGGGAGGTTCGCGGGCAGGCGGTTCGTGGGCACGAGCTCGTAGACGGTCTCGCCGGCCGTGTTCTTGCGCGAGATCATGCGCCGCCCGTCACGCGTGATCATCGGGTGGGCCGTGAAGGACTCGCCGCGCAGCGGACTGTACGGACCGGTCCAGGCGTTTCGCTTGATCTTCTTCTCGCCGATGCTGCGCGCGTCCAGCTCCGTCCACGTCTTGCCGTCGTCGCTGCCGAGAAGACGGAACGCCATCGGGTCGCGCCTGTCGCGCGGCTTCTCGCCGAGCCAGCGGTCGTTGGCCGTCGCCCAGTCGTAGGCGGTCACGGACTGCGGCTCGGCGTAGTCGACCTGCAGCCAGCATTTCGACATGTCCTTGCCGCTCGCGCCGTTGACGGAGTACCACTTCGTGTTGAGGTCGCCGTCCACAGCCTGCCTGATCGGAGACCTTACGCTCGAGTCCATGCCCTCGCCATGCGAGAAGCCGGAGCGGAGCGACGTCACGTCCTTGTCGCCGTTCAACAGGCGGAACTCGGAAAGCTGCACGCCGATCCGCTCGCCCATGCAGTCGTCGACCTTGAACCGGTAGTGCCGGAACCGCCACGGCGCATCGTTCTCCGCCGCCCCGACTGCCAACGCGACAACTGCCGCAGAACAGATGAATATTCTTGCTTTGCTTTCCGCCATCATGGTCTTTGCCTTTTCTTGGCCTTCGGGTTTGAATGTGACGTTCTCGGGACTACTCGCCTAGGCGACGAGATACCCGCCGTCTACGGCCAGCACAACCGTATGGCTCAGAAGGCCCCTCCACGGCAACGTATTTTTCGCTAAAAGCGGTCACTTCCCGACGTCTTTCAGCGGACGAACACGCGGCGGATGGCCTCAAGGTAGCCCATGCCGTTCTTTTCGTCAGGCTCGAGGTACGACCCCTCGATCCATTCGTTCCAGGCGTTGATGGAGATGAGCTTCGGGTAGCCGGGCGGCGTGTTGCGGTCGCACCAGTCCTTGGCGCGGCGCAAGACCTTCTCGAACTTCTCCGGCGTCGAACCGGTCACGCACGGCATCTTTTCCGGAAAGCGCGGATTGTTGTCCCAACCCACGGACGCATGGGCGAAGTACGCCTTGAGGCCCTTGAGCCGCGCCTTCTCGGAATCAAGCTTCGCAAGCCCCTTCTCCGCCCACTGCGCGTAGTCGCCCTTCGGGCGCACATGGTGCGCGTAGGTGTACATGGTCGCGGACTCGATCCCGAGCGCGGCAATGTGCTCCGGCTTGCACTGCCCCCAGCTGCACGCCATGATGTGCACGCCGCCAAGCCCCGCCTTCGCGCAGTCCGCGTCGAACTGGCGGAGCGCGGCGGCGGCCTTCTCCATTCCGCCCATCCCCTTCACGAACGAGCCGACCTCGTAGATCATGAACACCGGCTTCCCGCAGATGCGGTAGTAGTTCGGACGCGACAGGAACTTCTCGATCGCCCTCCGCGTCATCCGCCTGAACGCCTCGCCGTCCACGCCGCCACGCCAGATGGTCTTGGTTCGCCTCGAAGTCACCCTCTTGTCGACGTAGTCGGACCAGTCGTGGTTCGCCCACATGAGGAAGAACTTCATCTTGCCGTTGTTCTTCGCGCCGAGGAATCCGTCGGCAAGCGCCCCTTCGAGGAACGGACGCTCCCCGTACCAGTACCAGTCGAAGATGAACACGTTGACGCCGTGCGAGGACGCCGCCTCGATCTTCTTCTCCATCACCTTCGGGTCGGCTTCGTTCTCGTAACCCCACACAGGAACGCGCGGCTGGTCGTGTCCGGGCCACTTCGGCTTCGCGTCCTTCACGTTGAACCACTCGCCCTGTCCCTCGGGGAAGAGTTCCAGTTCCTTCCACCTCGGATCTGGATGGTAGCCCGGATAGACGAGCGCGGCAATGTCGTATTCCGCCTTCGCGCGTTTCACATCTTCCGCGATATTCGCGTCGGCATACGACGGTAATGCCGCAGCCATGCAGAACGCGACTATTGCCATTGGTACAACGCGCCATCCGCGCGTTGCTGACGTGAATTTCACCAGCTTTTGCGTGTTCATGTGCAGGATTCCTTTTGAGGCTTAAACGGTGTAAACAATATTTTATCTTAAACTGCGGTAATGTCAATTATGAGGTTCTCGCCATGAAGCCGACCTCGTCCTTGCCAGGACGTGGTCGCGGCCGTCAGGAGCGTATACGCGGTGGATGAACACTTCAGGCTCCACCTCCACGGATTCGACGCGGACCTCCTCCCCTGCGAGCGTCTCGGACTTGAAGACGATGTCGAGTTCGAGACACGGTCCAGCGGAGTCCGGACGGCCCTCCATCAGCCATTCGACGTAGTGGACGTTGTTGACGTGGCCGTTCAAGTCGATGTCGCCGCGCCGCGCGCGGAAAACGAGCGCGTCAGACGACGCCTCGCGGCAATCCCACCGCAGCTTCATGAACGGCTCGTCGCCGAAGACCGGGTCGCGGACTGTGTTTGCCGCCGCAAAGACGCCGTCCGGGATCGCGACGACCTTGCGAGATGCGAGGTCGATGAGCATCCATTCGCTTGTCGCATGGCCGATCTCGCGTCCTTCCGCGTCGGAAAGGACAAAATCGCGGTAGGCCACGATCTTCCGCCCGCCGCGCGGAAACGTGAGGATCGAGACGGTCTCGCCCCACTTCGGGAAGCGCGACATCCTCACCTTGAGCCGTGTCAGCACCCACGAGATGTTTTCGCCGGACGCCTCGAAATCGGACTTGGAGAACGCCAGCGCCTCGGCATTCAGGCTTGCCGCCTCCTGCAGCCAGTTGCAGACGGACGCCATCGTCGCCATGCCGTCAGGCCCGCACTCGTACGTCCTGACCGCCCATGAATACACTCCGTGTACATCATCCATTTTTCAACTCCATTGCACGAGCGCCCTGTCGTCCTGTGTGACGAGCGTGACAACCGCCGGGACCATGTCGCGGAAGGTGTCGAGATTGGCGCGCATGCGGATAGTATAGCACATTTTCGCGTGCCCGCGTCTTGCCGCACGGCAAAATCAGGAAAGGGGGAAAGTCGTGCCCTGTCGACCTGAATTCAGGCTTGTCCTGTAGATTTTCGCGGGCGGCTGCGTTCTTTTAGGTGGACCTGTCGAAAGGAAAGCCCAAATGAACACGTCAAAGACAATTCCGATTGCAGCCGTCATGGCGGCGTCGATGGCATTTCACATCGCCGCAGGGGCGGCTGAATGCACGGATGGCACGTGCCCGCCGCCCGCTGGCGAAGAGGCGACATACACGGTGATCTCGCCGGTGCCGGAATCTGCCGTGGAGCCGATCAAGTCCGCGCCACGGCTCAAGTCGCTGGATGGCAAGACAATCGCTCTTGTCGGCGGCAGTTTCATGGCGAACGTGACGCATCCCGAGCTGAAGCGGCTCATCCTCGCCGAATGGCCGACGGCGAAGGTGTATGTGCTGGGCGAGATCGGGTCGGCGGGGCCCTACCCGCGCCCGGGCGTGGTTCGCCGCGAGAAAGACGAGTTTCAGCGCAAGCTGAAGGATTTCAAGGTCGATGCGGTCGTCTCGGGCAACGGCGGCTGCGGGCTCTGCACGCCGAAGGAGACCGGTTCCTGCATCGCCGCCGAGGTGCTGGGCATCCCGTCCGTGATGATCGCCGCGCCGGGCTTCGTGAGGCAGGCGAAAAGCGCAGCGGCATCGGCGGGGCTTGCGGAACTGCGCGTCGCGGAATACCCCGGCGCGTTCGCGAGCCACACCCGCGAGGAGCTGCTGGCGAACACGCGCAAGGTTCTCTGGCCGCAGGTCAAGGCCGGGTTGATGGAGGCAAAGGAGATTCGACGGCCGGCAACCGACAACCGGATGCCGGCTGTCGATTGCCGCCTCTCCGGCACCCTCGCCGAAATCCAGCGGATATTCCTCGACTCGGGCTGGACCGACGGCCTGCCCGTCGTGCCGCCGACCGAGCGCGCTGTTTCCGAGTTCCTGAGATTCACCGACTTGCCGCCCGACCATTCGCTCGGCGCGATTCCGCCGGCGCAACGCGGCGTGACGGTTCGCCATGTCGCCGCCAATGGCGTGATGGCGGGGTGTCCGCCGGAGTTCATGCCGCTCCTGCTGGCCTTCGTCGAGGCCATGAAGGACGGCGACTTCAGGCGCACGCTCGCCTCCACCCACGCCTGGACGCCATACTGCTGGCTGAACGGCCCCGTCGCGCGCCAGCTCGGCTTCGACTGCGGGCAGGGCGAAGTCAACGAGCCGAAGAACGCGCAGCTCGGGCGATTCATCAACCTTGCCCTTCTCAACCTTGGCGGCTACCGCGTGAAGGAGAACCGCATGGGCACGTTCGGCTACCTGATGCCGTGGTGTCTCGTCGAAGACGAAGCCGCCGCGCTGAAGGTCGGCTGGAAGCCCTATCAGATGCAGCGCGGCTACTCCATCGACGACTCCACGTTCACCGCCGCGTCTTCGATCAACTGGGGCAACAACCTCGTGCCCGCGACGTCCGACGGGGAGCGCATCACGGACATGATGGCGTGGGACGCCGTGGAGAAATCGCAGATGGCCGTTGCAAGCGGGATGCCGTGTACCTACCGCACGTTCCTCGTCACCGAGGGAGTGGCCCGCGACCTTGCGAAGACCCATTCCACAAAAGACGCGCTGTGCAGCGCGCTGGAGAAGGCGGCGCGCATCCCGCTTGGATGCCGTGCCTTCGCGAACTACTGGGGAAATCCCGGCAGCGCGTTCGATCCCGAGAAGTATCCGCTCCGCTATCATGAAAGGCGGATCGGCCGCACTGAAAACGCGGACGAAACCGTGACGCCGCCATGGCTTGGATGGACGGGGATGGAGCGGATGGAAACCGTTCCCGCGATGGCGCCCGGCAAGAGCGCATTCATCGTGACGGGCGACTCTTCGCGCAACAAGGTCCTGACCGTTCCCGGCGGCGGCTTTGCGACCATCAAGATCGCACTTCCCAAGGCATGGGATGCGCTGATGGCCGAACGCGGCTACAAGCCGCTCGCCGACTTCCGTCTCTCGACCGACCTCAAGCCCGATGTGCCGCAGGCCACATACCGCAGCAGGCCTCGTTTCATGGGTCCGGACGGGTCATGGGGCGGACGACGGGGCGGCGGAAGCGGTGCTGAAGGTGCATGGAACCGCCGCGACGCTCCAGGAAACGGGCGTGTGCCGCGCGGGCCGACTTCAACCTTTCAACGGCATCCGCGATTTCGGCGTTATCGGGAAAACGCGCCGCAAGATGTTCGGCAGCCGTGAGCGCACAGGTGATTTCGGTTTCGCGCTTGTCGGAATCCAGCCTGTTGATGTCGACGACGACCTTTGCCAGCGATTGCGCGGCAGATGCGGCTTCGCATTCCGTGGCGGCGAGGGCGCGGCTCGTGCGGATGTAGCCAACGGCAAGCGCGGCGACAAATGCGGCAAGGAAAATTGAGGCGGCGGCGATGCCGGACGCGGCAAGCGGGTTGCGGCGGGCGAAAAGACGGAACCTGCGGACGGGCGACGGCGGATTCGCCGAGACGGGCTTGCGGGCAAGGAAGCGACGCAGGTCGTCAAGCATCGCATCCACGCTCGCGTAGCGGCGGGACGGGTCTTGCGCCGCGGCCTTGGCGCAGATGGCGGCGAAATCGGCGGCGGCGTCTGGCACCAGTTCCCGCAAGGTTACGCCAAGGGCGTACTGGTCGCTTGATTCCGTCGCCTTGCCGCCATCCAGCAGTTCCGGTGCCATGTAGCGGCGCGTCCCTCCGTCGCCGACGGAGTTGGCAAGCCCGAAGTCGCCGAGCTTCGCCGTTCCGTCTTCGCCGATGAAGATGTTGGACGGCTTCACGTCGCGGTGGATCACGCCGCAACGGTGGGCGTAGGAAAGCGCATCGGCGATCTGGACGCCAAGACGGGCGGCGTCTTCGGCCGATGCGAATTCGCTGTGGTCAGCAGTCTTGCCGCGCATGAGCTCCATCGCAAACCACGACCGACCTTGGGCGGTTCCCGCCGCATAGACCTGAACGATGTTCGGATGGTGAAGCTGGGCGACCGTCCGCGCTTCGTCGGCGGATCCGGCAGGAGAGCGATCCACGGCCTTGAGCGCGACCTCTCGCCCCAGCGAGACCTGCTCCGCGAGATACACCGTTCCCATTCCGCCGCTTCCGAGAACGTCCGTCAGCCGGAAGTCAGGGATTTCGGGCACCTCGCGGGCATGCTCGCCCTCGCGTCCCAGTTCGTCGAGTTCCGCCGCGAGCGAACGGAGCGCGTCGGTCATGGCATCTTCTTGAAGCACGAGACCTCCATCAGCTTCTTCTGCAGTCGTTCAAGGGCGCGGACGTAGCGGATGGACGCCGCCTTCGGCTCGATGCCAAGTGCGGCGGCGCACGCCGAGTTGCCCATGCCGTCGAAGTGGCGCAGAACGATGATCGCACGGTCGTTCTCGGGAAGAGCGGCGACTGCGGCGCGAAGGAGCGCATGGCGTTCGTTGCGGTCCACGCGCGACAGCGGCGACGTGGCGTCCGCCGCAAGCTGCCCCCAGTCCAACGCGCCGGGCGTGCCTGTTTCGGCCGTTTCGTCCCTGACTTCGACCTCCTTGTGGACATCGCGCCCCGCCGCCTGGAGGTTGCGGCGCTCGATGTCCGCAAGCGTCTGGAGAAGAATCGTCCGCAGCTTGAAGTAGATCGGCACATCCTCGTTCTGCGCGAAGTACGGCAACCGCTTCGCCGCCGCGAGATAGACCTCCTGCATGACGTCCTCGTGGGACAGGCGCCTCAGGAGAATCGGGTTCAGCCGCCTTTCGACAAGCGACAGGAGGCGGCCGCGGTGTTCCGCAAACGCCTCGGCGAGACCCTGTGACGTGAAATCGTTTTTCATGCAGTATAGTTTAGCACATTTTCGCCAAGACAGCCGCAGTCGGTCAGTAGAGCTTCCTGCCGTAGACGAGAATCTTGGAGAGGTGGAAAAACTCGTTCTTCGCCTCCGGCGTGCGGCGGACGCGCACGTAGCGCGCGCGCGGCGCACGGGCGCGGAGATCGACGCGGTACGTCGTGCGGACCTCGGCGTCCGTGTGGACCGTGTGCCAGCTGTCGCCGTCTTCGGAAACCTGCACCTCCAGCGGGACCTGCCGGCCCTGGTTCTGCGCGGCGCAGCGGTTCTCGGCGACGACGCCGCAGATTTCGGCCGGTCCCGGAAGCGTCACGACCGCCCACGGGGACTTCTCCTTTTCCGTATGGAACGCGTTTCCGTCGCACGGGGACTCGTCGATGCCGCTGGCATACCTCCTGGGCTGCTCCCATCGGCTCGTCGTCGACGTCTTGAGCAGTCCGTCGCCGGAGAGCAGCGGCGTCCCGAAATCGACCGAGGCGTACTTTTGCCCCTTCTTCTTCTGGGGGTCGAGCCGCTCCTGCAGCGAAGCCAGCTGGCGGAATGCGCCGAGGTTTCCGGCCCTTGACGCGGCAAGGATCAGTGGATTGAAATCGAGCTCCGTCTTCTGGCCCGACTTGTCCCTTTCCGCCACCATCTCCTTCAGCGTCCGCATGAACGCCTCCGAATTTCCTCCGTCGCCCATCATCACGTCGCCGCCCCAGCCGAGCACCTGGGAGAAGTAGTCCCGCGTGCCGTACTGCGCGGACAGCATCGCCTTGAGGACGTGCGCGTGGAGATTCACGTCCGTGCCGAGCGGACGCGCCCACTCCTTCAGCACGACCTTGAAATCGGATTCCTCCTGCAGCCGTTCCTCGGGCTGCTTCAGGAGCGGGGCGAATGCGACGAGTTCGTCCGCAAGGGCCCGTGCGCCCTTCTCCTTCGCGACGCGTGCGAAATACGGCGTGAGGAAGTCCCACAGCGGCTGGCGTCCGGTCTTCATCCCGCGCGCGCATCCGCGCACCCACACGCGCGTCCTGTCGAGCGAGGCGTTGGACCTTCCGACCCAGTCGCCGTACGCCTTCCATGCGCCGTAGTGCTCCCTGCACCTGCGGCACGCCCACTGGTAGAAGCTTTCCACAACCGACGGATCCTCCTTCGCCTCCTCCGCGAAGGCGGCAAGGGCGATCAGCCGCTCGGACGGAAGCCGCGACTCCCTGTCGCAGGCATACGTCTTCTCGATCGACGCGACGTACTGCCACGGATGCCTGTTCCAGAAACACATGTGCATCTGGGAGTGTCCCGTGACGCTGAAGTTGACCTCCCACTTTCCGCTCGGCAGCCTGCGCGTGTAGGCGCAATGCCCGGGCTGTCCAGCCGTCGTCGAGGGGAGCCCGTGCGCGTTCGCGGTGGCGCTTCCGAACTTCGAGAGCTCGCCGCACACGCCGCCGACGATCTGCGTGTACCTGCGCTTCGGCCATTCGCCCGCCGTCGCCCACGGCTTGTAGTAGAGCGGACCGTGCACCGAATCGCCGAAACTGTTCTTGAGCCGGTACTGCACCATCCAGCACGTCCCGCCGTATTCCCCGCACGGAAGGTTGACAAACTTGTCGAGATGCCGCTGCTGTGCGGCCATGTTGTCCGTGCCGGAGGATGCGCGCCCGTGGTTGACTGCGAAGCGCCACAGCCACGTCGGCTGCGCATACGCCGTCTTGTGGAGGCGCCCCGCGAGCGCGGTTGCCCTGTACGCGTCGAGGACGTCCGCGAGCCACGCCTCGTCCTTGTCGGGGTAGACGAGCGCCAGCGCCGTCATGAACCGGCGCCCCTCGTTGTCCGCGAACCTGCCGTTTGCGAACGGGACCCACTTGCCGGCGTCCTGGTAGATGAGGGACTCAAGCGCAAGCACCGCTTTCGCCCCGTCGCCCGGCTCCGCCTTGCCGGACGCAAACGTCCCGCTCCATGCAAAGTCCTCCAGCCACGTCCTGTCGTTCAGGAACGCCTTGACGAACGGCCTCGACCCGGGCCTTGCGGTCAGCTCGTCCCATCCCTCCCTGCCGATGAGCCGCAGGACCGCGCCCCGCGCGATGTCGAGCTTCTGGCTCTCGCCAAGTTCCGACACCGGCTTGATCGCCCTCAGGCGGTTTTTCGTGCGGTCGAGCGGAAACGGCGATTGGACGGACACCGACGCACTCTTCGCCGGACGCGGCCGCACAGGCGCATGGTAAAGTCCCTTCGACTCGATCTTCTCGCCGTCCATCATCAGCCGCCCCATCGCGAACTGTCCCCAGAACGTGTCCCGCCCGAGCGCGAACGCCTCCTTGAGCAGCGTCCTCCCGTTCGGCGAAAGCGGCCTGCCCGTGCCGTCGGAGTCCTTCGCGTACGCGAGCACCTTCATGAACTGCTTCTGGCTCGCGGAGAAGTGCGTCTGCGGAATGGACAGGAGCACGCCGACCAGCTTGGAATCCCCATCCCGCACGCCCTTCGCCAGCAACTCGACGCACGTGTAGTCGTCAAGGCTGAAGTGCCGGACCCAGCCGAGACGGTCGCCTGCCTCCAGCCTGTTCAGCTCGTCCCACTCCTTCGCCCATGCGGTCTTGCCCTTCTTCAGTTCGTTCTGGTGGAACGGCCCCATCATCTGCGCAAGGATGTCGAACCCCTCGCCGTACAGGTCTGCGGCGGCGTCTCCCGTTGCGGACGCGGCCTTCTGGAAGAGCGCCTCCGCACGGTCCTTCCGTTCCGTCACATGGGAGACGGCGCGTGCGAGCCTCTCCGGCGTGACGGTTCCCGGGATGTTCTCGACCTGCGCGAACACACGCGGCGGCCTCCCCGGCGCATAGCACGTCAGCGCGGGGAAGCGCTTCGTGCGGATGAGGATGTCCTTGACCAATGCGTTCTTTGCCTTGACTGCCTCGGTCGGAGACTCCATCTCGTCGTAGACGGCAAGGACGTACTTTCCTCCCACGGCCTTCTCGAACTCCCGGCTCTCGAACGCCTTGCGCACGTTCTCGCCGCTGACGCACCAGTCGCTTCCGACCTGGAGCACCAGCACGCCTCTCCGCGTTCGCGCCGCAAGCGCCGCAATCTCCGTCTCGGCGGCCGCGCCTGTCGACAGCATCGCCGCCGCAAGCGCGAGCGCGCCCCACTTGATGAAACCTCTTCTCTTCATTGCAGAAAGCTATGGCGATCCTACGCCTGCACGGCCGTGGCGGCGATGGTGTTGACGATGTCTTCGACGGAACAGCCGCGGGAGAGGTCGTTGCAGGGGCCGGCGAGTCCCTGAAGGACGGCGAAGCACGACGCGCCGCCCAGACGCTGGGCGATCTTGTAGCCGATGTTGCCCGCCTGCAGGTCCGGGAAGACGAGCACGTTTGCGCGCCCGGCGACGGGGCTTCCTTTCGCCTTGAGCGCTGCCACCTCCGGGACGAGGGCGGCGTCCAGCTGCAGCTCTCCGTCAACAACAAGGTCCGGCGCGAGGGCATGGGCGATGGACGTCGCCTCGCGCACCTTGTCGACGAGCGCATGCTCCGCGCTGCCCTTGGACGAGAACGACAGCATGGCGACGCGCGGCTCCTCGAAGTCGCAGAGCGCGCGGGCGGTGTTCGCCGTCGCCACCGCGATGTTCGCGAGCTCCTCGGCGTTCGGACACGGGTTCACCACGCAGTCCGCCAGGACCAGAAGCCCGTTCTCCCCGAACTGCGTATACGGACTCTCCAGCAGGAACGCGGAAGAGACGAGTTTCATCCCCGGCGCGGTCTTGATGATCTGCAGCGCCGGACGAAGCATGTCGCCCGTCGAGTGGACGGCGCCGGAGACGAGACCGTCCGCATCGCCTTCCTTGACCATCATCATTCCGTAGTACATCGGATCCGCCACCAGCCGGGCGGCCGCCTCCTCGGTGAGGCCCTTCGCCTTGCGGAGTTCGTACAGCTTCGCGGCGTATGCGTCGAAACGGGACTTGTTCTCCGCACGTGCGATGACCTCGGGCGTGAGCAGAATCGGCTCCGCCACGCTCTCCTCCGCGACGATCCGCGCCGCCTCGACCGTGCGCGGCTCGTCGCCCTCGGGCAGCACGATGCGTTTCACGGAGGCGCGTGCCTTCGCCTTGATTCTCTTCACCACTTCCATTTCATTCTCCTTTTTGATTTCGTAAGATGCCGGGGGCCAGTTCATGGTGCCGCAATACCCTTGGCGGCCAGCTTCCAGGAAAGCGGCGGGAGAACGCCGCTCTCCCTCGCGCCGTCGAAGTCGAGTTCGTACTTCTGCGCCTCGCGCGTCCAGTTGACGAGAACCGCCGCCGTGCGCCCGTCGGGCGCGCGCCACTCGGAATGGAACACCGTCGGCAAGGCCGGCTGCACGCACTCCGCGCTTTCGTGCGGACGCTTGTAGCTGCTCGTCCTGAGGAACGGCACGCGCTTCGTCGCGCACGCGAGCTTCGCGGGCTTCAGCATCTCGCCGTCGAAGAGGAATTCCTTGTGGTCGTGGTAGAACTTCGCGGAGTCCTTCATGAACTGGATGTCCTTCGCAATGCGCGGGTTCGTGACGTCCCGCATCACGAAGTTGTGCACCATCGGCTGCACGCCCCAGACGATGCCGCGCGCGAACTCGACCGCGAACTGGTCGGGATACTTCGCGATCTGCTTCTCCACGTCCGGCTTGTCGGGGCACGGGCCCCAGAGCGGATCCCATCCGGGAATTCCGCCGGGCGTCGCGAACGATCCGTAGAGCACGCCCGCGCCACGGTAGATTACCGTGACGGCGGGCACGGGCTCCACACGCGGCATCGTGCCGAGGCCGTTGCGTTCCCAGCTGGAGTAGAGCATGATGAACGACTCAAACCTGTCGAGATACGCCTCGCTCGTCGCCTCGGAGGAGAGCAGAAAGCCGGGATTGTCCGAATGGACGGCGTTCACGTAGTCGCGGTAGCCGTCGATGAGGGCGTGCGCGTCGCCGGGCGCGTGCTTGTGGCGCGGGTTGAAACAGGGCAGGTGCGCGGCGCAGCTGATCATGTCGATGTAGACGCCGTCGAGTCCCGTGGAGGCGAGTGTCTTCTCCAGCGCGCGCATCTTCGCGTGGAACTTCGGTGCCTCGCCGCACATGTGCCCCTGGCTCTGCTTCGTGAACGGATTGAACGTCGTGCCGTAGATTCGGCCGTTGTCCCGCACGATCGTGCTTTCAAGCCCGCCCTCGGCCCAGCGCGGGTCGTCCTCGTCCCACAGCATCCCGTTCGTGTAGACCTGCAGGAACGCGCCGCGGTCCTTCATGCGCTTCACGGCCGAGCGGAACGCGTCCTCGCCGTCGCGCGGCGGCCAGAAGAACGGATAGGACGTGTCGTAGGGGACGTTGTGCCACCAGTACCAGTCGAGCGCGACCTTGAGGCCCGTCTCCTTCATGAACCAGTGGACGGGCGGCTCGGAGACTGCTATGTTTCCGCGGCTCCACATCCAGAGGTCAATCTCGCGCAGCTTCGAGAAGTCGCGCGCGGCGGCCGCCTTGAACCACGGCTGCGCCTCCATCCACGCGCGGTGCATCTTCGCCGCCTCGTACCATCCGCCGCGATACGGCGCATAGACTCCGGGATACGGCAGCGAGCCGGCCTTGCGCGTCTCTTCCGAAACCGGCGGAAGCCAGATGTTGCGCAGGACGAGCGTGTTCGGCGCGGACCCGGTCGTCACCTCGAACGCCGCCGCATGGAGGCGCGCGTCGCCGCGCTGGTCGAAGAAGTGCGAGACGCCCCCTTCCTCCAGCGCCGCCATGCAGTTGAACACCTTGAAGATCAGCCCCGACGAATAGACGCGCTGCATCGGTTTCATCTTCGACCAGTTGGGGCGCAGGATGTCGCCCGCGAAGAACGGACGGAACAGCGCAGTCTTCGCCGTACGCGGAACGACGACCTCGGGGAACACGATCCGCTTGGGATACTGTCCGCTTTCGTTCCCGGCGTAGTCGAAGGACGTGTACTCGAATCCGCCGTCCGGTCGAAGCGTCATCTTCGCCGTTGCCGTGAAGTTCGCGCCGCACACGGGATGTCCCCTCCACACCGCCGTCACCACGTTTCCGTTCGTCGTGACAGAAAGCGACTTCATCTGTCCGTGCGGAATGACGGAGGCAGGAACAAGCGCGCGGTCAGATCCGACGCCACCGCCCGTCTTCGCATTCTTCGAGGGCTTCCATTCGCACATTTCGATTGTGAACCCCACGCGCACGTTCCCCATCGGCACCGTGGTTGCCGACAGAGGCGATCTGGCCGATTCGCGAAGGCTGTTGAAGTAGTTGTCGATCTCGTCCGCGCGCGTCGTCTCGCGCCGCGCCTTCACGCCGAAGGACTTCACGTCGCGGATCCAGTTCTCGACGGCCTCGGCCTTCGTCGCGGGACGCGTCCACGGCATTTTCTGCCGTGCCGCCAGCTTCCTGAGAATGTCGTAGTTGAGCAGCAGCATGTGGTCGATGGAAAGGCGTTCGCGGCGGACGCGGGAGGCGAACGGCCCGCCCTCCTTCTCCGCCGCCGCCACGGCCTCGTCCATCAGCCGCGTCGCCTTGAGCTTGTCGTCGGCGTCGAGGAACGGCGCGCCCTTGTGGTAGCAGGGCACGGCCTGCCGTGTCTTGCGCGGCCCCGCCTCGACCACCGCGATGAACTTCTTGAGAAACGGCGCGGCGGCGGTGCCGTAGTAGCCGTTGAGGAATTCGTCAATGAGCCGGTTCTCGTCGTCCTGCGGATCCCAGAGAAGGTGCGCCGTCACGTAGTGCCGAAGCGTCGCGAACGACCCGGCGGAGCAGAGCGCGTCGCCCTGCTCGAACACGCCCACCGCGCCGTTCTCGGCGAAGAGGCGGATGTTCGGCGCGATGGAGCCGATGTTCGGATGCGGCATCATGTAGCTGTGGAAGTTGGCGAGGTAGTCCCAGATGAACAAGTTCCCTCCCGCCACGCGCCGCCAGTCGGCGAGGTCCTTCGCGAACGCGGAGTTCTTCTTCGAAGAAGCGTCGGAAAGCGGACGCGCGAAGTCGCATTCGATGTCACAGAGGCGCACCACCACATTGGGACGCGGCTTCGTCTTCGTCGGCGCCCGGCGCGTGAACAGGTACGCGAACGTGTCGATGCGCACGTTCGGGAATACCCTCTCGACCGCCTCCGCCACGTCGTTCGCGAAGCGGAGGTACGGGCCTGACGGCACGCCGCCGTCCTCGTCCATCATCGCCTTGCACTTTTCGCACGTGCAGTACCCGCCCCTGCCGTCGTTCTGCGAGACTTGGATGAAATCGACGTCTGGATTCTCGCGGAGGCGCTTCAGCGTCTCCTTGATGTACTCCGCCTTCATCTCGGCGTTCGCAAGGCACAGCTGCTTCGGCTGGCGCTTGCCGTTCACGAGAGAATACCAGTCCGGATGCTTCTCGAAATAGACTTTCGGGGGCAGCACCTCGAAGAAGGAATGGTATGCGCTGTGGCGTCCCTTAAAAAAATAAAGGCGGTGGTTACCGCCGAGTTCTGATGGAATGAACGTGATGTCCGTTAGAAGATAGCGCGTGAGCGACGTGAAGTTTCCCTTCGATCGGACCTTGAAGAGCGGATCGAACCCGTCGAGGTAGTACGTCTCGCGGTACTTGAACTGCGGAGCGTAGGAAAGCGAGATCTCCTTCACGGGCACCGCGGCAAGCTTCGGATGCGTCGCGGCGTCGGAGGTCCACCACCGTACGCCGCAATACTTTTCGAGATAGAGATCGACCGCATACAGCGGGGCGCGCGCCGGATCGCCGTCCAGCACCACGCCCCCCTCCACGGATTTCAGGAAAACCTCGTCCATCTGGTAGGGACGGCTCGCCGAGCCGTCCGCTCTCGCCTTCTTCGCCGCCTGCGTCGCGCCGACGAAGAGCCGGACGGCGGTCGCGTCCTTCGCCAGATCAGCCTCGGCGACAACCTTCGGCGTCTCGCCGAGACACTTGCCGAGTTCGCCCGCCAACTCGGCGGCGGCGGACCGTTCGACCGCCGTCGGCTTGTCCGGGATCACGACGACAGGCGTGGCAGCACGCGCGGTGGACTGGGTTTCGGCGAAGCGGCAGCGGATGACGCGCACGGGGCCGATGAGGCCGGAGTCGCGCAGGGCGCTGCCCTTCTTCGGACCGGCAATCGTCCACGTGCGGCGCTTCGCCTGGGGCTGCCCGGCGTCGAACACGAGGCGGTTATACCACGTGTCGGTCACGGACACCTTCAGCGTGTTCTTCCCGGCCTTCACCGCGCCCGTCAGCGGGATGCGGTACGGCGGGCTCCACACGTCGCCGAAGTCCTTGCCGTTCACCTCCACCTTCGCGAGGGACTCCACGCGCCCGAGGTCGAGGACCACGATGGTGCCCTCGTCAACCTTGTCCAGCGTGAAGTCGATCGTGTAGTCGGCCGTTCCCGAAAACGCCTTCGCCTCCAGCGTCGTGCCGAGTTCCTTCCACGGCTCCAGCGCGTCGATCGTCATCTGGCCCGGCATGCCCCAGCCCTCGGGGAACGACACGTTCCAGGAGCCGGCGAGCGTCGTCACGTCGAAGGTCATCCTCACGTTCTCCGTCGTGCCGTCCGCGCGGGTGATCGTGTAGTCGCCGCTCTCGAACGGAATCGGATAGCCGCCGCCGTTCTCGCGCTTCAGGACCTTGGATTCCACCTGCGGCAGGGCCACGGTCCCACCCTCCTTCTCGGAGAGGGAGACGACCTTGCCGTCCGGCAGACGGATCTTCGCGGCGAAGGACTTCGGCGAAAGGTAGGCCGGGTCGCACTCCGCCCAGGAATTGTTCACGGCAATCGTCGCCTTGCGCGTGTCCAGGGCCGCCTGGAGTTTCTTGCTCACGTCGACCCAGCGTCCGAGCGTCGAGAGATCGCCGTAGCGGGCCTCGAGGACCGTGCAGACCTCCTGCGGACGGGCGACGTAGTCGGGACTGGACGCAGCGAGCGTCTTGCCGTCCTTCGCGATGCGCACGACGGTGCGCGGATCGAGCTTCCCGCCGCGCTTGAACACGACGAAACACGACTTGTGCGGCGCGAGCGCGAGCGAAACCCACGTGCGGCCGTCCTTCACGGACGCGGTGTACACCTTCTCGGAAAGGCCCGTCTCGGGATGCCAGATTTCGACCTCGCCTTCGCAACGGAAGCCGACGGCGCCGGCGATTCCCACGCCCTGGCGCGCGGACGCGAGGAAGTACCAGTCCGCATCGTCCGAGCGGCGGTGGTTCCAGACCACGCCATTCGCGATGAGGTCCTTCGCGATCTTCTCGGCGGCGAGCACGGATTCAAGCGAACGCCCGACATAGATGTTCTTGGACGCCTTCATCGCCGCACGCGCCTTGTCGAAGCGCGCCTGCATCGCCGCACCGCCGCGCAGCGTCGAGATGCTTTCGGGCAACGCCGCGAATGCGGCCTTGGCGCCTTTTTGCACGCCGGCGAGAATCTTCTCCATCGTCTCGGGCATCATGCGCTTCGACTCGGGTATCCAGAGGACACGGTACGTGATGCCGTCAGGCGTCGTCCACTCGCCCTTGTCATTCACGGAGATGCGCGTCAAAAGCGCATCGGGATTGCAGTAGTCAAACTTGTATCCGGCGGGGAACGGGGCGTTCTCGTCCGGTTTGTGGTCCCAATCGTCACCGAGGTACCAAAGGACGTCGTTCGCGGGCTTGCCGGCCTCGAGCATCGCCTGGCAGCGCGCGAGGTAGGCCGTGAAGTCGGGCATGAACTTCCACCACGTCTGCCCGCGCAGGAACGGCGTTCCGATGTGCGCGCCGAAGGACGTTCCCGGCGGCAGCCAGTCCGTGCGCGGGTTGTGCGTGTAAGTGTGGAACACCATGTGCGAGACGCCGCGCGCGATGTGGAGGTTCGCGACGTACTTGAGGTCGCGCAGCTTCTCGTCCCACGTGAGCGCGAACGAGGTGAGCGCCTCGGCCGCGACGCTCTTCTTGCCGTACAGGTGCGCGGCGGAGACGCAGGGATAGACGGGCTTGAAGTTGTGGTCGCCCACGTAACCGTGCTGGCGCGGCTGCCAGAACTCGCACATCGGGACGTCCGCGTACTTGTAGAACCGCATCACGTCGCCGGGGAGGACGTCGCCGAACGCCGTCTCGAAGGTGATGTCGATGCCGCGATCATGGCAGCGCTTCGCCATCTGCGCGTAGAAGTTGTCGGCAATGAGGTCGCCGATGAATCCGCGCCAGTCGTTGAGGAAGCGTGCGGACGCCTCGGGGCTGTCGACGACGTACCCGAAGATCGCGGGCATCCACGTGAGGAGATCGTAGCCGAGGCGCTCGCGGAACACCTTGTCGAGGCCGGGCGTCCAGGTCTGGCGCTTGCACTCCCAGCTGTCCATGAGCATGCGGGCCATCTTGCCCTTGACGGGACCGCTCTCGCCGGAGAGTCGGCCGATGTAGTTGTCGAACTGGACGTCCGCGCCCTTCGTCGAGAGCTTGTCGCACTCGAATCCCGTGCCCTCCTTCGGCGCGGGGCCGTTCCGGCGCATCGTGTTGACGTGGCCGACGCGGATGACCGACCATTTGCCGGCGGGGGCGTCCCACGCGAACGTGCCGTCCGGCTTCATGAACTTCGAGACGTCGCGCACCTCGGCGGACTTCACCCACGCCGCCTCGCTCTGCTTCGCGGACGGATTGCGCATCAGGCGGCGGAGCGTCCATCCCGCCTGCGCCTCCCAGTCGTCGTTGCGGGCGGAGCTGAAGAGGTGGATTTTGCCGAGCTTGATCGCGTGGCTCCGCGGCTTGAACGTGAGCTTCACCTGCTTCGTCGTCGTCTCGTCGCAGGCGTAGGTGACGGGCCTGTCGTCCTGCCAGTTCGCCTGCGGAATCTCGCGCGTGAAGAGCGTCTTGCCGTTCGCCTCGCAGACGACGGTCGTATCGGGATTGTAGCAGAAGCCGTGTCCGAGGCTGTTGACCGCCGGCAGCTCCACCGTGCGGATCGTGACCGGCTCCGCGAAGTCGAACGTGATCGTGGCCGTCACGCCGCCGTCGATCAGGACGGTCGTTTTATTCTCCTGCCATGCGTTCCAGTCCGCCTTGATGTTGCTCGTGACGTTCGCGGGCTTGAGCGAACGTCCCCACTCGCCCGCCGTCGCGGGGAACGCGAGCACGACGACGTCGCGGTAGTCCTTCGGGTCGGGAGCGGACGGCGCGAGCGTCGGGAGCTTCACCTCGACGCGCTTCCCGCCCTCGACGTCAGTGCGCCCCCAGACAAGGTGGCGCATGGCGTTCTCCGGCTTGATCCACGGGCCGCCGCTCATCGCCCAGCCGGGGCAGTTCTGCATCGTGAACGTGAGGCCGAGCCGTTTGCACTCGTCCGCGACGAATCCTACGAGGCCGTCCCACGGCGCGCTGAGGCACGTGATCTGCGGCTCGACGCCGGGCCACTTGCCGCCGAACTGTCCGTGGAAGAGGTGGATGCCGCTGATGCCGGCGCCCTTGATCGCCTCGAGGTCGGCGGTGATGCCGGGCTTCGCGACGTTGCCGCCGATGAAGTGGAACCACGTCTCCGGCCGGTTGGCCACCGTTGGGCTTTTGAACTCCTCGACTGGCAGCCCTGCGCCGTGGACGCATGCCGCTGCAAGCAAAAGCGAGCCGATTATCTGATTTGTCTTCATCACGTATCTCCTGTCTTGGTTAAATGGTCTCGTCACTCCACGACAATCCGGAAGCCCACGTCGTAGACGGGCGCGTACGGACGGTAGGCGCGGCGGAACGACGCCGTGGAGAGTTTCGGGCGCGAATACCACGAGCCGCCACGCACCACGCGCCGGTCGTCGCCGCCGGGGGCGTTGCGTCCGTCATTCGCCGCGTAGGGATAGGGCGCGTACTTCGACTGCGTCCACTCCCACACGTTGCCGTGCATGTCGTAGAGTCCCCACGGGTTGGGCTTCCACTTCCCGCTCTTCTCCTGCAGGAACGCGCCGTCGTTCACGTTGTGCGCCTGCGGCACCCAGTTGTCGAACAGGTTCTCCGTGTTGCCGTAACGGGCCTTCACGCGATCCTGCTCGTAGGGGTTGCCCGCGTAGTCGGAAAGCGAGATGTCGGCGAGGTTCGCGTATTTCGCGAAGTCGTCGCCCACGCCGCCCCACCAGAACGGCTTGTCCGATCCGGCGCGCGCGGCCCACTCCCACTCGGCCTCGGTAGGCAGGCGCACCGTGCGCCCGGTCTTCTTCGAGAGCCATTCGCAGAACGCGACGGCCTTGTTCCAGTTCACGCGCACGGCCGGGAGGTCGTCGCCGTTCACGTCATAGCCCGTCACGCCGAACTGGTAGCCGTGGCGCGTTTCGTGGCGGCTGTCGTGCGACGGGTCGAACTGGCGGAACTCGCGGTTGGTGATCTCGCGCGCACCGATCTGGAACGGCTTCACGTCCACCCGCGCGGCGGGATGCTCGTCGCGCGGCCCCTTCGCCTCGTTGCGTCCCATCACGAACGAGCCACCGGGAACCGACACGAGCGCGATTTCCACGCCGTCGGCGAGCTTGATCGCCGGCGCGGGCACGGCCGGTTTCGTCGCGGGGTCGAACGGCCAGCCGGCGATCTTCAGCGGCTCGCCGCCCTTCGGCTTCTTCTGGCTGCTCAAGGTGTCCTTCAGGACGGGCGCGGGCGTCTCGATATCCTCGTGGTTCTGCCGGACGCCGGTATAGAGCGCGCGACGCTCCTCGCGCAGTTTCTCCCTGTTAAGCGCCTCCTTGCCGACGATCGTCTGCCAGCGCCCGTGGTAGGGCGTGTTGAAGTCGATCCACGTGACGAGGCGGTCGCGCGCCTCCTCGGAGAGCTTCACGCCGTGGTGCCCCTTGTCGAGCATCATCATCAGCTCGGTGGTCTCGGCGTGCCACTCCATCGGCTCGAAGAGGTGGATGTCGCTCTCGATACCGGGATGGCGCACGAAGCGGACGAGGTTGAAGTACGGAATGGAGAACTTGCCGCCGAATTTCTCCCACACGCGTCCGTGCGCGCGGGAGTGCCAGTTGGTGACCATGCTCGTGCCGCGCAGGTCGGGCTTCCACTTGAAGTTGCCGAACAGCTTCTCCTGCGGCGGATCGGGCTCGTTGTGGCACCGGACGCAGAAGGCGTCGAGCACGGGCTGCACCTCGCGCGCGAACTCGAAGTTGCGCTCGGGGCCGCGCCACGGGCGGATTTCCTCGAGCGGCAGGTTGGCGGCCACGCGCGGGGCGCGCGCCACGAAGCTCTGCTTCTCGTGGCATCCGGCGCAGGAGAGGTATTCGCCGCTGCGGGCGGTGAACCAGCTGCGCATCACCTGCAGGGACTGCCCTTCGGCGTCGAGCGGCTGGACGGCGATCGGCGTGTTGGCGGGTACCTTGAAGTAGGCGCTACCGTCCGCGTTCACGGGCACGGTGCCGAGCGTGCGGCGCATGTCCCACGGACCGTCGAGTCCGATCGAGCCGTAGAGCCCGCCCTCGTTCTGGAAGCCGAACGTGTAGGTGTAGAGACGCAGGTTCTTCACCGTGCCGACCGGGATGTTCTTGAGACCGGGTCCCTCGTAGATGTTGGCGATGTAGACCTGCGCCGTGGTGGCGCCGGGAACGATGCGGTCGGGCTGCGCGTGCGGGACGGGCGTCTTCATGAGCGGCACGGGCTCGCAGAGGTCGTGTCCGGCCTCGCGGAGGAGACACAGCTCGTTGTCGAAGCGGTCGATGAGGTAGATGGAGAAGTTCCTCTCGCCCTTGTTCCTGCGCGCGACGAGGAACGTGGTGTCGTCGAGCGGGAACGGGTGGAGGTTCATGGGCCACGTGCCGTTGTAGAGCTGGTCGCGCACGATCGGGTCGACGGGCTTGCCGTAGCCGGGCATCAACTGGATCGCGCCCTCGCCCTCCTCCGTGCCCTTCGTCACGTCGAAGAGGCCGAGCTGCCCCTGGCGGCGGAGTCCGTGGTGGCCGGTGAGGACGGCCACGAACTGCGTGGGCTTGCCGGGAATCGGACGCGCGTAGAACATGCTGTTCGGCCAGAAGGAGTTGCTGCCGTAGAACGCGCGCTGGTTGGTGCCGTCGGGATTGCACGTGAAGAGGATGCGCGAGTTGGCGTGCGGGATGTCCGTGTACTCCCAGCGAAGGTACATCACGCGCCCGTCGGGCATGATCTCGGGGCACCACGCGTGCTCCTGGTCGTTGCCGAGAAGCTCCATGCCGGAGCCGTCCGCGTTGCAGCGGAAGAGGTTCGCGACGGGCGAGTTGCCCCACACGCAGGGAACGGCGTACTTGAGCGCCGTGCAGGTGAAGATGATGCGTCCGTCGGGAACGTAGCAGGGATCGTAGTGGTTGATGTCGCCCGCGTTGTCGCGCGTCACCTGACGCACCTTGCGCGTCGCGAGGTCGAGCTCCATCACGTGCCAGGCGTTGGACGCGCCGATGCCGGAGAAGAGCAGGCGGTCCGCGTTCCAGTGCAGCTCCACGTCGATGATCGGACGCCCGCCCGCGGGCTTGTACAAGACCTCCGTCGCACCCGGTAGGGCGCGATCACCGAGCGCGCCGCGAATATCAAGAACGCATAACTCGTTATCGTGTCCGTCGCGCGGAAGCATCGAGTTGCTCTGCCAGTTGCAGGGCAGGTGCTGGCGGTTGTTGCGGCGGCGGATGAAGAGCAGGCGGTCGAATGCCACTGCCGGGTTGAGGTCGATCATCAGCCGACGTTTCACGCCGTCCATGCGCGCGAGCGCGCTCTCGGCCGCAGCCATCTCCGCGTTCGACATGTCCTTGCCGGCGTCGACGGCGGCGAGGGTCTTGCGGATGTCCTCGATTCCAGAGAGGGCCTCGTTGACCTTCGCGGCGAGTTCGGGACTCTTCTCGCGGCGGTATGCGGCAAGGCGGTCGATGGCCTCCCGTGAACCACGCGCGCGGGACGCGATCTGTTCGGCGCGTTCGCGGCGGGAGAAGTCGCCCGCCTCGACCTTGAACGTGCAGCTGCCCTTCCCCTTCGGGGCGGTCAACCCGCCCTTCGCCTCGAAGCGCACCGCGCCTTTCGGGACAGGCAGGATCACGCTGGACGGCGCATGCGCGCAGATGAAACGCGCGAACGATTCGCCGCCGACCTTCGCGACCTTCGAGCCGTTCCAGTTCACGCGGTTGACCTCCACCTTGCCCCACCCTGCCTTCGGCACGCGGAGTTCGAGCGTCGTGGCGTCCACGCGCGTGCCGTCCTTCATCACGAACACCGGCTCGCACCAGATGGCCTGGTCGTAGTCGTAGGTGTCCGGCCCGATGGTCGCGACGAGCTTGACCTCCTCGCGTCCCTCGACGCCCTCCGACACGGCCACGGCCTTTTCGGCCCCTCGCACGACGGGCGTTTCAGCGGCGCCCGCAGCCGCTGCGATCAGCGTGAAACAGGCTATACTTCCAAGTTTCTGGACAGTCATCGTCTAGTGCTCCTCATTGAGGTACATAGCATACCATACCCCCCGCCAAATGGCAATTCAACAAAAACGAAAATTGCGGTTGAAACCTCGGCCGGGATTCGGTATAATATACGCCGTTTTTCCGATGGCGAGAGTAGCTCAATTGGTAGAGCATCAGATTGTGGATCTGAGGGTTGCGGGATCGTGCCCCGTCTCTTGCCCCAATTCCCCACGCATCAACTGACGGTGTCTCACCGTATCCAGAGCGGTGTCTTGTTGCATCCAAGGCGCTGAAATCCTGAAAACGAAAAATGCGTCCCGCCCTTGATTCCATTGGGCGAAACGCACTTCCGGGATGGTGGAGATAAGGGGAGTCGAACCCCTGACCTTCTCAATGCCATTGAGACGCTCTACCAACTGAGCTATATCCCCGTGGTGAAAACGGCGAATAGTATACCGCATTCCCCTGCCGGTTGCAAGCGCAATTTCGTATTTTTTCGATCAGCGCCGCGGGGCCGTCCAGATCAGACGACCTTGAAGCGGAATTCGGTGGTCGAATAGAGCGGCACGCCGGGCCGGACGATCGTCGAGGGGAACTCGGGACGGTTCGGGGAGTCGGGGAAGTGCTGCGTCTCGAGGGCCACGCCCGTGTTGCGCGCGGGCAGGTAGTAGCCGTCGTAGATCTGCATGCCGGGCTCGGTGGTCCACACCTCGATCTGGCGGCCCGTGACGGGCGAGGTGAGGATGCAGGCGGGCGAGAGCTCGTCGCCGGGCGTCTTGCGGAGCACCCAGTTCATGTCGTAGCCCGCGCCGTACTTGAGCTGGTCGTAGTCCCAGTCGTGCATGTCGCCGATCGCGTGCGTGGTGCGGAAGTCGAACGGCGTGCCGGTGACGTCGCGGAACTCGCCCGTGGGGATCATGGCGGGGCCGTAGGCGGTGATCACGTCGGCGTTCACGTAGAGCTGGTGGCCCATCACCGTGGTGCCGGCGTCGACGCCGTCGAGGTTCCAGTAGGCGTGGTCGGTGAGGGAGATGGGCGTGGCCTGGTCCGTGGTCGCCTTCCAGCCGATGTGCCACACGTTGTTGTTGTCGAGCGTGAGCGTGGCGCGCACCGTCACGTTGCCGGGATAGCCGCCTTCGCCGTCGGGAGACTTGATTTCCATCACGAGGCCCACCTTGTCCGCGTCGTGGATCTCCTCCAGCACGGTCCAGTTGCGGAGCGCGAAGCCGCGAAGCCCCCCGTGCAGCGCGCACGGGATGCCGGCCGGCTCGTTGTTGAGCTCGAGCGTGTACTCCTTGCCGCCCAGCGTGAACTTGCCGGCGCCGATGCGGTTGCCGTAGCGGCCCACAAGCGCCCCGTAGTACGTGCCGCCGTTCTCGGCCACGTACTCGTCGAGCGTCGGCCAGCCGAGCGTGACGTTCTCGAAGTGGCCGTTGCGGTCGGGCACGATCGCCTTGACGAGGCGCCCGCCGAAGTTGGTGAACTGAAGCTCCAGGCCGTTCGCGTTCACGAGGCGCCACAGACGCACCTCTTCGCCGTCAAACGAGCCCCAGGGCGTTGATTCGATCGAGTTCTTCATGTCTCTCTCCTTTTGTTGCTGAAAAAATCGCGACAAGATTATACCACATCTGCGCCGGATTGTGGTAAACTATGCGATGTTTTCCACGAGCCCCTGTAGCTCATCTGGACAGAGCAGCTGCCTTCTAAGCAGCGGGTAGCAGGTTCGAGTCCTGTCAGGGGCGCCAGAGGACCCGTAGCTCAGTCGGTCAGAGCTGGCGACTCATAATCGCTAGGTCGTGGGTTCAAGTCCCGCCGGGTCCACCACTCCCCCGCCTGCAGCGGCAATCAGATGTCGTCGAGCGGCACGATCTCGTCCGTGCGGTCTTTCACGTCCAGATGCGCGTCGGGGGCCTGTTCCGTGGCGCGAAGCGAGGACGTGGGCAGGTAGCGGTAGTAGACCATCAGCTGCAGCGCGCAGAGGCACGTTCCCATCACGGGCGCGTTGTAGGCGTCGCGGTTCTGCCAGTACCCCATCGCGCAGGGACGCCCCCGGACGTCCGGAATGCGCTCGGGAAGTTCCTTCATGGCGGACGGATAGGCGGACTTCATCTCCGCGTTCCACTTCTTCCAGCTCGTCCGGTCGGCGGGCGTGGCGTCCTTGCGCATGCCCGCCTGGTACTTGCACTGCGTGGCGTAGTAGCTGTAGTACTGCGCGTTGCGTCCGCCGGGATGGTTCTCCCACACGGGCCCCCACGCGCGCATGTAGTCGAGCGCGCTGCGGACCTCCTTCTCGCGGGCGTGCCCCAGCAGCTGGAGGGCCAGGCAGCCCGTGGCCGTGAGGCCCGAGGGCGCGTTGCCCGCGCAGTAGCCGAACCCGCCTTTCCGGAACGCGCGCGTCCTCAGGTAGCGCACGGACTTCTTCACGCAGTCGTCGAGCCCCTCCACCTTGATGCCCGCCATCTTCCCCGCCTTCAGGGCCTGCAGGGCCCAGCCGCCGAACGAGAGGTCGTCGCGCGTGGACGCGTGGTTGAGCTTGTAGTCCCAGCCGCCCGTGGGCGACTGCCCGGCGACGATCCGCGCAAGCCCCTTCCGCGCCGCCTCGCCCGCGTTCGGGTTGCGCGTCATGCCGTACGCCTCGCAGAGCGCGTACGTGGCGATGAGGAACGCGTACTCGTTGCCGTCGGACCCGCGGAACCGCGTCACGCCCTTCTCCTCGCGCTGCGACGCGATCAGGTAGTCGAGGGCGCGTCCCACCGTGTCGCCGAATTCGCGCGACATCGGCGTCTCGCCGTGCGCGAGATACGTCAGAACCGCAAGTCCGGCCATGGCCGTGGGAGACGGACCCGCCCACGACCCGTCCGGACGCTGCGTGTACTTGAGCCAGCGCAGGGCCTTGAGGACGCTTTCCTCCGTGCGCCCGTCTCCTTGCTCCGCACCGGTGCCGAGGCCCTTTTCCCTTCCCGCCTTCGTGCGCACGGCCCAGGCCGCGTTGACGCGCCTGATGCGCACGGGCGAGACCACCGGCAAGACGGCGTTCTTGAGGTCCTTCACAGGCTCGGCGGACGCCGTCGCCGCCGGCTCCGGCACAGGCACCTCGGCGACGACGGGCGCGCCTGGCAGGGCGACGTCGACCGTCGGCTCGTCCGCCGTCATGTTCGGCTCGTCGATCGGCGGCGGCGGTTCGGGAACAGGAACGTCGTCGACGATGTCGACGACCTGTACCTCCACGACGGACACGGCCTTCGGGCGCATGGCCGTGACGACTGCCAGCACGACGGCCGCGAGGACGGGGACCAGCACCGCGACAATCGGCGCGCTCAGGCGTTCGAGGGCGATGCGCGCCTCCTTGTAGGCGCGCGTGTTCTCGGGCTGCGCAAGCCCCCTGATCATCCGCACGAGGCCGAAACGGCTTCTCTTTTCGCTGTTTTCCATGACATGTGTCCTTTCCGTTCAACCGTATACACGCAGCCGCGCGGCGCCGATGACACCGCATGGAAAAAAAGTTCATCCCCAAACGGCGGGAATGTGCTATCATATCGCCAACCGACAACAGAAAGGTGGTGCCCTCATGGACTTGACATACTTCGACCGCATGGCGGGATTCCTGCCAGACCTCTGCTTCGAGCGTCCGCCGGACGTCGCGATCGTGCTCGGCAGCGGCTGGGCGGACGCGCTCTCCGCCGACCGCACGCTCGTGCGCATCCCATACGCGGACATCCCCGGCCTCGGCGCCGCAACGGTCATCGGGCACACGGGCGAGTTCTGGCTTTACGAGCGCGCCGGACGGCGCGTCGCGGCCTTCTGCGGACGCCGCCACTGGTACGAGGGCGTGGGCTGGGAGTCCGTCGTGTTCCCCATCGAGCTGCTCCGGCGCATGGGCGGCACGAAGATCCTCCTCACGAACGCGGCGGGCGGTATCAACCCGGCGCTCCGTCCCGGCGACTTCGTGATCCTCAAGGACCACATCAACACCGTGGGCATCAACCCGCTCATCGGCCCCGTCGTCGAGGGATGGGGCACCCGCTTCCCCGACATGACGGAAGTCTACACCAAGCACCTGCGCGACGTGCTGCACGGCGCCGCGAACCGGCGCGGCCTGCGCGTGATGGAGGGCATCTACGCCTTCACGTCGGGTCCGGTGTTCGAGACGCCCGCCGAGATCCGCGCCTACGGACACATCGGCGCGGACGTCGTTGGCATGAGCACGGTCCCCGAAGCCGTCTTCGCGCACGCCTGCGGCATCCAGGTCGCCGGGCTCTCGCTCGTCTCGAACCTCGCCGCCGGCATCTCCCCGCGCCCCCTCTGCCACGAGGAGGTGCTCGCCGCCACGAAGACGGCGCAGGGCGTGATGGCCGGGCTTGTCGAGGACTTCATCCTCGCCTGCTGATCAGCGGAACTCTCCCGTTGCGACGGGGCGCCCTGTCTCGAAATACGGCCACCCCTCCGCGTCCCAGAGGATTTCCTGCAGGAAAAGCGGACGCGGGTTGGAGGCGTCCCTGCGATACGGCGCGATCTCGCGGTCGTGGCAGTGGTAGATCATGTACGTGCGTCCGGACGGCGAGGCGAAGATTTCGCCGTTGTGTCCGGGACCGTAGAACCGGTCGCCCGGCCGCGAGCGGAGAATCGTCTCGGCAAACCCCTCCTTCATCAGGCGTCCGGCGCGGTCCGTGAAATCGTCCGTGAGGCGCCGTGCGCGTCCCACCACCACGGCGTAGGAGCCGTGGTTGTACTCGCCCGAGCTCGCGAACAGGTACCACCAGCCGCCGCGCCGGTGCAGGTACGTCCCCTCGAACACGCAACGGCGATGCGGCTGCGCCTTCGGGTCGTCGTCGCCCAGCCCCGCCACATGCACATACGCGGCGTCCGGCGCGAGCGCACGGCCGTCCGCCGTCAGCTCCACGCGATGGACCTTCCCCACGGAACCGAAGAACAGCCACGTCTTCCGCGTCGCGGGATCCACCACCACCTCGGGATCGATCGTGTCGCGGATGCCCGTGACGCGTCCGTCGGTCACGATCACGCCGTTCGTGAACGGCCCCTCCGGGCGGGCGCTCGTGTAGACCGCGATGGCCGTGTTCGTGCAGCCGTTCCAATACGAAACGTAGAGGTTCCACGCATTCCCGATCTTCACCACGTCGGGCGCCCAGATGCCACGCCAGTCGCGTTTCACGCGCAGCCGCTCGCCTGATGCGAGGAAGTCGTTGCGCACCTTCCGCCAATGGACAAGATCGGGGCTCTTCAGCAGCCTTCCCGCCGTGGAGGCGAGATAGTAAGAGCCGCCGGCGCGCCAGCAGGTGGGATCGGGCGTGCTGGCACGCCACACGGGGTTCGTGAACGCGACGCCGCCCTGCACGGCCGCATGGAGGGCGGCGAAGAGCAGGACGGCGGAGGTGCGGAGCTGTGCCATGGTTCGCTATTTCGCCGGTTCCTCGAGAATGAACTCCTGGTGCTTCTCCGGCGGCACGTAGCCATGCGTGGAACCCTGCACCCAGTGGATCTTCTTCGGGCAGGTCATGTTGTTCCACATCTTCGCGAGGCCGGTCGGCGGACAGCAGTAGTCGCCGAGTCCCGCGCGCGTGATGAACGTGTGGCAGGTCTTCGGGATGCGGCGGGCGAAATTCGCCGCGTCGTAATAGCCCATCGCGTCCGTCCAGCCGATGTACCAGCCGTCGCCGGCGAGCTTGAGCGCGGGGTCCGTGCGGAGCTTGCCGCTCGTGTACATGTCGCAGCACCAGGTGATGCCGCTCTCGGCGCGCGTCACGCCCTCGCCGCAGCCGGCCGCCCAGATGGTCTGCAGGCCGCCCTGGCTGCCGCCGGAGGCGATGAGCGTCTTGCCGTCCCAGCCCTTGACCGTCTTCAGGTACTGGAGCGCGCGCTTGACGCGCAGGACCATTCCGTTGAAGTAGGCCGTCTCGGGGTCGGCGTTCTGCGCGGGATCGAAGGCGTAGGTGTGGCCGTTCGAGCGGATTTCCCAGCGAAGCATCTTGCGGTCGGCCTCCGTGGCGCCGAACGCCGCGAGCTTCTGCCCGTGTGCGTTGATGTTGAGCACGATCTCGTTGTCGCGCGCCCAGCCCGGCGCGTTGTGCTGGCAGCTGTCGCCGCTGTAGCCGTGCGTCTCGAGGCGGCAGGGGAACTTCGCGCCGGCGTCGACGGCCTTCGGCACGGTGAGGTAGCCGGTGACGGGACGCAATCCCGCGCACGGCACCTGCACCGCGTAGATGCGCGCCTTCGGATTCCCGCAAGGCAGCTCAACCAGCTCGGGCTTCATCGGCACGCGGTCGAGACGCGCGTACTGCTTCGCCCAGAACGCGTCGAAGTCGGCCGGCTCGGGATGGGAGACGAGCTTCTCGGGCTGGACGCCGGCGCCGCCGTCGAAGAACACGCGCTTTTTCTTGTGTTCGTAGCGCTTGCCGTCCTTGTCCACGACGTACGCCGTCAGGCGCACGAAGCCGGGCTTGTCGGTCTTCGTGCGGTAGACGAACGGCTTCTGGATCGAGGCGGGCGCCTTGCCCTCCTCGACCACGCCGTCGTCGCCCGAGCGCTTCCACTGGATGAAGTACGCGCCCTCGGCGAAGGGCTTGGCGCCCTGGAGCGCCAGCGTGAACGTCATCGTCTCGCCCGGCGCGTAGTCGATCGCGCGCGCCTTGTCGGTCTCGCCGTGCAGCACGGCGCCGTCCAGTTCTCCTGCGGCAAAAAGCGCGGCGCCGAACGACGCGCACGCGACCGCGACCAGCAGCTTCATTGCGCCTTCTCCGCACACGGCTGGGCGGCGCACGTCTGGCCCTTGCAGCAGAACGGCCACACCTTGAGCTTCCAGCACACGCCGAGGGCGATGCCCGCGACGAAGACGAGCGTCAGCAGCAGCTTCCACCAGCCGCCCTTCGCGTACGGATCGCGCGCCACGGCCGCCCCCATCGGCAGCTTCGCGGGACGCGTGAACGTGCGCGCGAGGCCCATCGAGAAGTAGAGCGGACGGTTCACGGCCCAGCCGCAGGCGTTGAGGATCGCGCCGAGGTCGCGTGCGCGGAGCTTGAACCACGCGAGGATCACGCTCGGCAGCGACACGAGGAGGATGATCGCGGCGATGCCGGCCGCGATCTTCCACGGCGGCAGCCCCGCGATGAGACCCACCAGCGCCGCGCACGCGGCGCCGGCCATGCCCACGCCCACGCCGAGCGCCGCCACGGAGCTCGCGATCGCCGCGCCGTTCGGCGCGGGGGCGGGCTGGGCGGGAGGAGGCGTCGCCGCAGCCGTCGCGGCGGCGTCGACGTGCGTGCCCACCTGGGCGACCGCCGCGTCCTGCTTCGAGGAGAGGAACTTCTTGCACTGTTCGGCGATCGTGTTGCCGATCTTCGCCCACGGCGCCCAGAACGCTTCCTTCAGCGAGACCTGCGACTCGACGACCTTCGCGATCACCGCGTCCCAGTCGTTGCCGTCGCAATCGTAGAAGATGCCGTTGCGGCCCGCGTAGAGCGGAGCGGTGCGCCCGGCCGTGACGACTGCGCACACCTCGCGCGTCTCGCCCGTCGCCTTGCGCGTGAGCTTCGCGTAGAGGAGGCAGCACTTTGACTTCTCGGCGAGCGCGGCGTGCGCGCCCTCGTCCGCCACGTGGAAGCAGAGGTTGCACGCGCGTCCGTCGATGTAGAGCGTGCCGGTGCGGAAGACGCTGTCGCTCTCGGAATCGTAGAGGTTCGCCTGGTTCACGTAGTTGCAGAGCCACGTGACGAGGTTCGCCGCGTAGCGCAGCGCACGCGTGCAGTCCACGAGGCGCCCGTACTCGTCCGCGAGCGCGAGGTCCTTCTTGACGAGGTCGTTGACCTTCGCCTGCATCGCGCCGTCCTTCACGAGCGCGGCGAGCTTCTCGTCGCCCACGCCCTCCACGGCCGCGCCGGCCTTCGCGCCGAGCCACGCCGCGTACGGGGCGAACTTCGCCTTCACGGCGGCCCAGTCGTCGCGCGAGAGCGTCTCGGCCTTCTCCACGCCGAGCGCCGGCGCCACGGCCGCCTGCGCAAACGCGCGGAACTTGCCGAGCCAGAGCGGATGCACGCCCTGCGTGAGCGGCAGCACGGGATCGGGCTCGTTCGTGACGAGCGGCAGGTCGTCCGGGACCGTGAAGAACTCGTCGATCTTCGCTTCCACTTCCTGCAGCGCGGCGTAGCCCGCGGCCGTGCCGTCGCCGATCACGGCGGCGTCCGCGCCCGCGGCCTTCCACGCGAGGTACGCGGCGGCGTCCGCGAAGAACGCGTCCGCCTTCGCCTGGTCCGCGCCCATGTCGCCGCCGCGGTCCGGCACGCCGCCTTCGCACGCGACGATCGCCGCAATCGCGTCGGACACGGCCGCGTCGGAGGTGGACTTCGGCGTGACGACGCCGTCGCCGTTGAACGGCTGGGCGTTGAAGAGGTCGGTCGTGCCCGTCACGTCCGCAAGCGTGATCTCGGCGGCGTCGGGCTTGCCCGCCCGGAGAAGGATGCTCTTGAAGGACGCGAGCAGCGCCTTGCCCTCGTCGGTCGCGTCGTCGATGTCGGAAAGCGCGATCGCGTCCTTGCGGGCGAAGAGGAAGTCGAGGTTCTTGAAGCGCGCGCGCATCCACGCCACGGCCGCGCGCACCTCGGGCACGCGGATGCGTCCGTCGCCGTCCGTGTCCAGCAGTTTCAGAGTGGCGGGGTCGAAGCGGAGGCCGTCCGTCGACGCCGCGAGCACGGTCCAGAGCTTCTGGTCAAGCTCCTTCAGCGCCGCCAGGTCCTCGCCGTTCTCGAGCTTGACCTGCACGCATCGCGCGGACTTGAAGAATTTCCATTTGTACATTGTCGGTTCCTCTTAGGCTTTCCTTTTGGTGAAATGACTCTGTTATTTTACCACAGTACCCCGTCCGAAACAAGCCCTCAGGACGAGCGCGCCCGTGAACGGCCTCTCCGTCAGGCCAGCCGCGCCAGACGGCCGGCCGCCGCCGGACGTGTCGACGCGCAGCGTCCGAGGCGCTGGAGGAACCTGAAAGATTCCGTAATCGGCACGAGGGAGTCGAGATGGACCTCGCATTCGGCGATCCACCACTTCACGCCGTCGGCGTCCGCGGCGGCGGAGACCTTGGGCCAGTCCACGCCCTTGGCGTTCACCGGGGGGCGGCCGAGGACGCCGTCGAATGTGTCCATGCGCTTGCGCCGGCCGTTGTCCTCCTTCGCGTGCATGGTGATGGAACGGTGCGGATACTTGCGCCACTGTTCGCAGGGATCGCGTCCGGTGCAGGCGGTCCAGCCGACGTCCTGCTCCATGCAGACCTCCTTGCGCGTGTGCGAGAAGAAGTAGTCGAAGTAGGTCGTGCCGTCCTTCATCGTGATGTCGAACTCCGGCGTGTGGTTGTGGAGGCCGATCCTGCAGCCGTATTTCGCGGCCGTCTCGGAGGCGACGTTGTAGTACTCGACATGGCGCTTCATGAACTCGTCCACGTCCTCGCCCTTGCGCGGGAAGTTCCCCGCGCCGGCGCAGACGAGCAGGTTGTTGCCGAATCCGAGGTGGTACTCGCACGACGCCTTGATGCGGTCCGGGCCGAAGTCGCGCTTGTGCACGTGCGCGCCGCAGACGGCGAGGCCGCTCGCGGCGAGCGAACGCTTCAGCTCCGCCGCGCTTTTCCCGAAGCACGTGTTGAACTCGACCGCCTTGTAGCCGATCTTAGCGACCTCGGCAAGGGCCTTGTCGAGACCGTTCTTCCGGATGTACGCGCCGATGGAGTAGAGCTGCACGGCGATTCCCGTCTTCTCCGCCCCGGCTGCGGCGAAAACCGCCCCCGTTCCCACGGCGGCCGCGCCGCCGACGATGAATTCTCTTCTGCTGATGTCCATTGATTTCTTCCCGCCGGCAGATTTCCTGCGCAACGCCCGTTGCCCGGTCCAATGCCGACATGGCCTTTCTTGCATATTGGGGGGACAGTTTAGCACATTTCAGGTGGGGGCGCAAGAGGCCCTGGCGTGGAATGGCGGAGAGGCGGCATCTCGCCCGCAGCTGGAGAGGCCGCGCTGCTGTTGCGCTCTGCGGTTGCCACGACAACCGCGTGGACAAGATGTGGTGGAACGAGCAGTGGATGGGCTACCCTATCGGTCCCTGGTACGCCGAGAACTCGAACGTGACGCACGCGCACCGTCGTGCCGTCCTTCGTCGGCACATACCCTTGGCGGATGCGCAGCGGTTCGGCCAAGCCGCGCCACGCATCACCCTTCACCAGAAATTTCCTCTCGATCTCGAACGCCATAGTTGCACAAAAACCTCAAACCTTTCACATCAGAACCTCCCAGGCTCCAAACCTTTTCCCATCCTTACGGCGCAGTGCACCAGCACATTTAAGTACGACGATATATTCATCAACCGCGCGCTCGGACAAGTTCAACTCCGCCGCAATTGCGCTTAAGGTGACATTATGATTCTCTGTTATTTTCCCATAAACCAGAACAATTTTCTCCACAACGTCATCGCTGGCATTCTTCCTCAATTCCTTAAGCGCATTCCTAAGCGCATCCATTGCGCTTTGGGCCATAACTGTCTGGGTAACTTCCTGTGGAACGCTAACGCTTCGCGCACCGTTTGCAATTCTTGGACGGTATGTCGTCGCGAATTCGCCATACTGGTCGCTCCACTCCGGATAAGAATTACCGTTCTTGTCGCACTCTTTCTTTATGCGCTTGTTTATGCGCTTGATGCCGCTGCCGTACCGTTCGATGATGCCCATGTCGAAGAACGCCTGCGCGATTATCTTGTTGCGCGGTCGTGACGGATGCGTGGGTTTCATGAGAAACTCCATCGGCATGTCGAACGGAAGCTGTCCCGGACTGGAAATGCACAACGAATCCTCAAAGATCTTCACCTGTATGTCATACGGCGCACCGTAGTCACGATGACAGACCCCATGGACGCGCAATCACTGTGTTAATGCTACTGTGTCAACAGGGTCTGCCTCCCCTGTTGGACCCCTCCTTGCTCTCGCGTATAATGCTTGTCAAATTCAGTCAGAATTGCCTCAGAATACATTTTCGTCTTAACACTCTTGGTATTTTTAGGGTTCAATATGCGAACGTAAACGTATCTTGAATCCTTTTCAAATTGTTTTCTGAAATTATGATATTCGTTGTTCTCTACGAAGTCAGAATACCGTTGTTTACAAATATTCGTCAAATCCCTGTAAGAATACTTATACTTCTCAAAAATCTGATCATCGCTCAACGATATTTTTGTCGCGCCCTCATCGTTTGTCAATCGTACGGCGATTGCACTCGGATCTTTTGTCCTTGTGAATTTCACTTCGACATTTATTGCGACTGAGAATTTGCTAGAAGGATTCTTTCTATTAAATCCATTCTTCATAAGATAATCAAGAAAACGCTGTTCTTCAACTGACTTGTCGTGTTGATATTGGACTGGCGGATTCAACAAGGCTAATGGCATCAAGAAGAAATCAAAGTCTGACAATGCTCTCCCCAACCAATCTTGAACAAGCATCGTGTAATTCTTTACTGATGCCATGGACAATTCCTGCAGCCTTTGCGCCGATTCCAATGACCGCAAATAGAAATGAACTGAAGCATTACGAAATTCCATGAGGAAAGCAAGGTTGTCAACAACCTCCTGAGGAATCTTCTGTTGTTCAAATAGCTTCTTTGACAAATGATCAACAGAGTGTGTAAATGGAGCACCACTTGAAGTCCTTTTAATTGTCTCTTTTTTACTTCGCACACCATTCTTCAATGATCGTTTCTCGTATACATACAAACTTGAAATCTTATTCCTATTATCATGAAGCCACTTGGCCTTAAAGAGCAATTCCCAAGCATTAATCGCTAACATAGTAAACGACTCGACACGATAGGGAAACAAAGGTTTATTATAAATCTCTATTCCTGCCAACATGGCTGAAATGGATCTATCCATAAGTTGTTGACTACGCGATTTCATAATAATCCAGGGTCTCCTTGTGTTCGATTTAACAAGTTAGGTACAGACTGCGTCATATAAGTTTTCTCGTCCTCGTTCTGCCCCTCTACGAGATGGACAATCCACCATGCGTCATAAGCGACTGGTATGCACCTACAAGAATCGGCAGGGCCTTGGCTTCTCTTCTTTTGATTAGCTTATACACGACAGTTTCTTCAACTCGATGAAGGATAAGATTCATAAGAACTGCCCTTCCCTACACATCGTATCCTTACTCTGGGTTGTCCGTGATCGTGAAATCAAGCGGGGCATCGTTCAGCCGCTTGCGCACATCGCGCCATTCCGGCATGTGGCGATCCATGAGCGCGATGAACTCCTTGCCGTGTGTGCGCGACCTCAGATGGCAGAGTTCGTGAAGGATGATGTAGTCCAGCGACTCCCTCGGCTTGCGGACAAGCTGGAGATTCAGAATCATGCGCTCCTTTGCCGGATTGCACTTGCCCCAGCTCCGTCTCATATTCATTATCGTCCATTCCCGGACGAAAAACCCCGTCTTCGATTCCCACTTAGGCAGGGCTACGCAGATGGCATCCGAGAGAAGCCTACGCTCCCACTCCTGCATGTACATTCTGCGGGACTTCTCCGTCGATTCGTGAGGTGCCAGCATGATGAGACGGTTACCCGACATCTTTATTCCGCCCCATCCGTCCTGCTTTTTGACTTCAAGGAATCGCTGCTCGCCCCAAATGTAATGCGTCTCGCCCGAAACATACTCGCGTTTTGTCTGCCTGCGTTGCTCACCCATGCCGGTCCGCTTCTTCAATACCCATCCGAAGTTCTCACGCACAAATGACAACACGGATTCATCTGAAGCGTCGTTGGGCGCACTCACGAGAACCCGTCCATCTGGCGGCTGCACATACAAATGCATGTGCTTGATCGCCTTTCGACGAACGGCTATCTCCACTTCTCCAACCTTGAGCGCCATCTTATTCACCCTCCTGCGCCTCCAGAATGGCGTAAACCTTCTCGATGAGTTCGTCATCTTTGAGGATGTCCCATAACGCGCTCTTGAGTTCAAGTTGCTTCGCGCTGTCGTGCTTGAATCCCTGATGCGGCACAGATATGAATGCCTTGTAAAGGGCTATCGCAAGAGCCTCGTTGTCATGGAGATTGTCGTAAAGCGCCTGCTTGACGGGCGACGAAGCGATGGACGGCGGATAGTGCCCCGTCAACTCGGGATTCTTGATCTGCTCGGCTAGGTGCTTGTACTCTTCAAGGAGCTTTTTGTATTCGATGACACCCGCCTTCCTGTCCTCGATGAGCTTCTTGAGAATGAGTGACATCCGTTCGTAGAAAACGGGATTGACGAGCTTCTTCTGCACGAGCTCTTTCTCCGTGTTGTTCTCGATTGCCTCGGATGCGCTGTCCTGCTCCTCCTTGCTCGCGGGCTTTTCATTGTTTTCTGTTCTCTTCTCGTCGATGAAGTCGAGTAGCGTGAAAGAGTCGAGGACATTAAGTTTCTCGCTTTCGCCTGCGGCGATATACGTGTCGATGAGATAGCGCATATCCGGTTCGTACGGCTTGAGGTCGAGGAAATCGCCGCTGGCTTGCCCGATGTCCTTGCGAAGTTCAAGGTAGAACTTCACTTTGGACTCATAAAGTGACTGGTCGCTTTCGCTGACCTTGGCGTCCTTCATCCTTGGCGCAAGGACGGCGTAAGCGCGCACCAACGAGCCGACAAGACGATAGAGCCGCTCCCTGCGCTGTGCGAACATCTCCTCCTCTTCCGGCGTTTCAGCGCCCTGACATCCGAAGTATTTGCGATAGGCCGGTCCGTCCGCAGGAGCTTCCACGCCCTCGCAGAGCGCTTCAAGGGCGGCAAGTATATTCTTGAACTCGCGTGATGCGTCCTTGACCACATCTTTGACGAATCCGTCCACGTCCTTGGCGTCGTACCCCGGAAACGCGGAATCGCTCGAATACATCTCCAGAGATTCCTTGAGGTCCCCAAAGAGTTTCTGGTAGTCGATTACATAGCCGAATTCCTTCGACTCGTCGGCTAGCCGGTTCACGCGGCAGATCGCCTGGAACAAACCATGATCCTGCATGTGCTTGTCTATGTAGAGGTACGTGCAGGGCGGTGCGTCGAAGCCGGTGAGAAGCTTGTCAACCACGATGAGAAGTTTCATCTTCTCCGGTTCTTCCACGAACTGTCGCTTGGCCTCCTTCTCGAAGTCCTCTATCTTCTTCTTGATTGAATCGATCTTTTCCCCAGGTGTTACGCCAAGCATCTTGCAATAGGTATCGTACTTGACCTCGTCTTTTGTCCGGTGGTTTGGATCAACTACGGATGTCGATATGTCGCTCGGCACAGGGACGTATGACGATATGATGGCGCAGCTCCTGAACTCGTGATCCTGAAAGAGATTGTAAAAGAGGCAGGCGTCATAAACCTCGTGCGCGACGAGCAGCGCGTTCCCCGCACCGTCCATGAGGCGCGGTTTCGTCGCAAAGTCGAAGATGATGTCCTGCACGATCTTGGCAAGCCTTGACTTGGACGAGACGACGTTCTGCATCGTCGCCCACTTCTGCTTGAGCGTCGCCTTCGCCTTGGGCGTAAGCCCCCGTGTTTTGACCTCGAACCATTCGTCGATCTTGTCCTTCTCCGTGACGTCTTGCGGCACCTCGCGCGCCTCGTAGCGGAGGTCGAGCACGACATGGTCGCGCACAGCCTCCGGGAACTTGTAAGTGTGGATGTATTCGCCAAAGACTTCCTGCGACGTCTTTTTGTCCTTCTTGAGGAGCGGCGTACCCGTGAATCCCACGAACACCGCATTCGGCATGATGGTCTTCATGGCCTCGTGAAGCTTGCCGGAATGCGTCCGGTGGCACTCGTCAACGAAGACGGTGAAGTTGCCCTTGACCGAAAAGCCCGGCGGCAGGGCGGCCTTGATCTCGGCTATGTACTCTTCCATCGCCTTCTCGTCGAGGATGTCGTCGTCCTCACCCCCATTGCCGCTGTGACGGCCAAACTTGTGGACAAGCGAACAGAGGAACCTCCCGCCCGCGGTGTCGTTGATGCGCCCGACAAGATCCTTTCCGCTCTTCGTGCGGACGATCTCCTCGTCCACTCCCTTGAAGAGCTTTTCAATCTGCTCGTCAAGTTCATCGCGGTCGGTGACGATCAGCACGCGCCCGTCGGAATCACGCTCGACAAGAAGCTTGGCGAGAACGACCATCTCAATCGACTTGCCGGTGCCTTGCGAATGCCAGATGATGCCGCCCTTGCCCTTGGCGGTGCGCGAAAGCGCACGCTTGATGCCGTAGTACTGGCTGTAGCGGGCAACTTTCTTCTTGCCCCTGTCAAATACAATGAAGTTTCTGATGATGCTCAAGAACCGCTTCTTGTTGAACATCTCGTACACCTGGGAATCCAGCTTCTCACCAAACTGTGCGGACTCGCCCTCAATCTGGACGTCGTCGGGGTCGCGTTCATCCTGGAAGTCGGCAAATCCGTCATGCCGCCATTCGAGATACTGCTTTGCAGGCGTCTCGATAGTGCCGTATCGGAGCCCTTCGCTCGAGTTCCCCGCCGTGACGAGCTGCATGGTCGTGAAGAACGGCTTGATGAACATCTCCTTCTGGCTGGCGATGTTCTGGCAGATGCCCTTCATGACGGAAACGCTGGAACGTTTGAGCTCAATCACGCCGAGCGCAATGCCGTTCACATAGATGACGAGATCGGGCCGCTTGTCATAGAATCCGGCGACAGAAACCTCCTCTGCGATCTGGAAGTCATTGTCATCGACATGCTCCGAGTCGAAGTCGATGACCTTCACCGTCACAATGTTGCCTTTCGCATCGGCCACCTTGACGCCGTACTTGATGTCGGCATAGACCTCCTTGTTGGCGTTGTAGAGATTGCCGTTCACGAGCGCCTTGGCATCAGACTGGAACTTCGAGATCGCAGCCTGCACGACGCGCTTCGAGTAGCCACGTTTCAGCAGATTCGCCTCCAGGAGCTCCGGGATGATGTTGTGGTTGTCTTCGTCTGTCTTGTTGCCAAGGAAGGTATAGCCCATGTTGAGCTCGAACATCTCGATGAGACGAGCCTGCGTGGCCGCTTCCGGCGCACCGATTTTAGTTGCCGTAGTCATTTTAGTTTCCTTTTGAGATTGCTTTTGTCACTGCCTCGTCAATACCGCGCATCACTGCGCCCTTGTAATCAATATCAACCGCGCCATCGCCAGCGATCAGTTGGGCGATGCGGTTCAATACCTGCGCTTGCTCGCGCGTCATTGGCTTCTCGCCCGGGACGTATGGCCAGTTGATAGGTGCTAGCATCAGCAGATTGCCATTGGCGCAAGTCTCGAAAAGCTTGCCGCCCGGTTTGTAGAGCGGAGAAAAGCCCTTATTCTGAAGCGTGATCACGCGATAGCCCGCTTCAAACGCCCGCCGGGCAATTTCACGCTCACCATGGCTTATGCAAGGGCTTATCAGCACGGCGCCTCTTGCCGCGCTGGCCAACGCCGCCTCGGCCTTGGCCTCGAATTCCGGCGTTGAGAAATCTATAATCGGCCGCCCTGTGCCATCACGGCAGATTTTCCACCCGCCAGCCCCGCGCTCGCCGGTTCTGCGCTCGCCCGCTTGCGGGGTTCTGCGCTCGCCCGCTTGCGGGGTTCTGCGCTCGCCCGCTTGCGGGCGAGGCTTTTCGCGCTTATAGCCGAAAAATGAGCGCGAGCATTGAACCTGCCGGATATCAGGCCACTCAAGTAGAAAGTGGTTGCCTATCGCCATGAAGTGCCCGATACCACCGGCCCGCACGCGGGCCGGCGCACAACCTTCATTCTGCCCCACGCTGTGCGCTCCACCGTGCGGTTTCTGAGCTTCGCCGCTTGCGGGGTTCTGCGCTTCGCCGCGTGCGGCGAAGTTCACCACCAAATCTCGCGCCACCTTGAAAAGCGCAGGCGAGCCACGCTTCACGCCAAGGCGGCGCGGATTATCGCGGACGTAGGCGATCATGGCCTTGAGCTGCCCTTCGCGAAAAAGAATCAAATCCACAAAGCCCGGCGCCCAAATACCCGCCCCGTTCTGCGCCTTGCCCTGCGCGAGTTCTGCGCTTTGCCGCGCAAGCTCTGCGCTTTCCCTGGTGGGTTCTGCGCTTTGCCGCGTGCGGGGTTCTGCGCTTTGCCGCTTGCGGCAAAGCTCCCCCACCCGCGAGCTGCTTTTCGCCTTGAAGCTGCCAATGATATTGCCGAGAGTCTTTTGCTGCGGCTCTTTCACAAAGATTATGCCGTGGAAATGATCTGGCATCAATTGGCTTTCAAGTATTTCCACACCCGGCCATTGCTCAGGTATCTCGCGCCAGCACTTTTCCACGATGCGTCCGATTTCACTTGCCTCGACGGCCCATCTATCGCCCTCGCAGATAAGCTGCCCCAGAATCGGCTTCGAGCGATCAGCAAGGGTTATCGTGATCATGTAGATGCATCGCGAGCGGTAGTCCCAGCCAAAGCACCGCCGCCCCATGTGGTGCTTCACCTCTTGCCTCACTGCGCTCTTCTGCTCATCGGTCATGGCTTACATCAATCCTTCCCAAGCGACAAAAAATGATCAACAACAAAGAAGAAATGCTCCGTCTTTCCAATTCGGCGAAATCCAAGGTGCTCGTAATATTGACAAAGCTTCGCCTGGCTCAGCTTGAGGTCACCCTTGAATTCACGATTATAAGGTTTATCATCGAACCGACTCTCATGTTGCAGAGGGAATGCTTTCAAATAGGCCACATCGTCAGAGTTCGCAAAGTTTTCAAGATAGATTCGGGTCGCGATCCCAGCAATGCCATTGCCCTTAAAATTCTCATTCACCTCGATCCGTTCAAGAAAATGAAAATCCCTGGCGAAGTATTCCTCCAACCCATAATCCCGATGCCAAAACGACTTCCGAAGATTGCCTTTCTTTGTAAATAGTACATCATAACACTCTGACACCTCCATTGAGAAATCATCAAACGCCATCCACAATGGTAATCCTCGCCGAGACATCTCCCCATAGCTTAGCTTAGATGCTTGCATGCTGCCGACAATCTGCCCAGAACCATCCTCCTCATCCAAAAGGATGTCAAATGAATATCTAATCCACGGGTCGTCTTCTTGCGACAAAAGGCCAAAGCTGTTTCTTCCCAGCACTAGCTTGATATCATGATCATTTATCATCATCCACTCCTTTCGCTTCTTCTTTTTGTGCCGAAGTTTGCATAGAAGATTTGAAAACCACCCCAGAGGCCCCTACCCGACGTTTTCTACCGCGCGAGCCCAGCGGTGTTTCAAGCGCCTTCTTAATTTTCCATCCTCTCGCTAATCTCCCCCTCACAACCGATTCTTGAATTCCATATTGTTTGGCCCACTCTGTTATAGTGCAGCTTCTACCCTTGTATTCAATGGTCTTAGGGATCTTACCTTTGGGCATCATCGGCGTTTCCAGCGCCTTCTTCATTTCCCATCCCCTCGCTAATCTCCCCCGCACAACCGATTCTTGAATTCCATATTGTCTGGCCCACTCTGCTATAGTACGGCACTTGCCTTTGTATTCAATGGCCTTAGGAATCTTACCCTTGGCCTTCATCGGTGAAAACACGGCTTGTTCAACCCCCCACCCGAGCGACAACCGACTACGGATAAGTGATGGCTTAAGCCCTGATTCTTTAGCCCACTCCGCAACTGTTTTTGCCTCCCCACGAATCTCGTATCGTGCAGCCTCTTGTTTGTGCACCTTTACCGTTAAAGCATCTTTGACAGACCAACCAGAGTGCATTCGTAACGAAAGCGTCTGCACGCTAATACCAGTAATCTCCGCCCATGTCCTCAAGTTGTGCGTTTCTCCGTTAAATGTTACGCTCAATTCCTTTCTAACACACGATTCATTGACGTTTGGATCAAGAACCGTAGCAACATCATGACCTCGATACATCCGCATCCGTAGTGTGTTCTCTCGTATGCCTAGTTTTTCTGCCCATTCTTTTACTGACAACGTCTCACCATTTAAAGTTAAATGCGTTGGATGAACACCAGACTGAGGAGAGTATGGCGTTGTTAAAGCCCTTTCCACCGTCCACATTTTTCTATGCGTCAAACGATAGTGAAGTGCCGCTTCAGGAATACCTGTAACCTTCGCCCACTCTGCTGCAGTAGCAGTCTTTCCATTATATGTGTATCTATGTTTCTTACCAGCCTTGCTCTCATCTATAGTCTTCCCAAAGACTTTTGCTATAGGCCACCCTTTTCGTAGTCGCATGTACAGAGTAACAAGTTTTATACCAAGTTCATCAGCCCAATCTCTTAGAGTTTGGGTTTTACCATTATATGTATAGCGCCGTGCTCTACCAGCTAACATTTCCTTGGCCGAATCACTTACCATATTCTTCATTCTCCTTTCATCCTCACTTTGCCTGAGAGCAGATCGCGCATCATGCCTTCCTTGATGCGCACATATTTCTCGCGCTTCGCCTCAAGCGCGGCGATGGCGGCATCCTGCTCGCTGAGCAGGTCGGCTATTGCTTGCTGCTCGGCGAGGGTTGGTGGCAATGGTATTTCAATGTTTGAAAGTGCTTTACTGGTTATGTGCCTGACTGTTATGCCAGTAACCTTGGCAATAATCATACGCCTATTCTGGTTAATAACATGACTCACTAATTGAGGTGAACACGTCACGCCCAATCGTAGAATAATCATATCACCACCTAAGACAACGCCGTCTGCCATTATCGCAGAACACCGACCTAAACCTTCAGGCGTCACATCTGACGACGGGAACAAGATGTCTCCACAAACGGAAGAGATTGTGGGTTCTTTATCGGTGCGAGAAACAACGGTTTGAATTACTGGACCGTATTTCGTAAATAGCTCGCCATAGTGGATGCATTCGTAAGTTCCTGTGGAGGTCACATCCGACTTTGATAGAGCCTGTCCCTTTAGCCAAATTCCCATGTCTCCAAGTTTTACCATCTCCCACTCCCCCCTGAATCCCGGTAGGCGTTTTTTACCGGTGAGAAGGTCGTGCGCTACGCCTTTGGCAATGAGGCGCTTCTTCTCGATCTGCTCGTCAAGGCTTTCGATTAGTTTATCGACCTCGCCCAGAGCCTCCGCGATCCGCTGCTGCTCGGAGAGTGGGGGTAGTGCAAGCCACAGTCCTTCAACATTTTCAAGACTTAGATTTGCTTGTGCAACTCCTACCTGTAATTGATTTATTGCTTCTGTAATATATTCGGCGTGTAGGCAGTAAAAAAGAAACTTTATATCAACTTCACCATCAATATTCGGACGAATAATGGCAAGAGCCTGATTGGTATTTGCTGGTAACACTTCTTTACTCACTATCCCAACTCGACCAAGGACTCCAGCAATTGAAAAAAGGATGTCGTTCTCTTTCAGCTGTGAACGGCGTAATAACTCGTGTGTTTGTTCACTAATATACGCAAACATAGAGGGAATTAAGCTTCCGTTGTCGGCTATAGATTCGGCCTTAAGAAATTTCACGCCAGAATGAGTAAACTCGCAGCCTATCGATGTCGGAGTCGTGCCTTTAGTTACAAGCGTAACGACATCCCCCAGCCGCTTCATCTCCCAATCCTGCGGGATGGGGCCGAGGGGAGAATCTTTGAATTTTGCAGTATTCATTTCATATTCCTTAGTACTACTTGCCAATGATTCTTTTCCTCTTGAATCAACCTATTTCTGCGAACTTTCATCCTTCGTCTACGAACTTTAGCCGGTTCTCTACGAACTTTCATTCCGCATTCTCAACCGATCCACATTCTCAACCGATTCGCTACACTCTTTTCTAGCGTCTCGCATTCAGCCTCAATCTTTCCGAGGGGGCGTCCGTAACGGTTGGCAAGCGTGGTGACGCGCTCGGTCAACGCTGCCGACACGGAACGGTAGAGTTCATCTATGCCACGCCAGACTGTGGCAAGCCACTTGTCGCCGACCACCAGCTCCTTGATTTCATCGATCGTGAGAGTCGGGTACTTCCCCTTTTCAAGGGCCTCGAGTTTTGCCTTGGCGTCCTTGAGTTTCTTCGCAGCAGACTTCTTCGCGTTTTCAAGCGTTTCCTTCCTGGCGAAGACTTCGGCTTCGTCATCATCTTCGGTAACGGATTCAAGGTACTCGTCGAATTCTGTCTTGGCAGCCTCAAGTGCCGCCTCCGCCGTCATGACGGCTTCAGATTCCTTGGGGAAGTAGCGCGCGTCGAGAAGCGTGCGCGGTATGAGCATCCCGTCCCAGCCGACCTCGGTCGTCTTGATCTTGCCCGTCTTCTTGTTTTCGGTCTCCTTGTAGAACTTCTCGGTTTCGCGTCCGACCTCCCATCCCGAATCGACAATGAGATAGACGTCGTCGTTCATGGAATCCGTCCAGTACTTGAGCAGCACTTCGTAAACATCGAACGGGTCGAAAAGCTTAAGACTGGAGAAACGTTCCATGAGGACGGCCGCCGGGGCGGCGATGAATCGTTTTGCGTCCGTGTACTTGTCGATGTCCTCAAAAACCGGCCGCTGTTCCCTGACCCACGCCTTGAACGCCTTTGATACCCTATCTGAGTACATCTCGAAAGCCGCTTCCGCATGAATGGTCTCACGAACCTGCGGCGGTTCCACGACGAGTGCCTCGTAGCCCTTGCGAAGTGGCTTGAACAGGGCCTGCCGCATTCCGGGCAACGCCGTCCAGTAGGCATCCAGCGCCTCGACATCCTCGGACGGAATGCCACCCTTGAGATGCGCCTCGACATCCTGCACATCCTCGCGGACGCCCGAATCGATGTAACGCGACATGCTAAGGTTGCAGTCGTTTACATTCTTAATCTCGTCCCATTCGACAAAGCGCGAGTAATGGGCTTCCTTGCGGCGCGCACGGTATGTGGATATGATCTTCTCGATGTCGCGTTCCCGAAGCCGGTTCTTGTTGCCGTCTTTCACGAATCCGCGCGAGGCGTCGATCATGAATATGCCTTTACGAGTCTCCGTCTCGGCCTTCGAAATCACCATCACGCAGGCGGCGATGCCCGTTCCGAAAAAGATGTTGGGCGGGAACGAGACGATTCCCTCTATGAGACGTTTGTCGATCAGCGTCTTGCGTATCGTGGCCTCGGCATTGCCTCGTGAAAGGACACCCAAGGGCAGAATAATGGCTGCGCGGCCTTCCCGTTTCAGAGACTTGAGAATGTGCATCACCCACGCATAGTCTCCGTTCTTCTCCGGCGGCATGGCACCGTAGCCCTCGCTGCGACCGAAGTCCTTATAACCGGACGTCCAGTTCTTGAGCGAAAACGGCGGATTGAGGACGGCGAAGTCGAATTTGTCGAGAACCTGCTCGCCATCCTCTGTATGGAGGAACTGCGGGTCGGAGAACGTGTTGCCGATCCTGATGTCGGCTGTCGCATGGCCGTGGATGACCATGTTCATGTTGCAGAGGCCGGCGGTCGTCTGGTTTTCTTCCTGGCCGTATATGTTCACCCTGCAACCGGCGTCGTTGGCGCAACGTATAAGCAACGAGCCGGAGCCGCAGGCCGCGTCATAGACGCTCCAACCCTCGTCACGGGGCGCGATATCGCTTATCCCAAGGATTCCGGCTATCGCGCGGGATGGTTCTGCGGGAGTGTAGAATTGACCTTTGGATTTTCCGCTTGCGACGGCAAACCGCTTCATGAGGTTTTCATAAACATCCCCAAGTATGTCGTCGCCGGAAGCCTTGTTCTTCCTGAAGTCAAACTCGGGGCGGCAGAAGATGTTGATGAGCTTCGAGAGCTTCTTGACCATCTCCTCGCCCTTGCCGATCTTGGCATCGTCGTTGAAATGGACGTCCTTGAACATGCCGCTCAGCTTCGGGTTCGCTCCGGCAAGCGTGGCAAGGGCGATGTCGATCTTCTCGCCGATGTCTTGTTGGTTGCGAAAATTCTTGAAGTCGTCGAAACTGCACCCCTCTGGAAGTACGATGGGGGCGTACTTGCGTCCCTTGAACTTGTCCGAGACGTACTTCACGAACACGAGCGTAAGAACATAATCCTTGTACTGGCTTGGGTCCATGCCGCCTCGAAGCTCATCGCAGAGCTTGTACAGCGACGCATCCATGTCGTTCTTCTTGATGGCCACGGTTAAGATCCTTTCATTGTTCTAAATGTCTTGCCGGATTGCCCTCTTCGCTTCGAGCATCGAGAGTCCAGCCCTAAACGTCGACTTCGTTATCCTAAGTTCGCCTGTTCCGCCAGAATCCCGCAATTCAGCGAGTGGCGGATATCCGCAATCTTCATGACGGAGTTCCTCGAGAATACTCGAAGTGTCGCCCATTTCTCCCGCCTTGTGCGGTACTGGGCCGCACATAACGGCGGCATATCTGCCGCTATAGGCGAGCTTGGAGCAGTTGAAGTGCTGGAGTTCCGCATAGTCGACAAACTCGAACCTGCCTCTACTGTAACCCATATCCTCCGCTACGGCTTGTAGAACGTTGCGTTTCGCCTCGCAATTGCCAAGGACGAGGATGTCACCGTAGGCGTTGTCCGCCTCTCCCATGTCGAAATCGTCTTCGACGCCGATCATTCCCTGGAGCCCAAGCATGGAGAGGAGATCGTGCAGCGATCCGTCCTCGTTTGCCTGCGCTAGGCGCTCAAGAACGGCATCGCTGATTTCAAGGAGCCTGTCTCTTCCCACAACCACGACTACCCCTCCTTCGTGCGGACAAGCGTGTCGAACGCCATCTCGTCAAAGACACTTGCAAGGCTCCCCCTCGCCGCAGCGAGTTCCGTCTTGAGAGAGAGGACTTTTTGTACTCGTTCGCGACACTTCAGGCCGATTTCGCGCTGCCTTTCAAGCGGCAGGTTCGGAATAGGCAGCGACTCGAGGTCACGATAGCTCAGAGTCCTAAGCGTGCCTCCTGTAGCATGACAATCAAGATAGCGCTGCGCGTACTCATTGTCAAGGCATGCTTTAATGTAGTAAGGGTCGCACTTGTCCTTGTCCACGCGAATAACCAAAATGTTCGCATTCGGCACAATCGTTTTGCCATCAGGAACTTCCAGTACGGCCACGCGGAACGCGCCCTCATTCGTGTTGATGCGCGATATAAGAATATCGCCGGATTCCGCGCAAAACGGACGCGCTCGTTCAGGAACCTCGCGTAGATTAGTGAGTCCGTGCGAAACAAATCCCTCACCAATGTCTTTCGTCGTCAGATACTGATATGGGGAATCCTCTTTGCACGTGTAGCGGTCGAGCATATCGCTTGTGAACACGGCTCCGCACCGCGCACCCTCGACCATGTCGCCAAGACGGATGCCGTCCTTTACGGCAACGGGATCTGCAAAGTAACGCTTTACCGCAAGTTCCGTACCTCCCTGCAGGAGTGAACTCTTGTCCGCAACCGTCATATACCTCTCGACTGTCTTGGCGTCAGCCGAGGCAGAGATTCCGAGACAAGCGGCGATGATGTCGATATGGGCTCTGCCCATCACATTCTTCCTGCGTTTGGAATAGCACAATTCCTCAGCACGGATCATCTTGACCGTCTCATTGCCTTCACTGAAAAGAACAAGGTATGTTTGGATCGCCGTGCCCTGAAGGAGATTCGGTGGCAGCTCTATCACTGCTTCAATAAGGTTCCTACTGACAAAAAACCTGCGGATAGCAGCATTCCGGTCGTCAATCATTGCAGACGGGCAAAAGAGAGAGACAGCCTTGCCATCCTTCTTCAGTGCCGCAACAGCCCTCGCTGCGAAAAGCCAGTCACCAGTAATACTCTCGCGAACTTCAGGGAAATCGGGAAAGAACTTGCCTAACATCCTTATTACATTGGCATCTCTTGTAAGACCCCTGACCGCAAGTGGAGCGTCACACATAACCTTGTCGAAACGTTCCGAGTCGAGCTGTTCGTCAAACATCGACATGTTAAGAACACGCATCTTAACATCGGATACAGCAGAAATTATTTCGGCGACAGCCGCCAAGTCGGAAGAAATCTCCACGCCGGTCACGACATTGTCATCGTCATCGGTCATAGTCGCATAATAGGCCTTGCGCAGAAAATCACCTGCGGCACAGCCGAGGTCACAAACTTTGTCACCGCTTTTGAACGCCAGTATCTTTGCACATAGTTCAGCGATAGGCTGCGAAGACGAACTTCCAAGGCTTTTCCCGGCATTCTGGAATTCCCGCTCCACGATAATGGGAAGTGCTGCGGCCAGAATCTCCTGAGAATAGGTGGTCACCATAGGAAGGTATTTGTCCCAATGACCGCCTATGCGCTCATTCATGAATGCAGCCACCTCCTCTGAAACCTCTCCGACCTTCAGCAAGCGACCGAGGTCAGCCACACCAAGATTCTCCTGTGCAAGATAAAGCGCGTATGTACCTGCAACGGCTGAGAATGGTGTAGTTGAATAGCGCCGCTCAAAGTCTATGAGTCGCCACGCTGCATTTTCTGTCTCTTGAATTGTCTTATCCACTTGAGTTTAACCTTTCTTGACTTGCGGGGCATAGTATATCATAATCGTTTTACATGCGCAATAGTAAACATTTACAAATCCAATAAAATGTTTTACAAGTGTGTCTACAACCTCATTCCTTAGCAAGAATCACCTACATACCACGGTCAAGTGCACATCTTGCGAGCATAACTTCTTATCCAATATATTTACATTACCGCACGATTTCGCTACAATAGATGTTGTTATGTATATCTGATTCCCCGTTTCAGGTGTAGCGAGAAAATGTTGCTAGAGTGAGAATGTTGCCAGTTTCAATGTTGCCAGTTTTCAATTGGGGGCGCGGCGGGAACGCGCCGCCTGGAAGGCGGCTTTCCCAGTTAGCGGCAGCGCGGCCCTCCCGCCGAAGCCCTCCTTGCGAAGCTCTTGTCGCAAGTCTGTTTCCTCGGTTCCCACAATCCCGACATGGCGTATTTTGAGTGACAAGCCACCTCCGTAGGGCACACCTGCCCACCTGCCAACAAAATGACAGAATCTCGGTTCACGAAGTCACCCAAAAGCGCAAGGGATTTGATATACTGTGCGGCGGCAAAGGAAATCAGAATGGCAAGGAACGGCAACCGCAATCTCAATGATTCGTCGCGGAACAAGCAGGACGAACGCTTTCGGCTGGAGATGTCGCTCAAAAGCATCGTCTCGCGGCTTGGAACCGACCATGCCGACATTTTCATCCTCATGAAGACCTGCATGATGCGCGGTGTCACATTGGAGACTCTGGCCTCGGCCTTTGCGCACAAGCGGCGGGGGCGCTTCTTCAAGGCGAGGTGTCTTGTCGAAGATGCCGTGTTCATGCTGGGCCAGATCGCCAAACGCATCGATTCGTTTCTGCTTCCGCGCATCGTTGCCCTACACCTCGACCTGATGCGCCTGGATTTCACGGGAGACGGTGACACGGACGAAGCCGAGGCCCGGCGGCTCGCCAGGGAGTTCGAGGACTGCTACGACTCGCTGATCACCGAGGTCAGCTTCATGGACGTGCGCGAGCGCGCCAACATCTGGCCCAAGGTGCCCGTGCATCCCGTTGACAGGTCTGGCGGCTACAAGACGTTCTATCCCAAGAAGTGCATGACCGTGGAGGAGGCAACGCAAGGGAGCCGTGCCGTCGCCCTGCACAACCACAAGTTTGAGATGAAGGGTTTCGCCCAGAAGGTCGCGGCGCTCGTTTCATGCTTCTCCCGCCTTGCGGATGAAGTCCAGGGCGGCGTTGCGCCGGCTCCGTCCGCAGGCCGGTCGCCCGACTGGCAGATGCTCTCCAAGGTTCTCCAGACGTTCACCACGCTCGTCTACTACAAGTTCCATGACATGGACTTGTTCTTCTGCGACGATCCAAAGCGGACAAAGAACTACGCCGACATCGGAATGGATTTCGCAAGCGAGGAAACCGAAGAGACGCGCGCGAAACTGGAGCTGGGGCGCGAAATCGTCCGGTACGTCGATGCCGCCATCGCGCTTGCGCGCCGTATCGGATCGGAGTCAGCGAACGATTTCGTGCTCGCCAAGTCCCTGTTTGAGAAGCACGGCGGCGACTTCAGCCGTGCCGAACACTCCCTTGCGGTCAAGGCCGACCTCGCGTCCTTTCTCGACACCCTTAAGTCGGCTCGCGAACGGCTGCGTGCCGATGTCGCCGCCGCGAGGCTGGGCGAGGAGCCGCCCCTGAAGGTGGAGCTTACGAAGAAATCCGGCGAGACCATCGCGAAAGCGGTGCGCCCCGGGCGCGGCGGCGCGCGGCGGATCTACGACGAGGACATCCAAGAGAAGTGCTGGCACTACTGGGAGACCGGGCGGCGGAACCCGAATGTCGTCCAGGGCAGGGGCGTGAGCGGACGCAAGGTGACGCACGCTGACGTGTTCCGCCACTACCGCCGCGAACTCGGCGCGCTTGAGCCGCCGGTCGATACGCCAGAAGCGTTCAAGAGCGTGCTCCGCGCGCGCACGAACCGCATCGGTAGGAAAAAGTCTCACTAAAGCGCGTCAAGCGACTTATTCGTCTCGCGGAGATTCTTCCATTCGGCTCTATACGCCGTCCTAAAAAGGGCGGCGTCGTTTTTTGTTCCGTTTTCCCCAACTCCAAAAAGTCTCGAAAGCCGTTTCTTGACATTTTGCCTGTGAAAATCTCCCCGTCTGCGCGAGGCGGGGGCTGTTCTCCGCCGAAGGCATCCAGCCCGTGCAGTCGGAGAACAGGAAAATGAATGAACAAGATAGCGCCGCCAAGATGGCGGCTCTCCATACGGGAGGGTCGCGCTCCGTCGCGACCGAATCGGCGGACGGCGATGGAACGCCGTCCCTACCGGCGGGAGGGTCGCGCTCCGTCGAGGAGCTGAAGGCGAAGTGCGCCGACTTCCTCGCGGGGCGATACGGGAATCTCACGACCGAGGAGATCGAGGAGTTCCGTGAGGCGCAGGTCGATCCGGACGGATCGAAATGGGAGCGCGAACACGCCGGTGAGGTGGTGGGACTCGACCCGCTTGAACTGAACGGATATCTGTTTGTGGAGTCGCCCGTGGACATGTCGCTTGGCGACTGCCTCGATGTACTGCGGCGCATCGCAGGGAACCGCGTCCTTACGCCCGACAGGCTGTGGTGGATCGCTCGGCACGGGCTAATCGGGAAGGAGGCTTCACGTGACAGACGCTGAAAACAACCTCCCGCTTGATCTCCAGCATCCGGGCGGATTCGTGGAGGAAACGATGAACTGGATCAACGAGACGGCGGTCTGTCCGCAGCCGATCTTCGCGCTCGCCTCCGCGCTCTGTCTCGCGGGCACGCTCTACGGGCGGCACTTCAAGGACGAGAGCGGACAACGCACGAACCTCTACGTGATGGGCGTGGGGTACACGTCCTGCGGCAAAGACCACGCCCTCAAGGCGGTGTCCCGCGCGCTCGACGCGTGCGAGGCCACGAACCTGCGTCTCGGCCAGGTGACGAGCGACTCGGCGGTAGAATACGCGCTACGGCGCAACCCGCGTTTCGCCATCCTCATCGACGAGGCGGGGCACTTCTTCGCGAGCGTCACGGACGCGAAGGCGTCCGGCTCCCCCCTTCACGCGCTCAAGCCCGCGCTCCTGGAGCTGTGGAGCTGCGCGGGCGGGCGGTGGAAAGGCAAGCAGCGCGTCCCCAAGGGCGAACGCGAGGCGGAGCCCGCCGTGATCGACAACCCGCACGTGTGCCTCTTCGGCATGACGCAGCCGCAGATCTTCTTCGACGGCGTCTCCAAGACGGACCTGCGGGACGGCTGGCTCGCGCGGAACCTGTTCTTCATCTCGAAGACGCGTCCGAAGCCGCGCTTCATGCCGGAGACGGAAGTCCCCGCGCGCGTGCGTGCGGAGGTGCTGACGTGGAAGGACGCGCCGACGGCGGTGCGCACGGTGCCGTGCGAGGACGGCGCGCGTAGCACGTTCGAGGCGTTCAACGACGACATCTTCCGCAAGATGACGAAAGCCGACAGGTCAGGGGACGAGACGAACTACCTTTACGGCAAGGCGCTGGAGAACGCCCGCCGGGTGGCACTCATCCTCGCCGTGGGAAGGAACGGCCGCGAGGCCGTCATCACCGAGGGCGACGCCACATACGCCTGCCGCCTCGTGAAGTACCTCGTGGGCGACCTCGTCCGCGCCGTGAAGGAGACCGTCGCCGAGAACAACGACGAGAAGGCGAAGAAGCGCATCCTCCAGATCGTCGCGGCGGCAGGGTCGGAGGGCATCCTGAAGCAGGACCTCACACGCAAGACGCAGTTCATCCGCAAGTCGTTCAGGGACGAGTACCTTGAAGACCTCGTGGAGAGCGGCGAACTTGTGGTGAAATCGTACTCAAACGGCGGGGAGGTGTACTTCTCCGGGAACTGACGGCGCTTCAATGGACTTCAAGGGACTTCAAGGTTTTGGGGCCAGACTTCAAGAAACTTCAAGGAACTTCAACGCAAAAAAGGCCCCGAAACGTCCGAAACGGCGTTGAAAAATCTTGAAGTTTGACTGGAAAACCTTGAAATTCCTTGAAGCCGTTTGAAGCGGTGAATTCTCGAACCCCTGAAAACAAAGGACGAAATGAGTCTTCTATACAAGACTTCAAGAATTCTTCTTCTTTTTCATTCCCACCCGCGTCCATATCGCGCGCACGCGCGCGCGGTACGCGCTGAACCGAAAACCCCTTTAAAGAAAGTCAAAGAAAATGAAAGACCTCTATGAGACAACCAACACCGCTCCCGACACCGCCGAAGCCGGCATGAGCGAGGAGTTCAGGAAGTGCCTGAAGCTGGAGCGCGACCGCGCGCGCAGCAGGCGCGAATCCGCGCAGGGAAAGTTCGAGGCGTCTCACCAGTCGTTCGACCGGTTCCTCGACACGTTCGAAGACCCGTCAAAGGCGGCGGTGTTCTCCGACGGCAGCGCGGGCGAGGAACGAATCGTCGCCGGGTGTGACGGCGACGGAGGCCCCGCGTACTACGGGACATGCGTCAAGCGCGCCATGAACCGCCTGCGCGGACGTCCGGAATTGCAGAAAACGCTCCGCCTCATCGTCAAGCACGGAAACCGCCGCGAGGACTCGATGTGGGAGATTCTGGCGTCGGGGAGATGTCCCACCTGGGATGCCGCCAAGACCCTCTATTGGACTCACCTCAAAAAAATGTTAAATATTTTTTGCGGCCAATAAAAACAGGGGTCTGGACGCTGTCAGGCGAGGATAGAACGCCTCTCGAAAAATTACGGAACGCGAAAAATCCTCGCTTAAGACTTGTAGGGGGGCGCGCGATTCGGGAGAGGTTCCCGAGCGATGCGCACCCCGATTTAACGAACAGCGGCTCGCCGAGGACGGCTCGCCCCACCATGCGGCGCGCTCGGTGATCGCGCCCTACCATGCGAACCGGTAGGGGCCGACCACCGGGCGGCCCAGAGGTGGGGCGAGGCGTCCCGCCGAGCCGCCAACAAACAAGAAAGGAAAACGAAATGAAACTGAAGATCGACTGGAAGGCGCTTGGAAAGGCGCTGTGGAACGCGGTGAAGCCGGCGCTGCTGGGCGCGATCGGCGGGGGCGTGATTGCCCTCACGGACGGCTGCTCGTCGATGACGCCGAGCTCGAAGACGCAGACGATGGGCGTGTACGCGATCGGCGTGCCCGGCATCGCCATCATCACCAAGTCCACGCAGCACGAGGACGCCTCCGGCG
>Ga0310695_10000701_pt1 | contig 83525 bp, 73 predicted proteins | sample RumenRJG_04DNA_FD_203882 | JGI IMG/M metagenome (GOLD analysis project Ga0310695, IMG submission 203882) | Bovine rumen microbial communities from Lethbridge, Alberta, Canada - RJG_04 (v2) (version 2) | ecosystem: Host-associated > Mammals > Digestive system > Stomach > Rumen | place: Canada...
CCCGTCCGGGAAAGGCCTTTCCGGGCGGGCCGTTCTGTTCGGACACTCGTCCGACTGAACAGCAGCATAGTCTACCATATTCCGATTAGACAAGACCTGATTGCCACAGTAAATTACCACAGTAAAGAAACATGGCGGCAACAAACAGAATGAAGATTGGTACGGGTCAGAGCGTCGCGGGAAATGTGCGACTTGTGGGGCAACTCGGCGTAGCAACATGACGGTTTGGGTTAAAGGTAAATGCTTGTCGGGTTGACAGAGATGTGATATATATGCTACAATTTGCCGCGTGAAAACGATACGCCAGACCAAGTTGTATATGAAATGGTATGCGCGGCTTAAAGACCGTATGGCAAGAATGCGGATAGCTGTGCGCATAAGACGAATGCAGAACGGCAACATTGGGAACGTGAAGTCGGTGGGTGACGGAGTATTTGAATTGCGATTCGACTTCGGTCCTGGATATAGGGTATATTACACGGAAAGAGACAACGAAATTATAATACTGCTGGCCGGTGGAGATAAATCGACACAGAAGTCGGACATAGAAACTGCAAGGAAACTTGCTGCAACAATTTGAGGAGGTAGACATGAAGACAAAACTGTATAAGTGGGACATCGAAGATTCGCTGAAGACGCCTGAAGATCGTGCTGCATACATAGAGGCCGCAATGGAGGCTAACGATCCTGAGTTTATGTCTATTGCCCTTGGAGACGTTGCCAAGGCCGAAGGTATGAGCAAGGTCGCCCGCAAGGCCAACGTTACTAGAGAGAATCTATATAGGGCGTTCGCTCCAGGTGGGAACCCAACGATCACCACTGTAATGCGGGTGCTGAATGCGCTTGGATTAACTATTCGCATTGCGCCAGCAGGCGTATCATGATGCATCTCGCATCAAATCTGTGGGGACACACCCCACGAAAGCGTTGTAAAACGGCCGTTTAGCATTTTGGGAAAATAGGTCGGTTTTCCCAAAATGGGAGTCCTGAAAATTGAACATTTGCCTATTCTTCGAGGGTACGGGTCAGGGCGTCGCGGGAAAGATAACGAACGTGACGCGGCTACGCGATCTTTGCGTAGAGGATGCGCGGCACTTCGCTTGCAAAGGACTCTGAACGGACGATTTTGCGCCAGTTTTTTTGGTTGAGGTTGGAATGAGGTTGGATAGCGGTTTGGTTTGGAGAATCATTGATGCAGGATGGTTTAGTCGAAATCGTGTCGTTCTTGTATTCGACCCGAAGGATGGTTGGCTCGTGGTTGCGTGGCGGTTGATTCCGTCCATATCGGGGTTGGGAAATGGTTGAATCGGCAGTTGGAGTTTCGGGATGAGCAGAGAATGATAGGGTCGATTAGGGACGTCGCACCCCCGCTAGGGCGACCTTCGGGCTCAGCTTCGCTGAGGGGGATATAGCTTTTTTTATGCCCTTTCCGCAAGGGCTTTTTTGGTATAATACGCCGCAATGAAGATTGCGATACTTTCCAATGCGACTGTAGATATGCTGGCGCGAATGCTCGGTGGTGAACACGCCGTGTGGACTCCGCCTGGCTTTGGCGCTTGGGTTGAGATCGCCCTTGCGCCGCCTGCCGACTTAGTTTCGTTCTCACCAGACATCATCGCGATTCTTCTCGACGAGAAGTTTTCCAACGACGATGCGAGAAGCCGTATTGACGATGCTGTCGCGTTGCTTGCCGCAACATTCCCGAAAACGAAAGTCATCGTGCCTGATCTCAAGGCAATTCTTTCCGATCTTGGTGACGCAGCATACGACGAGCGAATGTGGGAGCTCGCGAAGATGCCATGGTCGATGGATGCGCTTCTTGAAATCAAGAAGCTCTTCACGCCGGTGAAGAAAGTTCTCGCGCTTGATCTCGACAACACGCTATGGAAGGGCGTCGTTAGCGAAGACGGCGTAGACGCCATCAAGCCCAACGAGTTGCTTCAGCGCAAGGCGCTTATGCTCAAGGAGTGCGGCGTTGTTCTCGTTGCGCTCTCGAAGAACAATCCAGAAGACGTTGCGCCAGCGCTGCGCGATGCGCGTATGCTTCTTCACGAAGACGACTTCGCCGCTATGCGCGTCAACTGGGATGCGAAGTCGCTCAATCTCTCCGATGTCGCGCGCGAGCTGAACGTCGGCGTTGATTCGTTCGTGTTCGTCGACGACAATCCCGGCAATCGCGCGGAGATGCGTGCGTCTCTTCCAGAGGTTACAATCACTCCGTTCCCTCCAGATCTTTCTCTCTACTTCCATTCTGCCGTGTTGACTGATGAAGACAGAATGCGAACTGCACACTACAAGGCGGAGTCTCTGCGCCGCGAAGAGGCCTTGCGTCTTTCGCTCGACGCCTATCTGCGTTCGCTCGACATCAAGAACGAAATACATCTCATTCGTGAAGAGGAGTTTGCTCGTGTCGCGCAGCTCGCGCAGAAGACAAACCAGTTCAACGTCTGCACAAACCGTTGGACGGAAGACGACTTTCGCGCGTTTGCGGCAGATTCTCGTCACGTGATTTTCACACTTCATTCTTCCGACAGATTCGGAAATCTCGGACTCGTGGCTTTCGTTCATGTGACGATCGACGGCGACGCTGCTGAAATCGTCGACTGGGTGATGAGCTGTCGCGCGATGAACCGTCGCATCGAGTTCACGATGGAAGACGAAGTCGAACACGCTCTTGCCTCGCGCGGAGTGAAGAAGATCTCGGCAACTTGGAAGAGGACTGCCAAGAACAATCCAGTCGAAAATTTATTCGATTCCTTTGGATTCGAACTTGTCGAATCGACGCCTGAACTTCGGCTCTACAAGCGTCTGATTTAACAATATCCCATTTTTCAAGGCTTTCCTGCCAATTTTTCGCTTTTTTGAAAGGCGAAAATTTTTTTAAATTTCCTATTGCGTGCTGGTGTCAGAAAGTGTATAATGGTGTCAGAAAATGTCAAAGGTAGGCAAACAGAGTGTCGCAGAGTCGACTGGCGGTGGAAAGGGCTTCCTTCTCGGACGCTACGACCACGCGCTGGATCCGAAGAAGCGCTTTACCATCCCAGCTGGATGGCGGCAGATTCTCGGCGATCCACAGTATGTCTTTGTGATGCCCGACAATGCCAAGAAGTGCCTCAACATCATTCCGCAGGAAGAGATGGAGGCGCGACTGGAGAAGCTCCGCGAGAAGGCCTTATTTGATCCGAGGCTTTCGAACGCGCTTCGCATTATCGGTGCAAACTCTGAGCAGCTCGCCCTTGACGTTCAAGGCCGCATCCGCATCAGCGACAAGCTCCTTCAGTTCGCGAACTTGACGACGACGGTCGCGATGGTGGGTGCGGTTCGGAAAATCGAACTCTGGAGGCCAGAGGCGCTTCCGCCGGAGGACAAGGTCGATCAGGCCGAATTCGGCGAGGCGCTGATGGCAGCCGGATTCTGACGGATGGGCGAAGTGAAGATGGGCGGCCACATACCAGTTCTGCTGAAAGAGGTGATGGATGCGCTGGCCGTGCGACCTGGTGGGAGATATGTGGACGGCACTCTCGGGCGAGCCGGGCACACGAAGGAGATAATCGCCAGAGGCGGGATGGTTCTCGGCATAGACCGCGACGAACAGGCCATCCGCGAAATTGGAGAAGTCGCGGGACTCACGGCCGTGCGCGGCCGACATGGTGATTTGAAGGAGATTGCAAATGAAAAGGGCTGGAGCGAAGTCGATGGGATCCTGCTGGACTTGGGTGTTTCGAGTCCTCAGCTTGATGAAGCCGGACGCGGGTTCAGCTTTCTGCGCGAGGGACCCCTTGACATGCGCATGGATAGGTCGAGCGGCCTGAGTGCCGCCGACATCGTGAATGGAGAAAGCGCGGAGAGGTTGGAAGAGATCTTCCGCGAATTGGGCGAAGAGCCGCAGGCGAGACGGATTGCGAAGGCCATCGCGAAGGAGCGCGAGAAGAGGAAGTTCGAGACGACGGTTGAGTTTGCGGACTTCGTTGAAAGAGTCGTAGGGAGAAGGGGTGCCCATCATCCTGCGACGCGCGTCTTCCAGGCGCTTCGGATGGAAGTCAACGACGAGATCGGTGAGCTTGAGCGAGCGCTTGAAGGCGGGTTAGGGCTATTGAAAAGCGGAGGGCGCTTCGCGGTAATAACGTTCGAGTCTCTGACAGACAGGATCGTGAAGAGGTTTTTTGCAAAGCACGTCGGCAGAATGGTCTCGCTGCAGCAAGGCGGAGAACGGTGGGAGGGCGAAGAGCCCAGGATGAGGGCGGTGACCGGAAAGGTGGTCGTCGCGTCTGAAGAAGAAGCAGATTTAAACCCGCGGTCGCGGAGCGCAAAGCTCCGGGCTGCAGAAAAGGAGTAACGCTACAATGAGAAGAAATCGCAAGATGCCGAAGAAGATGTCCGTGATGGCCGGCCGCTCTGTGCAGATCGGTGCTGTAATGGTCATGGCTTTCGCGATGGTCATTCTCAACATGCTAGCCTCGTCGAGCTGCAAGCAGCTCAGCAAGACGATTAGCGAGAAGGAGCGGCAGCTCGCTAAGCTCGAAAACGACCAGAAGCGCGAACAGGAGCGCTGGGACGAGATGAAGACGTCCGAGCGCCTCGAGGCGGCATTGCTGAAGCATGGGCTTGCGATGCGCTATTCGAAGCCCGAGACGCAGGTCATCCGCATGGACAAGTCTGGCCGCCCGTATTCCGGACAGGCCTCGGTGGCGCGCGCTGCGGAGCGCAGCAAGGCCGCACAGTCGGCGAAGTATACGCCGCCTGTCAGGAATTCGGCGAAAAACACTGTAGCGGCTCGCAGACGCAGGTAACCCGATGCGCGGCGAAAACTGGCGATTCTGGGTTCCAGTCGTCCTGCTTCTGGCTTTCGCCGGATATTCGACGCAGAAGCTTATCAGGGCGCACGTAGATCCCGATGTCGCCGACATCGACTATACTTTCGAGCGAGACCTTCCTGGCTGCCGCGGCACGATCTACGACTCGTTTGGTCGGTCGTATCCCCTTGCAAAGTCAGTGCCTATATGGGAATACCGTATGGATCCCGTTGCGCTCACAAACCGCATAGTCAGGCGCAAAGGTGAGGAGCCGCGCACGCGCGGGCAGATTGCTGACACGATTGCCGAAGCCCTTGGCATTGACCGCATAAAGGTGCGCAAGATGGCACTCAACACGTCGAAACGCTACCAGTTTGTCGCCATATCGTCAGACCCCGTTGCACACGAGAAGCTTTGCGATTCAACTCGCGTAGCGGGGTTGAGAATCGAGGACACGGAGGTGCGTCAATATCTCCACGGGCGGCTCCTGTCGCACGTCCTCGGCTCTGTCAATGCCGAGAACGTCGGCTCAGCGGGAATCGAGCTTCGCTACAACCGCGATTTGACGGGCGTTCCCGGCAAGATACGCGGTATGAAGGATGCGCGCGGCCATGAGATATACGACCGGCGCATCGAGACGATTTCGCCACTGCCGGGCGCGGACATATACCTGACAGTCGACCACAACATCCAGTATGAGGTTGAGTCTGCGCTAAAGTGGGGGATGGAAGAATTTGGCGCAGCGTCGGGCTGGTGCATAGTCATGAATCCGGCGACAGGCGCGATACTCGCGCTTGCGTCGCGCCCCGATTTCGACCCTCTTGCGTTTGGCCGCGCGTCTGACGCGGCGAAGGTGAACCGCGTGACGAACTTCACTTACGAGCCAGGTTCTGTGATGAAGGTCATAACGGTGGCCGGCGCCATAGATATGGGGCTTGTCCGCGCGGACACGAAGTATCCCACGAACAGGAACGACGAGCGCTACTACAAGCTTCCTGGCGACGGCAGCCATGTGTGGGAGCCGATGATGACCGTTGGCGACGCAGTAGTTCACTCCTCGAATATCGTCGTCGGCAAGATCGGGAGCGACATGGGGCCGAAGAATCTTTGGACTTACATGACGCGGTTTGGTTTCGGTACGAAAACCGGCATAGAGCTTCCCGGCGAAGAGGTTGGCATAATTCGCGACTGGAAAAAGTGGGACAAGGCAACGTGGTCGCGCGCGCCAATAGGGCAGGGCGTGTCGGTGACGGCAATCCAGATGTGTTCCGCCTACCAAGCGATTGCGAACAACGGTCTCAGGATGAAGCCGTACATCGTCGACAAGATCGTTGACTATCGTGGAGAAGAGGTCTACAGGCATACGCCGACTCCGGCGGGCCGTCCGATCAAGGAGTCGACGGCGCGCGAGATGAGGAAGATTATGCTTGGTGTCGCTTCGCCAGCTGGCACTGCGAGAAGGGCGGCGATCCGCGGCTATTCAGTTGCGGGCAAGACTGGGACGGCGCAGAAGGTGATCAACGGGCACTATTCCGATTCGCTTTTCCGCGCGACATTCTGCGGCATGGTTCCCGCGTCTGATCCGAAGCTCGTCATCCTCGTTACGCTTGACTTCGACGAGAAGCGCAAGTTTCACCAGGGTGGCAATTCGTCGGGCCCTGTGTTCAGGCGAATCGCGATTGGCGCGCTTCGCTATCTCATGATTCCGCCGGACAGGCCCGAGGAGCTTTCCGATTTCGACGACGACGATGAATACGACCGGATCATGGAGGAGCGCGCGCAAAAAATCGGCAACGCGGCGCAGTGATATTTGGTATAATACCCAACCAACGCGACTGTAGCTCAATTGGATAGAGCGTTGGCCTCCGAAGCCGAAGGTTGCTGGTTCGATCCCAGTCAGTCGCACCACCTTCCCCCAATTCATTTCTAATCTATTGCCGCGCCGTTTCAATGTATAGCGGTGGCGCGTCCGCGGAGGGGCGAGTTTCGGCTTAGGGCTCGCTAGCTTTGCCGCGAATACGCGGCAAAGCTCCGGCGAAAAAGCCGGTGGCGACATCGATTTTGCGGCCTTTTACATTTTGCCCGTGCCGTCAAGCCTCTCGGCAAAATGGCGGCGCGTCAAAATCGGGTCGCTTCCGTCTTTTTCGCCGTCGCTTCGCATGCCGCCGAAACACCCCCACCGCTCCCGCGCATGGCTCCTTCACACGCGTCGCCTTAGCCCGACCTTCCGCTTTGGCGCGTTTTTCTTCGTAGCATCTGCGCTCGCCGACGTTCCGTCGACTCGCTTAGCCTCAGATTTGCCGCGCGCTGTTTTGAGGGATTTGTGATATAATACGGTGCATGATGAAACTGCGCGAGAGATTGTTGAAGAGTGCGATCTGTCTTGTTGCCGCTGTGGTGGTGATGCCGACTATGGCTGATGACACCGCGTTTGCGTTGGATCAGGAGCGCCTTTCGCTGGATCTGGTGCTTCCTGATGCGGCGGGAGCGTTCCCAACCAATGCAAACCCATATTGGGAGAAAGTCTCGCGCGCCGAGTTTACGAATGTCCTGGAGCGCATCTCGAAAATGACGCGGCTCAAGGATCTCTCGCTCAATGTTCACGCAGAAAGCAAAGTCCCGCTCGATTTGTCCTTCCTTTCGTCTCAGACAAACATGACGGAACTCTGTCTCGGCGGCAATTTGCATATTGGCTCTTTCCGCAAGATTGCGCACCTGCCGCTGGAGCGATTGGATGGCCGCTGCTACTTTGAGTCGAGCGTCTCGCTCGCTGACGAGGACAGTCTCGGATTGCTGAAATCGCTAAAATCTTTCAGTGCGTGGAAAGACTTTCGGGCAATAGAAAAACTACCGACAAGTCTTGTTTCGCTCGATATGTCGCATTCCCCAGAAGGTGATTACTGTGGATGCTTTACAAATCTCGTCAATCTTGAAGAGCTGGAGATGGACACCATATTTCGAAGGAGTCAATACATCGACGAGGATGACATTCGCGCCATGAAGAAGCTGAAGCGCCTTGTCCTTAATGGCGGGTACGAATTGGGCGATCTTGGAGCGCTCCGCGAGTGCAGGTCGCTTGAAAACCTTGAGATCGCCTTTTGCGAGTTTCGTCCGCTTGACTTGTCGGTTCTCAACGGACTTCCGCTCAAGGAACTGAAACTCAAATCGTGCCTTGTGCATGAGGTAAAGGGGCTTGAGAAGTGCCCATTGAAGAAGATAAGCATCGACTTTTGTCCGATTGCGTCGTTTGACGACTTCGGCGTTTTTCCGAACGTCCGCATTGTCGAGCTTCGGCGTACAGGCATAAGGTCCGCGGATCGCGATGCCGTCCTTCGTCATTTCCCGCGCATTTGGTCGCTGCTCTATGGAGATTTGATTGAGGGCTTTTGCGATGGAGACAGGTGCAATGAAGTTGTCTGCTTTGGTCCGACAAACATCGTCTTTGCTGCAGGTGGCGACAAGTCGAAGGGGTTGTCCTTCATGGGGTTTGACATGGATAGTTCGATTGTCTATGACAAAGAACTGTGTTCTCTCTGTGAAGTTATCGGCATGTCGGATTGCGTGTGGGTCTCACACTGCGAAATCGCCGTTGGACTTGGGCGGCCGTTCCATGGGTTCACGACCGTCAAGCTTATAGGCTGTGGTGAGGTTGAGCGAATCGGTGACGGGACGTACGATGGACCGGTTGACAGTCTGGAGTTCTTGCGAGAGGATGACGGGGTGGTGTTTGACTTTCCGTCAGAGAAGAAATGGGCGGTGGAGATTGCGGCTGAAATGGAAAGAGTCTATGGGGCTACATTCTGCTGGGATGACAATGATGAGACCGCGACGTTTCTGGTTGTGAAGGGAAAATCTGACGCGTTCGATTTCGTTATTTCGAGTTGCGCGGGGAGTTCTGAAACGCATTGCGGCACCGGTGACGAGGTAAGTATAACGCGGCGAGAGTACAGAAATCGCCAGTTTTATGTGTCGCGGCGCGGTTCTGCGGAAAGTGCGCCGTAGTGTGTCCATGAGGGCTGACGGTTCGCACCTGGCGACACAGTCAAAACACAACACAGGCCACGGTGTTTTTTGGTAAAATATAGCACATGAGCGAGAACTCTCTTGCAAACATGATACTGAAGTCCGCCGGAATCTACTCCGACGAACAGCTTCAACGCATTGCCGAAAACCGCGCGGCGAACCCCGGAATGGGGCTTGCCGAGGCCGCCGTCAAGTTCGGCGGTGCGAAGGAAATCGAATTTCTTTCTGCGGTCGGGAAGTCGCTCGGCCTTGAGACGGTCGATCTCGAGCGCCAGCAGCCGAACCCAGACGCGCTTACTAAACTTCCCGCGTCGGCAGTCTACCAGTACAACGTCCTCCCGTTCAAGACCGACGGCACTTCGCTTACAATCGTCACCTCCGACCCGTTCGACACCTCCGCGGCTGACGGCCTCCGGCTCGTCGCGGGTTGCCCCATAAAGACCTCGCTCGCCCCGAAGGAAGAAGTCGAGAAGGCCGTAAAGAAATACTACGGCGTCGGTGCGGACGCGATCGAGAAGATGATCGAGGACGGCCGCTATTCCGTCGACGAAGATATCGGCGCGATGACGAAGATCGACGTCAACGAGATGGGCGAAGAGGCGTCGATCGTCAAGTTCGTAAACCAGATCATCGCTGAAGCCGACCGCCAGGGCGCGACCGATATCCACATCGAGCCGCAGGAGACGGAACTCCGAATCCGCTACCGCATCGACGGCATGCTCCACAAGGTCGACGTTCCGCCTCAGCTGAACCGCCTCAAGAGCGCAATCATCTCTCGTATCAAGGTCATGGCGAACCTCGATATCGCCGAGAAGCGTCTCCCGATGGACGGCCGCATCGGCATCCGCATCGCTGGCCAGGACATCGACATCCGTGTCTCGACCATGCCCGCCGCGTACGGTGAGTCGATTTCGCTCCGACTTCTCGCGAAGAGCGGCAACTTCGTCAAGATGGACGACCTCGGCTTCAACGAGCGCGACTACGCGGTCGTCAGCAAGATCATCCACCGTCCGAACGGCATCTTCCTCGTGACGGGGCCTACGGGCTCCGGTAAATCGACGTCGCTCTACTCCTTCCTTTCCGAAGTCAACAAGATCGACGTCCGCATCATGACGGCCGAGGACCCGATAGAATACCACATGGCTGGCATCAACCAGGTGCAGATGCAGTCGGAGATCGGTATGACGTTCGCGAGGGCTCTCCGCGCGTTCCTGCGTCAGGACCCCGACATCATCATGGTCGGCGAAATCCGTGACCGCGAGACGGCCGAGATTGCGATTAACGCGTCGCTGACGGGCCACATGGTGTTTTCGACGCTGCACACCAACGACGCCGCGGGTGCCTTCCCGCGTCTTATCGATATGGGCGTCGAGCCGTTCCTTATTGCTTCGGCCGTTGCGGGCGTGATGGGCCAGCGCCTCTGCCGCCGCCTCTGCCCGCAGTGCAAGAAGGAAGTCCCGCTCGATATGAAATACTACACGCTCGACACGCCGCCAGAGAGGAACACGGTGTTCGAGCCCGCCGGCTGCGACGTCTGCACCAGGACCGGCTACAAGGGGCGCCGCGCTCTCTTCGAGGTGCTGGAAGTCGACGAGGACATCGAGGGCGCGATTGTCCGCCGCGAGAACGCGACTCAGATACGCAACATCTCTCTCTCGAAGGGCATGAAGACTCTGCGCGAGGACGGCTGGGCGAAGGTGTTTGCGGGCGTCACGAGCGTCAAGGAAATCTTGCGCGTCACGGAAGATCAGTGATGCCAGGTCTTTCAGGCGAGCTACGGCAGAAGCTTACGCAGAGCCAGACTCTTGCTCCGCAGATGCGGCAGGGGCTTGAGCTTCTTGCGATGAGTCTTCCCGAGCTCCGCCAGCGGCTTTACGATGAGATGAGCCGCAATCCCTGCATTGAGGACATAGAGGCGACGCTTGAGAAGACAACTGTTTCGGAGAAGGTGCGCGAAATGGAGCGTGACGAGAGCGTCGAAGACTCCGATTCCCCTGACGAGGACTACGAGCCCGAGTTCGGCGCCGCCGCAGCGATAACGCGTGACGAGGATGCGGACGAGAGACGCCAGCGGTTCTTCGACAGGCAGACTAAGGAGGAGACGCTGGAAGAACATCTCCTTGCGCAGCTCAAGATGTCCGACATCGACGAGAAGGATCTTCCGCTCGCGGAGATGCTGATAGGCGAGCTTAACGCCGACGGGCGTTTCATTGGTTCGATTCCTGACATCGTAATGGTTTCAGGCGAGAGCGAGGAGAAGATTCTCGCCGTCCTCAAGGAGATAATGCAGCTCGACCCTCCAGGGTGTGGCGCGCGTACCCCCCAGGAATGTCTGCTTGCGCAGATAGACAAATTAGACGGCTCGCCGTATCAGGAAGAAGTGCGCGCACTTATCGAGCGCCATTTCGAGGACATGGCAGAAGGGCGCATCGCCGTCATTGAGCGCGACCTCGGAATTTCGCACGAACGCTACGCCGACGTTTTGAGGGCGCTTCGCACGCTTGAGCCGCGCCCAGGCCGCGCGTATGACCTCGCTGGAAAGTCGATAAGCTATGTTCATCCCGAGGTGCATGTCGTCAAGACCGAAGAGGGATGGAAAGCGAGAGTTGACGACAGGAGCTTGCCCGAGGTGCATATCTCGCCGAAGTATCTGAAGATGCTTGCGGATCCAAATGTCGACAAGGAGACGAAGAGCTACATACGCCAGCGCATAGCGGCGGCAAACTCTCTCGTCGAGGCGGTCGAACGCCGCCAGCAGACAATCACCGACATCGCGCAGGCGATCTTCGACGCCCAACCCGGATTTTTCGAGAACGGGCTTAAGGGCCTAAGGCCGATGACGATGCAGGAAATAGCGGAGAAGACTGGCGTTCACCACGCGACGGTGTCGCGCACCGTCCGCGACAAATACGCTTCGACGCCGAAGGGAACTGTCGAGCTCCGCAAGTTTTTCACATCCGGAATCACGACAGAATCAGGCGAACAGGTAACGAAGGACGCGCTTCGCGAACGACTTGCCGCGATAATCGCCGAAGAGGACAAATCGCACCCGCTGTCGGACGACAGGATTTCGGAAATGCTCAAGAAAGAAGGGTTCCCGGTCGCCCGCAGGACGGTAGCGAAGTACCGTGCCATCCTGGGCATACCGGGAATGTCGGAGCGCAGGTCCTGATGCTTTCTGCTATTTGACCTCGGCTTTCCAGCTGCGTACGCCTTTGACTACCACCGTGCCATAGCCGACTCCGTCTACCACGACGCCAGTTACGGTAGCGCGAATGCGCTTGGCGTTGGAATTCTTGATTAGGTTGATTTTCCCATTGAATTGTCCGGAGTTTTTTGTATAGCGTGGCTTCCACCCCAAGGTTTCTGCCAGCGAGTATCCGTCGTCTGCAGCGCCCCATATCGAGATGTCTCCCGAAAGGGCGTTTCCGCGTGGTGCGGAAGCGATGGTCGTTAGTGCGGCATGGACTGGGGCTCCGCCAAGGATTGCCGTGAATCCGACTGAAGTTCTGTCGACGGAAATCTCGCCTGCTTCATCGACAACGAAGACTGTAGCGAATCCGCCGCGCTTGGCGGAGTATAGTTGCGCTGTGACGGGGATCTTGAACGTATTTCCGTCGACAACCATCTGTGCCGATGCCGCTATCTTGGTGCCGTCTGCGGTGTTTCCCGTTATGCGCACTTTGCCCTTCGTCTGTATCGCGATGGAAAGCGTCGTGTAGCCATCGAGAAGGGGAGCACTAGAGTCGGACGTCATTAGTGCGATGGTCCAGCACTTGCCCTTGAAGGTATTAAATATTGCCGCATCGGATTTTGATGCCGACAGGTCTTTAACGAGCGTTAAGCCGTCAATGTTCGTGAGGTCCGCCGTATTCTTGATCTTTGTCTTCTTTGCGCCAATCATTACGAAGCTTCCGCTTGTCTTGATTACGCCATTTCGCGTTTTTCCTGTCTTAACCGTCGCCGTGCCGACGATTTTGCCATTCTGCTCAATCCAGCCGATGTAGCTGGTGCTTTCCTCGAGTTTCGCGGCATCACCGTTCTGTAGTCGCAGCTTGGCAGATGAGTTTCCTGGTGCCGAGTTTTGCGAGCCCCATGTTCTAGACGGCACGACGCCGCTTCCTTCGAAGGCGTTGGCACCGACGGTTTTTACAGTGGCAGGAAGGGCGAGCGTCGTGTTGTATGTCGTTTTTGTAGTAGTTTCCAGTTCGGACGTGCGGACGTATACATTGCCGCTCGTTCCAAGGAAGCCCGTCTCGCCTGGAAGAGTCTCGGAGGTTGAGGTGTTTTCATTTTCAAGGTGGCTGTTGCATCCGTAGAAAGCATGATCCGCGATTGTGGTGACGCCTGACAGTAATGCATCAAAGGATATGTCCCCGTCAATCTTTTCTGTTGTGCGCGACGACGATATGGAGGTGGTGTTTGTCGTTATTGACGTTCCGTCATTGCCAGGGTTGCCGGAGTCCTTTAAGCCTGGTACTATCGTCACCGTCACCTTGCTGGACGAGATCTCAGTAGTGACGCTGTATGGCAGCACGAGTGAGTCTGGAACACGCAAGAGTGCCGTCCCATCAGCTGAGTAGAGACACCCGTTTCTCGTCTTGTATAGGCTTGATTCGCTTCTGTATGCCTTGACGCCAGAAAGTCCATCGAGTGCGTCAGATTTTATCCCGCCGAGTTCCAGGCCGTTTATTTCCTTAGGGATTGAGATCGTCAGATTGTCGCCGGTTGCAGATGCGGATTGTACTACTGCTTTGCCATTCTCAATTACATAAGACCACGAAATGCCGTTGTTGTCCAGATAGGATCCTGACTTTGGTGTAGTACTCGGCATCAGTTCGATTGGACGTCCTTTCCATGTGCCGGAAGTGAATCCTTTTGCGTTTTCAAAGGCAGATGACGTCAATGTTTCTGGTGTTCCATTGTAAATGTCATCAGCCGCGTTGGGAGCGTCACCGCAGTATGTCACTGCGATGAGTGCTGTGCAGTCTGCGAATGCTGCTTGCCCGATTTCGACCATTGCCACTGGAAGCTCAAGTGAGGTTAGGCGCACCGCGCCTCGAAAGGCCTGATCGCCTATCTCTGACAGTGTAATTGGCAACGTTAATTCTCGCAAGCGAAAGCATCCGTAAAACGCTTCGTCACCGATTGAGGTGACGGTTGAGGCAATAGAGGCGGTTTCTTTTCTTGCGGGGCATCCGATGAGTAACCGTATGTCCTTATCGTATAGAATGCCGTCGACAATTGCAAAGTAGGAGTTGTCGGGCGAGATCGTTATAGAGAGAATTGTGTCACAACCAGAGAGTGGATTGCCGTCAAGGACGCGAAGTGAGTCGGGCAGGGAGAGTGCGGTGATTGATGATTCTGAGAATGGCCGGTTGCCGATGTGTTTAATTGTCGAAGGCAATTCAATTTCGGTTAATGCCGCGCATTTGGTGAAGGCCCCGTCGCCAATTCCTGTTACAGGATAACCATCAAGCGAAGAAGGGACTATGAGCCTTCCATTTCCAACCCATGTGTTGTGTTCCTCGTCGTAGCTGTATGTCTGGGTTGTTGATGTTGGAACCGCCGCGCTGCCGTTGTTGTATATCTCGACCTCTCCTTGCCGGACGCGGTAACGCCAGATAACCTGTCCGAAACTTGTGGAGATGATTCCAGAAGCCTGGTCAGATTCGCTGTCCAGCAGGTTTAAGCCACTCCACGGAGGTGTGCTCCATCCTGTAGAATTAGACTTTTTATGGAAGACGAGGTTCGCATTTGCCCCTTGGATGATGGAACTGTCGGCAGCAGGTGCATTGCCTTTGAATGATATTGATTCGAGGCGAGTACAGCCTTTGAACGCACGAGCGCCAATCGCGACAACGTTTTCGGGGACATCTAGTGAAACAATCCGGTGTGCCCCTGCGAAAGCTTCAGAGGAGATTGTCTCCAAGGATGTAGGAAGAACAATCGTCTCGGCAAGGGCAGGGAATGCGAAGATCGTCGTAAAGTCTTTGTCATAGAGAGCCCCGTCAAGCGAGGTGAGCCATGGGTTGTTGCTGTCCACGGTGATTTCCGATAGAACAGAACATCCGGTAAAAACGCCAGTGCCGATTTTCGCCACTGTTAAGGGTATGGAGACTGAAGTTATGCCGATTTGGTTGGCGAATGCGCCGTCTGCTATTTCCTTGACGATGTAGCCTGGCCCGTTCGGTGGTCCCACCACCGAGGTAGGCACGGAGATGGCGCCGGATATGTAGTCAGAACCAGAATCTCTCACGCCTGTGATGACTGCATACGTGACTCCGTCGCTTGATTTGGTTTCGTATTCCCAGATCAAGTTGAACACAGTTGTTTCTGAGGTCTGGCCATAGTCGACTATTGTCGTTTCCGCAGCGTGGGCGGTGGCAATGGTGGTGAGGGCAATTGCAAGAGTTGCTGTCAGCTTTTTCATGGCTTACTCCTCCTTTGCCTCTTCGGCGAGTGCGGAAATCAGCGAAACATTGTCGTCTTTGGGTGTGGTCGTGTCCGCGACGGGCTCAATCGGCGTTGCGGGTGGTTCGGCTGGCTCTGCAGCATTCTCGACTGGCATCGGTGCTGGAGTCGGCTCTGTTTCAGGGATGGTCTTCGAGGTGCCGTTGGCAGGCGTGATTGTCACCTTCCCCTGCGACTTCTTTTTTCCGCGCTTGTCAAGTTCGCTCATGTCGAGCTTGAGGACCTTCGCGCTAGTTCCTTCGCGGTCGCCTGGTTCAAGCTGGTTTCCACGGACGAATTCGCGGCCAAGTATTGCATTCTTCGGAAGGCCAATGTCCTTCGGGAGGTTGGAGGGGTCGGCAATGCCGATGGTCACGAAGACGAGAATCTCCTTCTGGACTTTTTGGCGGCTCTTCCAGCCGAACAGCTTTTGACCAACCCATGGGATTTTGCGGAGATACGGGATGCCAGAGTCGACGTCTTCTTCAGCAGACTTTGAAAGGCCTCCGATGACGGCTGTCGCGCCGTCCTTCATTGTGAACTCCGTCGTGAGGCGCTTCACCTCGATAATCGGGTACTGCGTGTAGGGCGTGTCGGTCTCTTGGCTCGAGTTGACCGTGAGATAGCCGGTGCAGTCGCTGATCGTCGGGACGATCTCGACGGAGATGAGGCCATCTGGCGAGATGCGAGGGGTAACAGAAAGCTCGATGCCCCAGCTGAAGAACGCCTCCTTCGCGAACATAAACTTGTCTTCGCCTGGGATGGTGTCAAGCTTGGTGGAGATTGAGAGGTTTTGAGAGTTTTGTCCAGTGTAGTTGGAGTCGATCGTGACGTTCGGATACTTTGTCGTCATGTCGACCTTCGCCTCCTTGCCGTTCGAGACGATGATCTTCGGGTTTGAGAAGACCTTTGCGTCGGACATCTGCTCGAAGGCGCTCATCGCAAGGCGGAAGTCGTCCATGGAGAGCTGTCCGGAGAACCCGCGGGCGTTGTGCCATGCCATGTCTGATGCGTCGCGACCTGCTTTGGTGGCTTCGCCAATAGAGTTGGGGACAAGGCCTGTGTATGTCATGGAGTCGGAGGAGCTCTTGGACGTAGAGGACGACGAGGATGCAGATGAGCTGGCGGAGCTACCGGAGAGCGAGGTGCTGGCGTTGGCTGATTTGGAGTCGCTGGACGAGGACGACGGAGACCTAGCCGTCATCGGCATCCCGTAGTTTGCAGCGCGACCATTGTTGTATTCCCAGCCGCCGGAGATGTTTCTTACGGAAGCACCCCAGCTTTCAAGCGAGTCCCACTGCATTCCGAGCTTGTGCATGGCTTCCGTGGAAAGTTCTATAAAGCGCGCTTCGATGTATATCTGGGCGACGGCTTCGTCTACTGCCGCTATGATTGCCTCGCAGTCGGAGAGTATCTTGTCGGTTGTAGTAACAACGACGACGTTTGCTCCTGGGAAGCTTGATGCGATTGGTGATTTTATTTTACCGGCAGGATCCTTCGGTGCGTATGTCGCGTTGAACAGGTCGGCAAGTTCTTTCGCTGACGCATGGTTTAGTTTAAACGTCCGAGTAGACACGGGGATCAACTGCAAATCTTCGACGACTCTGTAGATGTTGTCTCTTATCTCGACTCGGAAGCCACGTGAACCGAGAATCGCCGTCATGCCCTGAAGCCACGGAACATGCTTGAGAGAGACGGATACGCGCCTCTGGAGATTTGTAGAGTCGTCGGATATTATATTAGCGCCCGTAGTCTTCCTGAACTGGCGGAGTATGTCTGCGAGCGTTGCGTCATCGCAGTCGATGTCGACGAGAGACATCGTGCCTTCGGACATTTCGCCCTTTATCTGCGGTTTTTTTGCTGCAATGGCCGAATCGTCTTCTTCGAGGTCGATCTCGTCAGTCCCTTCGTCCTGCAGTGCCGTCGCGTCGTCAACGTTTGAGGCAGCCGTTTCCGCAAGCGGAGTTGCGGCCGCTCCTTTCGTCTCGTCCTTCGCGGGTGCGGCTGGCTCTTGTGCAATCGCCGCCGTAATGAACATCGCGGATAGTGCTATAGAGAAGCGTTTCATTTCTTGTTCTCCTTGTGGTTGAGAATGTCCTTCAGCTTGTTTTCGTCTGGCTGGGCGTCTTCTATCGTCTTGGCGCGGACGCGTATGAGTTTTACCGTGTCCTTTTCTGTAAGTCCCTTGATGCGCCATGTAAAGCGTCGTCCGTTGTGGTTGACGGATACAAGATCGCCGTCCCCGTAGGCGAGGCCATTAAGCATTATGCACTGGCGCCTTGTGCCGTCTTTGCCCGTTACTACCGTTATCCCGCTGGTTTTCAGCGTCTTGCGCGCTTCGCTCCAGTGGCGGTCGGAGATTGTCTGCGAAGAGCGCGCGACAGCGCCGGCCGTAGCAGTGTCTTCGTCGGATGTCGTTGGCGACGTCTTGACGTCGACGATCGGTTCTGCGGAAATCGGCTCTCTCTCGCCCTCGAAGCCGATGGGCCAGAAGGGATTCCTGACGGCTATTGCCGCAATAAGAATCAGCGGGCTCATTTGCGAGTCAAACCTCCTTTCGCCGGCCATTCAAGGATAATCGATATTGACTGAGACTTTGGATTCTGCTGGGCTGTTATGTCGAGTTTCTGCAACGACACGAACGGCATTTCCTTTTCGAGTCGCAGCAAAAACGACACAGCTTGCTGGTAGCTGCCTGTCGCGTCGAGCTTGACCGCTGCGCGCGTGTGGAGCTGACGTGGCATCGGGGTTGGAAGCGGAAGTGCGCGGAACGGCTCGTCTGAATATGTGACGTCGTTTAGCCCTGCGCCAAGCGCGATTGGATCAAGGAGGGATTTTGCCCGCATGGAGTACGACTCGAGAAGGGGGACGAGCATTGCTTCGCGGTAGGGTTTGAGTGCTGCTTCGAGTTCGTCAAGATCCTTCGTGACCGTGCTGGAGCGCCTTAGGTCAAGATCGGTCCTGTATTGCTTGTCTTGCAGCTCTGCGAGGTTTCTTTTTGACTTTTCAAGTTCGTTGGTGGAAGGCTGGACGCAGAAGAGGTAAATTATCGTGGCCAGCGCCGCAAACGTGATGGTGACGATGAACGAGCGCTTCGCGTTCGGTGCCATGTTCTGGAAGAGTTCGCTGTTCATTTCGCAAATCTCCTCTCTGGCATGGTGTATTCAACTTCGAAGCTAAGAAGCTTCTTGCCGTCGATCTCGGCATTGTCCTGCTTAAAAGAGTTTATCTTGCGTTCACTTGTGACGAGTTTCTCAAATCCGGTTTCAAGAGATTCCATTAGCGATACGACTGGAGTTTCCTTTGTCGTAAGTCCTGCAATCACGAGTTTTTGCGTTTCGACGTTCTCTGTCGGGCCGAAAAGCGGAACCTTTAGCCCGGGGGGCATAAGGACCTGCGGCTTTGGCGGGGTTATGGACATTTCCTTCAGCTGCACGCGGAGAGGGACTATCTCTGCGAACTTGGCGAGCGGTTCTCCTATCGAGCGCACGCCGGACTTGTAATATTCAAGCTGTTCAAGCTGGAGTTTGAGTTCGCGCGCGAGATCTCTTTTCTGTATGGCTTCGGCATGAGCGCTGTTCTTTGCTGCAAGATCTTCTTCGATGCTATGCGCCTGTGTCTTTGTAAGGACAATTTGCGTGAAGAGAACGCCCCACCATACGAGCAGCCCGACGCAGGCGAGAAGGGCGCCGACGGGAAGCATTATCCTGAGTCGCACAGGCGACGACGAGAGCGTTTCGCTTGGCTTGAGGAGATTGAGATGGAACGACGATGCCTTCATGCCGACACCTCCGCTCCCGCAATTGCCGCGCCGAGCGCGACGAGGTGGCGCGAGGCGTCGCCGGCATCCACGCCCTTGTCGAGCTCTAGCCCTTCAAACGGGTTTGGCGAGATGAGCTTCAGGTGAAGCGACTCTTCGGCGTATGTCGACCAATGCGATGTCCCGGCTCCGACTCCCATCAGGAACGCGTGGTCGAACTTGAGCCCGTGTTTGCTCGTCAAGTAGTCGAGCGACAGCGAAAGCTGGCTGAGGATTGGCCTCACAAACGGCTCAAGCGCTGGCCGTGGGTCGATTAGCGACTCGTTTAGGACAGAGTCAACGAGCTCTTCGTCAAGGCCGAGGGTGTTGCGCACGGCGTCGCGCATGGCAAGGGCGCCGCCTACTCCAGGGCAGCGTCGCCACAGGACCGGCTCGCCTTTCTTGTAGCCGGCGAGGTATGTCGCGTCCGGCCTCATGAATATCGCAAGGGCGTTGCCGTCTGTCGCGATAAACTCTGGCTGAAGAAGGATGCTCGCCATAAGCGCGGACTCGGCGACCTGGATCGACGAGGCGGTTGGGCGCTTGCCTTCCGGGAGAAGCCGGGAGAGCCACAATGTCTGAAATTCAGGTAGCGACGCGCAAAGGTGGAAGTTCTCCTCTGCCATCGGGCGGACTACGAAGCGTCGCCCGTTTTCTGATACGGGAGTGCCTGCTCCGGGGAATGGGGGTTTGCGCGTGGAGTTTTCCTGCTGCGCGGAGGGCTTTTTCGCGGGAGGGGCGGATTGCTCTCGCTTGATGCCGAAGCGCCTTTTGCCGTCTTGCTGCGATTTGTCTCCCGCCGTGGATTTTGCGTCCTGAGCGGCAAGCCCGGCCATCATGTCCTGGACTACGGCATCGGCGGTAGACTGGGCAAATGTGGCCATCGGCGAATTTACTGCAAGCGCGGCATGCGGCGAGGTGAATTCATGCGGCATTTCCCACACTGGCTGGTGGGGAGTGTCTTCCCACCGCATTGGAAGTTCGCCGTTTGGTAGTTTTGCAAACCCCGAAGCTGCAATGTGCCAGGATTTTTTCTTGTACACAAGGCGGATGGCCGGGCATTCCGTTTCCCCGGTGGCGAACAACTCTATGCCGGTAATGTCACGAACGGACTTCGCCCCGCCGGAGGGAAATTTTATCTCTATCGTCTTGTCTTTTGTCAGTTGCAATTTCACGACAAGACATATTTTAGCAAATTGTGTGCCACTCGCGCTTGCCGATTGTAAAATTTTGTAGTATAATTTTCTCCATGTCGAAGATTTTGATTGTCGATGACGAGCCGCGAATCCTGCTTTTGCTGCAGAGCTTGCTGAAGGCGAACGGCTATGTCGTTGAGACTGCGCGTGATGGAAATGCCGCCCTTGACATAGTGCGCAAGGGCGGTGTCGATATCGCCGTTACCGATTTGCGCATGGCGCCGATGGACGGAATGACCCTCTTTCATGAGATTAAGGCGATGGCGCCGGAGATCCCCGTGATCCTTCTTACTGCCTATGCGAGCGTAGAGACGGCGATTGAGGCGATGAAGAACGGAATCTTCGACTACTTGACGAAGCCATTCAAGGTTGACGATCTCATAGCGTGTCTGAAGCGGGCAGAAGAGCAGGTTTCAAAGTCTGCAACGACGGCCGCGAAGCCAGAGCATCCTGTAAGGTATCGCTTTGAGAACTTTATCGCTTCGTCGCCTCTGATGATGAATGTCTGCGACACGATACAGAAGGTCGCTCCTACGGCGGCGACGGTTCTCATCAATGGCGAGAGTGGCACAGGCAAGGAGATAATCGCGCGGACGATACACCGCAACTCGACGCGTGCAAAACGGCCATGGGTCGCGGTGAACTGTGCGGCAATACCTGAAAATCTCCTTGAGAGCGAGATGTTTGGCCATGTGAAGGGGAGTTTCACTGGTGCCGTCGCCGATAAAGAAGGTCTCTTCGAGGCTGCAAATGGAGGAACGCTTTTCCTCGATGAAATTTCCTCCATGCCGCTTATCTTGCAGGGGAAGCTTCTTAGAGTCCTTCAGGAAAAGGAGATCCGCCGCGTTGGCGGCACTAAGTCAATCCCCGTCGACGTGCGCGTGATTGCGGCGTCGAATGCAAATCTCGAAGAGGCCGTTGTGAAGGGGACTTTTAGGAGCGACCTCTACTACCGCTTCGCTGTTATAACAATTGACATACCGCCTCTTAGAAAGCGTCCTGATGACATAATTCCGCTTGCTCGGCACTTTATCCGCGCCGAGCGCGGTGATGCTGCTTCTGTGCCGGAGATTTCCTCTGATGCTGCAAAGGCGCTTATGGCGTATGAGTGGCCAGGTAATGTTCGTGAGCTTGAAAATGCTATCAAGCATGCTTTGACCTTTTACCATGGCGGGGAGATTACGTGTGATCTCCTCCCCCCCAAGATTCTTGAACACAAGGCAAAGTCGGAACAAGTGACTTCTTCAGGGAATACTAATGCGTCGCTAAAGTCATTCCTTAAGCAAAAGGAACGCGAATATATTGAGCAAATTCTCAACAATACTGGTGGAGATAAGGAGAAGGCTGCAGAGACGCTAAAAGTTAATTTGTCCACTCTATACAGGAAGCTTTCGGACGACTGATTTATTTGCATTGTTGCAAAACTTTCTTATTTGTGCAAACGGATAGATATGGAATGTAAAATGCATAATTCGCGCAATTCAAGAATAATCAGTCATTATTGCTATATTTCAGATCTTGGCATAGCGATTGCTCATTAATTTTGCGTCGGCACGGTGTCGACACAAATAAACAAAACAAAAAAAGGAACACAACCATGAAAAAGATGTTGAAGGGTTTTACCCTCGTAGAAATCATGATCGTGGTCGCCATCATCGCCATTTTGGCTGCTGTTGCGATCCCGAACTTCGTCAAGTACCGCAAGACAGCGCAGATGAATGCGTGCATTAGCAACCTGAAGCAGATTCAGGCCGCTTGCGAGCAGTGCAAGCTTGAGGGCAAGGAAGTTAATGACGCCAACATCTATGGTGCTGACAAGTATATCAAGGTCAAGCCGAAATGCCCTGCGACTAGTGCGGAATACACGCTTCCGACTGGAGACGCTGATCCGGTTTGCCCCAACCCGACTACGGCCGGCGCCGAATATGAACATAAGTTGCCTACGGCAGCGGCTGCTGGCGGCGGCGGTGAAGGCTGATCTTTGCCTATAGCCAACAAGATAAAAGAGGGCGGACTGCAGTCCGCCCTCTTTTGATTTAGTCTGTTGATTGCCGCGGGATTTCAAGATATGGTATAATCTCCGTTGTGATTTATGCGCTTAGAAAGCTGATCGCCTTCGTGTTCCTCGGCGGGATGTTCTGGTTCATCTACCAGGACCTTGACAATCTCGGCAAGCCGTGGTTCATGCATGCGCTTGGTCTCATCGCCATCGCGTTTGCGTTTTTCTGGCTTCTGATACCTATGGTCGTCGTGTGGCTCAGGATCAGAAGCCGCCGTGCAAAAAACCGTGAACGCCATGCAAAGTGGCTCGCGGAAGGCGGCATAGAGAGCCTGAGTCCGCGGCCGGTGAAGAAGGGCGAGGGTGCGAGCAAGGGTGCTAAAGTGACGTCCATATCGTCTGACGGCCAGGTGTTCTACCACGAGAAGGGGACGCTTTACACGGAGTTGGATTCTGAAGCTGTCGACTCGTCGCGCAAGGCAGGACGCCCTGTCGGACGTCCGAGTGATGTTGCTTTTCCGGGTATGCGGAGGAAGTGCAGCGTCGCGCAGCGCACGCACTGCTACTTCACCGATCGACGGATTGCCTTCGCCGGCAAGGACATGGACTTCGGCATTCCGTTCGGTGAATTGAAGTCTTTTTCCGTGATGCCCGGCGGCCTTGTCTTTGAAACGGATGGCGGCACATCTGCCGCGCGACTTGCGTTCACTTTCCACAATCCGCTTGTGGCTGCGGACATTCTGCGCTTCCTGAAGGAGAAATCATGAGCGAGTGTTCGGATATTGTGCATCTCGAATGTGTTACACGGGTGTTTGCGGGCGCGAAGGCGGTCGACGATCTTTCGTTGAAGCTGAAAGCCGGCGAGGTCATGGGCTTTCTCGGTACCAATGGCGCCGGAAAGACGACGACGATAAAGATGATGCTCGGGCTTCTAGCCCCAACGTCTGGCACAGTCAAGGTGCTTGGCGGCAATCCTTCCGATCCGCGCATTCGCGCGCACATCGGCTACATGCCCGAGGTCGCGACCTACTATCCCTACCTCAATGCGCGCGAGCTTCTTGCGTTCTATGGCGGCATCTGCGGACTCGATGCAAAGACCGTTCGCTCGCGCACTGATTCGCTTCTCGAGTCTGTCGGGCTTGCCGATGCCGCGAAGCGACCGCTTAAGACATACTCTAAGGGGATGCTACAGCGCGCCGGCATCGCTCAGGCGCTTCTAAACGATCCCGATCTCCTCGTTCTCGATGAGCCGTTCACCGGGCTCGACCCGCTTGCGCGAATCCATTTCCGCGAGCTCCTGCGCAATCTCAAGGAGCGTGGCAAGACGATTTTCTTCTCTTCCCACGAACTTGGCGAGACCGAGCTTCTCTGTGACCGCGTCGCGATAATGAAGAAGGGCCATTGCGTCTACCAGGGGCCTGTAAGGGACATCGCCGGCGACGGCGCGACAAATCTTGAGCGTCTTTTCCTCAAGACGCTGGGGGAGGCGAAATGAAACTCTTTGCAAGGCAGACTATCGCTCTCGTAAAGCTCTCGTTCATCGAGCTTTGGCGTCGCAACGACGTCTTTGCCCTCGTCCTTCTCGGTCTTGCGCTGATGGTGCCGCTTTCGATGGCGACGCCCTTTGGCGCAGAGGGCGCGTCGCGCTATCTTGACGAGATGGCGCTCCTTCTCGTGTGGGGATTTTCGCTTTTCATCGCTCTTGGCGCGGGGCAGCGGCTCTTCCCGCCGGAATTCGAGTCGCGCACGATCTACCCGCTTCTCGCAAAGCCGATTTCGCGCGGTAGTCTCCTCGTTGGCAAGTATATTGGCGCGGTCGCGGCGTCCTGGTCGGCGCTTGCGTTCTTCTACGTCCTTTTTGTCGCAAGCGTTCTCATGCGCGGCGGCACATTCGCCGCGGAACTGCCGCAGGCCATCGTGCTGCACTTTGCGTTTGTCGCTCTTGCCGTCGCAGTCTCGCTTCTAGGTTCGCTCATTGTGACGGCGTCCGCGAATCTCTCGCTTTCCGCGCTTGTTCTCGTCGGCATGTTTTTCTTTGGGCGGCGGCTTCCTGAATATGCGGAAGGTCTCAATCCCGCGCTCGCGTGGGTCGTGAAGGTCATCTACGCGATTGCGCCGCATGCCGAGTTCTTCGACATGCGCCAGCGTCTTGTCCACGGTTGGGGCGCAGTTGACGGCGGTGTATTCTTTGTGGTGCTAGCGTATGCGGTGGTCTATGTCTCTATTCTGCTTTCGCTTGCATCGTTCGTGTTGGGGAGGAAGCGCCTGTGAACGCAGTCGGCAGAGTTTTTGGAGTCATCTGCGGCGTCGCGCTTGTATGGTGCCTTGTTGGCTTCTGCGACCGAGATGTCGAACGTATGCCTCAGGTCGTGAAGGGCGAAGGCGCTCTTGCCGTCGCATTCGGCGACGCTCGCGAGACGATCAGTCAGGCATTTGTACACAAGGCGGACTCTTATTTCCATGGTGGAATAGACATGGAGTGCGATCATCTCGCTGGTCATGTACACGCCGACCATGATGATGACCATGAAGACTGCCACGACGGGCACGATCACGATGAAGCGGAGCATGGCTCCTTCGACCCATGGCGCTGGATCAATTCGCATGTCCGTGCGCCAGACGTGCATCGACATCTTGGCGGCAGCGAGACAATCGAGCTTATGCCGTGGTTCTGGGCGTCCGTAAAAGCCGATCCACGCAATATTGAAGCATGGACAACGACGTGGTACATCGCGAACAACATGATGAAGGACAAGGATCTTGCGCTACGGGTTGTCGCAGAGGGGCTTGAGAAGAATCCCGACGATCCGGAACTCCTCATTTGCCGCGGACGGACAATTTACGACAATGGCCGCGGCGAATTCGCCGCGGCGCGAGAGGCGTTTTCGGCGGCAGTCGCGGCGGCAAGTCGCATGTTGCAGCATGTCGGTTCGTCGGAGGAACGTATTGTGCAGGCCCGTAATTTTGCGCAGGCGTATCTGGATGAAATGGCGAAGAGGGAGGCTCGCCAGTGAAATACCGCTATCTATACCAGACGAAGAACAACGAAAACAAGGAAGGCTGGATAAATGCCAAGAGCCGCGAGAACGCATACGCGGAGCTTCGCAAGGCAGGCATCCGACCCTATCGCGTCATTGGCGACGATCCGTTGAACTGGAAGCCGTATGCCGCAGGCGCGGCGATTGTCCTTCTCGCCACTGCGCTCGCCGCCGTCCTTCTTGTCGGGCGCGAGGACAGGAGGCCGCATCCGCGCGCGCAACTCGTCGGCGACCGTGCTGTGATTGACGCCGGGGTTTATTCTGGCTGGACGAATGTCCTCTTTTCTGCGCTTGACCTTCGGCTTGCACTGTATGCGCAGCCAGGGCGGTATGTTGATTCCCCTAAGCCGACCGAAGAGGAATGCGTTGCGCTCAAGGCTGCGCTTGACGAGCCCGTCCCTTATGTCGGCGGCGAGCCGCCCGAGCACCGTATGCTCAAGAACATCGTCGCGAAGATGCGCGAGGACATGCGCGCCTACATTGCCGATGGCGGCGATGTCGCGGGATACTTCGACTTCCTTGACGAACGCCAGTTGCAGGAGCGCGAGTTCCGTGAGAAGGCGCTTGATACGGTCTATCGCGCCCCAGAGAGCTTGCGCGAGCGCGCATGGCTTGGTGTCAACGCCCGCCTCAAGGACATGGGCATAGAGCCGCTTTCGCGCCCAGTGGGAATACAGGGAGATTTGCAGGACAACGAAAATGAATAACGTAAAACTGACTGTACTAAAGAACGGACTCAGGGTCGTGCTCGTGCCGTGTGAGGCCGAGAGCGCCGCGGTCGGGGTGTTCGTGGCGAGCGGTTCTCGCCACGAGACTGCTAAGACGGCCGGAATATCGCACTTTATCGAGCACATGCTTTTCAAGGGAACGCCTACGAGAAAGCCGATCGACATCACTCGCGCTATAGAGGGACGTGGCGGCAACTTTAACGCGATGACGGGCGAGGAGGCGACTTGCTACTTCGCGCATCTTCCAGACGACTATCTTGGCGAGGCGGTCGACATTCTCTCCGACATGTATCTCCGCGCGACGATTCCGGCCGACGAGTTCGCCCGCGAGAAGCAGGTCGTGATCGAGGAAATCAAGATGTACGCCGATGAGCCCGATGCCGTCGCGATGGAGAACCTGCAGCGCAACCTCTTCCCGAAGTCGATGCTTGGCTCGCCTGTCGCAGGTAGCGAAAAGTCGCTCGCGCCGATGACGCCCGGCGACCTCAGGCGCTACGTCAAGTCGCACTACCGCGCCGACAACACGGTTCTCGTGATTGCCGGCAGCTTCGACGCGCAAAAGGCGCTCGCACTCGTAGAGAAGTCCTTCAAGCCGCTAAAGGCGCGGCAAATGCGCCGCGCCGCCGCCGGCAAGGATTCGCTCGGCTCTGTCGTGCCGTCCGTGACGGCGAAGAAGGACATCCACCAGACGCAGCTTGCGCTCGGCTACCGCACGTTCGGCATCCGCGACCGCCGCAAATACGCGGCAACCGTGCTTGACGCGATTCTCGGGCGCGGCATGTCCTCGCGGCTTTTCCAGGAAGTGCGCGAGAAGAGGGGGCTTAGCTACGACATCGCCTCGCGCATGCAGTTCTTCAAGGACGCGGGCATGTTCACGGTGACGGCTGGGCTTGACGCTTCAAAGGCGAAGCTCGCGCTTTCGACAATCGAGCGCGAGTTAAAGCGGGTATGCGAGAAGAAGATCCCCGCAGCAGAACTCGCCCGCGCTAAGGAATTTCTCGTCGGCAACTTCCGGCTTTCGCACGAGAGGGTTACGTCGAAGCTCTTTTTCTACGGGCAGACGATGCTTTCGTTCGGCCGCCTCATGTCGCCGGACGAGCAGGTCGCTGGGATTAAGGCCGTCACCGCCGCCGACGTGCAGGCGGTCGCAAAGGCCATCTTCAGGCCGTGCAACAGAAGCATAAGCTGGGTCGTTCCCGGCGGAAGGGAAAATTCGAAATGAGAGTTACGCGGATTTTTGTTGTACTTGCGGTGGCTCAGTCGCTTGCTGTCGGGCAGGCGGCTCCTTTCGGTGTCCGCCTCGGCGAGCGGCTGGGAGACCCAGTCCCCGCGCTGACGGCGGAGAGTCTTGAGTTGTTTACGCTGACGAATGACTTTTCTCGTTTCTCTGAGCCGAGATTCCAGCGTCGCTCTACAGAAGTCGACTTGTCCCGGCCGCTGATGGGTGTCTCAAGAACCGATGTTGAAATAGACCAAGACGGCGTCGGTTATGAGTTTACGATTCGGGGACGCTTTCGCAGAGGTCTTGCGAGGGAAGAGAGTCTTCGCAAAATTGAGGCGCTTCGCAAGGATGTTGAGCATGAATGTGGCTTCAAGTTGAACGATTATTCTTTTTCTGCTTCACGAGTTGCCTTTTTGGGAAGAGGTGGCAGACAGAGGACGCTGCCCTCGGACACTGTTGGCGGAGAAGGTCGCGGTCCAGAGTTGTGGACAGACCTTGACAGCGTTGTAGCTGATTCCGTGACGACTTGTGACGGAATGTGCGTGTCTATTTGTTGCGGCGTAAACACGTCTTCGTCAAGCGAGGCAGGAGCGAGCGGAATGGACTCGCCGGTCAACGTCACCGTTAGATTTCTTCTTGTCAATGTACTTCGGAAGGCGGAAGATCGTGCGGCTGCAGAGAACAAGCTTGTCGCGGACAGGAAGGAGATTGCGAAGTCCGCTCGCATAAAGGAGTTTTTCGGCGTGGAGTTCGGCAAGCCGATGCAGGTGCCTACAAACGAATTGGCAAAGGCGCATTATGAGACATGGTCGCAGGGCGACAATGGTGAAAAGAAGGACCATGCCAAGGTTAATTACTGGGAGAAGAGTCTTAAGGACTCCAAGGATTTGCAAGTTCCGTTTGTAGACGAGTTGTTTACCAAATATTCGCTTAAGACTCTACGCGCAGGCGAAGTGTGTGGCTATGGAAATGTTTCGAAGGATGTCGACAAGATGGAAGCGATACGGCGCTTAGATAATTTTGCACTTGAAATGAACAAGAAGTACGGAATAGCCATGCACAGGGGACTAATCCCTGCCGACAAAAAAGAGGGAGTGCTCAGAGACAGACGTTTTGCCAATGATTTTGTTCAATATGATTTCCAAAACGATTATGTGATCGTGACCCTATATTTCGGTCTCAAAAGAGGCCGTGTCACATTTACGCTGGAAGACCTATCCGTTTCGAAGGTCATCGGGGAAGAGGGCTGGGAAGCTATTGCCGAAAAGGACAAGGACGCAGAGGACGAGTGACAGAAACCCTCGTTGTTGTCCTATTTCGATTTCAAAAGTCGCGTTGACCTTTAGTGGCGCAGACCTTTTATCGCATAAACCTTTATTTAGACTATAACAGGTCTCGCCATCTATAAATCGCGCCGTCGCCGCTTAGGCATCTTGCGTCGCTTCCTGCTGTTGCTTAGATGCCTATCGACTCCTTCTGTTGCGCCAACTTTGAGAATCCTATGCGGAAAATTCTTGAGGTGCCTCGGCTCGTCGAGCAGCACCGTCTCAGGGGAGAGTATGTGCTCGAGCTTCTTGAATACGCGGTCGAAGACTGGCACCTGTCCTGAAAGTATTTCCTCCACGACCGTATGCCGCGGCGTCTCGTCGAGAAGGGCGGAGGTGGGTGTCGGGTCCTTCGTGCCCGTCGCCTGCCGGAGGCGTATCGCCATCGCCTTGTAGCGCATGAGCGTCTTGTACTTTGGTGAGAGTTCCGGCAGGTTCTCCTTGAGCCACCCGCGGATCCCGCCGTTGCGCCCGACCACCTCGCCAGACCCGTCGAACCTCAGGCAGTTGTCGACATAGCACTCGAGATCGTGCAGCATCCCGCCCAGGCGGATCATCGCCTCGCGCGAGTCCTTGCGCTTGTTCCACGCGGCGAGAAGGGCGTCGGGGGTGGGCATGGGCGCGGTAGTGGTGCGGCGCGAGAGCTTGCGCCTTGCGGCCGCGAGCTCGCGGCGGCGGGCCTTCTCGCGGGCGTAGTAGAAGGGCCGGCGGACTATCCGCAAGTCGCGCATGAGCTCGCGCTTCATGCGGTCGCGCTCCCTCGGGTTCGAGAGCTTCTTGACCTCGTCGCGCATGAGAATCCCGATGTCCATCGCGATGCAGACGCCGAGGATGAGGGGGTTGAAGGTCGAGTCGAAGTACGTGCTGGCGTTCCGCCGCTCGAACCAGGCGTCGCCGTACGACTCGCCCTCCGCGACCTCCCTCATGCGCGGGCGGAATGTGTGCATGTCGAGGTATTTCCCGGTATGTGTCTTCGCCTCGCTGTATGTCCAGCCATAGTGATAGGCGTACCAGTACGCCGAATGCTCGTATGTCTTGCGGCTCATATCAGATGTCTTTGCCCCTTTCCCAGTCGTCAGGAGGTATTATACCATAAAATGAGAATTCAATGCGGAAAAATCTTGAGGGGTGTGGTGATGGGCTTGACGATGTATGGGACGGTACATGCATGAGGGGGTGTGGATTTCTTGGATGTGGCGGTCTGCGGGTGGGAAGATTTGGTATAATATCTCACAAAAAATTTAGTTGGGGTTTAAAAACATTGAAATGTGAGAGTGGGAATAATGAATGAGCTTAACAAAATGTCATTTGACGAAGAGTCTTCTGCCGAAAAATCATCAGCCGAAAAGTCATTTGACGGGAAATCGCTTGTCGAAAAATCATTTGCAGGAGGAATGGTGAACAGTACAATATTCAGCGGGGCGACGTTTGACTCGCGCATGGTGAAGCCAGGTATGCTTTTTGTCGCGCTAAAAGGGGACAAGGCGGATGGTCATGATTACATTCCGCAGGCGATAGAGAAGGGCGCGGTGGGGATTATCGACGGATATGACGAGCTCGACCGCGTGGCGAGGGAATACCGTCGCGCTCTCAAGGCCAAGGTCGTCGCCATTACCGGCTCCGCCGGCAAGACCACCACAAAAGAACTCGTCAAGACGTTCCTCTCTACCGTCGGCAAGGTTCACGCGACTGATGGAAACTTCAACAACCACATCGGACTTCCGATCACCATCCTCAACTGCCCGAAAGACGCCGACTTCCTCGTTCTCGAAATGGGCACTAACCACCCAGGCGAGATAGCCCACCTCTGCGACATCGCCGAGCCCGACTGCTCGCTCATTACAAACATCGGCACAGCGCATATCGAGTTCTTCGGTGACCAAGATGGAATTGCGCGCGAGAAGGGCGTTGTCCTTGAACGTGCTAAGGAGTTCGGAGTCGTCTCCAAAGAGAATGTGCGCCTCGACATCCTGCGCGGAATGTGCCACGGTGAGTTCATTGAGGCAGATCCCCGTCAAGAGTGGCTAGCGAAAGCTCTTGAAGGAGTTCTCCCCGGCGACCACAACCTCTCCAATGCCTGCCTCGCGTTCGCGCTCGCCGAGCGCTTCGGTGCTACGCGCGAAGGATGTGCTGCGGCACTTGCCGGCTTCTCGCTCCCCGGCGCGCGGTGGCGCATTTCGGAGAAGTGGGGCGTAACTTTCATCGACGACTCCTACAATGCAAACCCCGACTCGATGATTGCAGCTCTCGACACACTCGTGAAGACTCCCTGCGACGGCAAGCGCGTTGCAGTCCTTGGCGACATGTTCGAGCTTGGCCCTCGCTCGCTTGAACTCCACAAAAAAGTCTTCGATCATGCAATGGCGCTGAAGATCCCGCTCGTGATCGGCGTCGGCGAGATGTCGTCGCAGTGTCTCTGCCACCTCGTCTACAAGGAACTAAAGACGCTAAAGAAGAAGTTTCGCGTCGACGTCTCGGCTGGTGATCTGGTGCTTCTAAAAGGATCGCACGGGATGCATCTCGGTGAACTTCTCGAGGACTGAGGTGCGACCTGTGTACGGCAAGGTGTTTTTCGTGTCCGGCATCGATACCGGAATCGGCAAGACAATGGCGACTGGGCTTATGGCGCGTTCGCTCGCCGCTGCCGGTCGCGATGTCATAACCGTCAAGCTCGTCCAAACTGGAAACGATGGTTTTTCTGAAGACATCGCCGCTCATCGCGCAATATGCGGCGGCGTTCGTTTCCCTGAAGACGACGAAGGGCTGACGGCTCCGCAGATATTCAAGTTTCCGTCGTCTCCGCTTCTCGCCGCTGCGCTCGAAGGGCGCACAGTCGATGTCGAGGCGATATCGCGCGCAGTCCGAGAATGTGCAGTGCGTCACGAGATAGTCCTCGTCGAATCCGCAGGCGGACTCGACGTGCCGCTCACTGGCGATCTCCTCTCCATTGATCTTGCCGCTCGCGAAGGGTGGCCGCTCGTGCTTGTCTCGTGCGGACGGCTTGGCTCTATCAACCATACGCTTCTTTCAATAGAAGCGGCTAAAGCGCGCGGGATGTCCGTCGCCGGTGTCGTTTGGAACTGGTGCGCCGATGCTGATCCAAAAATAGAAGCGGACTCGCTTGAGACGATTCGCCGCTACCTTTCTCGCTGGGGCTTCCCACCGGATGTTGTTCGCATCCCTCGCTTTGACATCGGTGGTCCATACCCCGAAGTCGACTTTTCGGAGATATTCAAATGACGCCGCTTGAATATGACCGCGCGAGGATCTGGCACCCCTACGCATCGCTCAAGAATCCGCCGCCGGTTTTTCACGCGAAAGCGGCGTCCGGCGTGGAGATCGAACTTGCCGACGGCTCGCGGCTCGTCGACGCGGTCTCGAGCTGGTGGTGTGTCGCGCATGGCCACAACCATCCTGCAATCGTCGAGGCGATACGCCGTCAGTCGGAGAAGTTGTGCCATGTTATGTTCGGCGGTTTCACCCACGATCCTGCCGTAGAACTTGCAGAGAAGCTTGCGGCGATTGCGCCGCCCGGTCTTGATCGCGTGTTCTTCGCGGACTCCGGCTCAATCTCCGTCGAAGTCGCCGCGAAGATGGCCGTTCAGTACCAGAATGCGCTCGGACACCCAGAGCGCAACCGTCTTCTTGCGCTTAAAGGTGGCTACCACGGTGACACTTCACTTGCAATGGCACTCTCCGATCCCGACGGGATGCATACGCTCTTCAAGGGGATAATGACGAAGCACTTCTTCGCGGAGAAGCCGACCATTCCGACATGGGGCGAATGGAATGACGCAGACGCCGAGTCTCTTCGCCGCGTAGTCGACGAACACGGCGACGAAATCGCCGCGATCATCTGCGAGCCGGTCTTCCAGGCGGCGAACGCGATGAACTTCTACCACCCTGAGTATTTGCGCGAGATGCGCCGCCTCTGCGATGAGCGCGGGATGCTGCTCATCTTCGACGAAATTGCGGCGGGATTTTACAGGACAGGCCCGCTGTGGGCTCATTCGCGTGCAAACATTGTGCCTGATATCATGACTGTCGGCAAGGCGCTGACTGGCGGGCACATGACGCTCGCGGCGACGCTTGCGAGCGGGAAAGTCGCAGACACGATTTCCAATGGCCGTCCGTCGGCATTCATGCACGGACCCACCTACATGGCCAATCCCCTTGCCTGCGCGGCGGCATGCGCGTCGCTTGATCTTTTCGCGAAGGGCGACTACGAAGCTAACGCCAAGCGGATTGAAAGCGTCTTCGCCCGCCGGATCATGCCGCTCAAGGCTTTGCCCAACGTTGTGGATGTGCGAATCCTTGGAGCAGCGGCCGTCGTGGAAGTGCGGCGTATGCCCGCACTGTCTGACATCTCGCGCGTCATCCGCCATTCCGGCGTTTGGCTTCGTCCGTTCAGCAATTTCATATACTCAATGCCGCCCCTTGTTGCGGATGATCGGACCATCGACCGCATCGGCTTTGCGCTTATGAACCTCGCGGCTTCGCCGCCCGGCCCGCCGCCGGAGGATGGTGATTTTCATGAGTGAGACGTATTCCGTAAAGATGCGCGCGTCGAGCGACGGGCATCATGTTTCCGGCGCGGAGAAGATCGTCTCCGTGGCGTCGGTTTCGAAAGTTGCGTCACGGCTCGTCGAACGTGCATTGTCGCACGAGCGCGGCACTCCTGATTTCATCAACGTCAAGATCGAGTCGCTTCTCTCAGACGTCCTTCGTCTCAAGGCACTTCCTGTCAAGACCCATGCCGTAGCAACGCCAGCCGAAGGTCGCGCACTCGCCGCACGGCTTTTGGCCGAAGCGGGAATTGCCAACGCCGGCGAAATCATGGCGCGGTTTTCCGAGACGCATTCGCTTCGTGGTGCGATGCTGCTCGATGCAGATACGCTTGAACGGCTTGAACCTGATCAGTCGCGCGGCGTACGCGCGACATACATGGACGATGCCGCGTCGCTTGCGAAGGGAACGGCAGGCGTAAAGAACCACTACGCCGAGGCAATCGTCCTCGCGACAAAGGTCCAGAACGCGCCTAACATAATCGCCGAGATCTGCGTGTCGGACGATCCTGATTACGTTACGGGGTATGTCGCGACTCGCGAACTCGGCTACAGGCGAATCACTGTCCTCAAGGAGAAGGGCGATCCAAACGGCGGCCGAATCTTCCTCTATCGCGGCTCGCGCAACGAAGTCGCAAAGACGATTGAGTTTCTTGAAAAGACTCCTATTCTCGTCGATGATGTCCCGACGCTTCCGTCCGCGGCAAATGCGCCGCGCAGATTCGACGCTCTTGCGGATGCGCTCGATGCGCGTCAGGCGGCCGGACTCTCGCGCCGATGTCGGACGCTTGGAGGGCCAACAGGCCCGACGGCTGTTGTCGACGGTCGCGAGCTCGTCGTTTTTGCGTCGAACGACTATCTCGACCTCGCGCGCGATCCACGCGTAGTCAAGGCGGCGGCGGATGCAGCGAATGAGTTTGGCGCAGGGTCGGGCGGCGCGCGTCTTACGACCGGCACGCAGCCGCCGCATGTGCGACTTGAAAACGCGCTTGCAAAGTTCAAGGGCTCGGAAGCCGCGCTCCTTTACGGAACTGGTTATATGGCGAACGTGGGCGCGATCTCCGCGCTCGTTGGGAAGGGTGATGCAGTCCTATCCGATGAATTGAACCACGCCTCCATCATCGACGGTTGCCGTCTTTCGGGGGCAGATGTCCTCGTCTATCGCCACGGCGACATGGAGGACTTGGATCGTAAACTTGGCGCTTGCCGCGAACATCGCCGTCGCCTCGCCGTTTCCGACGGCGTGTTTTCGATGGACGGCGACATTCTCGACTTGCCGCGCTTTTTGGAGGTGACGCGTCGCCACGATGCGTTCTCCATGGTGGACGAAGCGCATGCGACTGGCGTCGTCGGACGTACGGGCCGCGGCCTTTCCGAGCACTTTGGCTGCGACCTGCCCGACATTTTGATGGGGACTCTCTCGAAGGCGCTTGGGTCGGAGGGCGGTTTCGTCTGCGGCTCGCGGCTTCTCGTGGAATATCTGCGAAACATTTCGCGGCCTTTCATCTTCTCGACGGCACCTGGCGCGCCCGCAATGGCGGCGGCGCTCGCCGCGCTCGAGGTTCTTGTAGCCGAGCCAGGGCGCGTGGCGAAGCTGCGGGAGAATGTCGCGCTTTTTGTCTCGGAACTTGCGCGCCACGGAATCTCAGTTCGCGGCGAGACGGCAATAGTTCCTATCGTCGTGGGCGACGAGAAAAAGGCGCTTGCGGCGAGTGCGGCGCTCGAGGAACTCGGCTTTCTTGTGCCTGCGATCCGCTACCCGACGGTCGCCCGCGGCGTTGCACGTCTTCGTGTCGCCCTTATGAGCGCCCATACGCCAGAACAGCTCCGTTCTGCCGCCGCCGCAATTGCTGCAAATTGTGCCCAATTTTGGGGCGAAAATTTGGTATAATATATTTTCAAACGCACAAAAGGTTGAAAATGGGTATCAAGATACTAGGAACAGGCAGTTATCTGCCGCCGAAGGTTGTTACCAACGACGACATTGCGGCAGCTCTCGACACTTCTGACGAGTGGATATACTCGCATACGGGTATACACGCGCGCCATGTTGCAGAGGAAGGCGAGACGACTTCGACGATGGCCGCCAAGGCCGCCAAGGAAGCGCTCCAGATGGCGAATGTAGCGCCAGAGGAAATCGGCCTTATCGTTCTTGCGACTTCGACGCCTGACTACGCCACCTTCCCCTCCACGGCCTGCATCGTTCAGGACATGCTTGGCTGTGTGAACGCCGGTGCGTTTGACCTTCAGGCCGCCTGCGCCGGCTTTATCTACGCGCTCGAGCAGGCGCGCGGGTTTGTAAACTTCTATCCCGACAAGAAGGCGCTCGTCATAGGCGCGGAGTGCCTGACGCGCATTCTCGACTGGTCTGACCGCTCGTCCTGCATCCTTTTCGGCGACGGCGCGGGGGCTATCGTGCTCGGCAACGACGAGGCGCCTGGCGTTGCGTCGACAAAGACGGTTGCACATACGATTCTCGGCGCTGACGGCAAGGGCCAGGATTTCATCAAGCGCACAGGTGGCACGCGCGAGGCGCTGCCGCTTGATCCCAAGACCGGGATTCCGCTTAAGCCGGAGCCGATGCTTTCGCAGCTGACGCTTCAGGGCCACGATGTCTTCGCGTTTGCGGTTCGCAAGCTCTCGAAGGTCGTCGGCGATCTCTGCGAGCGGCTTGGCACCACCCCCGGCGACCTCGATCGCGTTTTCGCGCATCAGGCGAACGGGCGCATCATCGAGGCGACGGCCAGGCGCATGAAGCTTCCGCTCGACAAGTTCTGGCTCAATCTCGAGACTACGGCGAACACTTCCGCCGCGTCCGTGCCTATTTCGCTCGACCAGGCCGTTCGCGCAGGCGAACTCAAGGACGGAATGAAGATCGTGATGGTGGGCTTTGGCGCAGGGCTTACCTTCGCGGGGACATACTGCGTGTGGCCTGAGCTGTAAGATTTAAAAGGGGATACGACATGAAGAAAGTGATGATTACTGGTATTGGCATGCTGACCGCCGTGGGTAACGGCCGAGAAGCGTCGTGGGCGAACATCAAGGCCGGCAAGCCCGGCGTTGGCAAGATCACCAAGTTCGACGCATCCCGGTGCACATGCCAGGTTGCGGCCGAAGTCAAGGGGTTCGACGAATGGGCGATCGGCGGCGGCCTTCTCGACAAGCGCGAAGCCCGTCACATGGCCCTCTTCTCCCAATACGCCGTCGCTACGGCAAAGGAAGCGTGGGCTGACGCTGGATTCACCGCCGAACAGAAACCAGATATGGACAGGGTGGCCACGATTCTCGGCGTCGGCATCGGCGGGCTTGAAGTCACCGAAGAGTCGTTCAGGACTCTTTTCGACAAGGGGCCAGACCGCCTCTCTCCGCTCGCGATTCCCGAACTCATCGCGAACGAAGGCGCCGGAAACATCGCCATCGCGCTCGGCGCGAAGGGGCCGTGCCAGGTCGTCACGACGGCATGCGCATCCTCTACCGACGCGCTTGGCTTCGCGATGGACTTGATCCGCGCGGGCCGCGCCGATGTCGTCATTGCCGGCGGCAGCGAGGCCGTCATCATCGAATTCACGGTCGGCGGCTTCATGAAGGAGAAGGCGCTCTCCACCCACTTCAACGACACGCCCGAGAAGGCGTGCCGTCCGTTCAACCAGGACCGCGACGGCTTCGTCATGGGCGAAGGCGCGGCGATTCTGATACTCGAGTCCGAGGAGCACGCAAAGGCGCGCGGCGCGAAGGTCTACGCCGAGCTCGCCGGCTACGGCGCGACATGCGATGCCTATCACATCACGGCTCCCGATCCTTCCGCCGACGGCGCCGTGAAGGCGATTGAGGTCGCTCTCAAGGATGCTGGCGTCGCGGACAAGTCGACGGTCGGCTACATCAACGCCCACGGCACTTCCACCCACCTCAACGACCAGATGGAGACGAACGCGTTCAAGCGCGTCTTCGGCGTCGAAGAGGCCAAGAAGATAAATATTTCGTCCACCAAGCCGTGCCACGGCCATTGCCTTGGCGCGACTGGCGCAATCGAGGAAGGGTTTGTCCCGCCGACGATCAACTACGAGAAACCGGACCTTGAAGTCGATGCCTCGAAGGGCGAGACTCCGCTTGACCTCAACTACACGCCGAATGTCGGCGTGAAGCGCGACATAGACGTTGCGCTCTCCACTTCGCTTGGCTTTGGCGGGCACAATGGTGTGTTGGTGCTTAAGAAAGTTTAAAGTTTGAAGTTTAAAGTTGAGGATTCGAGATGGAGTTTCCAAAGTTCAAACAGGAATTCAATCGCCCCGGCATCGAGCTTCTGCCGCACCGCGATCCTTTTCTCTTTGTCGACACGCTTCTTTCGGCCGACGAGACGGGCGCTATCGGCGAATACACTTTCACTGCCGAGAAGAACGAATTCTTCAAGGGCCATTTCCCCGACTATCCCGTCGTTCCCGGCGTTGTGCTCGTCGAGGCGATGAGCCAGGTCGCTGGTGCGTCCGTAGTCGCGCGCGGAGTCCTTGGCGAGCAGGCGGCGTTTGCGTTCGCCGCGATCGAGGAGGCGCGTTTTAAGAGGCCCGTTCGTCCCGGCGACAAGCTCGTCACCGTCGTCAAGGTCGTGCGCGAGCGCGTTCCGCTCGGCGTCTACGAGGTGACTGGCTATGTTGGCGACGAACTTGCCGCGAGCGCCAAGGTCAAGTGCATGCTGATGAACGGAAGAAAATGATCAGAATCGTCAAGACTGGCGACAGGCGCATCGAAAAGTTCAACGCGCGTCCGGCGTTTCCCGAAGAGGCCGAGAAGGCCGCGGCTGCGGCGCTCGCCGAAATCAAGGCGCGCGGCGACGCTGCTGTTCTCGAGCTCGTCGCGAAATTCGAGGGCTTCAAGGCGAAGAACGCAAAGGCGCTGAAGGTCGATCTCTCGAAAGTTTCCGAGAAGGGCATCGACTCGAAGATCGTACGCGCCGTGAAGGACGCACATCGCCGCGTGCTCAAGTTCTCCAAGGCGTCTCTCCGCGGGCCATGGTCGATGAAATCGCCTCGCGGCGGCTCTTTAGGCGAGTTCTACTCTCCGATGGATCGCGTCGGCGTGTATATTCCAGGCGGCACCGCTCCGCTCGCGTCGACTTCCGTGATGACCGTGACGCTCGCCAAGGCCGCTGGAGTCAAGGAAATCGTCGCATGCACTCCTGCGGGCGCTACTGGCGAGGTGAATCCTGTTCTTCTCTACGCGCTTAAGCTCGCCGGTGCGACCGAAGTCTACCGCGTCGGCGGCATACAGGCCATCGGCATGATGGCGTTCGGCACGAAGACCTGCAAGAAAGTTCAGAAGATCGCGGGCCCAGGAAATGCGTTTGTTACGGCTGCGAAGCGTCAGGTCTACGGCTATGTTGCGATAGACCAAGTTGCGGGTCCGAGCGAGATTGCCGTCCTTACCGACGGTTCTGTCGACGTCCGTTGGATTGCGGCAGACCTTCTTTCGCAGGCAGAGCATGGTAGTGGATGGGAGAAGTCGCTTTGCGTTTGCACTTCCGAAAAGTTCGCGGAGAAGATTAGGGGCGAGGTTCTGCGCCAGACCGAGACGCTTTCGAGGAAGTCGCTTATCAAGCGAGTGATCGACAGAGACGGAATCCTCATCGTCGTTGCGAAGAGTGTCGCCGAAGGTCTTGATGTCGTCAACCGCTTTGCGCCCGAGCACTTCGAGATCATGACGAAGGACGCCACCAAGGTGATGAAGGGCGTGAGGAGTGCGGGCGCGGTGTTCGCAGGACCGTGGACCCCCGAGTCTGCGGGAGATTTTGTCGCAGGGCCGAGCCACGTGCTTCCGACCGGTGGCGCCGCGAACATGTTCAACGGCCTCACGCCTGACGACTTCCGCCGTCGTCACAGCTTCGTCGCGTTTACGAAGGGCGATCTCGCCGAGACGAAGGCGACAATTGAATCGTTTGCCGCCGTCGAGGGGCTTGACGCGCACGGCCGCGCGGCGACGATCCGGTTTTGTAGGTAGGGGTGCCCGTAACCTTTCAACCTTTCAACTTTTCAACTTTTGAACATTCTTCAGAAACATGCCTACGACATTGGGGCTGGTCTTGCGGCCTGCGTATGGCCGCTTATGCCGAAGCGCCGCAGGATTGCCGTAGAGAATGTCCTGAAGTGCGGTATCACGGCCGACGAAAAGGAGGCGCGGCGAATAGCGAAGAAGTCGTTTTGCCATCTCGCCGGGCACATTGGCGAGGCGCTTTTCGTTCCGTACGTGGTAACGAAGGAGAACTGGCGTGAGCACCTCGACTTTTCCGCCGCCGATCCCGAGGCCGTCAAGCTTCTTCTCGATGCGCCCGATACGCCGATAATTCTCGTGAGCTCCCACCACGGCGTATGGGAGGCGGCGACGAATGTTCTCTCGTTCGCGCGTCCGATGATCGCGATTGCGCGCGTGATGAACAACAAGTTCGCCGCGAAGTGGATGGCAAAGCACCATTTCCGCGGGCCAGTAACCGTGATAGACAAGAAGAACGGCTTTACGCCGGAGATCATGCGCCAGTGGACAGACACGAACGCGGCAATGACGATCCTCATGGACCAGCACACGTCCGGCGGTGCCATGCTCAAGTTCTTCGGTCGCCCAGCAAAGACGTTTACATCGGCCACGCGGCTTGCGATGCGCACAGAGCGTCCAATTGTCGTCGGCTCGTTCGTACGCATTGCGCCGTTCAAGTACCGGCTTGTGGGCGGAAGCCCCTTGCGTTTTTCGAAGGCGGACGACAAGCTTGCCGCGACACAGCTTCTAAACGACCGTCTTGAAGATGCCATCCGGCAGTATCCCGAGCAGTATCTTTGGGCGCACCGCCGCTGGAGGAACGATTGATGGCGGATGAACGGACGCCGGAGGAATACCGCGCCTTTTTCGCAGAGGTGTTCGCCGCGCTCGATGCAACGCCGCGCACGATGAAGGTCAAGGTCTTTGGCGAAGGACTCACGATCGACCTCGTCGATGGCAATCCCGTGTTCAAGACGGCGGATGGCTCCGCAAAGGCCGACTTCCGGCTGCGCTGGCTTGCTGAGCACCCAGTGCCACTGACGCTTGGTAAAAAGTCAGTATTCACTTTTGACCCAACGACGGGCAACCGCGTGAAAGTGAGGGTAAAATGAGCTGCAAAGGTCTTTCCTTGATGAGCGGTGGGCTTGATAGCCAACTTGCCGTACGCGTGCTTGAACGCGCTGGCGCAGAGGTCGAGGGCGTTTGCTTCGAGACGCCTTTCTTTTCTTCTGCCAATGCGAGAAAGGCCGCCGCCGCCCTTGGCGTGAAGCTGCATGTCCTCGACTTTACAGAAGACGAAGTTTGTCTTCTCGAAAATCCGCCCCACGGTTTTGGCGGCGCGATGAATCCTTGCATCGACTGCCACGCGATGATGATACGACGAGCAGGCGAGCTTATGTCGTCGCTCGGATATGATTTTGTGGCGACTGGAGAGGTGCAGGGGCAGCGCCCGATGTCGCAGAACAAGCAGTCGCTTTGCACCGTCGAGAAATCCGCTGGACTTAAAGGACGACTTATCCGTCCGATGTCTGCAAAGTTGCTTGAACCCACGATTCCTGAAATAGAGGGCAAGCTCAACCGCGAAAAGCTTCTCGATATCAGCGGCCGTTCGCGCGATCGCCAGATTGCGCTCGCAAAGGAGTTCGGCATCACTGACTACCCGTCGCCCGCCGGTGGCTGCAAGCTGACCGAGGAGGCGTATGGTCGCAAGTTGAAAGACCTTATGGATAACGAGGGGCTTCGCGATAAGGCAACTGGCGCTGTAAACCGCACGCTTCTCGACTTGCTTGTGGTTGGGCGGCGCTTCCGACTCCCAGGCGGAAGTTCTGTTATCCTCGGGCGCGACGCGAACGAAAACGCCCGTCTCGAAAAGGGCTCTTTCGCCGCGATACTGAAGCCGACGAACGGAATTCCCGGCCCGACGGCGGCAATCCCCGTCCTCGTCTCGGAATCGGATCTGCCGCTCGCACAGTCGCTTGTGAATGCATACGTTCGTGGAACGACGCCTGCCGACCGCGCGTCCTTCAGGCCGTACCAGCTCGTTTGATCGCCCATTTCGTGGCGGATTTTGGTATAATATCCCCATGAAAAGAATACTGCTTCTCGGCGCGGCGATAGCCGCGGGTTCGTTGTGTTTTTCCGCCGAAGAGGAACCGTCGCGTTCCGCGGACGGATTGAAGGTCCTGATGATCGGGAACAGCTTTTCGATAAGCTGTACGCGGCAGCTGCCGCTGGTCGCCGAGGCGAACGGGCACAAGCTCGACCTCGCCTCGCTCTATATCGGCGGATGCTCGCTCGAGCGCCACTGGCGGAACGTCGAGGCCGCCGCGACGAACGCGACTTTCAAGCCCTATCGCTTTGACAGGTTTGTCGATGGGCGTTGCGTTGTCGAGAAGGGCGCGGCGAACATCCCGGACGCGCTCGCGATGGGCAAGTGGGACGTCGTGACAGTGCAGCAGTGCAGCCACAAGAGCTGGGACGCGGCGAGCTACCATCCGTGGGGCGACAATCTCGTAGCGAAGATCCGAGAGCTCGCGCCGCAGGCGAAGATCCTTGTGCAGGAGACGTGGAGCTATCCGCCGTGGGACAGGCGGCTCAAGAACTTTGGCTTCGACCAGGTCGAGATGTACGCGCGCCTGCACGACGCATACGCCGCCTTCGCGAAGAAGTACGGATTCGGCATAATCCCCGTCGGCACCGCGGCGGAGATATGCGCCGACCGCAACTCGCTCTTCACGAAGCCAGACTTCCATTTCAACCACGAGGAGGGCGAGTACCTCCAGGCGCTTGTCTGGGACGCTGCTATTTTCGGATTCAAAATCAACCAGTCGTGCGATTACAGGCCGGAGGGCATGTCCGAAGCGAGGGCGGATGAACTGATGACGGCGGCCGTTTGCGCAAACATCCGTCGGCTTGGAGAAGGCGACGGCATGTTCGTCGACCGTGTGTTCCGCGATGCGCGCGTCACGCGCGGCAACACGAACATCCTCCGCATTCAGCCGATAGACGAGGCGTCGTGGGTGTGGCATCCTGACGCGAAGGAGCCGGATCTCGGAACGGCTGACTTCTGGGCTGGCGAGAGACATGGGAACATTGCCGATGCAGGGCTTACGGTTCTTAAGTTCCGCAAGTCGTTCGATGTCGCAGAGGGCGACGGAACGCTTGTGTTCGATGTGTCGGCCGACGAGAGGTTTGTCTTGTTGCTCGACGGCAAGTTCGTCGCCCGCGGGCCCAACCGCGGAACCGTGGAGAACTGGCAGTACCAGACTTATGTCGCTACTGGCCTTGAGCCGGGGAAGCATGTTTTCGAGGCGTATGTACAGCGCATTGGCGACTTTGCCCCTCTCGCGCAGCTCTCGTATCGCGGCGGATTCGTCTTCAAGGCGAACGGCGCGTATGACGCGAAGCTGACGACTGGCAAGGCCGAGTGGGAGACAGGACTCGTTCCTGGAGTGCGCTCGATAGGCAAGGACAAGGTGGCGCAGGCGTGGGGCACTGGTTCGCAGTTCGAGATTGTCGGATGCGGGCCGTATTCCGGCGAGCCGACGGAGTGGAAGAAAGCCATCGTCGTCCGTGGTGCCGCAGGATCGAAGGGACCGTACATCTACGGCGGGCGCACGAAGGGATGGATGCTCTTCCCGACGCAGCTTCCCGACCAGACGGAGATCCGTTGCGTGCCAGGACGCGTCAAGGCGGTAGCGAAAGGCGCGGAGTTCAGAAGCACTCACGTCTATACAGAAGACGAGGCAAAGGAGACCATTGACCTCACGAAGCCGTTTACCATTCCGGCCAATACTCGCATGCAGCTCGCCTGGGATCTCGGGCGCTACTACTGCGCCTATCCCGATGTCGTTCTTTCCGGCGGCAAGGACGCGAAGTTCGCGATCTGCTTCGCCGAGGCGTCGCATCGCGGCGACAACAAGCTCAAGACGAGTGTGCCCGGCGCTCGCGATCTCATTGCGGGGCGCTATCTCCCTGCGTTCGGCGACACATTTGTAAGCGACGGACGGAAGGGTGCGCAGTTCTCCTCGCTGTGGTTCCGCTGCGGCAAGTGGGTTCGCATCGATATCGAGACGAAGGACGAGCCGCTGACGGTCGACTCGGTCGCGATAATCGAGTCGCGCTATCCCGTCGAGATGGAGAGTGTCTTTTCGTCGCCGGACGACACGTCGCTCGGCGCAATACGCGATATCTCGGCGCGCGCGATGCAGATGTGCTGCCACGAAATGCTCTTCGACTGCCCGTTCTACGAGCAGCAGATGTACCCTGGCGACACGCGCGTCCAGCTGAACGTCCTTTCCGCGATGTCGCGTGACGACCGCATGGTGAAGAGGGCGATGGAGATCTACGACCTCAACACGCGCGACGACGGGCAGTGCCCGTTCAACTTCCCGACGCGCGGCATCCAGGAGGGCGCGAGCTATACGCTCTGCTATCTCCTGATGTACGGCGACTACGTGATGAACCACGCCGACAGCGAGTGGTTGAGGGCGCGTCTCCCGGGATTAAGGAAGTCGATGGCGGGAATGGAATACTACGAGAACAAGGCCGGACTTCTCGAGAACATCCCGGGCTGGAACTTCATGGACTGGACGGAGGGCTGGGACGGCGATGGCACGGCGCCGGGCTGCCGGTTCGGCGACGGCGTGAACGCAGAGCTCAACCTCTACTGGAACCTCGCCATGCGTTCTGCGGCCGCCGTCGAGCGCGCGCTCGGTCACGAACCGCAGGCGAAGTACTGGGAGGATAAGTCGGAGAAGCTCAAGCAGGCGATCGTCAAGGCGTTCTGGGACGAGAAGCGCGGACTTCTCGCAGACACGCCCGCTAAGAGGGACTTCTCGGAGCACTCTCAGTCGCTTGCGCTCATCGGCGACGTCCTTCCGGCGGACAAGGCCGAGATTGCGTTCCGTCATCTCGTCGAGGACAAGGACCTCAAGCGCTGCACCGTGTACTTCTCGTACTATCTCTTTGAGGCGTACTTCAAGTATGGCCGCGGCGACCTCTTCCTGAAGCGCCTCGACCTCTGGCGCGACTACGTCAAGAAGGGGCTTACTACGACGCAGGAGGCGCCTGACGGCGGCAAGAACGGGCAGAAGGAGTCGAGGAGCGACTGCCATGCGTGGGGCGCTCATCCGATCTGGTTCATGCAGACTGGCCTTGCGGGCATCAAGTCTGCCGCGCCTTTCTTCGAGAAGGTCCGCATCGCGCCGTGCCCCGGCGGGCTTAAGTCGCTCAGGGCGACGCATCCCCACCCGAAGGGCTGGATCGAGGTCGACCTAAAGTTCGACGGCGACAAGGCGACGGGAATGGTCGTCACGCCCGTCCCTGGGACGTTCGAGTTTGGCGGGAAGACGGTTGAGCTGAACGCGGGGATCAATGCCCTGTGACGGTTCCAAAACCGCCGAATTTTTGGTAAAATATCCCCAATGTATCTAAAGCAGCTCGACATAGTCGGATTTAAGAGCTTCGCCGACAAGACGAAGCTCACCTTCGATCCTGGCCTTATCGCCATCGTGGGTCCGAACGGCTGCGGCAAATCCAACGTTTCTGACGCGATCCGCTGGGTTCTCGGCGAGCAGCGTCCGACGGCACTCAGGTGCTCGAAGCTTGTGGATGTCGTCTTCAACGGCACTGACACAAGAAAGCCCCTCGGGCTCGCGGAAGTCACGATCACCTTTGCGGACTGCGAAAAGGAGCTTGGCACCGACTACCACGAAGTGACGATACAGCGCCGCGTCTACCGTGACGGCTCGGGCGAATACTTCCTCAACAAGCAACCGTGCCGCCTAAGGGACATCCAGCACCTCCTGATGGGCACCGGCATCGGCACGTCGTCCTACTCCGTCATGGCTCAGGGCCAGATCGATGCGATTCTCTCTTCAAAACCAGAAGACCGCCGCGGTGTGTTTGAGGAGGCGGCGGGAATCACGAAGTTCAAGGCCGACCGCAAGGAGGCCCTGCGGAAGATCGAGCAGACCGAGCAGAACCTTCTGCGCGAAGCCGACGTCCTCAAGGAGATGAAGCGCCAGATTGGCTCCTTGCAGCGTCAGGTCGGCAAGGCGAAGAGGTACAAGGAGCTTCACGACGAGCTGCGCGTCCTTGACATCTACGTTTCGAAGCAGAAGATACATTCTTTCGACGAGGAACTTGTGCAGAACGCGTCGAACAGGCGCGACATAGACAAGTCGATTGAAGAGGCGTCGGGCGCAGTAGCCGAGGCGGAGCGCGGACAGCAGGAACTCCATGCCCAGGTGCACGAGCTCGAAGAGCGTCTCCAGTCGCTTGCGTCGCGCCAGGCGGCGGCTGACAACGCCTACAGCCGCGCCAACGAAGTCATCGGCGTAAACGCGCAGCGTATCGAGGAGTACGGCCAGTTCGCGGAGCGCGACGAACGCGAGATAGCCGATGCGAAGGCGCAGCTCGAGGAAATCGCCATGCAGGTCGATTCCCTCGACCAGAAGACTCGGCTTCTCACCGAGTCGCTTGCCACCGCGAAGGATGCGCTTGCCGAGAGCGAGGCCGCTTTTGCCGATATACAGGCGAAGATCGACGAGAAGCGCAGCGACGTCCAGCGTCGCAGGCACGAAATCGCGAATACTACGCTTACGGGCGTTCTCGTCGAAGACGCGAAAGTCTCGCGCGAGGGCAAGACCGAGACATGGCCCGCCGGCACAAAGGTGACGACTGCCGACAGGCGCGAGATACTTATGGCCGAGATTGCCGCGAGCGAGGACGAATTGCGGACGCTCGAGGTCTCGACGATGTCTGTCTCGCAGCAGCTTACAGAGCGCCGCATCGCGACGAGCCAGATGGAGCAGGAGCTTTCGTTCGTCGGCCAGCAGAACGATTCTGCGCGTCGCCGCCGCGACGAGTTGCAGAGGGCGGTTGACGGGCGTCTCGAGGGCATCCAGCGTTATCATGATTCCATTGCGCGGCTCAAGGAGGAGTCGGGCGATCTCCTCGGGCAGCTCGAGGAGCTTAAGGCCGCGGCCGCAGACTGCCGCGCCGAGATGGAAGACGAGCGGGCCCGCCGCCAGACGATGTTCGAGAGGATCGCCGAAGTCGACCGAGATGTCGCGGCGAAGCGCGCCGAGCTCGACCACGCGCGCGACTTCAGGGGCAAGCTCGAAGTCGCCGCCGCAGAGGCGACGATGCGCCGTCAAAACATCTACGACCACCTTCAGGACGAATACGGTCTTTTCGCCGACGCTGTGCTTCGCGAGCCCGATCCCAAGTGGGAGGACGGCGTTGAGCCGCCGCATGCAGAGCTTGAGGCAAAGGTGGCTCGGCTGCAATCCGAGATCGCCGCGCTTGGACCGGTCAACATGGTCGCAATCGACGAGTGTCGCGAGCTCGAGGAGCGCTATGCGAAGGAGAAGGCCCAGGAAGAGGACCTCTTGGCGGCTAAGGCGCAGATACTTTCGCTCATCGACAACTTGAACCTCACTTCGGGCGAGATGTTCAAGAAGACGTTTGAGCAGGCGAACGCAAACTTCCAGACGATGTTCACGCGGCTCTTCGGCGGCGGCGAGGCGCGGCTTGTGCTGCTCGAGAACGCGGAGGATCCGCTTGAGTGCGGCATCGACATCATCGCGCGACCTCCGGGCAAGCGTCCGCAGAGCGTGACGTTGCTTTCCGGCGGCGAGCGCACGATGACGGCCGTCGCGCTTCTCTTCTCGATCTTCATGATCAAGCCCGCGCCGTTCTGCATGCTCGACGAGCTCGACGCCGCGCTTGACGATGCGAACATCGGCAGGTTCGTCGACCAGCTCAAGGAGTTCCTCGTCAACTCCCAGTTCCTCATCATCACGCACAACCAGCACACGATCGCCGGTTCCGACCTCGTGTACGGCGTGAGCCAGCAGGAGAAGGGCGTCAGCCGCGTCATTTCGATGAAGCTCAGCGATCTTGGCGTTCGCGAAGGCAAGAAGAAATGAAACTGCTCGTTCTCGCCGGCGAGGAATCTGGTGTCCACTACGCGGAGCGGATATCCGCGGCCGTGCGTGCGCGCTGCCCCGATGTGGAGATACGCGGCTATTCCGACTACGGCTTCAAGACGGCAGACCTCGCGGTGTTCGGGATATGGGCGGTCTTGAGGCGAATATTCTTCTTTCTCAAAGTGAAGCGCACGATGGTCCGCGCCATCGACGAGTGGAAGCCAGATGTCGTCTGCACGATAGACTATCCCGGCATGAATCTGAAGCTCGCGGCCTACGCGAAGTCTAAAGGCATCAAGGCGGTTCACGTAGTCTGCCCGCAGGTCTGGGCCTGGCATCAGGGAAGGATCCCGAGGATCGAGCGTTCGCTCGACAAGATCTGCTGCTTCTTCCCGTTTGAGCCAGCGATATTCCGCTCGGGACTTGCCGAGTTTGTCGGACATCCTCTTGCACAGGAATTCGAGGGTACTGCGGATGGAGGCGAGGGAAGCCGCGAGAAGGGGCTTGTCGCGCTTCTTCCCGGCTCGCGCCTTGGCGAGATCGAAAAGCACCTTCCGACGCTTCTTGAGGCCGTCGCACCGCTTGAGGGAATTCGTGTCGCGATTCCAGCTGCGAACGACCGCGCCAGAGCTGCCATAGAAAAAATCGTGGCGGGCTTCAAGTCCAAGCTTTCAACTTCGAACTTTAAACTTTCAACGTTAACTGTCCAGTCTGGCGGCGCACGAGATCTTCTTCGCCGCGCCGATGTCGCCGCAGTCGCGAGCGGAACGGCGACGCTTGAGGCCGCGCTTGCCCGTTGTCCGACAGTTCTCGTCTACAAGGTAAGCCCGCTTCTCGCGGCGTTCCTGAGACGAGCGATAAACGGCGTCAAGCACGTGGGCCTTGCGAATATCATCGCCGAGAAATCCGGTGCGGAAAGTCCGATGCCAGAGCTACTTCAGGAGAATTTCACCGTCGAGGCCGTGCGCGGCTATCTTGAACGCTGGCTGGGCGACCCTGCGTCGCGTGCGGAAGCGGCCAAGAAGCTCGACAGGACGCTCGAGATGCTCGCAAGCCATGGCGATGCGTATGCACGCATAGCCGAGATTTTGATATAATAATAGCCACTATGAAGCTTTCAGGTACGATTACAGCTCTCATAACACCTTTCTCCGGCGACGGTTCCGTTGACTACGGTGCGCTCCGTTCGCTTGTGGAGAGCCAGACAGAGGCGGGCATCGAAGGCATCTGCTCGGTAGGAACGAGCGGAGAGTCGCCGACCCTCTCGCACGATGAACACCACAAGGTCATCGAGAAGACAATAGAATTTGCCGCGGGGAAGTGCAAGATCATCGCCGGCACGGGCGCCAATTCCACGTCCGAGGCGGTGTCTCTGACGAAAGCCGCGATCACTGCGGGCGGCGCGGATGCGTGCCTCCAGGTGACGCCGTACTACAACAAGCCGAACCCGGAAGGGCTCTATCGCCATTTCATGACGATCGCCGACCTCGGGCTTCCAGTCGTCCTCTACAATGTGCCTGGACGAACGGGGCGCGAGATTCCGCTTGATGTCGTCGTGCGTCTCGCCAAGCATCCCAACGTCGTTGCGATCAAGGAGGCCGCCGGTTCCGTCGACAGGGTGAGCGCAATTAAGAGTCGCATTCCAGATTTCACGGTGCTTTCCGGCGACGACGGGCTTGCGCTGCCGATGGCGTCCGTCGGCGCGGATGGCGTGATTTCCGTAGCGTCGAACGTCATACCGAAGGAGATGGGCGACATGATGCGCCTTGCACTTGCCGGTGACTTCGTTGGCGCGCGTGCGATTCACGCGAAATACTATCCGCTCTTCCACGACCTCTTCATCGACGTCAACCCCGTCATGGTGAAGGAGGCGCTTTGGCTCATGGGCAGGATAGAGCGCGCGTTTCGTTTGCCGCTCTGCGAGACTGACGACGCGAAGCTCGCGCAGCTTCGCTCGACGCTTGCTTCCCTCGGGCTTCTTGCCTCATGATCTGACTTTCAACTTTTCAACCTTTCAACTTTTAACCTTTCAACTTTTCAACCTTTCAACCTTTCAACTTTTCAACCTTTCAACTTTTCAACCTTTCAACTTTTCAACTTTTCAATGCGCATAGGCTTTGGATATGATTCACATCTCTTCGAGAGCGGGAAGCCCCTTGTTCTCGGCGGGGTTGTCATTCCAGAGTGCGATGGTCTGAAAGCCCATTCCGACGGCGATGTTCTTATCCACGCCGTGATAGACGCGCTTCTTGGGGCGGCGGCGCTTGGAGACATTGGTTCGCATTTCCCCGACACCGACGACCGCTGGAAGGGCGCCGACTCGGGCGAGCTTCTTAGAAGTGTTGTCTACGAACTTCGCGGCGCGGGCTACTCAATTGAGAACATCGACGCCACCGTAATCTGCGAACGTCCGAAACTAAGACCGTTCGTCGAGCTTATCCGTTCGTCGCTTGCCGAGCTTATGAGCATCGGCATTGGCAGGATTTCCGTAAAGGGAAAGACGAACGAGGGAATGGACGCAGTCGGCGCCGGAAAAGGCATCGTCGTCCACGCAGTCGCGCTATTGAAGTAGCGCGACTATTCTTCGACGGACTTCGGCTTGACGTCGAGGTAACCGGCGACGCCAGTCGTGTTGGAAGGGAAGTGGACTTCGACGCCCTTGCCCTGTATGAGCATCCTGATGTTCGTCTGTGCGATCTTCATCGAGTCGTATTTCATCGTCAGCGTCTTCTTGTCGAAGTCGAACTTGAACGAATCGGTGAAAATGCCCTCGCAAACGCGCGGCGGACGTCCAGGGCTGCGAATGGTGAAAGCGTCGACGACCTTCTGCTTGTCGGCCTCTGTCAGCGACGGCATTTCTACGGTGAATTCGCGGATGTCCTCGCGGCGGCACCCCGCAAGAAACGCAACCATCATGGCGGCCAGTATTAGCATTTTCAGTCTCACGTCAATATCCTCCATGGATTTTCTGCTTTCAATTTTAAGCCTTTCAACCTTTCAACTTTTCAACCTTTCAACCTTTCAATACTTTCAACCTTTCAACTTTTCAACCTTTCAACTTTTCAACTTTTCACTTAAATGTGCTAACGTCTTTATCGGGGCCGAAAGGCGAGAGGTCGCGAAGTCCCTTGATGATTGGCGGGAGCTTCTCAAGCACGTAGTCGACTTCGGCTTCGGTAGAGTAGCGGCTTAGCGAGAAGCGCACCGAGCCGTGGATCGCGGTGAAGGGAACGCCCATCGCGCGTATGACGTGGCTCGGGTCGAGCGAGCCGGACGCGCACGCGGAGCCCGTCGAGATGCAGATACCGATGTCGCTAAGCCGGTAGGCGATCGCCTCGCCCTCGATGTACTCGAACGAGACGTTCAGCGTATTCGGGAGGCGGTGCGCCTTGTCGCCGTTTACGCGGACGTTCGGGCAGGACGCGAGGATTCCCGCCTCGAGCTTGTCTCTTAGCGCCGTAAGCTTCTTCGCCTCGTCTGCCATTCCGAGCCGCGCGAGTTCGCACGCCTTCGCAAGCCCGATGATGTAGGGAACGTTCTCCGTTCCCGCGCGGCGGCCGCCTTCCTGGTGCCCGCCGAGCATGAAGGGCTTGACCTTCGTTCCCTTGCGGACGTAGAAGATGCCGATTCCCTTTGGCGCGTGGAACTTGTGGCCCGACATCGCAAGCATGTCGACGGGAACTTTCTTCACATCTACCGGAATCTTGCCCGCGACCTGCACCGCGTCGGTATGGAAGATCGCGCCGCGCGCCTTGCAGATTTCGGCGATTTTCTCGATAGGGAAGACGGTTCCAGTCTCGTTGTTTGCCCACATCGTCGAGACGAGGACGGGGCGGTTTGCGGCTTTTGCGGAGTCTATTTCTGCAGAAAGTTGGTCGAGGTCGATCTGCCCGACGCCGTTTACCGGAAGTTCCACTGTCTCGAAGCCGAGTGCCTTGAGGCGGCGGACGGGCTGGAGAACCGCAGGGTGCTCGACTGCTGTCGTTATCACCTTGAGGTCCTTGCCGAACCAGTCGGCAGTGCCGCGTATCGCGGAGTTGTCGGACTCAGTTGCGCACGAAGTGAAAATGACCTCTTCTGGCGAGCAATTGAGGAAGGCCGCGACCTCTTCTCTCGCCCTGTCCACGAATTTCGCCACCTGTCCGCCGAACGCGTGCATCGAGCTCGGGTTGCCGTAGAGCTTGCCGAAAAACGGCAGCATTACGTCTTTCACCTCGGGGGCGATCGGCGACGTGGCATTGTTGTCGAAATAGACTGTTTGTTGCATTGACTGCATATTATACCACAAAAGCCCTTGCTTGGCGGTGCCCTGGTGTAAATGGCGGCGGCTTTGTTGCGTAGCGTTTTCATTTATCGTATTTCCGTTTGTAATGGCGGGGAAGATTTTGATATACTTTACCCATTACACAAGGAGACTTTTACATGAATAGAAGGCAGTTTATTTCGAGTGTGGTTGCAAGTGGCGCCGCGCCTATGCTTTTCAACGGCTGTGTCGGCGGTTTTTTCGCCAACAGGAAGATCAACGTCGCAGTTGTCGGCTATGGCCGCATTGCGCATACTATGGACGTCCCAGGCGTCCAGCAGTTCACCGATCGCTGCGTCATAACCGCCCTCTGCGAGTATGACGGCGAGCGCGCGGCCTATGGCAAGAAGGTGATTGAGGAACGCTACGCGAAGAAGGGCATCGTCCAGGAAGTCAAGATCTACGGCGACTACCGCGAGATGCTTGCGGACAAGTCTATTGACGCCGTCCTCCTCTGCATCCCCGACCACCAGCACGCCATCGTCGCGACAGACTGCCTTCTCGCCGGGAAGCACATCTTCCTGCAGAAGCCGTTTGCGCAGACGATTCAGGAAGGCCGCGTCGTCGCCAATGTCGCGAAGGCGAAGGGTCTTGTCGTTCAGGTCGGCGCGTGGCAGAGGTCGCGCCCGCAGTTCCGCAAGGTCGTGAACCTCGTCCGCAACGGACGCCTTGGAAAGATCGCGCGCGTTGAAGTCGGCATTGGCTGCGACCGCTCCGGCGGCGACCGCCGTCCTGAGCCCGTTCCTGCGACGTTCAACTACGACGCGTGGCTCGGCCCGACTGACCCGTCTGTTCCGTACAACTGGACGCGTTGCCACAACAGGGATATCAAGCACATCGGAGACCGCCCGGGCTGGATTCAGCTCGCGCCGTACGGCTGGGGCATGATCACGAACTGGGGCGCGCACCACCTCGACATCACGGCGTGGGGTCTTGGCTGCGACCCGTCGTCGGTGCGTGGCACCTGCGAGTGGATGGACCTCTCTGGCAACAAGCTCTGGAACGTCCACACAACCTACGATCTCCACTACGACTGCGGCGGTACCGACGTCCACGTCAACAACAAGTTCCAGATGGGCGTCAAGTTCATCGGCGAGAACGGCGACTGGCTCTGGTGCACGCGCGGCGCGGTGAAGGTGACGCCGAGCGATCCCGACCCAAAGGTCGCGCCCGGCCAGCTTGGTCCGCTCGAGGCCTCGAAGCCGTCGCTTCTCGCGGATCTCAAGCCGAGCGAAATCAAGGACAACGTGCTTGCGCATGGCAACGAGCGCTTCCTCACGACCGACGATCACTTCCTCAACTTCCTCGAGGCGGTTGCTCGCGAGGATCCGCAGTACACCGTCTGCGACGCAGAGGGTGCGCACAGGTCCACTGCTTTCTGTTCGCTTGGGCGTATGTGCATGGAGATCGGCCGCGGCAAGTCCGAGGGCAAGCTTTCGTGGAATGCCGCGAAGGAAGTCACCGGCGACCCCGAGGCGGACAAGCTGCTCGCGCCTTTCGCGCGCGGACGCTTCGATCTCGCGCTCTCGCTCAAGGCGGCAGGGCTCGACTACGGTAAAATGCTGAAGCCACTCGTCTGACACTGAAAACGAAATCTAAGGGAGAATTGACATGGACAAGACTATGAAGACGGCGCTTGCGGCTGCGTTTGCCGCAGCGACACTTGCATCTTTGCAGACAAGCTACGCAGCTGACGACAGCCAGAAGGGCGTAGAGGCACCGCTCGTGAAAAAGCTTCTGATTGGCGAGGATAAGAGCCCGAGCTGCACTACGTCGCGCCTTCCGTACAAGCTCGGCATAGCGCGCTACACGATGTACAACACGCCGTTTGACCGTGTCCTTGACATCGCTGAGGCGCTTGACTGCCATTACCTGAGCTTGATAGAGGGGACGATCGCCCGCGACGCCTCCGACGCCGAGATCGAGGTCTACAAGGCGCACCTCGCGTGGCGCGGCATCACGGTCGACACGCTCGGCCCCGTCTACTTCGACGACGAGAAGACGATCGAGGACGCGTTCGCGTTCGCGAAGCGCTACGGGATGAAGATGATTTCGGTGGTGCCGTTCGAGAAACGCAAGGTGGACGGCAAGGAGACCCGGGTCGAGTCCGACGCGATGCTCGACGTCCTTGAGCGCATGGTGCGCAAGTACGACATCAAGGCCGGCATCCACAACCACGGGCCGGACATCCCGTACCTCTTCCCGACCGGCGAGTCGATCGAGAAGCGCATCGCGGGCCGCGACGCGCGTATCGGCTACTGCTTCGACGTCGGCCACCAGGCGCGCTTCGGCGGCGGCGACCCCGCGAAGTTCATCCGCGACCACGCCGATCGCATCTACGACATACACCTTAAGAACATAAAGATCGATCCCGTGCACAACCTCGCGAAGGAAGGGCCGCGCGGCGAACTTGACATTCCCGGCATTCTGACGGCGCTTGCGGAAATTGGATATTCCGGCGTGTGCCATGTTGAGTACGAGAAGGACCATGGAGACAACCTGGTGCAGCTTGCCGAATCGCTCGGCTACTACCGCGGCGTATGCGACGCGATCAAGGTGAAGGCCAAGATGAAGCCGGCTCCCGAGGGCGCGAATACGCTCACCGACGCCGAGAAGGCCGAGGGCTGGGTTCTCGCGTGGGACGGCAAGACGTTCGACGGCTGGCTCGCCGTCAAGAGCGGCTGCAAGGCGCCGCCGGAGAAGGGCTGGGTCATCAAGGACGGCACTCTTACGATGCGCCCCGTGAACGGTATCACTCCGAACGGGCAGTGGTTCCCGCTTCCTCCCGAGGACCAGAAGCTCGGCGGCGGCGGAGACATCGTGACGGCGAAGAAGTACCGCGACTTCGCGTTCAAGTTCGACTTCCGCCTTACGGAGTTTGCTAACTCGGGCGTCAAGTACTTCTACGACGAGACGCTCAACAAGGGCACTTGCGAGGAGTACCAGATTCTCGAGAACGGGCATCCCGACTCCGACAAGGGCAAGGACGGCAACCGCAAGTCCGCGTCGCTCTACGACATCATTTCCGCCCACGCCGATTCCATCCTCAGGAGGCCCGGCGAGTGGAACAGCGGCATGATCGTCGCGAAGGGCGCGCATGTCGAGCACTGGCTCAATGGCGTCAAGGTTCTCGAGTACGACCGCGGCACGCCTGCGTTCAAGGCGGCGGTGAAGGCGTCGAAGTATGCGGCCTGGGGTGTTGACGCCGATGGCAAGCCGCAGGACTGGGGCGAGATTCCAGAGGGTCGCATCCTTCTCCAGGACCACAGCGACTCGACCGTCTCCTTCTGCAACCTGAAGGTCAAGGAACTCTGACGCGCGCTTATTTTGGTATAATATATCCAATTTGTGAAAGGAAGGACTTTTATGAACGATGACTTTATGGTGTTTTCCGGGACGGCGAACCTGCCGCTCGCGGAAAAGGTTGCTAACTACCTCGGGCGCCCGCTCGACAAGATCGACATCAAGCACTTTCCCGACGGCGAGACGTTCTGCCAGGTAATCGACTCTGTCCGTGGCCGCGACGTGTTCGTGATCCAGTCTGGGTCGCCCGCGCCGAACGAGGCGTACATGGAGCTCTTCATAATCATGGATGCCCTGAAGCGCGGCTCCGCTGCGCGCATCACGGCGATTCTTCCCTACTACGGCTATGCGCGCCAGGACCGCAAGGACCAGCCGCGTGTTCCGATTACCGCACGCCTCATCGCGAACCTGCTCCAAAAGGCGGGCGCTGACCGCGTGATCGCGATGGACCTCCACGCGAACCAGATCCAGGGCTTCTTCGACATTCCGCTCGACCACCTCAAGGCCGAGCCCGTGATTCTCAAGTACATCCGCGACCAGCACTGGGCGAGCCCCATCGTCGTCGCGCCCGACACGGGCGGGGCGAAGACGGCCTATGGCTACAGCCGCAAGCTTAAGTGCGGCCTCGCGATCGTCGCTAAGCAGCGCACGGGCGGCGATACGGTTGACGCATTCTCGGTCGTCGGCGACGTGAAGGGCCACGACGTCATCATGATCGACGACATGACCGCGACCGGCGGCACGCTTTCCGCCGCGGCGAAGATGTGCCGCGACAACGGCGCGAAGTCGGTGCACGCGTTCGTCTCGCACTTCCCGCTTACCGAGAAGGGCGTAGAGCGCCTGATGAAGGAAGTCCAGCTCGACGAGCTCGTCGTGACCGACTCGATTCCGCTCCGCGCGGGCTTCGACCCGGCGAAGCTTCCTTTTAAGCTCACGCAGCTTTCCGTCGCGCCGCTCATCGGCGAGGCGATTCGTCGCACGCATCTGAACGAGTCGATCAACGATCTTTTCAACCACGAATAAGGTTGAAAGGTTGAAAAGTTGAACAGTTGAAAAGTTGAACAGTTGAGAAGTTGAAGGGTTGAAAGGTTGAAGGGTTGAAAGTTGTAGTCGGACTTGGGAACCCCGGTGCGCAGTACGCGAACACTCCGCACTCGGTAGGGTTCGAAGTCGTTGACCGCATCGCCGCCGAGTGCGGTGCGGTCTGGGAGGAGAAGCGGCAGTTCAAGTGCCTTATGACGCGGGCGACCTTTGCGGGTCAGAGCGTGCTTCTTGTAAAGCCCCAGACCTACATGAACCTCTCTGGCGAGTCGGTCGCGCCAGTCGTCAAGTACCACAACGCGACGGCGGCCGACCTTGTCGTAATCCAGGACGACATCGACCTTGCAGTCGGAAAGCTTCGCATCCGCAAGGCGGGCTCCTGCGGCGGGCACAACGGCATTCGCAACATAATTGAGCGCCTCGGTACGCAGGCGTTCACGCGGATCAAGCTTGGCGTCGGTAAGGACAAGTCAAACGTGGTCGGACACGTGCTTGGGAAGTTTGACCCCGAGACGCGTAAAGTAATGGATAGCGTAGTCGAGGCGGCTACAAAGGCGGTGGCCTCCGTCATTTCAGAAGGGCCCGACAGGGCGATGAACGCATACAACGGATTTGACGCGAAAATCCCCGTGTAGACCATAGCTGTTTTTGGTATAATCACATCGCAAGGAGAAGTTTGTGAATACGATTCCATATAAGACGTATCTCGAAGAGAACGAGCTGCCTGAATGTTGGTACAACGTGCGCGCGGATATGAAAAAGAAGCCCGCGCCGCTCCTGAACCCCGCGACTGGCGCGCCATGCACGGCAGAGGATCTTTCACACGTCTTTTGCGCCGAGCTGGTCGCGCAGGAGCTTGACGAGACTACGCCGCTTTTCAAGATCCCGAAGCCGATCCGCGACTTCTACAGGATGTTCCGCCCGTCGCCTCTTGTCCGGGCATATTTCCTCGAAGAAGCACTCGGCACTCCCGCCAAGATCTACTACAAGTTCGAGGGCAACAACACCTCTGGTTCCCACAAGCTCAACTCCGCCGTCGCGCAGGCGTATTACGCGAAGGCGCAGGGGCTTAAGGGCGTTACGACCGAGACGGGCGCTGGCCAGTGGGGAACGGCGCTTTCGATGGCGTGCGCATTTTTCGGTCTCGACTGCCGCGTCTTCATGGTGAAGTGCTCGTACGAGCAGAAGCCGTTTCGTCGCGAGGTGATGCGCACCTATGGTGCTAGCGTCACGCCTTCGCCGTCGATGGAGACCGATGTCGGCCGTCTCATCAACGCCGAGCATCCCGGTACGACCGGCTCGCTTGGCTGCGCGATTTCCGAGGCGGTCGAAGTGGCGGTCAAGACGCCCGGTTACCGCTATGTCCTCGGTTCTGTCTTGAATCAGGTTCTCCTGCACCAGTCGATCATCGGCCTCGAGGCGCGCGCCGCGTTCAGGAAGCTTGGCGTGAAGCCCGACGTGATCATTGGCTGCGCGGGCGGCGGCTCTAACCTCGGCGGACTCATTGCGCCGTTCATGGGCGAGAAGCTGCGCGGCGAGGCGGACTACCGCATTGTCGCCGTCGAGCCAGCGAGCTGCCCGTCGTTTACGCGTGGCAAGTACGCATACGATTTCTGCGACACAGGCCGCATCTGCCCGCTTGCGAAGATGTACACGCTCGGCGCCGATTTCATTCCCTCTCCGAGCCACGCCGGAGGACTCCGCTTCCACGGCATGAGCTCGACTCTTTCCGAGCTCTACGACCAGAAGCTCATGGAGGCGGTGAGCGTGAAGCAGACCGACGTGTTCTCGGCCGCCCAGCAGTTCGCGCGCGTCGAGGGAATCCTCCCCGCTCCAGAGTCGAGCCACGCAATCCGCGCCGCGATCGACGAGGCGCTCAAGTGCAAGGCCGAGGGCAGGGAGGAGACGATCCTCTTCGGGCTCACCGGCACCGGCTACTTCGACATGAAGGCGTACGAGGCGTTCAACGACGGAACGATGAGTGACTACGAGCCGACTGACGAAGACCTTGAGCGCAGTTTCGCGAAGCTCCCCAAGGTCTCATGCTGATGATGAAGCGCGGAAAGTTCATAACGTTTGAGGGTGGCGAGGGCTGCGGGAAGTCCACGCAGGTGCGGCGTCTCAAGGCCGCGCTTGAGCAGAAGGGCATAACAGTCCTCCTCACGCGTGAGCCAGGCGGCACGCGCCTTGCTGAGCAAGTCCGCTCCCTCCTGAAGGACGAAATGGACGATCCGCCTTGCGACAGGGCGGAACTACTTCTCTTCCTCGCCGCGCGTGCGCAGCTTGTGAGGAATGTGATCCACCCTGCACTTGAAGCGGGAACGTGGGTCATTTCCGACAGGTTCAGCGATTCGACGCTTGCATATCAGGGTTATGGGCGCGGACTTCCGCTCGACATTATCCGTGAGGCAAACGATTTTGCGTGCGAGGGCCTGAAGCCCGACAGGACGATTCTTCTCGACGTTGATCCCGAGACTTCTCGTGCGAGGATGCGCGGACGTGAGGCGTCGACGAACACTACGGCAGACCGCATAGAGCGCGCGGGCGACGATTTCCATTCGCGGCTTAGGAAGGGCTTTCTCGAAATGGCCGCGGCGGAACCGTCGCGCATCGTGACGATTGACGCGTCTGGAACTGAAGACGAGGTTTGGGAGAAGGTGTGGAAGTCGCTGACGCCTATACTCTGATCTCCCACGCGATAGACACTGGGCACGCGGCGCACGGATATCTCGTGTGCGGCGACTTGCGCGGCCAATGCGACGCGCTGACAGAGCGGCTTCTCCGAAAGCTTTTCCCGAACGAGCTTGCGCAGGTGGAGTCAAGGTGTCATCCCGACATTGCATGGCTTGAGCCAGAGGGGAAGTCGCGGACGATCCACGTGAAGTCTATGCGCGAGCGCATAGTGGAGCCAATGTCCGCGACGGCGTTCTCTGGCGGCTGGAAGGTCGGTGTCATAGTTGGCGCGGACAGGATGGAGACCGAGGCCGCGAATTCGTTTCTAAAGACTCTCGAGGAACCGCCGCCGAAGACGCTGTTTCTCCTTCTGACGGACCAGCCGGACGCGATGCTTCCAACGATTGTCTCGCGTTCGCAGCGCATCGACCTTCCACTTTCGGAAGGCGTTCTCGACGGCGACGCGTTCGAGTCGATAGAGGAAGTGTTCGCCTCGCGCGGAGTGGACGGCGTCTTCGAGAAGGCACAGGCGGGGAAGCGGCTTGCAGAGGTGTTGGCCGAAGTGAAGGAAGAGTCGGAGCCAGAGGACGTAGCGCTTGCGCGAAAGGCGTTCTACAAGACGATCATGAAGTTTGTACGCGGCTGGATGGTGAAGGGCGAGCTTCCGCGACAGCAGGCGTTCAAGAACGTCGCTGCGGTAGAAGATGCGTTTCGCCAGAGCGAGCGGTATCTTTCAGACGACGCGGTGCTTGTCAATCTTGCCGACCGACTCGTCTGGCCCACGTGAAAGGAACGGTGAAATGAAGCTTTCCCTTTCTACGAACTGGTGCAACCGCAGGATCGACGATGGGCGCGAAATCGCCGAGAAGGCGCTCGAACTCGGTTTCGAGGAGCTTGAGCTTGGTTTCCACACGACGGCGCAGCAGGTCGCAGGTTTCAAGGCGATGCTTGACAAGATTCCCGTCGGGAGCATCCATGCATTCTGCCCCGTTCCGCTTTCGGCGCCGCATGGATATCCAGAGCTATACCAGCTTGCGACGCTCGACGAGGAAGGGCGCAAGATGGCCGTTCTCCAGGTGACGAGAAACATAAACTTTGCCGCCGAGATGGGTGCGGCCACCGTGGTTCTTCACGCTGGGCGCGTTGCGTTCGACCGTATCTTCGACCGCATCGACTCTGGGACTCTCCGCGATGTCCTCAAGGAGAACAAGAGCGACATAAAGTCTGCGCCATACGTGAAGCTGCTCGCACGCGCCTCGAAGCGTCGTGTGAAGCGCGGCGAACGGCTCTTGGAAGCGTTTATGAAGACGCTTTCCGATCTAGCGCCGCGGCTTGTCGAGAAGGGCGTGACGCTTGCCCTTGAGAATCTTCCGTACTACGAGGGATTTCCAGCGGAGTGGGAACTTCCAAAGATCGTAAACGAGTTCAAAGGAGCTCCGATCCGCGGCTGGTTCGACACGGGGCACGACCGTGTGCGAGAGATGCACGGCTGGCGCGGCGAGGTGAAGATTTCCGAGCTTGGCGAATATGCGCGGACATTTTTCGCGGGGATGCATCTCAACGATGTCGAGGATTTCAACGACGACCATTTTGCACCAGGCGACGGGAAGGTTGACTTTGCTGCACTCAGGGAATTTGCGGAGAATGTGCGGCATGTAGTTTTCGAGCCGTCGCAGGACGTCTCGGAAGACTCACTCCGCCGCTCCGTCGCCCACATTCGCTCGCTATGGTGCAAGTGAAAGGGTTATGGTATAATTATCTTCAATGGCGAAGCGGGAAAACTATGACGCCGCAAAAAAGCTTATTGCGGGCGCGAAGCGGATTCTCATTTCGGGGCACTTGAGCCCCGACGGGGATTCGCTTGGCTCGATGATTGCCCTTGCTCGGCTTTTGAGAAGCGCGGGGAAGGACGCGTGGGCGACTGCCGATCACAACGCGTTCGGCAAGCCCGGCTTCCTCGAAGGCGCGTCAGACATAATCCCGATTAGGAAGCTCAAGTCTGCGCGTCGGCGTCTTGGCGGTGGCTTTGATCTTTTCATAGCGGTGGACTGCAGCTCTTTCAGTCGCATGCCGCCAGAGGTCGAGCCAGTCGCGAAGGGCTTGAAGTGCATTTGCATCGACCACCACGTCACGAACGACGGCTCTTTTGGCGACGTGCAGATCGTCGACCCTGCGGCGTCAAGCGCGGGCGAGATAGTCTGGCGCGTCGCGAAGTGGATGGAGTGGAAGCTCGACCGAGCGTCCGCCGAGGCGCTCTGGGTCGCGATGATCACGGATTCAGGCCGCTTCGCCTACGACTCGACGAGCCAGCGCACTCTGCGCGCGGCGGGCGATCTTCTCAAGTACGGCGTGCGCACCGCCTTTATCAACGACGTCATATACGGAACCTTCCCGCGCAAGGCGATAGAGCTAAAGCGCATAGCGTGGCGGTCGCTCCACATCTGGAAGAACAGGAAGGTCGCAGAGGTCTCTCTCACGCGCGACGACTTCCGCGAAGTGCGCGGCACGAAGGCAGAGGCCGAAGACATAATCGAGATTCCGCGCTCCGTCGCGAAGAACGAGATCGCTCTCTTCTTCTACCAAATACCCGACCGGACGAAGGAGGTGCGCTGCTCGATAAGGACGCGCGGCGACTGGGACGCGACTGTCCTCGCCGCGAAGTTCGGCGGTGGCGGTCACCGCAAGGCGGCGGGCTGCACGATAAAGGCGTCTATGGGAGCGGCAAAGCGGCAGATGCGCGCGGCCGTAAAGGAACTTTTGAAAAGCGCATGCCGCAAGACAATGCGCATCCCTGCGGGAATCGTATGACGAACAACGGCAAAGCCATTGTACTTACCGACGGAAAGGCCGGGCACGAAAACCAGTCAAAGGCGTTCGCCCGCGCGCTGGGACTCGACTTCCAGCTTGTGCCGGTGAAGTTCAAGTCGCCGTTTCACAAGATGCTTAGCTATCTCTTCGACCGGCTTGGCATAAGGACCATGGGGCTTCTTCAAGGGATGGACGAACTCCTCAACTCCCCCACTCCCCCACTCCCCCACTCCCCCACTATAATCGGCACTGGCTCTGGCACTTTCTACGCGGCTAAGGCGCTTGCACGCAGGCTCGGCGCGAGGTGCGGCGTAGTCCTCTATCCTCGCGGCTACAAACTCTCGACATTTGACTGCATTCTCGCGCCGACTTTTGACAATCCGGCGAAGCTTTCCAACGTCGTTGAGATTCCGGCGAACCTCGTCGCCAACGACGCGGAATTCTACGAGAAGGGCGTTGCCTCGTTCAAGGAGCGTTATCAGGGCGCGACCGACAACCTCGTTGGCGTAATCGTCGGCGGGCCTAATAAGTGTTCTTCCATGACAGTCGAGTGGATGAAGTCGCGGCTTGACGAGATTTTCGCGGCGAACAAGGGCGCCGAGCTTGTCGTCACGACTTCACGCCGCACGCCCGCCGATGTCGAGGCGCTTGTCGATTCCTATCCGTGGAGCTACAAGCTTATCTACTCGAAGGACCATTTTAATCCGATCCCAGCTTTCGTGCAACTCGCGAAGCGGCTTTATGTTACTGCCGAATCTACAGGTATGCTTTCCGAAGCGTGTACCTTTGGCTCTGCCGAGGTCATTGCGCTCGACAACCTGAAGCCCGGCCCCCACAAGTTCCGCCGCTTTGTCGAGAACCTACGCCAAGAGGGGTATGTCGATGGTTGCCGCAAGGTGGACCTGTCGGCGCAGTTTACTCGTGCACGTGAATTGATGGGGCTTTAAAATGTTCGGCGGCAACTGGAGACTGCTGCGGAGTGTCGTCGCCTTAAGCCTGCCGACTGTCGTGGTCGTGGCGCTTGGCGTATTCTTTTTTGTTGATAAAGTTCCCGAAATTGAGAAAGCCGAGCGAAACCGCGTAAAGTTGGAGTACCGTGAGACGGCTCTTGCGATGCGGCAGAATCCTGACGGCGCAGAGTATCACGTCGAAAAGTCTTTGCCAACAGAATGGCGGCGTCACACGGCAGGCCAGATGACGCCCGGCAGGTGGGGCTATGTGCCGAAGTCCATAGAGCAAGCTGCGCTGGTGTGGTACGACGACGGCGTTCGGGTTGTCAGCACGACGGTGCCGATTGTTCGGGAGGTTGACTATCGAACGATGTTCCTCACACTTGGACTTGTGTTTTTGCTAGTCCTCGTCGGCATGACCATCGTTGGGATACGATATTTCGTCGAATATATAAGAACTCGCGACGATTTTCTCGCGGCGACGGCCCATGATCTCACGACGCCGCTTGTCGGTATGCGCTATTCCATAGGGCGGAATGACGAAGAGGCGAAGGTTCTTAACGAGCGGATGATCCGCCTCGTAACCAACATCAAGGACTTCCTGCGGCTCGGCGGGAAGCGCCCCAAGCCGCAGCGAGATGAAGTCGATCTCGTAAAGTGCTACGAAGAGGCGTATGCGCTCTTCCGCGAGGACGTCCGCGATGTCACAGACGGCTCCGACCTCCCCGTCGAGATGGGGACAGACCCCACGGAACCCTTGAAAAACGGCACTTTCGTGGGGCCTGTCCCCAATTTTGTGGCGGTGGGGGATGAAACGCTCGTTGTTCAGATACTTTGGAACCTGATAGGCAACGACCTTAAGTATGCGCTTCCGTTTGGCCCGGTGCGCGTCAGGTTCTTCCGTAAAGGTGACTTTGTCTGCGTCGAGTTCGCGGACGAGGGGCAGGGGATGTCCAAGCACGAGATGGCGAGGGCGTTTGACCGCTACTACCGCGCCAAGACGGTCCTCGAGTCGGGGAAGGGCGGTTTCGGCATCGGGCTTTGCACCGCCCGCGAGTTTGCGCGTTCTATGGGCGGCGATCTTTCCGTCCGGGCGAACAGCCCTCACGGATGTGTCTTTACGCTGTCGCTGCCGGCGGCGAAGGGGGGCAATGAAGCGGTATCTTGAGATACTGCGGCTCGTCTGGCCGCTCGCGCTTGGCATGGTCAACAATGCGATTATGCAGTTTGTCGACGGGGTGTTCCTTGCGCGCGAGTCTCTTGAGAGCTTGGAGGCGTCGCTCCCCGCGTCGATGCTCGCGATACTCGTTATGGGGTTCTTCCAGTCGGTTGTCGCGTATTCCGGGACTTTTGTCGCGCAGTACCACGGCGCGGACGATTCGCGCGGCATTAGGATGAGCTACCGCGCGGGGCTTGTCATAACGCTCGCCGCCGGCATCCTCGCAATCGCCGTAATTCCGCTTGGGCTTATGGTCGCGCCGTTCATGTCCGAGAATCCTGCTGTCGTCGCGCGCGCTTCCTCGTACTATGCCATCGTCTCGGTCGGGGCGATTGCGCTCTGCGGCCAGATGGCGGCTTCGTCGTACTTCACTGGACGAGGGAAGACGCGTCTTGTCTTTTGGGTGAACGTCCTCGGCAACGCCGTGAATATTGCGCTCGACCCGATATTGATCTTCGGGCTTTGTGGCTGCCCGCGTCTCGGTATGGCTGGCGCCGCATACGCGACTGTCGCGGCGATGTTTGTTCAGTGGGGTGTTCTTGCGTGGTGCGCTGAGCGCGATCTCCGCCGTCTTCGCTGTGGCGGCGCGGCAGATGTGCCGCGCCTCTGGCCGCTCGTCGGGAAAGTGCTTCGCTATGGCGTCCCCAGCGGTGCGTATTCGGCGCTAAACATCCTTTCTTTCACGATTTTCGTTTTCGTCACCGGTCGTATCGGCGACCAGGAGTTCGCTGTCTCAAACGCCTGCTTCAAGGTGAACTACTTCCTCTTTGCGCCGATGGAGGGTTTTTCGATATGCGCCGCAACTCTCGTAGGTCAGGCGCAGGGGCGCGGCGATTCTGCCGCGGCGCATCGCGATGCGATGCGAACGCTTTTCCTCGGGCTTTCGCTCGTTGCCGTCCTTTCGGCTCTCGCGGTCGTCTTCTACCGGCCTATTCTCTCGCTCTTTGCCTCTCCCGGCGTGCAGCTCTCGACATTCTACGCCCTCGGCCTCTGGCTCTTTTTGCTAATGGCCGCATGGCAGATGTTCGATGCGACGGATGTCATCGTCTCTGGTGCGCTAAAGGGCGCGGGTGACACGCATTTCGTCATGTGGTGGATGACTTTCTGCGCCTTTGGCCTGTGGTTGCCGCTTGTCTGGGTGGTCGCAAAGTGGCACAACACGATGACAGCGCTATGGGGCACGATGGTCGTCTACGTTGTCGTCATCTGTGCAGGGACGCTCGTAAGATGGTATAATGGTGGCTGGAAGAGGATAAAGCTCGTATGAAATTCGAGGTCGCATATAGAACCGCCGACGGCAAGATGACCGAGACGACTATCGAAGTCGCCGATCGCAACGCGGTGTATTCGGAGTTGCGCCGCCAAGGCATAACCCCTATTTCGCTTCACGAGGCGGGGACGAAGAAGCGCGACAAGAACGAAGGAGGAAAGCTGTCCGGCGCCTTAAAGCTAGTTCTTTTCGTCGTATTGCTCGCCGCCGCTTTGTTTGCGGCGTGGTATTTCCTCGCTGCCGACGACGGCGCGAAGCGACGACTGAAGGATCTGGTCACTCGTCCGTCTAAGATAGAGATGCACCAGACAGGCGCTGCGCCTGCACCGCGCAAGGGAACGGGTGCCGTGAGCGTGAAGATATCAAAATGAGTCTGCAATGCTTGAGGAACTGACAAAGCTTTACGACAGATACGTCGATGAATACAGGGAGCCGGACGGCACCCTGCCGAGCATGATGCGCCTTAAACGCATCCACACCGGATTTGTCGTGAAAAACGCAGAGCTTATCGCCGACGGCGAGAGGTTCGATGCCGAAACGCGCGAAGCCGCTCTTGCCGCGGCACTTCTCCACGACACTGGGCGCTACGAGCAGCTTAAGCTCTACAATACCTTCCGCGATTCAGATTCGGTCGATCACGCCGTTTTTTCCCACGACATCGTGAAGGAGAAGGGCTGGCTCAATGCGCTTGTTCCCGATGTGCAGAAGCGTGATGCGATTTTGAATGCCGTCCTCTACCACAATAGACGCGACATTCCTGAAGGACTCGACAAGCTCACTGAGGCCTGTTCGCACACTGTGCGCGATGCCGACAAGCTTGATATCTTCCGCGTCCTCGAAGACCAGGTTGAGCACACCGACTGGAAGGGTGACTCTCGCGCGTTCTGGAATCTCGCTGTCAGCGCACCGCCAAACCCCGTCGTAGTCGACTGCATAGAGAAGCGGCTGCCCGTCGCCTATCAGGACATAACGTCGCTTGCCGATTTCGTCTTGATTCAGGTCGGCTGGATGATCTCTGGGCTTTACTACCAGACTTCGCGGCGCATCTGCCGCGAGCGTGATCATCTCGAGTTCCGCCGCAATTTCCTCCACCAGCTGACGGATGACCCGTCGATAGACAAACTCTGCGATCTCGCATGCTCTGTTCTCTCATAGTCGCCGCCGCAGTCATAACTGCACAACCGCTCGTGGATGAAGACGTCCTCGAGCCGAGCGTGCAGAATGAAGTCGACCACGCAATCTCGCTCGCGTCCACGAACGAGGTGACTATTACTTGCGCGGCAGTCGCGTTTGCAGAACTTTACGCGACGAACGGGATGAGCACGACGAGCCGTGCCGTGTCGCTTGTGTCGGCGCAGAAGGGCGGGAAGTGGTTTCACGATGGCGCGGATGTCACGCCTGTCGCAGTCCGCATGCTCGTCGCCGCGTCGGGATGTCCGTTAATCGGGCGGAAGCCTTCGCTGACCGCCGCCGAGGTGTGGCGACTTGCAGAGAAGGATCGTCTTTCCTTCAAGGAGGCGGCGCTTAAGGCGGAGAAGCTTGGCTTTTTTGCGCAGGGTGGGTCGCAGCCATTCAACGAGGAATGAGCGATGAAGTTTGTCGTAACAGCAGGGCCTACGCGTGAATATCTCGATCCGGTGAGGTTTCTCTCGAACCCGTCGACCGGCAAGATGGGCTTTGCCGTCGCGCGCGCTGCGGCGATGCGCGGGCACGAAGTCGCTCTCGTTGCCGGTCCTGTTTTGCTAAAGACACCGAAGGGCGTTAGGCGAATAGATGTGACAAGTGCGAGGGATATGCTCGCAGCCGTAGAACAAGAGATGGCAAAAGCCAAAAGCGGAAAGCCAACCGTGTTCGTCTCTACTGCGGCGGTTGCAGACTGGCGGCCAGCGAAGTGCGCGGCGCGGAAGCTTAAGAAGGGGCAGATGTCCGACACTCTCAAACTCGTCCGCAACCCGGACATTCTGAAAACCGTCGCCCGCAGAACAAAGACGACCCACTCACCCACTCACCCACTCACCCACTCGCCAACTTATCTTGTGGGTTTTGCCGCGGAGACAAACGACGTCGTTGCGGAAGCGCGGCGCAAGTGCCGCGAAAAGAACCTCGACATAATCGTCGCGAACGACGTCACGGAGAAGGGTTCTGGCTTTGGCGTCGACACCAATCGTGTGACTTTAGTTAGGAAGGACGGCTCAGTCGAGCGTCTGCCGCTTATGACCAAACTCGCCGTTGCGCGGCGGATTGTGAGGGAATGTGAAGACCTTTGTCCTTAACGGGTGGTCTGCAAGCGAGCAGGCGTGGGATCTTTGCACGTTCCCGCGCGACCGCGTGTTCTCGTATGTCGAGCAGTTAGAAGGGCTCCCCGAAAAGGCGGTTGCGGCAGAGGATGAAGTCGTTCTCGTAGGTTGGTCTATGGGCGGAAGCTCTGTGCTTCGACTCGCCGTGGCGTACCCCGAGAAGATAAAGGGGCTTGTGCTTGTCGCGGCGACGGCGAGGATGATGAAGGACGACGGTTGGGTGGGAATGTCGGATAGGCGACTTGCAGCGCTTGAGGTGGGGCTCAAGATGACCCATGGCGAAGGGTTCTTCGGGATTCCCGATGGCAAGCCGAATCCATATATGCTCGACGAGGAGAGGAATCTCGCCCGAGGGCTTGTATACTTGAAGGAGACAGATATTCGTGCCACGCTTGAGGAACTAAAGGCGTCGGGGCGGCTTAAGTGCCCGGTTGCAATCTTCCAAAGCGAGCGCGACGGAATCGTGCGCGCCGAGAACGCCGCGTACCTAAAGTCGATATTCCCGCAGGCGTCGGTGACTATGGTTCCTGGTTCTGAACACGCCTTGCCGATCATTATTCCCGAAGCAATAGATGCTGCCGTCTCGGTTGTTTTGAGGGAAAATATCAAATCGGCAGTTTAGGTTTTAACGCAGAGTCGCGTAACCGCCGCGCAAGCGGGGCTCGCGATTCGTAGCGAGCCAAGCCGAGCGAAGCGAGTGCCGAGAGACGCGAAGTACGCAGAGAAGAGGGATGTTGTATAAAGGAAAAAGTAAATGAAACTTGAAAACGTATTTATGCTCCTGCCGAATCGAACGGTTGGATTCGGTTCAATCGAGGTCGAGGGCGACACGATCGCCAAGATTGACTTGCGCACTGCGCCAGACGCGACGCACCAATCGCGCCTCGTGCTCCCCGGGCTTGTCAACTGCCATTGCCACGCGCCGATGACGCTCTTGCGCGGGGTGGGCGGCGGACTTCCGCTTCAGCGCTGGCTTGAAGAGGCAATCTTCCCCATCGAGGCGAAGATGACCGACGCAGACGTCGCCGCAGGAATGACGTGGGGCGCGATGGAAATGCTCGCGGGAGGCACGACGTGTGTCGCAGATATGTACGAGCACACTCGCGCAGGCGCTGATGCGCTTGCGGCGACGGGTATGCGCGGCAACGTCTGCAGGGTCGGGCTTTCCTTCGTTCCAGGCCGACTTGACGAGTGCATCGACTTTGCCAAGACGTCGCCTGGCGGTCACCTTGCCGCCGATATCTGCATCCACTCTGAGTATCTTACCGACGAGAAGTTTTGCCGCGCGCTCGCGGCGGCGAACAGGGAACTTAAGCGTCCGCTTCACGTCCACGTGAGCGAGACGAAGAAGGAACACGAGGAGTGCATCGCCCGTCACGGCAAGACGCCGATTGCCTATCTTGCGGACACGGGGATTCTCGACTGCGGCGGATATGCCGCGCACTGCGTGTGGTGCACAGACGACGATTTCAGGATCATGGCCGAGAAGGGCGTCTCGCTCGTCCACAACCCGACGAGCAACATGAAACTCGGGAGCGGCTTTGCGCGCGTGCCCAGGGCGATGGAGCTTGGCGTCAATGTCGCGCTCGGGACGGACGGGACTGCCTCGAACGACAATCTCGACATGTTCGAGGAAATGCATCTCGCCTCGCTGATCCACAAGGGGCTTGCAAACGACCCGACCGTCCTCTCGCCGTGGGACATCATCGAGATGGCGACGAAGAACGGCGCAAAGGCGCTGGGCAGGGGCGACATTGGCGAAATCGCCGTCGGGAAGAAGGCCGATTTCTGCGTCGTCGACTTGAACCGCATACATCTTACGCCTTGCTTCGACATTCCGAATCTCGTCGTCCATTCGATGCACGCGAGCGATGTCGTCGAGACGATAGTCGGCGGCGAAGTCCTCTACGACAACGGTGCGTTTCCGCGCATCGACGCGGCGGCGGCTAAAGAGACATTTCTCGCGTCGTTGAGAAACCTCTAAATGCCCCCTTGCGCGGCTGGCGTCGGTTTTGGTATAATACGCGTCACTTGACTATTCGGGCGTGGCGCAGTGGTAGCGCAGTTGACTGTTAATCAATTGGTCGCTGGTTCGAATCCAGCCGCCCGAGCCAAGTTTATGATTCCCCATGATGGGGGTGATCCGGTTTCGACGGGACGCGTTGAGGTCGGGTTGCGCGTCGTGGATCCTCGTTGGCCACGTAAAAAACGAGGAAAAAAAGTAATTGCGAACAACGATTACGCTCTCGCCGCCTAATTAACGGCCGCGATGTCGAAGCGCCGATGTCTGCTGAGCGCCTAGGCATAATTTAGCAGGCCACGCTGCAGGGCTCTCCGCTCGGGTGCTGCAGGGTGCCGAACCGAACGGATGGAAGGAGATAAGCCCGCCAGTCGGCGTACTCCTTCCGAGATCAAAGGCCGGATACACGCGTAGAAGCTCGGTTGATTCCGTTTCGGACAGGGGTTCGACTCCCCTCACCTCCACCAGCCTTCGCTCAGCGAAGCTGAGCTTCGGCTCGGCGAGCCGTAAGGCGTGTCTCAGAGGCGAGAAACTTCGTTAGGTAATTTCTGGTATAAAAGTTGTGCGCACAAGTTGTACAAGGTTATGCCATGTTTGGTAAAATATTGACATGGCTTTGGAGACAAAGTATTCGCAAGTCCTCGATTCGCTTTTAGAGGACATTCGCGCTGGGAAGTATAGGGACGAGCCTTTTCCCAGCGAAAACATGTGCGCACGGCGCTTTTCCGTCGGGCGCAAGACTGTCATCAGGGTCTATGACGAACTGGCGCGACGCGGGCTTGTCTCGCGCCGCCGCGGCGCAGGCACCGTGCTGACGCGCAAGGCCAGCTGCGAGTTCGGGCGCATTGGCCTCATCATTCACGGCAGCGACTACTGCGAGCTGTTCGCCCCTATTGCGCGTCGCGTGTCGCATCTCTGCCAGCAAAATGGCCTCGCGCTTCTCTTTGCGGATCTCTCTGGCGACGCCGTTTCGCGGCGCATCGACAAGATCGCGCAAACGGCGGTCGACTTCGTGAAGACCGGCGTGAACGGAGTCATCTTCCAGCCGGTCGAACTCGTGAATGACGCCGAGGCGATAAACCGGAGGATTCTGGCCGTGTTCGACAAGGCCTGCGTACCTGTCGTGCTCCTTGACAGCGACATCGTGCGCTCGCCAGGACGCAGCCGCTATGACCTCGCCGCCGTAAACCACGTCGAGGCAGGGCGCCGCATTGGGACGTATCTTGCCGCCAGCGGCGCGAAGCGCATCGCCTACTTGATGGAAAGGGAGCACGCGCCGTGTGTGCAGGATCGCTACCTTGGCGTGAAGATAGGTGCAGAAGGGCGAATGGCGAAGGGTGCCGCCGTTTATGCGCGGCCAGACGACGTGACTGCGATCCGCAAGGCGGTCAAGACGCTCAAGATCGACGCTTTCGCCTGTTACAACGACCGCGAGGCGCGGCTTTTGATAACCACGCTCGCGCAACTCGGCTATGCCGTGCCGAAGGATGTAAAAGTGGCCGGTTTCGACGACGTCAACTACGCAACGATTTCTTCCCCAGCGCTGACGACAGCTCACCAGCCCTGCAACGAGCTTGCCGACCTCGCTTTCGAGATGCTTATGGCGCGTATCGACAAGCCCGATGCCCCGTCGCGCCAGACATTTCTTGATGCCCCGCTGGTGGTGCGCGAAAGCGCTGCTGCCAAGCCAAGAACTTCAAATCCAACCGCAAAGGAAAGGAAAAACTCATGACTCGGCTGTTGCCGATTGTTTGCTGCGCCGCCATTGCGCTGGCCTCGTCCGCCGCCGCGAGGACGGTCGCCGTCGACTCGCTCGCCGGCACCAACGCCACCGTCACCGTCGGGCCCGGCGACGCGACCGAATACCTGGGACTCGCCTACGGCAATATGGACGGCTACGCCAATCCCGGCGTCGGCTGGGACGCCATCGCCAGCCTCGCCGCCGTCCCCGCCGCCGGCGGCACCTACGCGGTGACGCTGCCGTTCGACCCGCTGACGAACGCCACCTACCGCTACTCGCGCTTTGTCCTCGCCGAGCATCCCTTCGACACCCGCCTCGACTACCTGCCCGGCAACGGCAAGACCTATTTCGACACCGGCATCACCAACGCCTCGACCGACTCCGTGGAGATTGCCATCAGGGTTTCGTCATTTGGATCCAGTTACAGCGGGATCTTCGGCGCGAGGGCTGGCGCATCGGAACAGAACATTTCGACTTTCTGCAGCAACGACTGTGAAGTGTATGCCGATTTCAATTCTTCGGTTGCGAACACCTACCGCGCCGCTCCGACTTTCCCCGATGGCAGCGGCTACGCCGCGCTTGACATGACGATTGCGATTTCGGCGGCGGAGCGGCGTGTCGATGCGTTCCGAAATGGAGTCGCCGTTTCTTCTACCCGCGGCAGTTCAACCAACCGCACCGTTTGCGCCGATGAGTTCGTCTGCCCCGGCTCCGCCTACATTTTCAAAGTCAATGGGCAGCCAGCCTCGGGCTGGGCAACGGCCGGCAGTGGATATGGCTTCGTCTCGTGCCGCATCGACCGCGGCGGCGAGGCAATCGCCGACATGGTTCCGGTGTCGCTTTTCGTCGACGGCGTTCGGGTTGGCCGCATCTACGACCTCGTCCGCGGCAAGTTCCTCGACCGCGGCGGCGAGCTCGCCGAATTCGACATAACCGGCGTTCCGAGCGTCAAGACGCGCGTGACCGCTTCGGCGGCGCAGGGCTACGAGAGCAGCAGCTTCAGCGCCATCACGGTAACCGGCATCGACGGCGGGTACATCTCCGTCACGGTGCGCGTCGCCGCCGCCGACCTGCGCCTTGTCTTAGCCTACGGGGCAAGCGACGCCGGCAATGCCATCGTGGACTGGGATGGCGTCATCGCGGTGGCCGCGCTCGAGCAGGGCGAAACGAAACTCAAGGTGCCGCTGCCGGACGGATGGGGCACCAGCGTCAACGCCTTCCGCCTCTTTGCCGTTTCGGACTACGAGGCGTGGATCGACAGCAGCGGGACGCAGTATATCGACACCGACTGGGTGAACGGAAATTCGAACATCGTCGAGCTGTCCTTCCAGCCCCTTGCGCTGCCGAGCAACGCCCGCGCCTTCTATGGCTGCCGCAACGCCGCCGGCTCCATAAACATTTCGATGTTCGTGGATAGCACCTGCTTCTACTGCGACTTCAACAACGGCAACTACGACACCTATAGGCTTAAGAATGTGCCGCGTAGCACAGATCACCGCTACCGCATGGTCAATTCGGCGGCAAGGCGCGTCGCGGAGCGATTGCAGGATGGCGCGGTTGTAGGCACCTCTTCCAACACCAAGGCCTGCGCCGATGTCTTCACCTGCGCTGGTAGCGCCTACCTCTTTGCCGCGAACGACATGTCGGGCGGCTCGCCGGCGGTGCTGTGGTCGTCGAACGGCTTGCCGTCGATTCGCTTCTACTCGCTCGACGTGACGACGACGGACGGGGCGGCCTGCTGCAGTATCCGGCCCTGCAAGCGCGGCGGAGTCGGCGAGGTGTATGACTCCGTCCGCAACCGCTACTTCCAGAACATCGGCACTGGCTCTTTCGCCTTCGGCTGTAAGGGAACGGCGCTTGCCGTCAGCGACCTGATTACGCCGCAGACGAAGTTCGGCGGCGGAATGATTATATATGTGCGCTAACTTAACGTAGCCAAGCGCGCGCAGTAGGCAAGTCGATTTTGCAAAAGTTCTGTGCGCAAGGTGCATAGCGCCATGCTCCTTATGGTAAAATATAGACATGAAGGAAAGTAAGATGAACAGGAATGCTATTCTTGCGCTTTGCGCGATGTGCGCCGTGTTTGCGGCGAAGGGTGAGACGAATCTCGTTCACGAGGTTATTAAGCGGACGCACGTGAGCGCATACGCGGATATTGAGACTGCGTATTGGGCGCGTGGCGTGATTTCGGACAAGAAGCCGTACTCTGCGCAGTTCATCGACCTCTCGTTCGACCTCAACCCGTTTGGTCGCATAGGCGGCTATGTCTGGACCGCGTCGGCGCTCGCAACGAGCGGACAGTCGTACACGCGTCGCAACGCCTACAATGAATTCGACTACGCCGTCTACTACGGCTACGGGCTCGAGCTTGCCGAGGACTGGACGCTCGAGACCACTATCGCGAAAAAGTGGGTCGTGCTTCCCGGCTATCGTCCGCACGTGCACTCGTTTTCCGAATGGGATATCTCGCAGTCGCTGAAGAACCCATACGTCACGCCTTACTATCTGCTGCGTCGCGCCTATCACGGACAGCAGTGGTGCTACTGGGACGTCGGGCTTACGCGTTCGTGGGAGTTCCTCGACGGCTTCACCTTTACTGCGACGTTCTTCGGCGAGTTCGGCGACTCGCGGCATTTCGCGGCGCAGTACGGCGCGAATTCGCATGGCAACGGGCGCTATTCTGACGGGCTGATGGCGCTAAACCTGCTTCTCCGGCTCGACTACGCGGTGACTGAGAATTTCGGGATATTCGCTTTCGTCCACCAGTTCGACGTCGTCTCTTCTGACGCGCGAGCTGCGCTTGGCGCATCTTCGAAACCCGAGACGGTAAAGGATCTTACCATCGGCGGAATCGGCGTTCAACTGAACTTCTGACAAGGGGGCAGAATGACATTAGTTTCACTGGCGCTTGCGGCGAGTCTGTTCGTCGAGTGCGAGAATTTCGAAAAGCTCGGCGGATGGGTCGTAGAGACGCAGTCGATGCGACAGCTCGGCTCAAGCTATGTGATGGCGCATGGCTATGGCGTTCCAGTCGAGGACGCGTTCACGCGCATTTCCCCCAGCAAAGACGGCGACTACGTTCTCTGGGCGAGGACGCGCAACTGGAACGCAGAGTGGACAAAGGGCGCGGCAGGGCGCTTCAAGGTCGCGGTCGGCACGGAGAAGACACCGTTTGCCTGGGAATCCGAAGAACTCGGCGGTGGCGACAAGTTCTGGCATTGGCAGAAGGCAGGCGTTGTGCGTCTTAAGAAGGGAACCGAGTATGTCGTCCGACTTCACGACCTCACCGGCTTCAACGGACGCTGCGACGCGCTCTACTTTACGACCAAGGGCGACACGCCCCCGGACGACGCCGAGATGGACGCATGGCGGCATAGGCAAACTGGCATTGTGGTGAAGGACGATCCCGGGGAGTATGACCTTGTAGTTGTTGGCGGTGGCATGGCAGGATGCTGCGCCGCGCTGACGGCTTCGCGTCTTGGCGTGAAGACGCTGTTGCTGCAGGATCGCGACGTCCTCGGCGGATGCAATTCGTCCGAGGTGCGCGTGGGGCTTGGCGGACGCATGCATACAAAACCCTATCCTGCGCTCGGCGAGGTGATGAAGGACATACAGCCGCTCGTGAGCAACAATTCTCCGCTCGACGGCAAGTATTACGAGGACGACCGCAAGGCGACGGCTTTTGAGCTAAAGGACATTCGCGTCTGGCAGACGCCGGGAGTGAAGCCGTTCCTAAAGTTCCGCCAGTATGTCTACGCCGTCGAGATATCGTCGAACAGGATGACTGCTGTAGTCGCGCGAGACACGCACACAGGTGCCGAGACGCGGTATCGCGCCAAGCTCTTCTGCGACGCGACGGGCGATGCGGTTCTGGCGCGGCTCGCCGGTTGCGAGACGATGTACGGCTGCGAAGCGCGGAGCCGCTTCAACGAGTCGTGCGCGCCGGAAAAGGCGTCTCGCCAGGTGATGGGACACTCCGTCCAGTGGCTCAGCAAGCGATGCGAAACGGCCTCGCCGTTTCCGGACATCGGAGAATGGGCGCTGCCTATCGACGAACAGACGGGGCGCTACCAGAGGGTGGGATCCTGGGAGCAGGAGACCGGATTCTTCCGAGACATGGCCGACGACACGGAACGGATTCGCGACTACGGGCTTCTCGCGGTCTTCTCGAACTGGCACTGGATCAAGAACCGCTCCGAGAAGCGCGACGAATATGCCAACGACGCGTTTTCGTGGATATCGCCGATAGGCGGCAAGCGCGAGAGCTACCGCGTGGTGGGCGACTACGTGCTCACCCAGAACGACCTCGAGAACCACACGGAGACGCCTGATGCGACGGCGGCGATTACCTGGGGCATCGACTTCCACTTCCCCGATCCCGAAAACGCAAAGTCGTTTGCCGAGCCGTTCCGCGCCGTCGCCTATCATCGTGGCACTGGTTCTGACCATCCCGTTCCCTACCGCTGCCTTTATGCGCGCGACTGCGAAAACCTTTTCCTTGCGGGGCGCGACATTTCCGTTTCGCATTGTGCCTTTGCCGCCGTGCGGGTGATGCGGACGCTTGGAATGCTCGGCGAGGTCGTGGGAATGGCCTCGGCGATATGCCGCGAAGAGAAGTGCCTTCCGCGCGATGTATACGCGAAGCATTTGGACAAGCTCAAGAAGCGCATGACTTCCGGTGCGCCAAAGCTGCCGGACTTCCACGGCTACGAGGTCGGCATGGCCGAGAGCTACGACCTCAACAACCGCGGCTGGCGGCAGATCTATCCGCGAGGGAAGCGCGGGGAGCTTGACGAAAAGATGAAGGAGGAGATTCGCGGCTACGGCTATGCCCACCGCAACGAGCATCCTGACCTGCAGTCTGCGCGCCGCCGCCTTGTGCTGGCGGACGAGTCGAGGGCTAAAGTCCACTACTACGACTCGTTCTATCCGACCAATGGCTTTTCGGTGCCGGTGAAGAAGCCGGTGTGGGACTTGAAGCGTGTCGGCGCGGAGCGCTACCGCATCGTATGCCACGGCGGATTCCAGGTCGTCGACCTCAAGAAGCGGGAGGTTGTGGACGAGTTCAGCTATCCGGATTTCAAGGAATGGATGGCGACGGCGGTCTGCGACTTGAAGGACGGCGGCTTTGTCTTTTCCGTGAACCCGGTCGGCGCAGAGCACGGCAAGGCGATTCACTTCTACGAGTTTGGCGCAGATCGCAAGCTTCGCCGCATCATGAAGCTTGCGGGCTACTTCAACGCGCGTTCGATGGAGCGTGGTCGCGACGGCGAATGGCTTGTCGCCCACGAGAAGGGTTTTGCCCGCATCCGCCTGCCGGAGCAGGGCGAGACGGTGGAGCTGGTGAAGAACTATCCGCAGCCGGCTGGGCGCAACCTTTTCGCGGTCATTCCGGCGCGGACTGGCGGCGGGTATCTGGCGGGGTGTGGATACGGCGGCGGGCTCGTCCGCTTCAACGCTGAGGGCGAGGCCGTGTCGCAGTGGTTCGTGCCGACAGACACCGGCAAGGAGAGCCGCTTCTACGCCCAGGTCGAGGAACGCGAGAACGGCAACATCTATCTCGCGCACTGGACGGGCCACGGCGAGGACGACAGCTTCAAGGGCTGGCAGGTTGTCGAGTTTGATCCCTCGGGGAAGGTGGTCTGGCATCTTGACTCTCCCGACCGCTTCGGCTCTATTTCCGGCGTTATTGTGCTGGAAGATTATTCTGTTCCCGCAGCGAAGATGCCGGAGGAGAAGCACGTCTTTTCGATGTCGTGCAAGGTAACGGCTTGCAACGGCGACCTTGCGACGGCAGAAGGGCGCGCAAAGGCGATTGCGCTGCTGAAGTGGGGAAGTGAAAATGGTATAATCTACCAGTAGACAATTTGGAGGCAAAATGAACAGAAGAGATTTTCTTAAGTCAGCGTTTGCCGGTGGCGCGCTTATCGCGACTGCGAAGCTGCCGTCGTTCGGCGAGGACGATCCGTCGCTCTTCCCGCAGCGCGGGAAAAACGAACGGCTTGCGCTCGCCTACTCGATTGTTCGCATCGGGGCCACGAAGCCGTTTTCGGTACTGCATATTTCCGACACGCATCTCTGCGAGGCGTATCCAGACGAGAGCGAGAAGAAGCAGCAGCTAAAGGACATTCGCCGCAAGACGTTCGGCGGTCGCCAGGAAGAGGCGCTTCGCGACTCGCTCTCATGGGCGAAGTCGAACGTCGACTACGTGATCCACACGGGCGACTTGATCGACTGGCAGAGCCGCGCCAACTTCGACCTCGTGAAGAAATACTTCGGGGACGCGATGTTCGGCTCTTTGGGCAACCACGAGTTCTCGCCCGACATGTGGCTGAGCGATCCGAAGGATACGAACGACGAGCCATGGAAGGACCGCACGCGCGCCCAGCTCGCGGCGACGTATCCCTTCGACATATCTCTCCACTCGCAGGTCGTGAACGGCGTCAACTTCGTGACGCTCGATGACGTCTACGGAACGGTGACGGCTGGGCAGGTGGAGCGCTTCCGCGCAGAAGTCAAGAAGGGGCTCCCGATAGTCCTCTGCATGCACGTGCCGTTCTTTACCGACGACATCTGGCTCTCGACGACGAAATTCTGGGCGCGCTTCGGGAAGAAGTTCGAGGACGCGACGCCAATCCCGCCCGTTAGGGACTATCTGCGCCAGAAGGAGGATCCCGTCACGCGCGACTTTATCGCGTACTTGAAGACCGAGCCGCTTCTCAAGGCGATTCTCGCGGGTCACGAACACGTGATGGTGCAGGATCGCTTCTCGCCCACGGCCGAAGAGTTTGTCGTAGGAGCTAATTTTATGTTTTGCGGAAGGGAAGTGCTGTTTATATGAAGGCGTTTGTAATTGCGATGGAAAACGAAGCGGCCGTCGTGAGGCCGTTCCTCAAGGACGACGATCGGCTCTATGTCGCTGGCGTCGGCAAAGTAAACGCGGCCGCGGCGGCGCAGAAGGCGATTGACGCAGGCGCGGACGAGATCATCAACTGCGGCGTCGCCGGAGGACTTGATCCCGCGATGGAGGTAGGCGAGGCCTACGAGATATCGCAGGCGGTCGAGTACGATTTCGACCTCACGCTCATCAACGGCACGAAGCTCGGCACCCACAACGAGCGCACGACTCCGTACTTCGACTGCCGCACGACGGGGAAGTTCCCTATGCGCATCCTCGCGACAGGCGACCGCTTCACGAACGACGAGCGCGACGTCGAAAATCCGCTTGCGCTCGGCGCGACCGTGAAGGACATGGAAGGTGCGGCGATTGCGCACGTCTGCGAGCTGAACGGTGTTCCCTGCCGAATGCTCAAGTGCCTAAGTGACGTCCACGGCAAGGGCGCGATGACGGGGCAGTACAAGGACAATCTTGCGAAAGCGCTCCTTTCTCTCGGCAAGGCGCTTTCGTCGTGGTGCGCGGTGTAGGGGCGGCAGCGCTGCCGGATTTTTGGTATAATCTACTGAAATCGGCAATCCACCGTTACAAAATTGAAAGCGAAGGCGAGAACAGGAGCGCGTGCGCTCGTGGAGGCCCTTGAAAGGGTCGGGGCGGAGCTTGTCTTCGGATATCCGGGCGGCAATGTCGTCGACATCTTCGACGAACTTTCGCGCGCACCGTTCAAGTTTGTCCTCGGCCGCCACGAGCAGGGCTGCGTTCACATGGCCGATGGCTACGCTCGCACAAGCGGACGGCCTGCAGTCGTCGTGGTGACGAGCGGTCCAGGACTTACCAACACTATTACCGGGCTTGGCGCCGCGAACATGGACGGCGTTCCTATGGTGCTCGTTTGCGGCCAGGTTCCGCTTGACCAAATAGGCACCGATGCATTCCAGGAAGCAGATACGACAGGGCTTACGCGCGCCGTATCGAAGCACAACTTCCTCGTCCATTCCGCCGACGAGATACCAGAGACTGTCGCACAGGCGTTCTATATCGCGACGCACGGCAAGCCAGGTCCGGTTGTCATAGACGTGCCGCGCGACTGCCAGCAGGCGCTCACATCGGCTACCTATCCCGAGCGCGTTTTCCTGCGGGCGTACCATCCCGAGGTTTCCGCGACGGCGTCGCAGGTGAGTCGTCTCGCGAAGCTTATAAACGGCGCGAAACGCCCCGTGATTCTTGCGGGCGGCGGTGTCATTGCATCCGGCGCGTCGAAGGATGTTGCCGCGCTTGCGCACAAGGCCGGGATTCCCGTCGCAACGACTTTGATGGGCATTGGCTCGTTTGACGAGACCGATCCCCTCGCGCTTGGCCTTGCCGGGCTCCACGGCGAATTTGCCGCGAATGCCGCGATTGCAGAGGCGGATCTCCTCCTTGCGCTCGGCGTCCGCTTCAACGACCGCGTGACAGGCAGGAGCACTTCGAAGTTTGCCCGCCGCGCGAAGATCGTCCATGTTGACTGCGACCCTGCGTCGATAAACAAGAACGTCACAGTCGACCTCGGAATCCTTGCCGACGTGAAGGAGCTCCTCATGACGGTTGACTCGCGCATAACCCCGTCGTCGCACGACAGCTGGCTTGCGTCCATCGACGCTCGCCGCAGGCCGCGCACCGAGGGGCTTAAGCCCTTGCACAAGGGCGTCATCATGCCGCAGACTGTCGTCGAGTCGGTCTATGCTGCGACGAAGGGGAGGGCAGTTGTTGTCACCGATGTCGGTCAGCACCAGCTTTGGGCTGCGAAGCGATTTCGACACACGCAGCCGCGCCATTTCATAACTTCGGGCGGTATGGGCGCGATGGGTTTTGGCATTCCGGCCGCAATCGGCGTCGCGCTCGCGGGCGCTGATGGCAAGGTCGTCGCTTTCTTGGGCGATGGCGGGGCGCAGATGACAGCTGAGGAGCTTATGGTCGCCTCGGAGCTTAAGCTGCCTGTCGCCTTTATCGTCTTTTCCAACGGCTCGCTCGGGCTCGTCCGCCAGATGCAGCGTCATCTCTGCGGCGGCAACTACTTTGCGACCGATCTTCGCTCTCCCGACTTCGTGAAGCTCGCGGCGGCCTACGGTATACGCGGCGTTCGCGTGACAGACGGAAGCAAGCTTGACGCGGCTATAGCGAGGGCGGTCAAGTCCAAGTCGCCTATGCTTGTCGAAGTCGTGGTTGAGAAGGAGGCCGAGGCATGAAAGAGGAAATCCACCGTCTCAACTGCTATGTCGAGAACAAGCCAGGCGTCCTCGCAAGAATCGTCGGGCTCATATCGGGTCGCGGCTACAACATCCAGACGCTCAACGTCGGGCCCACGGAGGACGGCACTGTCTCTCGCATGAAGATCGACGTCCTCGGCACATCGCGCGTCGTCGAGCAGATCATCTTGCAGCTTCGCAACCAAGTCAATGTGATCGAAGTTACCTCGCGCCGCATGTAGGACGGCCGACGCATGTGCGTCAGCTTTTATAGCCCGCGACGCGCAGGGCAACGCGCCCTTGCGCCGCCCACGGACGGACATCCGCCCGACTTTCGGAAACCCCAACGCCAATTCAACCACTATACAACCATTTCCCCAACCATCCACGAACCGCTTTCCAGCCCCGCGCCAACCATCGGGAACCTCAAACCGCCCACAACCGACCTTCAACCGCCACGCAACCGCGAGCCAATCACAACCACGCCTCAATTGTTTTCCAATCACATTCCAGCCGCCCGAAGCCGCCAGACGGACGATCCCGCGCTTGGCAAACACCCACGACTCAACCATCCTTATATGTTACCGCTCGGTCAAGCTCGTCAATGAACGTCGGTCGTATGTCAAGCGTGTACTTTTCTCCGAGCATTGCGGCGCTCCTTGAGGATTTCCAGCGATTGTGCGCGTGTATAGTGCTTCGGATCGCTTTCGCAAAGCGCATCGACCCTGTTCAATTCGTCAATAACCGGATCGTTGAGGTGTTTGTAGGCGTCAAAACTCATCGTCACCATGCATCCATAGCCGTTTCGAGTGAAGATGACCGTGTTGCCGCCCTGCACGTAGTCGGCTATCTCCGCAAACTTGTTGCGTAGGTCGGAAATCGGCCGGATGTCCGTATCTATAACTTGCGTTGCAACCATCGTCAATCTCCTATGGGTATGGTTTTTTATGATATGCATTTTATCATAATTATGATAATGCTGCAAGGTGGCAAAACACATCATCGACACGCTGATGCCGATGCTGCCCTTAGAATCGCGAGCAATCGGCTTTCAGGAGTGACAACCCGCTTTGTCGCGCCCACTGTCCGTATTCTCTGCTCGGATGTGGTGAATGCGAACGGGCACTGTGGCAGTCAATTGTGATCCTGTTGGCTCCGAGCTGCATGGCCCTGGCTTGTCCATCAACTGCCTCGGCCGTCGCGTCACTTCCTACACCACCCGCGACGCGAAGGAGATCGCCAAGATGCTGGCAATGGTGCCATGACCGCTGCGGGAGAACAGAAACGTAAAATCCTTGAAAATGGGCCTTCGCGGGCTCCAGTTCCTTTGTGTGTGAATTAAAGTTGTCTAGATAACTTCGCCGCTTCTCTGTTGTTTTGCTATACTCCTTAGCGAAAGACATAACAACAATGATAGCGAAGCTCCTTACAAATCGTGTGCGGCGAATGTACCTCGGTGGCGGGCGCATTGATGAGTTCTGCGGAGTCTCGACAGATGTGTTGGACGGAGTGCCGCGCCCCGAGGATTGGCTTGCGTCCACGACACAGGCATTCAATGGGGCAGTTGAAATCAGTGGCGAGGGTCTGGGCCGACTTGAAGACGGACGGCTCGTGAAGGATGTCGCGGGGGCTCTTCCGATTCTCGTAAAACTCCTCGACTCGGATGAGCGACTTGTCATTCAGGCGCACCCGACCGTGCCATGTGCGAAGCAGCTTTTCAATTCTAGAGTAGGCAAGACGGAGTGTTGGTATTTTCTTCCCGGCACTGCGCCCGATGCGTGTGTCTACCTCGGTTTCAAGCCTGGCGTTACGCGGCAGATGTGGCGCGGAGCGTTCGAGGACCAGAAAGGGCTTCTTGACATGCTCCACTGCATTCCCGTCTCTTCTGGCGACTTCGTGTTTGTAGATGGTGGCGTTCCGCACGCGATAGGCGCGGGGTGCTTCATGGTAGAACTGCAGGAGCCAAGCGACCTGATGGTCGTCGCCGAGCGTTTTACCCCGTCCGGACGCCGCATTCCCGACGCGAAGATGCACGGCGGAGTCGGTTGGGAGAGGATGTTCGACGTGTACGAATACGAAGACCTTGATTATGAGGAAGTCTGCCGGAGATACGTGAGAAGGGGGGGAGAACGCAAAGACCACAAAGCGTTCTGCGTCTGCGGACCGGAGCTTACCGACAAGTTCGGCATGTGGCGGGTCTTGAGCGGAGGGAGGGTCGTGCTTCCGCGAGAAAGTTCCGTAGTTGTCGTGACTGACGGCAACGGGTCGGTAAACGGCATCGACGTGAAGAAGGGCGATCGACTTCTCGTTTGCGGCGCGGAAAACTTAGAGGCGCATGGCGACGTTGCGCTTGTCGTGTGCGCGTGAATGACAGTTGTGGTATAATTTCCCCTAAGAAGAGGGCATCATGGGCGAAAACAAGTTCAGCGTAATATTCGACCTGCTCAAGGCAGACATCCTCGCGGGAAAGTTCGCGGACGGCAGACCGCTTCCGAGCGCACCTGCGCTGATGCGGCGCTTCGGCGTCGCCCGCGCCACGGCTGTCGCGGCGCTCAAGGAACTTGTGCGCTGCGGGTTTGCAACGTCGCGGCGCGGGAAGGGGACCTTCCCGTCAGAGCGGACGATTGGACTCATCCTCCCCGGCATTGCGTATTCCGAGTTCTTCCTCCCTGTCATGAGCGGGCTCTCCCGCCGATGTCAGGAGACAGGGTACGGACTCCTCTTCGGCGACGCCTACTCGGACGACCCGGTCAACCGCGCGGCGCAGGCGAAGGCGCTTGCCGAGGACTTCGCCCGCAAGCGCGTTTCCGGCGTGATATTCCAGCCCATCGCATTGTTGGACAACGGGCAGGAGCTGAATGCGGAGATCATGTCTATATTCGACGCCGCGAAGATCCCAGTCGTGCTTATAGACAACGACGTTGTCGTGCCGCCGGAGAGGAGTCGGTACGACCTCGTCGGCATCAACAACTTCGAGGCCGGGCGCAGGGTCGGCGCCCATCTTGCGGCTGCAGGCGCGAAGAGGATATGTTTTCTCGTCCACGCCCACTGCGCGGCGAGCGTTCGCCTACGCTGCGACGGCATGATCTCCGCCGCGCGTGAGGCGCGCAGGGTGAAGGTGCTTGTTCTTGGCGCAGAGGCGGACGACGCCGCGACCATTAGGAAGTTCATCGCGCAGTCGAAGCCCGACGCCTTTGTCTGCGGCAACGACAAGACTGCGGCCCGGCTTCGTCAGACGCTGGCGCGGCTCGGCAGGAAGGTTCCCGAGGAGATCATGCTCGCCGGCTTCGACGACGTGCAGATTGCGTCAGTCATGACCCCTCAGCTCACGACGATCCGCCAGCCATGCGATGGCATCGCCGAAGCCGCGTTCGCCGCGCTCGTCGAGCGCATGCGCAACCCCTCGCTCCACCCCCGCGAAATCCTCCTTCCCGCGCCGCTCGTCGTCCGAGAATCTACGCAACGGAACTGACGAGGTGGAGATTTCGGCTCGAATGAGGTTTGGGGACTCATCGTTTAATCTGTAGCTGCAGATAGCCCACTTGTCATGAGAAGAAAAATATGGTACATTATTCGCACGAGTTGTGAGGATTATTATCAATGGATGATAAAGAACGCATAGAAAAACGCGAAAGCATTGCCCAGTGGGTGCATGGACGGCTCATTTCGGGGCGGCCAACATTC